>PJQF01000006.1_pt1 | contig 176624 bp, 160 predicted proteins | sample 1503741 | NCBI WGS metagenome assembly PJQF01 (sample SAMN07775949, study PRJNA414020) | Biofilm metagenome, whole genome shotgun sequencing project. | isolation source: biomolecule (vanillin) treated reverse osmosis membrane biofilm | place: India: Nagpur | collected 2017-03-21
CAGCGCGGGCCGAGGAAAAACTTAACGTCGTGTCCGGGATTAGTTGACCACTACAGTTGGAATCAATATTGAGGACGGAACAGGCAGCACCGATCTGATTTTGCGAAAAATCGAAGTGGCAAAGAAGGTAGCAAACAAGCATGGAATCGACCTGTTCGTGAACGTACGAACTGACGTTTATCTGAGATGTTTGGTAGAACCAGCGCGACAATTGGCAGAGACCCTCTTCCGTGCATCGCTGTTCGAGCAAGCAGGTGCAGACGGCATTTTTGCGGCTGGAATGGTTGAGAAAAACGACATTGCTACACTGTGCGAGGCAACGCGGCTACCCGTCAACCTGCTTGCCTGGAACGGCCAACCCGGTATGGATGAATTAACGAGTCTAGGCGTCAAACGGCTAAGCGCCGGTTCCAGCATTGCTGAATTCTTATACGGCGCCAACAAGGCGGTAGCCAAGAGCTTCTTGCGAACGGGAAAGCTTTTCGAGTATCCATTGGACGCATATACCTACAGCGACCTGAATAGCCTCATGGCAGCAAAAAACACCTAAGCGAAAAGTAATCTTCGCTCTATCAATCTGTGATTCGCATGAAAATCGCCGCTGTTTTCCGCACCTCGAAAGCGATTTTTCACACCCATTCGAGGACGAGGCTACGCTCTAATGAGATCTTACAATCACGCTCTTCCGCCCAGAAGCGAGATGGTAAATGCAATGCTATGCAGCGACACCGCCTATGAGGGCGTTTTTTTCACTGCTGTCAGAACTACAGGTATTTTTTGCCGCCCTACATGTGGTGCACGTAAGCCAAAGCCCGAGAATGTAGAGTTTTTTTCGCAGGCCAACGAAGCGATGGCGGCAGGTTATCGGCCTTGCTTACGATGCAAGCCATTGGATCTCGCGGCTTCCGCGCCAGATTGGGTCAAGGGGTTACTGGCCTCTGTATCTGCATCACCGGACGCTCGCTGGAGTGATGCTGAACTAACTACGCGTGGTATCGATCCGTTACGCTTACGCAGGTGGTTCAAACAAAATTTTGGCATGACTTTTCATGCATGGATGCGTTCTAGAAGGCTCGGTGTCGCCCTAGGCCGGATTTCTTCGGGCGAAACGCTGGATAACACAGCATTTGACTTAGGATACGAGTCATTGAGTGGCTTTAGAGATGCTTTCAAAAAAACATTTCAAATGCCCCCCGGTAAGGCAACTGAAACGTCGCTCCTGCTTTATCGCCATCTGACTACACCGTTGGGCCCAATGATTGCCATGGCAGAGGAAAGAGGTTTGGTACTCCTCGAATTTCTTGACCGACCGGCCCTAACCGCTGAATTAAACGAACTGCGTGGGCGTCATGAGTATTCAATTGCGCCTGGCGAGCATCTCTACATCAAGCAGATCGAAGCTCAACTAAAACTTTACTTTGATGGAAAACTAAAAAGGTTTTCAGTACCGCTCCATATGCCAGGCAGCTCTTTTGACAGGCTTGTTTGGGCAGAGCTTCTAAAAATCGACTATGGAACCATTTCAACCTACGGTGCCATCGCTAGGGGCATCGGTAAGCCAGGTGCAAGCCAAGCAGTGGGCAATGCAAATGGACACAATCGCTTATCTATTGTCGTGCCCTGTCACCGTGTCATAGCGACAAATGGTGCACTCGCCGGATATGGCGGAGGACAGCCCAGGAAAGAATTTTTACTGCGTTTGGAGAAGAATGCTTTGCAAATGACTCAACAGAACGAATTCCTGTTGAATTAGTTGCTAAGCAGAATATACGCAGACACAACGACTCCTCAGAGCGTCTTTTGTAAAGATCCGTCGGCACTTATTTGCTAGCTAAACCAATGATATGCGTCCGGGCATCCCGTCTTGCGCAACTAAACCGGCTGCCACCTATGCGGCAGCAGCTCCGCAATCTCACTTGCCCGCTGCGTGGGCAGGCGCGTGGTATGCGCCTGCCCAACACACCTTGCGTGATTAAACGGGTGCCCACCTGTGGGGTAGCATTTCGGTACGTCGGCAGTCGCGTGAGCACAGCTTTGAGATAGATCCTTGAGCCTTCAGCCTAGCCAGCCCCTGCTTGATTTGCCCAGGGTTCTCGAAGATCGTCTCTAGAGCACCACCAGTGCTACTCAGTCGCAGATACGGCCCGCGAAGTTCTGCCTTAGCGGTAAAGCATCGCCCATTAGGCCAAAGGGCCTCTCCTAGACGCCAAAAGCTCGTAAATGCTCAACCGCTACCGCCAACAAGGTCGTCTTGCTCGCGCCATGGCCTAAGATGATTTCGTCCTACGCGCTCGCAATTTTATGGAGACGCTTCTCAAGTGCCACCCTGTACAGGATCCTCAGATTATCACCATCAAGCTTGGAGATGGCCTCTGTAACTTGAAGATTCAATATCAACTCCTGCGCGCGAATATCATGGATCCACGCTTCAACTGCGGTAGGTGCTTGCGCAATCAGGGCGAGTAAATGAGCCGATACATGTTTAGCGGGGTGAGTATCTTTATTGGCGCCTAACATGGATTTCCACCCTAATTCTTAACGGTTGCAGCGGGCTAAAGAATTGTCCGCCTTTCAGTTAGTTAGACACATCATAGCCATGGCCCAGACGCTTTTTGGTAACGAAGAAAAGGCTAAGCGCTGGCTTTCGAAGTCCAACCATCGCTTTTCGGGCAAAAGTCCTGTTGGAATGCTTTCCACCACGCAGGGAACCCGCATAATTGAGGAGATGCTGATTCGGATGGCAGAAGGATTCGTATTTTGATCCTGTGGTGAGTCGGTACTTTCGCAGATATCGCAGGCAGCGAGTTAGGGCTAGTCCACCTCACATCTCAACTCTGGTGCTTACCAAAGTCACCCGTTCAAGTTATTAATCCCAGCTCCTCAGTTACCGTCAGCCTGATGGAGGACTGATTCGGTTGCGCGATCGGATACCTGATCTAGATCAGATACCCGTGAAGCAACTCGCTTATAAGATGGAGCTTGATACTTCCGTCAAAAAAACGTTTGAGCAGCCCACCTCCTTTACTTCTCATCAGCATCAATTTCTCAAGGCAAGTCGGGACAATCGACGAACACTCCATCGTAAGAGGATGACATGAGCAGCCCATTCGAGCTTGGCGAACACCCAATTGATGCGCCTTATCACAAAGACGTTGAAGCGATCGTCCGTAGTCTGAATTCCGACGCACATAAAGGTTTGTCCCGCACTGAAGCCCAAATGCGGCTGGAACGTGACGGAGCTAACGAGCTGCACACCGAGCCCGCCAAACCAGCCTGGCAATACTTCCTGGCACAGTTCAGGGACCCGCTGGTCTATCTACTGCTATTTGCAGTGGTTATCACGTTGGGGAGCTGGCTTCTTGTACAGGGAAGCGAATGGCCTGTAGATGCCCTAGTTATCTTGATGATTGTCGTCGCGAACGCACTTCTGGGGTTCTTCCAGGAGTCGCGCTCGCAACGAGCAGTGGCTGCACTGGCCAAAATGACGCAAACCACCTCTTCGATCATCCGAGATGGAGTAGCGATCCGCATACCGTCTTACCAACTGGTCCTTGGCGACCTGCTGGTGCTATCGGAGGGCGATTCAGTAGGCGCCGATGCTCGGCTCATCCAGGCTAACGCTTTGCGGGTACTGGAAGCGTCGCTGACCGGAGAGAGTGAAGCTGTTTCGAAAAGCACGGTTCGCTTGAGCCATGCAGTGCCTCTGGCCGAGCGGTCCAACATGATATTCAAAGGCACAGCCATTGCTCAGGGCTCAGGGCTCGGAATCGTCACCGCTACGGGTATGTCGACTGAAGTCGGATCTATAGCCCATCTGCTGGATATCACTTCCGAAGATGCGACGCCTCTACAGAAGGAAGTACGCGATATAGGGCGGATGCTCGGCATTGCGGTTCTGGTTATTGCTTCAGTTGTCATCGTCACCGTACTGATGCTCACCGACATTCGCGGCGTCGACGATGTCATGCGGGTGTTCCTATTGGGCGTGTCCCTGGCGGTGGCTGCTGTACCGGAAGGGCTACCGGCCGTGCTTTCTCTGGTTTTATCATTTGGTGTACAGCGTATGGCTCGCAACAAAGCCATTATCAAGCGACTTTCTTCGGTCGAAACACTGGGGTCCGCATCGGTCATCTGCACTGACAAAACAGGAACGTTAACCCGTTCGGAAATGACCATTCAAAAGACCATGACGGCGTCCGGAAAGTCGACAGTCAGCGGCGTTGGTTATGATCCTCAGGGGCAAATTCAGCATCAGAACCAAGCTTTGAGCCAGGGCCCGGTGCACAGTGAAAATGTCTTGCTGCTGCGCGGCGGAAGCCTGGCCAGCAACGCCGACCTTGCGCAGCAGGAGGATGGCACCTGGTTGATTCAGGGGGATCCGACCGAAGCTGCCTTTCTCGTGGCGCAGCGCAAGCTGGATGCACCTTCGAATAACGTTGACCGCTTTGAACGTGTAGCCGAAATTCCTTTTACATCTGATCGAAAGATGATGTCGGTGTTGGTCATCGACCATGAGCAAAACGATGCGCGAATGCTGATCAGCAAAGGGGCACCGGATGTCCTTCTCCAACATTGCACGCATGTTCAGGTCGGTATGGATATCGTGCCGCTCGATGATGAGCTACGCGCGAAGGCCATGGCGGATGTAGATGAATTGACGGGAGCCGCATTGCGCACGTTGTCCGTGGCGTATCGCCTTTTAACAACGGCCGAGGATGTCACCGGAGGTGAGGCCCTTGAGACTTCGCTTATTTTCATCGGTACGGTCGGCATCATGGATCCCCCGCGTGAAGAAGTCGCGCCGGCGATTGCGCAGGCTCACCGTGCAGGCATCCGGATCATTATGATCACCGGCGACCATCCGCGGACAGCCACTCGTATCGCCGAGGATTTAGGCATTATCCAGGCCGGTGCCGTTGCGTTGACGGGGGCGGACTTGGAAAAGTTGGACGACTTGGCTTTGGCCAGAGTCGTTGAGTCTACGTCGGTGTACGCTCGCGTAGCGCCTTCGCACAAGTTGAGAATTGTTGACGCTCTTCAGGCGCAAGGGCATGTGGTGGCGATGACAGGCGATGGCGTAAATGATGCCCCCGCACTCAAGTCAGCCGATATTGGCATTGCCATGGGCATCACCGGTACGGAGGTCACAAAGCAGGCGGGTAAGATGATATTGGTTGATGATAATTTCGCGACCATAGTGCTGGCGGTGCGGGAAGGGCGCGGCATTCTGGACAACATACGCAAATTTCTTCGCTACTTATTGTCCTCCAACATGGGAGAGGTGTTGACGGTCTTCCTCGGTGTGGTGGGCGCCGGTTTCATCGGTCTTGTGGATGAGGAAGGGGGGATCATCCTACCGTTACTGGCTACGCAGATTCTTTGGATTAACCTGATCACGGACTCTGCCCCCGCCATAGCTATGGGACTTGATCCGCACAGCCAGGACGTAATGACGCGCAGGCCGCGCAAGCCAACAGACCGGCTTATTGATACGCGTATGTGGAGCGGAGTGCTCCAGGTGGGAGTGGTGATGGCATTGGCGAGTTTGTTGACAGTCGACTGGATGCTGCCAGGAGGTCTGATAGCCGGTAGCCAGACGTTGGAGCAGGCGCGCACTGGATGTTTCACCGTCCTCGTTCTGGCGCAGCTGTTTAACGCGCTGAGTGCCCGATCGGAAACCGCAAGTGGATTTATCGGGCTCTTTGCCAACTGTTGGCTGTGGGGCGCAATCGCCCTCGCGTTGATTTTGCAGATTGCTGTGGTGCACTGGTCACCACTCAATAAGGCATTTGGTACGAGCGCATTGACGCTGAGTCAGTGGGGGCTCTGTTTTGCAATGGCGAGCAGCGTTTTTTGGTTTAGCGAGCTTCGTAAGATTGTTCTGCGGCTAAATGAGCCAGAATAAAAAGTGACCGGAAAGTCTCAATGTGCTAATCGCAAATGCTAACGCTTATTGAAGGTCAATTAAAGTTGCTTACTCGCTTTCTTATAGTCGTTCGACGGTCATCAAAAGTAGAAGGTTTTTATTCTTTAGTCACAAAGCGCCATTTATATTGAATTATACATTTACAGGTCCTGTCCAGTCGTGCTGTTATGAGGGTGTCAGCAAGATCTCTTTTTCACACTCTGAGAAATGGTTTTGGTGAACTATTAGGTTGTGCATCCGCAGCGCAATACTAAAGTCTAATGTAAAGTTGCGGAATCTCTGTTTTCCAGTCTTTGCATTGATGAAAACCATTGCGGGTTCATCAATGTGAGTTCATCGGCGCGTGCAAAAAAATAACACACGGATTTTGATGATTTAGTCCTATAACTTGCGCTGGAGTTGAGATGAAATTTAATACGTTACAAGCTCGAATTTGCGTGACGGCAGGCTTATGTCTGTTTATTTCATCGGCCAGCCTGGTTCTATATGGTCTGTTCTCGTCTACGGCTAATGAAAAATATGTAGGTCGTGAAGTAGCTACATTGATCGAAAGCTCAACAATACGCGAAGTTGAGAATTTGGCAGAGTCGCGTGCGGGTGCAATCCAGGCTAAGTTACAAAACGCCTTGGACGCGGCTCGCACCCTGGCCAATGCGTTCGCGGCAAGCAAGACAGCGCAAAGCCCACTTTCATTAGGGCGCGAGCAAATCAATGCGATGCTATTAAGCGTACTGAAAGATAACCCAGACTTTAACGGTACCTACTCCTGCTGGGAGCCGGATGCAGTGGACGGTCAGGATCAAGCGTTTCGTAACGGCGACGGGGGTAACAATCCCGAGACTGGCCGGTTCACACCCTACTGGACCCGCAGCGCCGATGGGCGTATTGCCGTACAACCGCTCGTTGAATACGACTCTCAGGCGCGTCATGCCAATGGGGTGGCTAAAGCTGGCTGGTACACAGGCCCCCGCGACACCCAGAAAGAAAGTGTTCTAGACCCGATCCCCTATGTAGTTCAGGGTAAAAATGTTTGGTTAACCACGCTTTCTGTTCCAATTATCGCCAACGGAAAATTTTACGGTGTGGTGGGCGCTGACTTCGATATCTCATTTATTCAGAAATTGAGCGAGGAGATGTCGACTGATCTCTACGGTGGGAAAGGTTCGGTTTCCATACTGAGCAATCAGGGGTTGGTAGTTGCCGATAGTCAGCGCGGCGACATGATTGGCCAGCCCCTGAAGGCGTTGTTGCCTGACAATTGGGAAAAAGTCCTGTCCAATATTCAGAACGGACGTGGCGACCGTTTGATTAACAAAGACAGCCAAAGTATTGAAGTGTTGATGGCGATCCAATTAGGTCGGACTGGAAAGCCGTGGGCAGTAATGATTCGCTTGCCCCTGGCTGTGGTGATGAGCAGTGCAATCATTTTGGAAAAGGAGATGCAAGCTCGCAGCACTAACAACAGCATCTGGCAGGTTTCAGTCGGGGTGGTAATTTCGCTGCTGGCCCTCGTAGCACTCTGGTTTGCCACTGCAAAAATCGTAGGTCCCATCCGTGAGTCCGCAGCTTTGGCCCGAAGCATTAGCTTAGGCGACTTCTCCCGGCGCCTGGTAAAGAATTCCGAAGACGAAGTGGGGCAATTGTCGCTGGCACTGAACGATATGTCTGAAAGCCTGCAGCGCCAAGTGAGAGTCGCCGAACGAATTTCCGAAGGTGATTTGGATCTGGACGTCCGCCTGTCATCGCCCAACGATACACTTGGTAAATCCCTTGAAAAGATGGTTAGTAACCTCAATGGCCTTATAACTGAGGTCCAGGTCAATGCGGTCCAGATCACGGGCAGTTCGGCGAAAGTCACTGAATTGAGCCAATCATTGTCTGACGGCGCTGCCAACTCGGCCTCATCCATCACGGAAATCAGTGCGGTGATGACTCAAATGGCTGCGCAGACCTCCGATAATGCGGCCAACGCAAAAAGAGCCGACGAGCAATCCCAGGGAGCAAGAGCCTCAGCGGGCGAAAGTGACAAGCTGATGACTGAACTAATTGCGGCCATGGCTGAGATCGATAACTCCGGCAAAGACATTACCGCCATTATCACGACCATCGATAACATCGCCGCCCAAACCAATCTACTCGCATTGAACGCAGCGATTGAAGCCGCAAGGGCAGGGGAGTTGGGTCGTGGTTTCGCGGTTGTCGCTGATGAAGTTCGCAGCCTGGCCGCGCGTAGTGCCGAAGCGGCCCAACAGACAGCGGCGTTGATTGCCGACTCATCAATAAAGACCCAGCGCGGAATGATTATCGCTGGGCGCACGGCCGAATCGTTAAAAACTATTGTTAGTGGAACTAATGAGGTTTCAAGCTTGGTGTCATTGATTTATCAAGCCTCCAGCGAACAAGCCTCCGGCTTACATCAGGCGAGTATTGGACTTGAACAGATTGATGAGGTCACACAACAGAACCAGAGTAATTCTCGAGACTGCGCTTTAGCGGCAAGGAGCCTCTCCGAGCGGGCGAGCAATATGCAACAAGGGCTGAGCCGTTTCAATGTGAAGCGTGCATAGCCAAACCGCCCTGCACTGGCGCTGATTGCGTTCCGGCGTAAGAGGGGGATCACCGATCAAGGAGTGCCGCAAGGGGCAAATACCTGCCAGATATCTCGATCACTCGAGGTTCTGAGGGGGACAGGGCGAAGATTGTGAGAAAGCCCAATTGGCGGTGGCAACGCACATCGCAGGACGCCTCGCAGAGGGCACAACCGACGACGTTCCTCAACGATTATTTTACGTTCCGGACCAAGAATTACTTCCGAGTACTTCAATGGCGGTGATGTCAGTGTCGATCAAGTCGTCAAGCAAGCTGGCTTGATCCGGAGTTAGCTGCTCGCTGCGCTTGGCAAACTTGAAGCGTTTGAGCAGCGCGATCTCGTGGGCCAGCTTCTCGTTGACCGACTTGTGATGGGTGATTTGAGTTGCGCTTTGATGGATTTGGAATAGGAACGGCGTTCTTGTGGAATGGGGCGTCCGCTTAAAAAGACTAAAAATGGTGTTCACTTAATTAGGTGGACATCATCGCCTCAAGCGGTGAAGTCAGGAAGGTGTGTTGCCCGGACGGTTACCATGCGTGAGCGGAAGAGAAGCAAATCGGTCCCGATAGAGGGCGTGTAGATTTTGGTGAATATCCGTCCGTAGCTATGCTTCAGCATTGGATTTTTTTTAATGTCCTTGATTCTAAAAATTTCAGACTCGTCACAGTTAGGAACCTATCTGACGTAGTACATAATTTAACATAATATACATTATGCGAACCATCCTATACGGGCCTGAGGGGCTCTGGTGGTCAGATTTGAAGGCAGGCACTGCTTCTTACGCATCACCTGGTCCAGCTTGCTGCTTGGCGATGTAACTCACGATGAATGTATCCTGCGATCCACGCTCCTTGTGATAACCAACCACGTTGGCCAGCGTCCACCTCAACATCCTCATAAGAATCGAGTCAGAAAATTTCGCGCTGTCGGACTCATACGGATACCGGCTGTTGGTGAATACATTGCGGTATCTCTCAAAGCAATCTTCTTGGCTGTCCAAGGCCAGGCTGCAACGGATCTGGTCAGGAACGGCATAAAACAGTGTCAGCAAATCATGCCTGTCAGGGTTCTTACGGTTCGTTTTGCCGAGACTCAGCAGCTGCTGGTGAGCCTTGGCAAGTGCTGCCGGATCAAGCTTATAAGTTTCGCCTGATGTCCCTGGGTTCTGATCAGGCAACGAGATGAAGCTTTTGAGCAGGATCTCCATGCCGATTGCTGCATTGACTTGTGCTACGTGCGGCAAGTGTTGAGCGTCAAGCACCTCGGCTGCTTTCAGGTAGCTATGAGCGCTTTCAATCATCCAGCCTGGGAAGTGAGCCATCGCAGTAATCCATTGCGTTATGAACCGATTTACGGGATGAGCCAGGTCTTTTGTGTTTAGAGAAAACGAAATAGTATCGGCCAGACAGGGATAATTTGTGCTTCAGCGCACCGTCGTTGTTTGTTTTCAGCGCGGTAAATTGAGCGAATGAAGACTTAAAATACCGTCAACGTTTTGCAGTACGCTTCTCCCGCTATTATTCGATTTAATTATAACTAAACTAAATACTTATTTAGTCGAGTTATAACTATAACCTGCCAGCATTGGCAAACGCGTATATTCCCTTCTCTACGCTATACCTACGCGCAACACGTTGAGGTTGCGTTTAAACAAGACAAAGTCGGCATCTCATATTCGCCCTCATGACGGCACTACCCGCCCAGGTTTTATCGCCAGCACACTGCACGGCGCCTGATGCAAGAGTTGCTCGGCAGTACTGCCCAACCGTTTTTTAAGCCCTCTGTGCTGCACGGTTCCCATTACGATGACATCGGTAAGATGGTCCATGGCAAACGCACAAATACTCATCAGGGGCGCGCCCTCGATGAAGTGGCGACATTCCACCGGTACGCCGTGGCGCTCACACAAGGCAGCGAATGCCTCCTGCTGAACCACGCCCAACGTGTCATAAATGCCGGTGGCCAAGGGTAGCGCGCCGTAACCCATGTCTTTTGCATACACGGCCGTCCAGTCGAACACGTGCACGACCTCCAGCCTGGCATCACACTGTTCGGCCAACTTCGCGCCGGCGTCGATGATCTGGTCGTTAAACACAATGTCCTGTTCTTCACTGCGCAACAGATCAACGATAGCCAGCACTTTGCGTGGCAGTGGGTTAAGGCTGTTAGTCACCAGATGAACCGGTGCAGGGCAATCACGCAGCAGTTGCCAGTCCAGTGGCGTAAAGAAGATACGTTTCAACACGGACTCTTCCTGAGCATCTTTGATAATCAGCGCCAGTTGTGTCTCGTTGACAAACTTCAGGATTTCTTCGTACGGGTGCTGAACCCAGATCACTTCACTCGTGGCATGAATGCCCTGCTGGCGTGCCAGTTCGGCTTGCTTCTCCAGCCACAGGCTGTGGGTCTGCAGGTACCCTTCCCTCGCCTGGCCTATTTGTTCGGGAGCGAACAGACCGGCCACCGCCAAGGCTTGTAAATAATCAAATGCGACGATATGCAGCGGCAGTTGCATGGCTTTTGCCAACGCATTCGCCCGGTCAAACGCCGCTGTTCGGATCATGGCCGCCGGGGCAATCAACAGTAATGGTGGGCAGGACATGGTGCACCGCAGGGTCATGAATAAGACTCCAGACTGAACGGTTCCAAACCCGATAACTTGATCCTTGTCAGTTAACGTGCCGTGGGAGTCGAACCGTTCGCGAGCCAATACCGACGATACTGAGGTTGATCAACCCTCCGAGCTTCGCAAGCATGCGAAGCACCGCAAGCCCCTTCAGTAACCGCTCGCCGCCGTCATCGCGCCGCCCACGATCGCAATTCCCGAACTGCTGCCCAAGCGGGTAGCCCCGGCCTCAATCATTTTCACCGCAGTCGGGTAATCACGCACCCCACCGGACGCCTTGACTCCAACCCCGGCGCCCACAGTTCTGCGCATGAGGGCCACGTCTTCGACCGTGGCGCCGCTTCGGCTGAACCCGGTAGACGTCTTCACGAAAGCCACACCCAAGTCCCGGCAGATTTCGCACGCCTGGACTTTCTGTTTGTCGTCGAGCAGGCAGGTTTCCAGGATGACCTTCAACGGTACGGTGCCGCAGGCCTTGTGGACCAGGGCAATATCATCGCGTACCGCATCCAGCAGCCCCTCCTTCAACCAACCGATATTGAGCACCATGTCGATCTCCCCTGCCCCGGCGGCAATCGCCCGTTCAGCCTCAAATGCCTTGGTGTCACTCAGGCCAGCGCCCAGCGGGAAGCCCACCACCGCACAAATCACCACGCTATCGTCGCTCAGGCACGACGCGGCGTAAGGTACCTGTCCCGAATTCACACACACCGAATAAAAGCCGTGTTCCCGGGCTTCCTCGCACAAGGTGCGAATCTGCTCACGGGATGCGTCGGGAGCCAGCAAAGTGTGATCGATGTACTTTGCCAATGCTGTGGGTTGAAGAGTGTTCATTTAACGGCCCCTTGCCTGTATGTTGCCAATGATCGTGTGCCGCTTGTCACAGCGCTCACAAGAATGCGTTATAATAGTCACAATTAATGTTACTTATTTAACAGAAACAATCAAGCCCTGGAATACTCGTGGACAGTAGAAAAGCCGAGCGACTCAAGCTTATCCAACAAGCCTTGCAGGACCAGAACGCCATTCACTTGAGGGAAATGGCTGCGTTGCTGGACGTTTCCGAGATGACCCTGCGCCGCGATCTCAATCACTTCAGCGATCACCTGCGTCTTCTTGGCGGCTACATCACCCGGGGCGGCAGCGAGGTCAGCGAATACCGGGTCGCCGACCAGGGCACGCGTCACGTCGAGGAGAAACGCCGCATCGGCAAGCTCGCTGCTGGTTTGATACAGGCCGGTGACACAGTCTTCTTCGACTGCGGCACCACCTCGCCCTTCGTCATTGACTTCATCCCCGACGAGTTGGAGTTCACTGCCGTGTGCAGTTCGTTGAACGTGTTGCTTAAGTTGCACAACAAACCCAACTGCCACATCGTCTTGTGCGGCGGCACCTTTCACCGCAAGAACCAAGTGTTTGAAAGCAGCGCCGAAAGCAGCATTCTCGACAGCGTGCGCCTGACGTGGGCCTTCGTGACGGCGGCGGGCGTCAGTCAGGAGTTCGGTGTGACGTGCTTCAACTTCAATGAAGTCGAGGTCAAGCAAAAGGTCCTGCGCCAGGCCCAGCAACGCGTGTTGCTCGCCGACTTCAGCAAGTTCGACACGGTGCGCACCGCCCATTTCGCCACCCTGGAAGACTTCCAATACGTGGTCAGCGACAAGAAAATCCCCCGCGCCTATCAAGACGTCATCCAGGCACGCGGTGCGCAATTGCTGGTTTAACCCAACAGCCCCTGCCGTTCCTGCTCAGTCAAATAGCCGGTGGTCACGCTGAATGAAGCGCTCGCCCCGGCCGCCAGCTGCCGCACGTGACCTTTGGCTTTCTCCGCGGTGTAGCCCTCCGGCTCGCAGGTCGACGGCAGCACGAACGCAGCCACTTGCTGATCCGGTGTGTGCAGGACCCAGCGTGCAGCGTGTTCGAATTGCTCGGGGCGATAACGGGTGTAGAACGCAGCGCCGTCGGGATGCTCAAGCAGAAAGTGCGCGTGGCCGGTGGCGTCGGTGCCGACGCCATCGAGGAAAAACACAATTTCAGGGTCATACAGCGCAGGCGTTTCGAGGCAGGCCAACTGGCCGGGATGCTCGGCCAGTTGCGCCATGTAGGCACTCCAGGCGGGCGTCGGCTTGACGTGGTCCGGCACGCTGGTACGCAGGCGCAGACGCTGCATGCCCAGTGGCTCGACGAACCGCGCACCGTCCACATAGGCGTAGTTCATGTGGGCCATGTACATCAAGTCCATCGGCTTGCCGGCCAGGTTCGTCACGTGCATCTCAATATCGAACAAGGCCGAATCGGCACGCAGTGTCACGCTGGGGCAAGCCCGGTAACGATCACCGAACCCCTTGGCAAACTCATAGGAGCCGCCCAGGCGCACAACGCCCTCACCCAGTTCCAGCCAGGCTGTGTCCATAGGCGCACAAGGCATTTCGCCATGCAAGGCATGCGTGTCATCCGGCGCCGGGCAACCGTTGCGCAGCAAGCCACTGTGAAACATGAAACAGCCATAAGTATCAATGACCGTCGGGCTCGGCCGGGGCTGCTCGAACAGGTTGCTCATGGTCAGGTCGCAGCCATCGAACACGGCCGACCAGATCATCTGCCCTTGATAAGGCAGGATCACCAGGCGTCCACGGCTGTTCTCCAGGCTCACAGCCAACACGCCGGACGCATAGGTCCAGGCACTGACCTTGAACGCCTCAGACTGCAAAAGGATCTTTTCCTGCTCACCAAACACCGCACGATACAGCGGGATGCGTGTGTTCATGAGGCCACCGCCGCTGCTGCGCTCGATGGCAAGGGGTCGGACTGGCGCAAGCATTTGATCGCATACATCACAATCACGATAAAGCACAGCAACGGCACGCTGTACGCCAGCTGCATGTTGCCGCCGCTGGCATCGGACAACAGGCCCTGAAAGATCGGGATTACCCCGCCACCGACAATGCTCATCACCAGCAACGACCCGCCGACGCCGGTGTCTTCACCCAGGCCATCAATGGTCAGGCCGTAAATGGTCGGCCAGCATGGGCCGAGAAAAATACTCACGCCAACCGCTGCGTACACCGCCGAAATGTTTGGCACCAGGATCGTGTAGGCCAGCAGCACAATGCACAGCACGCCATAAATCGCCAGCACCCTGGCCGGGTGCAGCCGGCGCATCAACAGGTTGGCGATCATCTTGCCGACAAAGTACGCGGCGAAGGTGGTCAGCAGAAACCATGAAGCGCTGCGTTCATTCATACCGCCCATTTGCATGGCCAGGCGAATGGTAAAACTCCACACCCCCACCTGCGCACCCACATAGAGAAACTGCGCCAGTACGCCAAACGTAAAGCGCGGGTTACGCCACAGCCGCCCCAGGCTTTGACGCAGGCTGCCAGGCTTGCTACCGGCCGGCTTATTGCCCTTGCACGCAGGGAATCGGGTAATCGCGATCAGGATAAACATCAGCACCAGAACAGCGATCATCCACTTGTACGGCAGCAGCGTGGACTGGATCATTTGCAACTGCTGCACCGCCGCCTCAGAGGCGCTCATTTGCTTCAGTTGTTCAGTGGTGGCGTCGGAGTCCTTGAACATCACGAAGCTGCCCACGTAAACCCCGGCCATTGCGCCAAAGGGGTGAAAGGTCTGCGAAATATTCAAGCGTCGCGTCCCGGTTTCCCGCGGGCCCATCAGCGTCGAGTAGGTGTTGCACGCGGTTTCCAGGAACGACAGGCCGGCTGCAATCACAAACAGTGCCAGCAGGAACATGCCGTACTTGGCGGTGGACGCTGCCGGAAAAAACAGCAGGCAGCCGAACATGTACAGCAACAGCCCGATCAGAATCGTGCTTTTGTAGCTAAAGCGCCGCACCACCATCGCGGCCGGAATCGCCACAAAAAAATAGCCCAGGTAAAACGCCGACTGCACGAAGGCGGTCTGGAAATCACTGAGCAAAAACGCTTTCTTGAAGTGTGCAATCAGCACGTCGTTCATGCTCGCCGCTGCGGCCCACAGTGCAAAGATGCTGCACAGCAGGATAAAGGCGAACCAGGGCGTGCGGTTCAGGTAGAAACCGTCGGGGGTTTGTTGCAGCGCAGGTTTGTTCATTATTGTTCTCCGGGCTGATGGGGGTGTTACCGCTGTTGCTGGAAGCGGGCGAATGCTTCGCTGTCGGGATAGGAAGTCTGCGTACCCAGCGCCATCACCGAGCAGGCGGAATACGCCACGGCCTGTTCCATGGCCTGACGAATCCTGCCGTCGCGGTTCCAGTGTTGAATGAAGCAACCAATAAAGGCGTCACCGGCACCGGTGGTGTCACGGGCGGCAACCCGTTGGCCCGGCACCTGGCATTCACCCTCCTCGCCGACATACAGCGCGCCGTGCTCGCCAAGGGTGACAATCACGTGGCGAACGCCGCTGGCGACCAGGGTTTTTGCGGCCGCGCGGGCCGACTCCGGCGAGTCCACGGTCTGGCCGGTGATCAGTGCCAGTTCCGATTCGTTGGGGATCAGGAAATCCAATTTCGCCAGGTGCTCGGCGCTCAATCCGGCCATGGCCGGTGCCGGATTGAGCAGTACCGCAATGCCATGCCGGTGAGCGAATTCGATGGCGTAGTAGACCGTCTCCAGGTTGATCTCCAGCTGCAGCACGATCAACGTGCACGCTTGCAGGTCGACTGCCGCCGCATCGATATCTGCCGGCGACAAGTGCGCATTGGCGCCTTTGACGATCAAAATGCTGTTATGGGAGTCGGGCCGGACAAAAATCGGCGCCACGCCGCTGGAAACACCAGGCACCCGCTGCACGTAACGGGTGTCGATACCAAAGCGCTGGAAGTTGGCCAGTGTGTTGTCGGCAAACATGTCGTCACCGACCTTGCTCAACATCAACACATCCGCCCCAAGCTTGGCTGCCGCCACCGCCTGGTTGGCCCCTTTGCCGCCACAACCGAGAGCAAAGCCCGGTGCTTCCAGGGTTTCGCCCTGGCCCGGCATGCGGTCGATGTAGGTAATCAAATCCACCATATTGCTGCCGATGACTGCGATCTTGCTCATTGCTATTCCACCTTGTTGCGGCACAACCAGGCAGGTTGTGGCGCTCTTGTTTTGTTATTTAAATAACATTAGGTGTGAATATTCAATCTTTTTTTACGCCGAAGGATCAACGGAGCGCGCAAAGGCGCGGCGGCGCCCTTGGGTCGTCGCTGATTGACTTCGTCGGCGCGGCTGCAAAGCCCGGCGCCAGAAGGCTCGGGACGCAATTATGTAGCGCGTGTGTAAGCGTCACCTTGTGCCCCAGGGGAGCGCTCACTAAGCTGGCCGATCTTTTTTGATGCAACCCGGAACCACCATGTCTCGAAGTATTGCCCACCTCGCCTTGCTGCTGGGGTTGATCACCGCCATCGGCCCATTCGCCATCGACAGCTATTTGCCCGCGCTGCCCACCCTTGGGGCCAGCCTGCAGGCGTCGCCAGCGGCTGTGCAGATGAGCTTGACGGTGTTCTTCATGATCATTGGCGTGTGCCAGCTGTTCTACGGGCCCATCAGCGATGTGTTCGGCCGCAAGCCGCCGATTTATGCAGGCTTGGTGATTTTTGCCGTGGCCAGCGTCGGTTGTGCGCTGGCCCCCACGATTGAAGTGCTGATTGCCTTTCGTGCCCTGCAAGCGTTTGGTGCGTGCGCCGGCATGGTTATCCCACGGGCCATCGTCCGCGACCTGTATACCGGCCACGAAGCGGCGCGCTTGATGGCTTTGCTGATGCTGGTGATGAGTGTTTCACCGATCCTGGCGCCCTTGGCCGGCAGCGTGGTGATTTCACTGTGGAGCTGGCGTGAAGTGTTCGTCGCGCTGGGCGTCGTCGCGGTGCTGTGCCTGGTGATGACCATCGTACAACTGCCGGAAACCCATCCGGCCGAGCGCCGTTTGGGCAAGACCTTGGGCAGTGCGTTCGGCAGCTATGGCGCCCTGCTCCGTGACCCGGTATTCACTGGCTTGTCGGTGGTGTGTGGCTTTGGCCTGGCGACGTTCTTCGTGTTTATCGGCAGCGCGCCGTTCGTGTATATCGAGTATTTCGGCCTGACACCTACGCAATTCAGCCTGTGCTTTGCGGTCAATGCGGCCTCGTTCTTTGCCATGAGCCAATTGACGGCACGCCTGAGTGCGCGCTTTGGCCTGCCCCCGCTGATTCGCTGGTCGGTTGTCGGCGTTGCCGTGGTCATGACATTGCTGGCTACCTCTACGCTGTGGAGCGACAACCTGGCGCTGATGATGACCCTGCTGTTTATCGGTTTCGGTTTTCTCGGCCTGTTACTGCCGGCCGCGGGGGTGTTGTCCATGGAAGACCATGGTGCCGTGGCGGGTTCCGCGTCGGCGCTGCTCGGTGCGATCCAAATGATCACCGCCGCGGTGTCCATGACCCTGGTCGGCGTGTTCGCCGACCACACGCCGGCGCCCATGTTGGTCGGCATCGCGCTATGTGCCGTCGCCGCAATGCTGGTCACCCTGTGGACCCTGCGGCGTTTGCCGACGCACCTGGCCTGTGCAAGGCCCTGACATTGTTTTGATTGATAGCCGTTATTGGCCGGAATCCGTTCTGGGGCGGGAGCAGGCTTTATAGAATGGCGACCACACTCAAACCACCACCGATGGGTGCTGGAGGTCGTCATGCGTTACCTGCTTATTCTAATGCTGAGCATGGTCAGCACGTTAGCCGCCGCCCAGGGCGAGCCCAATCCGGGCGCTGACACACCGGCCAATCAAACCGACGATTACGCCGAAGACCTCGAGATCGCCAAGGCCGTGCGTACCACCAACGCTGCATCCACCACTTGCGGCCCGGTCAAGGGCCATGTTGTGTACGTGGACAGCCGGGGCGTGCGCCACGAACTCGACTACATGCGGGTCGCAGACAGCTGCCCGCACAGTTGAGCGCGCTTACAAATCAAACCGATCCACCGCCCGCCGTCGCTCGTTGTCATCGCGCACGTCATAGCTGGCGGTCGTCTGGATATTGGTGTGATGCGCCAGTTTCTGCGCAATCGACAGGTCATGCTCTTCGATCACCCGGGTGATGAACGAACGCCGGAAATCATGCGGCATGATCTTCACGCCCACCTGTTCGCCGCGCTGACGGGCGATGTAGTAGATCGCGTGCTTGGTAATGCGTTCGCGCGTGATATGGCTGCCGCGACGGATACGATTGAACAGGAAGCTATCGTCCTGTTCGCCTTCCTTGAGGTGCGCGCGGCGAAACTCCAGCCAGGCTTGCAGCTTGGCAAACGCCCAGGCCGGCGCGTACTTGACCAGTTCCTTGTTGCCCTTGCCGATCACGCGCACGCTGCGTTCGTCGAAGTTGATCTGCGCCAGGTCGAGGTTGACCGACTCCGACTTGCGCATGCCAGAGCCATACAACAGGCCGATCACCGCCGCATCCCGCAGGCCTTGGGGGCGCGGGTCGGCGGCGCAGACTTCCATCATTTCGCGGATCAGTGTGCGGCGCAGGTTACGGCCCTGCCCCAAACGGGTGCCGGGCGTGGCCTTGACCGAGCGCATCTTCAACAGGTGGTCCTGGCTGATCAAGCTCAGGCGCCACGCCTCGTTCATTACCCCGCGTACCGCGTTCACATACAACGAAGACGTGTTCGGCGCATAGCCGTCCTCACGCAACGCGGCGACCAGGGCAATCACCTGTTCAGGTTGCAGCAGGTGCCAGTCGATCTCGTCGAGGTTGATGTCTTCAAAACCCAGCCGGTCGGCCGCGTCCTGCAGCACGTAGCGCATGGTCAGTTGGCTGGAAGGGGCCAGACGGGTGAGGTAGAGGGTCAACGGGTTGCGGATGGACTCTGTCAAGGTAGATCAGCCTTTGGATTAAATACCTCGACCAAGCCATTGTTTAATCGAGGTATTTAGTGAATTGGCGAGTACCGAGTCTAACGCACGACCGGCCCCTGCACAAAATCACGGGGCCGACTCGTCATCCTCTGTGGCGTTTTCCGGCTGAGGCTGGGCCTGGGATTGGCTCCATTCGACGTCCTGTTTCTGCATCAGCCCAAACCAATGCTGGCGCATGAACGCCAGGTAGCCGTCCGGCGCCTTGGCGAAGTCACTCTCGTCGCCATAGCAGCCCGGGAGCGGCAACTCGGTGCCCTGCTCCTTGTACTGGCTGACCAGCGCCTGTTGGGCTGCAATAGAGCAGTCCGTCGGCAGCGGCATGCCACGCAGGGCGCCGGCTTCCTCGTCCCACCAGCTCGCGCCAACGCGATCGACACCGCGCAGGCGGTACTTCTGGGATTTGCCCACATGCATGATCAGCTTGAACTCACGAGGGCTGACGTCGCTGGTGCAGGTTCGCGAATAGCCCACCGTGGCCTGGGTCAGGCCATCGCCGGTCAGGTCGGTGACCTTGGTTGCCGCCATGTCAAAGTGCAGCGCTGCGTCGAATTGGCAATGCTGCACATCGTCATACAGCATCCACACGCGTTTGGGATGGTCGCCCGCCAGCAGGTATTGGGCCGCGTAGACGAAGGCCGACTGGGTGCCGTCATCGTCACGTTCACCCACTTGCTCGGCGAGTACCAACAGGTTTTTGCCTTGGCGGTCGTCCCAGGTGTAAGCGGCGACCTGCTTGCCACGCACTTCCACGCCCTCCGGTACCTGCTCGATACGGGTGAGCGCCACCCCGTCGTCGGCCCTTACGGTGGTGACACAGGCCACAGCCATCAACAATCCCAACAACGCAGGCCGCAATTGGCCGCGAAAAAGCTGCACGCTATTCATCCGAGTACCCTGGCAAGAGATGGCTTACTTTACCGGCACTTGAAGGGCAATGCAGAGAAGATTGTTGAATGACAATCGGTCGGCGGCGCAACGCTTTAAAATCCCAGCGGTTTTACCCGGTAAACCTATTGCCTGGCGCTTCAGTCACTTAGCTGAACCCTAGCTGTCTACCTGTCAAATAAACGAGTTTTTCATCCGCCTTTCATATTCGTTCAACATTTTTCCGCTTAACCTTGGCCGCAGAACTTGAGAACAAACCGCGTTTTTCCCGACTAACCTGTTGATTACGCTTTACCTTTCATCTATTTCGTCTTTAATCTGATACCTATGGAAGAATCTGTTACCCGTCTGCAGGAAAGTCGAATGAATGCCGCAAACCCACGCTACGTTTAATCAGCCAGCGTTTATCGGACTGATTACTGCTGTTTTCACGCTTCAATTGCTCTAGCCCCGAGGTCATGAATCTTTGAAACCCTACCCTATTCATTGCGTGTCGATCGTTATCCCGGTCTACAACGAACAAGAGAGCCTGCCTGAATTGCTGCGTCGCACGACGGCAGCCTGCAAGCAACTGGCTTACGAATACGAAATCATCCTGGTGGATGACGGTAGCCGCGACAACTCGGCCCAATTGCTTGAAGACGCCGCCGCTGAAGACGGCAGCAACGTGGTAGCGGTGATCCTCAACCGTAACTACGGCCAGCATGCAGCGATCATGGCCGGCTTCGAGCAGTGCCGCGGCGAGGTGATCATCACCCTCGACGCCGACCTGCAGAACCCGCCGGAAGAGATCCCGCGCCTGGTGGAACAAGCCGCCCTGGGCTTCGACGTCGTGGCGACCGTGCGTAACAACCGCCAGGACTCGGCCTTCCGTCGCTGGCCGTCGCGCCTGATCAACCTGGCGGTGCAACGCTCCACCGGCGTGGCAATGACCGACTACGGCTGCATGCTGCGCGCCTACCGCCGCACCATCGTCGACGCCATGCTCGCCTGCCGTGAGCGCAGCACCTTTATTCCGATTCTGGCCAACGGCTTTGCCCGGCACACCACCGAGATTCTGGTGCATCACGCCGAGCGCGAACACGGCGAGTCCAAATACAGCGCGATGCGCCTGATCAGCCTGATGTTCGACCTGCTGACCTGCATGACCACCACCCCGCTGCGCCTGCTGAGCATCGTCGGCTTCAGCCTGGCGGCGCTGGGCATGCTGTTTGCCTTCGCACTGGTGTTCCTGCGATTGGTGTTTGGCGCCGAATGGGCCGGCTCAGGCATGTTTGTCCTGTTTGCCGTGTTGTTCGTGTTCACCGGTGGTCAATTCATCGGCATGGGCCTCTTGGGTGAATACCTGGGGCGCATGTACAGTGACGTGCGCGCCCGCCCGCGCTTCTTTATTGAAAAAGTGCTGCGTAACCAACCTGCAGCACCCGCTCCGGTCGTCGTGGTCGACGGCCTGACAAGTTCTCACACTTCCACTTCTCCTTCCGATCAGGTTTCGTCATGAATTCAAAAGCTGTTGTCTTCGCTTATCACGATATTGGCTGTGCAGGCATCGAAGCCCTGCTGACCGCCGGTTACGACATTGCTGCCGTGTTCACCCATGCCGACGACCCCAAGGAAAATAATTTCTACGGCTCCGTCGCTCAACTCTGTGCCCGCAACGGCATCCCGGTACACGCACCGGAAGACGCCAACCACCCGCTGTGGATCGAGCGCATTGCCAAGCTGAACCCGGATTTCATCTTCTCGTTCTACTACCGCAACCTGCTCAGCGAAGCGCTGTTGGCCACCGCCAAAAAAGGCGCGTTCAACCTGCACGGCTCGCTGCTGCCTAAATACCGTGGCCGCGCACCGGCCAACTGGGTGCTGGTCAACGGCGAAACCGAAACCGGCGTGACCCTGCACCGCATGGTCAAGCGTGCCGATGCCGGCGCGATCCTCGCCCAGGAAAAAGTCGTTATCGACCGCACTGACACTGGCCTGACCCTGCACGCCAAGCTGCGTGAAGCGGCCACCAACCTGCTGCGCGATGCCCTGCCACAACTGGCCCAAGGCAAGCTGGCGGAAACTGCCCAGAACGAAAGCCAGGCCACCTACTTCGGCCGCCGCACCGCTGCCGATGGCAAACTGGACTGGAAAAAGCCGGCTGAAGAGCTGTTCAACCTGGTTCGCGCCGTTACCCAACCTTACCCGGGCGCCTTCTGCGCCGTAGGCGAGCACAAACTGATCGTTTGGCAAGCCGACGTGGTCAAGGGCAACGAAGGCATCGCGCCAGGCCGTGTGATCAGCGTCAACCCGCTGCGCATCGCCTGCGGTGAAGATTCCCTGGTGGTCAAGTTTGGCCAGCGCAACGAAAACGGCCTGTACCTGGCCGGTCCGTCCCTGGCCGACGAGTTGGGCCTGGTAGACGGTTCCGTACTGCGCGGCGCCGAGTCCGGCCGCAAGCCACGTCGCACTCGTGTACTGATCCTGGGTGTGAACGGTTTCATCGGTAACCACCTGTCCGAGCGCCTGCTGCGTGACGACCGTTATGAAATCTACGGCCTGGATATCGGTTCCGACGCTATCGAGCGCCTGCGCAGCCACCCGAACTTCCACTATGTGGAAGGCGATATCAGCATTCACTCCGAGTGGATCGAGTACCACATCAAGAAGTGCGACGTGGTCCTGCCGCTGGTGGCCATCGCTACCCCGATCGAATACACCCGTAACCCGCTGCGCGTGTTCGAACTGGACTTTGAAGAGAACCTGAAACTGGTTCGCTACTGCGTCAAGTACAACAAGCGTGTGATCTTCCCGTCGACCTCCGAAGTCTATGGCATGTGCCAGGACCAGTATTTCGACGAAGACACCTCCAACCTGGTGGTTGGCCCGGTCAACAAGCAGCGCTGGATCTACTCGGTCTCCAAGCAACTGCTCGACCGTGTGATCTGGGCTTACGGCGACAAAGGCCTGAACTTCACCCTGTTCCGTCCGTTCAACTGGATGGGCCCGCGCCTGGACCGTCTGGACTCGGCACGTATCGGCAGCTCCCGCGCAATCACCCAGCTGATCCTGAACCTGGTGGAAGGCACGCCGATCCGCCTGTTCGACGGTGGCGAGCAGAAGCGTTGCTTCACCGACATCGCTGACGGCATCGAAGCCCTGGCCCGCATCATTGATAACGACAACGATGTCTGCAACGGCCAGATCATCAACATCGGCAACCCGGAAAACGAAGCCAGCATTCGTCAGCTGGGCGAAGAACTGCTGCGTCAGTTCGAAGCTCACCCGCTGCGCAGCAACTTCCCTCCGTTCGCCGGTTTCCGCGACGTAGAGAGCAAGGCGTTCTACGGCACCGGTTACCAGGACGTGGCACACCGCAAGCCAAGCATCGAAAACGCCAAGCGCCTGCTGAACTGGGAGCCAACCGTTGAGATGAGCGAAACCATCGGTAACACCCTGGACTTCTTCCTCAAAGAAGCCATGCTCGAAATCGCGGACAAGCGCTGATGCAGGCAGGTCTTCGCATCGACGTCGACACCTACCGTGGCACCCGTGAAGGTGTGCCACGGTTGCTGGAGTCCCTGGATGAAGCCGGGGTGAAAGCGACGTTCTTCTTCAGCGTTGGGCCGGACAACATGGGGCGCCACTTGTGGCGCCTCATCCGTCCGCAATTCCTGTGGAAGATGCTGCGTTCCAATGCCGCCGGGCTGTATGGCTGGGATATCTTGCTGGCCGGCACCGCCTGGCCGGGCAAGCCGATTGGTCGTGACCTGGGGCATTTGATGCGCCAGGCCAAGGCCGCCGGCCATGAAGTCGGCCTGCACGCGTGGGACCACCACGGCTGGCAGGCCAACACCGGGCGCTGGAGCGACGCACAACTGGTCGAGCAGATTCGTCGCGGCGTCGACACCTTGAGCGACATTCTCGGTGAACGCATCGACTGTTCTGCCGCCGCCGGCTGGCGTGCCGATGAACGCGTGGTGCAAGCCAAGCAAGGTTTCAACTTTCGCTACAACAGTGATTGCCGGGGCACCAGCCTGTTTCGACCCACCTTGGCCGATGGCAGTGCGGGCACCCCACAAATTCCGGTAGACCTGCCGACCTTCGACGAAGTCGTCGGTCCGGTGGTGGCTGCCAACAATTTCAACAGCTTTATTCTCGACCGGTTTACCGAGTCAAAGCTGAACGTCTACACGATCCACGCAGAAGTAGAAGGGATTCTGATGGCTGAAGATTTTCGCCAATTGCTCGCCCAGGCAGGGCAGCGCGGCATCGACTTCAAACCCTTGGGCGATCTGCTGCCCGCGGATGTGACCACCCTGCCCCAGCAACACCTGGTGCGCGGCGCGTTAAGCGGCCGCGAGGGATGGCTTGGAGTGCAGCAGGCATGATCCGCCGCTGGGCATTGCCCCTGCTCCTGTTGGCGTTTGGTGTGTTTTATCTGTTACCGCTGGCCAGTCATGGCCTGTGGATTCCCGATGAAACCCGTTATGCACAAATCAGCCAGGAAATGCTGCTGACCGGCAAGTGGGCTTCGCCACACTTCATGGGCATCCGCTATTTCGAGAAACCCGCCGCCGGCTATTGGATGATCGCGCTGGGCCAGGCGATGTTCGGGCAAAACCTGTTCGGCGTGCGCTTTGCATCCGCCCTGAGCACCGGGCTGAGCATCCTGCTGGTGTACCTCGTGTCTCGTCGGCTGTGGAACGACCCGCAAAAAAGCCTCGTCAGCACCGTGCTGTACATGAGCTTTGTCAGCGTGGCCCTGCTCGGCGGTTATGCCAACCTGGACCCGCAATTCACCTTCTGGGTCAACCTGACCGGTGTGGCGCTGTGGTTTTGCTTCGACAGCACCACCCGCCGCGGCCGTTTGTGGTCGTGGGCCTTGCTCGGTTTCGCCTGTGGCATGGGTTTCATGACCAAAGGCTTCCTCGCCTGGCTGCTGCCGGTGTTGATCGCCCTGCCCTACGCGATCTGGCAAAAACGCTTTCGTGAATTGCTCGGTTACGGCGTGGTCGCCGTGGTCGTCGCGATTGTGGTCAGCCTGCCGTGGGCACTGGCCGTGCACCTGCAAGAGCCGGACTACTGGAACTTCTTCTTCTGGCACGAGCATATCCAACGCTTTGCCGGCGATGACGCCCAGCATGCCGAGCCCTTCTGGTTCTACCTGCCGCTGATGGTCGCGTTCTCATTGCCGTGGATCGCGCTGCTGCCGTCCACGGTGAAACGTGCGTGGCTGGAAAAGCGCCTGCCTAAAACCGTGTTCCTGCTGTTATGGCTATTGATGCCCCTGGCGTTCTTCAGCCTGGCCAAAGGCAAGCTGCCGTCGTACATCATGCCTTGCCTGCTGCCGTTGGCCCTGCTGATGGGGTCGACCCTGAGCGACAAGCTTGCCCAGGGCCAGGCTCGCGCACTGCGCATCAACGGCTGGCTGAACCTGGGTATCGGTATCGCGGCCTTGTTGGCGATCAGCTGGTTTCAATTGAAGAATCCGGTGTACGAACGCGGTCAGGAAACCCTCAGCCTGGTGCTGGTGTTTACCTTCCTGTTCGGCTGGATTGTGGTCAACCTGCTGCAGGCCGCGCGCCCGTTGAAACTGTGGGCCGCACCGGCGATCGGCAGTTGGTTGCTGGTCGCCTTGGTGCCCGCCGCCCTGCCCCATTCGGTGGTTTACAACAAGACGCCGGATCAGTTCATCATCGACCACCTGCCAGAGCTGCAACCGACCGCCGCCCTGCTTAGCAATGACCTGGGCGCCGCGTCGGCCCTGTCATGGCGTTTGGGCCGCCCGGATGTGAGCCTCTACAACACCGTCGGCGAAGTGAAATACGGCATCGCCTACCCCGACACCGCGCATCGCAAGATCGATACCAGCGAAGTCCAGCAATGGATGAACGAGGCGCGCAAAAAGGGGTCTGTCGGTGTGGTGATGCGGGTCAAGGGCGACGACGAGGTTGCTGAAGTGAACCTGCTGCCCCAGGACGGTAAACGCTACGAGCAAGGCAATATCGTCATCCTGATCTTCCCACAGGCTGCGCAATGATCACATTGCTTCTGCTATTAAGCGCCTGCCTGCTCACCTGTATGGGCCAGGTTTCGCAAAAGTTTGCCGTGGAAAGCTGGCGCGGCCAGCCGCACGGATGGGCGCCGAAACTGCGTTCCCCGTGGCTGTGGTCGGCACTGGTGTGCCTGGGCCTGGGCCTGTTGGTGTGGCTGCTGGTGTTGCAGCGCCTGGAGGTGGGCATCGCCTACCCGATGCTCAGCTTGAATTTCGTGCTGGTGACATTGATGGCGCACTTTGTCTTTCATGAGCACATCGATGGCCGTCATTGGCTCGGTGTGGCGCTGGTGATCGGCGGCGTCGTACTGCTGGGGCGTCACGTATGAGCCGCGCGCAAGGGTTTGCCCTGGCCCTGGGCAGCGTCGGCCTGGTGAGCGCCGCTCAACTGGGCATGCGCTGGAGCATGACGCGCCTGCCACTGCCGGACGCCTGGCTGAGCGCGTTCAACAGCAACGCCATTGATCTGGGCGCCCTCGGCGTGGTCATCCTGGCAATCATCGCCTATGCGCTGTCGATGGTCTGCTGGCTTGGCGCGCTCAAGCATTTGCCGCTGGGTCGCGCCTATTCGCTGCTCAGCATCAGCTATGCGCTGGTGTACCTGCTCGCGGCCAGCCTGCCGGTGTTCAACGAACATTTTTCGCTTTCAAAAACCCTGGGGGTGGCGTTGGTCATCCTCGGTGTTCTGGTTATTAACTCTCGTCGTGCTAGCGTTGCAAGCCCCAGGAATGCCCCATGAAAATCAGTGTATTTGGTAGCGGTTACGTCGGTCTGGTACAGGCCACCGTATTGGCCGAAGTCGGTCACGATGTGATCTGCATGGACGTTGACAAGAGCAAGGTCGAGTCGCTTCAGAAAGGCCATGTGACGATCTTCGAACCGGGCCTGGCTGCCATGGTCAAGGAAAACCTGGAAAGTGGCCGCCTGCACTTTACCTATGATGAAAAACTCGCCGTTGAACACGGTGAAGTGCTGTTTATCGCCGTGGGTACACCCTCGGATGAAGACGGCTCGGCCGACCTCAAGTATGTGCTGTCGGTCGGTGACGCAGTGTCCCGCCATCGTATGGAACCGGTGATTCTGGTGGAAAAATCCACCGTACCCGTCGGCACCGGCGACACCTTGCGCGCCCATATCGAAAAAAACCTGCACATCGCGGGCCGTCACCTGGAATTCGATATCGTCTCCAACCCGGAATTCCTCAAGGAAGGCACGGCCGTCGCCGATTGCCGCCGCCCGGACCGCATTATCATCGGTTGCGAACGTGAAGAAGTGCGTGAAGTGATGCGCGACCTGTATGCGCCCTTCAACCGCAACCACGACCGCATCATTTTCATGGACCTGCGCAGCGCCGAACTGACCAAGTACGCCGCCAACTGCATGCTGGCCACCAAGATCAGCTTCATCAACCAGATCGCCGAGCTGGCCGAACACCTGGGTGCGGACATCGAAGCCGTACGCCTGGGCATCGGCGCCGACTCGCGGATCGGCTACCACTTCATCTACCCGGGTTGCGGCTACGGTGGTTCGTGCTTCCCCAAAGACATGCGCGCCTTGATCCACAGCGCCAAGGAAGCCAACTGCTCCAGCGACCTGCTCGAAGCGGTCGAAGCCATCAACCAGCGCCAGAAGAGCAAGCTGTTCGAACGTATCAACGCTTACTTCAAGGGTGAACTGAAAGGCAAGACGTTCGCATTGTGGGGCCTGGCCTTCAAGCCCAACACCGATGACATGCGTGATGCACCGAGCCGTGTGCTGATGGAAGCCCTTTGGGCCGCAGGCGCCAATGTCCGTGCGTTTGACCCTGAAGCCATGCAGGAAACCCAGCGTATCTACGGTGACGAGTCGCGCCTGACGTTGCTGGGCACGCCGGAGTCCGCCTTGAGCGGCGCCGATGCGCTGATCGTCTGCACCGAATGGCAGCAGTTCAAGGCCCCGGATTTCGACCTGATCCTCGACCGTCTGAAAAACCCGGTGATTTTCGACGGTCGCAACCTTTACGACGGCGAGCGCCTGGCGCGCAAAGGCTTCAAATACTTCCCAATGGGTCGTGGCGATTCCTGCGAGTTGCCGATCCCTCAGCAAAACTGGGTAGCGCCGGTCAAGGAAGACTGACACGTGAACAAAGCTCAACCGCCCTTGCTTACTGCAACGATCCGCAACCAGTCGCTGGGGCTTGGGCTCCTCGCGCTGGTGCTGTTTATCGTCGGCAATTGGCACCAGGCTATCATCGGGTTCGACTCGCGCTTCGTGGTGTTTGCACAAGAGATGCTGCGCCATGGGCCGAGCTTCTTTCCCACCACCTATGGCCAGCCCTACGCTGACTATCTGGCGACCTCGACACTGCTGACGTGGCTGTTGTCCTTGCCGTTCGGCCAGGTCACCAGCCTGACGGCATGGCTGCCGACGTCGATTGCGTCGGCACTGATCGTAACCCTGGTGTACCGCCTCACGGCGCCCTACTCCACGCGTTGGGGTCTGTTGAGCATCGCGATGTTGCTGCTCAGCAGCACCTTCATCAGTGAAACCCGTGCGGTGTCCCTGGACCAGATGCTCGCCGCCATCGCCCTGACGGTGTTCTACCTCGGTTATGCCCACGATCACTTCGGTGCCGCCAAGCGCCTGCACTGGTTGTTCCTGCTGGTGATTCTCGGCTTTGCAGTGCGTGGGCCAATCGGCCTGGTGATCCCAACCGGCGTGCTCTGCAGCTATTACCTGATCAATCGGCAATGGCGCCAACTGTTCACCTTTGGTGTGCTGGCGCTGGCCCTGTTGGTGGCGTGTGTCGGCCTGCTGTTGCTGCTGGCCAAGCTCAGCGGTGGCGAAGACTTCATGCAGGACGTGATCCGCATGCAGTTCCTCGGGCGCATGGACGGCACCGAAGGCTCCAGCGGCGTGTTGTATTACTTCACCAGTTCCATGGGCAACTATGCGCTGGCCTACCCGCTGGCGCTGTTGGTGATGGTGGCGGTGGTCATCGGCGGGCGCCGCGCGCCGGACCCGGCGCTGAAACTGGTGGTGTATTGCGCAGCGGCCGGTCTGCTGGTGATGCTGGGCTTGTCGGTACCCCAGGCGAAAAAGGCGCGCTACATCCTGCCGATGCTGCCCATGGCGGCGATCATTGCGGCCTACCCGTTCCAGGTCACCCAGGGGCGGCTGTTCGCGGCGCTCCGCGGCCTGATGCTGGGCATCTGGACGCTGTTGCCGGCGCTCCTGGTGATCGGCTTGGTGGTGGCGCGCAAGCGCTACCCGGCCCAGTTGGACAACCTTGGGCTGATCTTCACGTTACTGGGTGTGCTTCAGGGGTTGGCATTGCTGTCACTCCTCAAAGCACGCCTGCGCACGCTGGGGCCCGCATTCGCGGCGGTGCTGGCGCTCTGGTCAACCTACATCGTGGTGGTCGAACCGCTGGAACGTACGCTCTACGACACCCGCACCTTTACCCTCGCGGTCAAGGCGCACATCATGCAGCAACCGGCACCGGTGGTACTGCATGGCTTGGGTAAAGACGCGAAAGCCATCAAGTTCATGGTCAACTTCAACTGCGATAAGGTCCCGCTGTTCACCCAATCGCCCGCCGATCTGGCCCCACTGCAAGGGCCGGCCTGGCTGGTGATGAGTGCTCAGGACTTCGAAAAACTGCAAGATCCACGCTTGCGCTCGATCACACCGACGCTCAGCGGGGAGTTCGACAAAGACCCTTATGTGTTGCTGCATCTGGAGAAAGCTTCCGCGCCTTGATCGCAGGCGCTGAACGCGGTCACAGCGGTCTGACAGAAACAACGCCCACTCCTCAAAAAGTGGGCGTTTTTCGTTATTAGCGCCAGGAAAGCGCCTACGTCGCTATGCGTAAAGGCTGGTGCGCTTTGCCTTCCGATGCCTGGAACCGAAATGTAGACTCGTTCGCCAAGTGCGTTAACTATTTACTTCAGGACGCTGCCATCTCCTCTACGCACAGTGGCTGCCATTATTGAAAGGGCAATACCGTGCCAGAAGATTTGTTGCTTATTCCTGCGCCGCGGCTGGATCGGCTGATGGAGCTGCGCGACGCGCTGGTGGCGTTGAAAGGCCCATTGGCCAACAACACTGCGCTACAGGAGAACCTGCAAAGGCAGTTGTTCAATGAAGAGACCCGTACACGTGTGCTCGGGCGGATCAACCGGCCGTTCACCCAGAACACACGCTTAACCCCTTGTGGCGAGGCGTTTTAACTCACTATTTTTGCATTCAACCTTCATTAATATGCATTGGCACCCCTGTGCTCCGGTCGGCACACTGTTAAGGGTTCCTCCCCCAACTATTGGAACGTTCAAAGGGCTTTCGCGGGAAACCTGCCAAGCCCTTTTTTTCGCCTGTTATTTACGGACTGCTCCGATGCTCGCTCGCTGGTTACCCGCTGCAATCAATACCCGCCCTGCCGAATGGAGCCGCGCCGCAATCGGCATGGCCTTGGGCACGCTCTTCAGTGTCTGGGTGTGTGCTCGGCTCTTTGGCATGGACGTCGCGCTGCACCTGCTCGGCCCCCTGGGGGCTTCCGCCGTGCTGCTGTTTGCGGTGTCGTCCGGTGCGTTGGCGCAGCCCTGGTCGATCATCGGCAGCTACTTATGTGCCGCGGTGGTGGGGTTGCTGGTCGCACGGGTGCTCGGGCGTACGCTGGGCAGCGCGTGTCTGGCGGCCGGCATGACCGTCATCCTGATGTGCTGGCTACGTTGTTTGCACCCACCGGCCGGTGGCCTGGCCATGACTCTGGTCCTTGCCGATCCGGCCTCAATCGCGCTGGGTTGGCACGAGTTGGGCCCGGTCATGCTCGGCGCGAGCGCCCTGCTCGCGTGTGCGCTGGCCTATAACAATGCCACGCGCACGCGCTATCCCAAGGGTCCAGTCGAGTCGCCTGCGGTCATCATCGGCCGTGCTGCACCGGCGCTGGACGCCTCGATCACCGCAGCCGACCTGAAACAGGCCATGGCCGAAATGGAGCAGTTTTACGACGTGCAACCTGCCGAGCTGGAACAACTGATTCACGCGGCCGAAGGCCATGCGCGGCGGCGCAGCATTGGCGAGGTGCTGGCCGGCCGAGTCGCGTGAGCTGATCTGCATAAATGCAAAAACGACCTGCATGATTCCGGGTTGTACGGGGCAAATTTGCACTGGTACGATCGAGAGAAGGTTCGTTCACGGACATCTTGATAAAGAACAATAAAAGCAGGGAGTTACAGATGACTGCTCAGGTTTCATCCGAAGCAAGCCACGCCGAGGCTCTTCAACCGGAGGGCCGCCAGCACGAGGTGCTGGCCGAGGTGCGCAACCATATCGGCCACCTCACCCTCAATCGCCCCGCCGGCTTGAACGCCATCACCCTGGAGATGGTCCGCAGCCTGACGGCGCAGTTACAGGCCTGGGCGGATGATCCGCAGGTTTACGCCGTGGTCCTGCGCGGCGCCGGTGAAAAAGCCTTCTGTGCTGGTGGCGACATCCGTTCGCTGTACGACAGCTTCAAGAACGGCGACACCCTGCACCAAGCCTTTTTCGTTGAAGAATACGCACTCGACCTGGCCATTCATCATTACCGCAAACCTGTCTTGGCGCTGATGGACGGGTTCGTGTTGGGCGGCGGCATGGGCCTGGTGCAAGGTGCCGACCTGCGCGTAGTCACTGAGCGCAGCCGCCTCGCCATGCCGGAAGTGGCCATCGGCTATTTCCCGGATGTGGGCGGTAGCTACTTCCTGCCGCGCATTCCCGGCGAACTGGGGATTTACCTCGGCCTGACCGGCGTGCAGATTCGCGCGGCCGATGCACTGTATTGCGGCTTGGCGGACTGGTCTATCGACAGCGCCAAACTCAGCGACCTCGACCACAAGCTCAATCAACTGCAATGGCAGGATTCACCGCTCAAGGACCTGCAAGGCGTATTGGCCAAACTGGCGGTGCAGCAATTGCCCGATGCGCCCCTGGCCGCACTGCGACCTGCGATCGACCATTTCTTCGCCTTGCCGGATGTGCCGAGCATCATTGAGCAATTGCAGGAAGTCACCGTCGCCGACAGCCACGAATGGGCCCTGAGCACCGTCGAGCTGATGCAAACCCGCTCGCCGCTGGCCATGGCCGTGACCCTGAAAATGCTGCGCCGTGGCCGCCGTCTGCCGCTGGAGCAGTGCTTCGCCCTGGAACTGCACCTGGATCGCCAGTGGTTCGAGCGCGGCGACCTGATCGAAGGGGTGCGGGCGCTGATCATCGATAAAGACAAAGCCCCCCGTTGGAACCCGCCGACTGTCCAAGGGCTGGACGCCAGCCATGTCGACAGCTTCTTCCGCGACTTCGCGCAGAGTGGGAAATAGGTCATGCAAGATATTGAATACACTGAAGAACAGGTAATGATCCGTGACATGGCGCGCGACTTTGCCCGTGGCGAAATCGCCCCGCATGCGCAAGCCTGGGAAAAGGCCGGCTGGATCGATGACGCTCTGGTCGCAAAAATGGGTGAATTGGGCCTGTTGGGCATGGTGGTGCCTGAAGAATGGGGCGGCACCTATGTCGACTACGTGGCGTATGCGCTGGCGGTAGAAGAGATCTCCGCCGGTGATGGCGCAACCGGCGCACTGATGAGTATCCATAACTCAGTGGGTTGCGGGCCACTTCTCAACTACGGCACACACGAGCAGAAACAAACCTGGCTGCCTGACCTTGCCAGCGGCCAAGCCATCGGCTGCTTCTGCCTGACCGAACCCCAGGCCGGCTCCGAAGCCCACAACCTGCGGACCCGCGCTGAACTGCGTGATGGCCAGTGGGTCATCAATGGCGCCAAGCAGTTTGTCAGCAACGGCAAGCGCGCCAAGCTGGCCATTGTGTTTGCGGTGACTGACCCGACGTTGGGCAAGAAGGGCATTTCCGCGTTCCTGGTGCCCACCCAGACGCCGGGCTTCGTGGTTGATCGCACGGAGCACAAGATGGGCATTCGCGCCTCGGATACCTGCGCCGTCACACTCAGCGAGTGCACCGTGCCCGAAGCCAACCTGCTGGGTGAGCGCGGTAAAGGCCTGGCCATTGCCCTGTCCAACCTCGAAGGCGGGCGCATCGGGATTGCCGCCCAAGCGCTGGGCATTGCACGGGCGGCGTTTGAGGCGGCGCTGGCGTATGCCCGTGATCGCGTGCAATTCAACCAGGCAATCATTGAGCACCAGAGCATTGCCAACCTGCTGGCAGACATGCAAACCCAGCTCAACGCCGCACGCTTGCTGATCCTGCACGCCGCGCGCCTGCGCAGTGCCGGCAAGCCGTGCTTGTCGGAAGCCTCCCAGGCCAAGCTGTTTGCCTCGGAAATGGCCGAAAAGGTCTGCTCTTCAGCGGTGCAGATTCATGGCGGGTATGGGTATCTTGAGGATTACCCGGTGGAGCGTTACTACCGGGATGCGAGGATTACACAGATTTACGAAGGGACCAGTGAGATTCAGCGGATGGTGATTGCCCGAGCACTGAAGGACTACCAGCTCTGACAGATACGCCGCTCCCACCTGTGGGAGCGGGCTTGCCCTAATGCCAGTCAGTTAAGCGAACGAAATGCTCAATGCAGCGAAGATCAAATGTGGGAGCGGGCTTGCTCGCGAAGGCGGCCTGAAGCAAACATTGATGTTGATTGACCCACCGCTTTCGCGAGCAAGCCCGCTCCCACCATGGGGTCTACCGTGTTTTTGGGGTCAGCTTACTGGTCCTTGAACTCAGGCGCGCGCTTGGCCACAAATGCCGCCATGCCTTCCTTCTGGTCTTGCGTCGCAAACGCTGCGTGGAACACCCGACGTTCAAAGCGCACGCCTTCGGACAGGCTCACTTCAAACGCACGGTTCACACTTTCCTTGACCATCATGCTGATCGGTACTGACTTGCCAGCAATCAGCGTGGCGACTTTCAGCGCCTCTTCCAGCAGTTCATCGGCCGGCACAATGCGCGCGACAATCCCGCAGCGCTCAGCTTCCACCGCATCGATAAAGCGCCCGGTCAGGCACATTTCCATGGCCTTGGCCTTGCCCACCGCGCGAGTCAGGCGCTGCGTGCCGCCCATGCCCGGCAATACACCGAGGTTGATTTCCGGCTGACCGAACTTCGCCGTATCACCGGCCAGGATAAAGTCGCACATCAACGCCAGTTCGCAGCCGCCGCCCAAGGCGAAGCCGTTAACGGCCGCAATGATCGGCTTGCGGCGGTTGGCCACGCGGTCACTGTCGCTGAACAGGTCGTCGAGGTAGATTTGCGGGTACGTCAGCTCAGCCATTTCCTTGATGTCGGCACCGGCGGCGAAGGCTTTTTTTGAGCCGGTCAACACGATGCAGCCGATTTCCGGGTTAGCTTCCAGGCTGTCGAGGGCCTGGTTCAACTCGCTGACCAATTGCGCGTTCAAGGCATTCAGCGCTTGCGGGCGATTAAGCGTAATCAGCCCGACGCGGCCCTGCACTTCGAGCAAAATGGTTTCGTAACTCATGTATTGGCTCCTTAAAGATTGCGTGAGATGACCATGCGTTGAATGTCGCTGGTGCCTTCGTAAATCTGGCAGACCCGCACATCGCGGTAGATCCGCTCCAACGGGAAGTCGTTCAGGTAACCGTAACCGCCCAAGGTTTGCAAGGCGGCCGAGCAGACTTTCTCGGCCATTTCCGAAGCAAACAGTTTGGCCATGGAGGCTTCGACCAGCGCCGGCTTGCCGCTGTCGCGCAGGGCGGCGGCGTAATGCACCATCTGCCGGGCCACCGCGATTTGAGTGGCCATGTCCGCCAGGCGGAAGGCCACCGCCTGGTGTTCAATCAACGCTTTACCGAAGCTTTCACGCTCGCGTGCATAGTCGCGTGCCGCTTCAAACGCGGCGCGGGCCATGCCCACCGATTGCGAGGCAATCCCCACGCGGCCGCCTTCGAGGTTGGCCAGGGCGATCTTGTAGCCTTCGCCCTCCTCGCCCAAGCGATTGGCGACGGGCACTTTCACATCCTCAAACAGAATCTGGCACGTGTCGGAAGCGTGTTGGCCCAGCTTGTCTTCCACCCGCGCGACCGTGTAGCCCGGCGAGTCGGTCGGCACAATAAACGCGCTGATCCCACGTTTGCCGGCTGCCGGGTCGGTGACTGCAAACACAATCACAATGCCGGCGTTCTGCCCGGAGGTGATGAACTGTTTGCAACCATTGAGCACGTAATACTCGCCTTCAAGGCGCGCACGGGTTTTCAGGCTGCTGGCATCAGAGCCTGCCTGTGGCTCGGTCAATGCGAAGGCACCGAGCATGGCGCCACTGGCCAAGGGTTTGAGAAACTGTTCTTTCTGCTGATCGTTGCCGAACTTGAGAATCGGCACGCAACCCACCGAGTTGTGCACGCTCATGATGGTCGAGCAGGCGCCGTCACCGGCGGCGATTTCTTCCAGCGCCATGGCATAGGCCAGGTAGCCGGTGTCGCAACCGCCCCACTGCTCCGGCACCAACATGCCGAAAAAGCCCAGCTCGGCCATTTCGCCGATGGCTTCCTTGGGGAAACGGTGCTCGCGGTCCCATTCGGCGGCGAACGGTTTCAGGCGTTCCTGGGCAAATTGCCGGGCCGCCTCGCTGATTTGCACTTGTTCGTCATTGGGCAGCATGTTGAGTCCTTAATACAGACATTCGACGGCCATGGCCGTGGCTTCACCACCGCCGATGCAGATGGCGGCAACGCCGCGCTTGAGGCCTTTCTGGCGCAGGGCCGAGAGCAAGGTCACCAGAATGCGCGCGCCGGAGGCGCCGATCGGATGCCCCAAGGCACAGGCGCCGCCGTGCACGTTGACCTTGCTGTGGGGGATTTCCAGCTTGCTCATGGTCACCAGGCTGACGACCGCGAAGGCTTCGTTGATCTCGAACAAGTCCACCTCGCCCAGGTGCCAGCCGGTCTTGCTCATCAGCTTGCGAATCGCGCCCACCGGCGCCACCGGAAACAGCCCCGGCTCATCGGCAAAGGCCGCATGCCCGTGGATCACTGCCAGCGGCTTGAGACCACGTTTTTGCGCCTCGGACTGGCGCATCAGCAGCAACGCCGCCGCACCATCGGAGATCGAGCTGGCGTTGGCCGCCGTCACCGTGCCGCCTTCACGAAACGCCGGTTTCAGGCTGCTGATCTTGTCCAGCCTGGCTTTGGGTGGTTGTTCGTCATGCACGATGGTTTTTTGCTCTTTACCGACAGTCACCTGTACCGGGACAATCTCCGCAGCGAAGCTGCCGTCGGTAATCGCCGCTTGCGCCCGGGTCAGCGAGGCGATGGCAAACGCGTCCTGGGCTTCACGGGTAAACCCGTTGTGCTCGGCGCAGTCTTCGGCAAAGGTGCCCATCAGGCGACCCTTGTCATACGCATCTTCCAGGCCGTCGAGAAACATATGGTCGATCACCTTGCCGTGGCCCATGCGGTAGCCGCTGCGCGCACGGTCCAGCAGGTACGGCGCGTTGGACATGCTCTCCATGCCACCGGCGATCACCACCTCGACACTGCCGGCCAACAGCGCGTCGTGGGCCAGCATGGTCGCCTCCATGCCTGAGCCACACATCTTGTTCAGCGTGGTGCAGCGGGTGGCCTTGTCCAGCCCGGCACCCAGCGCCGCCTGACGCGCAGGCGCCTGGCCCAGGCCTGCAGGCAGTACACAGCCGAACAACACTTCATCCACGGCATCGGACGCAATGCCGGCCCGCTCGACCGCCGCGCGAATCGCGGCGGCGCCCAGTTGCGGCGCGGTCAGCCCTTTGAGGTCGCCCTGGAAGCCGCCCATGGGCGTGCGCACGGCGCTGACAATAACGATCGGATCGTTCATGGATAATCCTCCTTACTTGGCAGCCATGCGCAAGGCACCGTCGAGACGGATCACCTCGCCATTGAGCATGCTGTTTTCAATGATGTGTCGCACCAGCGCAGCGTATTCGGACGGTTTGCCCAGGCGTGGCGGAAACGGCACGCCGGCGGCCAGGGAGTCGCGCACTTCGGCGGTCATGCCCGCCATCATTGGCGTTTCGAAAATGCCGGGGGCAATGGTCATCACCCGAATGCCATAGCGCGCCAATTCACGCGCGGCGGGCAAGGTCAGGCTGGCGATGGCGCCTTTGGAGGCGGAATACGCCGCCTGGCCAATCTGCCCGTCAAACGCTGCCACCGATGCGGTGTTGATGATCACACCGCGCTCACCGTCGGCATTCGCCTCGGTGTCAGCGATGGCCGCAGCGGCCAGGCGCAGCAGGTTGAAGCTACCGATCAGGTTGACGCTGATCACCTGGGCGAAGCTGGCCAGCCCGTGGGGGCCGTTCTTGCCGAGGATCTTCTCGCCGCGTACCACACCGGCGCAGTTAATCAGGCCATGTAAACCACCAAAGGCTGCAACGGTGGCGTGAACGGCAGCTTCAGCCGCGGCTTCCTGGCTGATATCCGCCACCACGCTGCGGGCGTTCTCGCCAAGCTGTTGGGCTTTGGCCGCCACGGCCTCGGCGTTCAGGTCCACCAGCATCACTTTGGCTCCGGCGGCGATGAGCATTTGCGCGGTGGCCGCGCCGAGGCCCGAAGCACCGCCGCTGACCAGGAATACCTTGTTTTCAATCTGCATCACTGTTTCCTTAAAAGTGGATCAAGCCAGTGCCGCTTGGGCCTTGGCGATTTCCTGATTACGCAAAATAAAGCGCTGCAGCTTGCCGCTCGGGGTCTTGGGCAAGTCACTGACGAATTCGATTTCCCGTGGGTAGGCATGGGCGGCCAGGCGTTGGCGCACGTACAGGCGCAGCTCCTCGGCCAGTTGTGGGGTGGCGCGGTATTGCGCGTTGAGCACCACGAACGCTTTCACCAGTTCGGTGCGCTCCGGGCAGGGTTTACCGACGACTGCTGCCTCAATGACAGCCGGGTGCTCGACCAGCGCGCTTTCCACGTCGAACGGCCCCACGCGGTAACCGGAGGTGGTGATCACATCATCACTGCGCCCGACAAAACTGATGCTGGCGTCCGGGTTCAGCTCGACGGTGTCGCCACTGAGGTAATACTTGCCCACAAAGGCTTTGGTCTTGACCCCGTCATAACCGGCAAACCAGCACATCGGCGATTGTTCACGGTCGATGGCGAGGATTCCCGGCTGCCCGGCGGGCAACTCCTGATAATCGTCATCCAGCACCACGATGCGATGCCCCGGTGAGGCAAAGCCGGCCGAGCCGACATGCACCGGGTGCGCCAGGCCATGGTGGTTGCACAACACCATGCCGAGTTCGGTCTGGCCGTAGTGGTCGTGAATGGTGACCCCCAGGTTATCGGCGAACCAACGGATCACCTCCGGGTTCAACGGTTCGCCGGCGCTGCTGACAATGCGCAGCTTGCCCTTGATCGAACGGGCGAACTGCTCACCACCGGCAATCAGCAGGCGATACGCGGTGGGAGAGCCGGTCAGGTTGGTAATCCCGTATTTATTAATCACCCGGCAGGTACTCTCGAGGGTGAACGGGCCATCGTAGAAGGTGATCGGATGGCCCATGGACAACGGCCCGGTCACGCCGAAATAGATGCCGTAGGCCCAGCCTGGGTCGGCGACGTTCCAGAACGCATCTTCGGGGCGCAGGTCCACCGCGTCACGGGTGTAGCTCTGAAACGCAACAATCGCCTTGAGCGGCACCGACAGCGCTTTCGACGGCCCGGTGGTGCCCGAGGTGAACATCAGCAGGAACGGATCATCGCCGCCCAGCAACACCGGCTCGCACACTGGGGAATAGTGGGGCAATTCGGCCCAGAAACTGTAATCGCCCCGCACAATGCCTTCACCCTTGGCCCCGGCGACCGTCACAATGGTTGGGCACCCCTGCACCTCGGCCAGCTTGGGGCGGTTGACCGCATCGGTGACCACCAGTGCCGCTGCAGAGCTGCTCAGGCGATGCTCAATCGCTTTGGGGCCAAACGCGGTAAACAACGGCTGATAGACCGCGCCGATGCGCCACGTTGCCAATACCACCACCAGCAATTCAGCTGTGCGCGGCAGCAGGCCCGCGACCTTGTCACCGCGCTTGACGCCCTGGGCCTGCAGGAAATTGGCGAAGCGCGCCGCCTGCTCCTGCAACTGGGTAAAGGTGTACGTGGCGCTCTGCCCGTCCTTGCCCTCCCAGAACAGGGCGATGCGCCCCGGCAGCGCGTGCCGGTCGCAGCATTCCACGCAGGCATTGAGCGCCTGAAGATTGCCGGCCAGCGCGGCGTCGACGGTGTGCTGGTAATCGAATTCGGTCGTAGCGGCCAGGTAGTCACGCATTGCTTCAAACCCTTCTGTGTTTTTATTTTGATGACGGTTTTGAGGACAGCAATCGTTGAAATAGTCGCTCTGGAGCGACGACGCAGCAATGGTCAAAGCCTTCAACTTCACTGACTGGTTTGGCCAATCATTGATTGCGCCGATCAGCCGGTCAGTCCAAGTGATTGGACGCCTACGGTGCTTGCTTCTAACCTGATGGCCTGCGCCACCACAGAAGCCGTCCATGATCGTTCGCCCCAAACCCAACCTGCTGGGCATCCTGTTTTCCCTCAAGGGCTCGATTGCCAAGCGCATTGCCCTGCGCAGCCTGCTGGTCACGTTACTGGCCTCAGTGATCGTGTTGGTGGAAACCCTGCACCCGGCGTATTTCTCCAAGGTCAACGCCACGCCCTTCACGTTGCTTGGGCTGTCGCTGTCGATCTTCATGAGTTTTCGCAATAACGCCTGTTATGACCGCTGGTGGGAAGGCCGCAAGCAACTTGGGCAAATGGTCATCGAGGTGCGCTCGCTGATTCGCGAAACCCAGGTGCTGGCCGATGCGCTTGAGCGCGCCGCCCTGCTTCGCGGTGTGTGCGGCTTTGCCCATGGTTTGATCGCCCGCCTGCGTCATGAAGATGAAGCCCGGGCCATCAAGCCGTGGATCAGCGTCGAGCAGGCGCACCCCAACCTCCCCGACCGCGTATTGCAGCAACTGGGCGGGCAATTTTCGCTGTTGGCAGAACGCGGCACGATCAGCGAGTGGCGCTACACCCAGCTGGAAACCCGGCTGGTCAGCCTGAGCCAGGTGCAAGCGTCGTGTGAGCGCATCAAAAGCACGCCGCTGCCCTTCCCCTATACGCTGCTGCTGCACCGCACTATTTACCTGTTCTGCATTCTGTTGCCGTTTGCCATGGCCGAGCCATTGGGCTGGCTGACGCCGCTGTTCACCGCCATCGTGAGCTACACCTTCTTTGGCCTGGATGAAATCGGCGACGACCTGGAGGACCCGTTCGGTTTCGATGAAAACGACTTGCCGTGCAATGCGATCGTACGCACCCTTGAGCGCGAGATTCTTGCCGCCCTCGGCGAAACAGCGCTGCCAGCTGCGCTGGAGCCGGTTGAATACGTGCTGAACTGACACGGGTTTGACACTCGCCGTGGTCTGACCGAAGCTGATGGCTTTGCGATAGCCGCCCCTGCTTTTGGACGCCTGCATGTCAAAGTCACGCCGTTACTCCATCATCGGCCTGTGCGCCCTGTTATTAATTGTGTTGGTCACCTGGTTTTTCTCCCGCTCCAGCCCAGTGGCCGTGCCGCCGGCGATTGCGCATGGCTACTCCAAAGCCTTGAAGCAGGCACGTAATGGCGAGCCGGGGGCCGCGCGCGTGCTGTATCAACAGCTCGGCCGGCCGGACCTGTCCCCCGAGCGGCGCGCGGCATTGCATGCCGAACTGCCCAATTACCCCAGCCCACAGGCGCTGAAACTGGCCGATAAAGACCTGGCCGATGAGTCTCCACTGGTCCGCGAGGCGGCCATCCACAGCATTGTCGGCCTGGTACCCAGCGGCCAACGCACGCTGTTACTCGGCCCGGTGCTGGATGACCCTGAACAAGACGTGCGCTTTGCCGCCGCGAATGCCTTGCTCGGCCTGTCGCCGGATACCCTGGGGCTGTATTTCGGGCCCTTGCAGCAAGTGCTGGATGAGTTTGTGAAAAAGCTCAAGGGCCAGCCCGAAACGGCTGAAGGCTGGATTCAACTGGCGCGCCTGTACATCCACAGCGCCTTGCTGCCGGAGGCGCAAAACGCACTGGAGCAGGCCATGCGCATGCAGCCGGACAATCTGCAGGCGGTGGTCGCACAAATCGAGCTTTTGGACAAACAAGGCAAAACCGATGAGTCGCGCCAGTTGCTGGCGCGCCAATTGGCGGCCCATCCCGAGTCGGCATACTTGCAACACGCCCTGGGCATGTGGCTCTTGCACCACGGCGAACGGCCCTACGCCCTGCTCGGTTTGTCCAAAGCGGTAGAGCTTGAGCCGGACAATCAGGATTACCGTTACGACCTCGCCACCACCCTGCACGCCCAGGAGGAATTGGAAGCGGCTCAGCGTCAGCTGGAAGAAATCATCCAGCGCCACCCGGCCAATCGCAAGGCGCGGGTGCTGCTGGTCAATTACTGGAAAGAGAGCGGCCAGTTGCAGAACGTCCAGGTGTTACTCGCCCAACTTGAGCAACAAAACCCGGATGATCCCGCCCTGCAGCAAGGCCTGTAGCCGCACCGAAAAGTTATAAAAGTTAGCCAGGCTTGTACAAATTGCGCAAAACGTTGAACCGCTACGGGCCACTACGGTCAAGTGAATATGGCGCGCCCAAGGCGGTGCGCTCCTCTACTTGTTGTACGTGACCCGAGGGCACTTCTTGTCTACATCCAAAGCGCTGTTCAGTGAAAAGGCGGCCACCGGCATCGAAGGTCTTGATGACATTCTTTCCGGCGGGCTATCGCGCAGCCACCTGTTCCTGCTGGAAGGCGAACCTGGCACAGGTAAAACCACCGTAGCGCTGCATTTTCTGCAGGCCGGCGCTAAAAACGGTGAACGCTCCTTGTACATCACCCTGTCCGAAACCGAGCGGGAGTTGCGCCAAGGCGCCGAGTCCCATGGCTGGGACCTGGATGACAATATTTGCATCTTCGAACTGACCCCGCCGGAGAGCCTGCTCGATGCTCAGCATCAGCAAAGCCTGCTGTATTCCTCCGACCTGGAGCTGGGCGAAGCCACTCGGCAGATTTTTGAAGAGGTGGAACGCGTCAAGCCGACCCGGGTGGTGATCGACAGCCTCTCGGAAATCCGCTTGCTCGCACAAAGCTCGCTGCGCTATCGCCGGCAAATCCTGGCAATCAAGCACTATTTTGTGCGCTACAACGCCACCGTGCTGCTGCTGGACGACCTGACCACCGAGTCCCTCGACAAAACCGTGCACAGCGTGGCCCACGGCGTGATTCGCCTGGAAGAATTGACCCCCACCTACGGCGCCGAGCGGCGTCGGGTGCGGATTGTGAAATACCGTGGCCAGAAATACCGCGGCGGGTTTCATGACTTCACCATCATGGGCGACGGCATCCACGTATTCCCCCGCCTGGTTGCGGCCGAGCACCGGGGGGGTTACGTACGCCAGACGTTGAGCAGTGGCATCCGCGAAATGGATGCCTTGATCGGCGGCGGTGTCGAGACCGGCTCCAGCACCCTGATCCTCGGCCCTGCCGGTACTGGCAAATCCTTGATATCGATGATCTTTGCCGCTGCCGCTGTGGCCCGTGGCGAGAAAGCCGCGCTGTTTATTTTCGACGAAGAACTGGGCCTGTTGTTCGAACGCATGAACAACATGGGTATCGACCTCGCGGCCCTGCAAGCCACCGGCAACCTGCTGATCGAACAGGTGGACGCCGCCGAGCTTACGCCTGGCGAGTTTTCCCACCGCGTGCGGCGCTGCGTCGACGAACGCGGGATCAAAACCGTGGTGATCGACAGTATCAACGGCTACCAGGCTGCAATGCCGGAAGAAAACTCACTGATCCTGCATATGCACGAACTGCTGCTGTACCTCAACCGCCGGGGCGCCGCGACCTTTATGACCGTCGCCCAGCACGGGCTGGTCGGCGATATGCAGGCGCCCGTGGACATCACCTATCTGGCCGACACCGTGATTCTGCTGCGCTACTTCGAGGCGCTCGGTAAGGTTCGCCGGGCCATTTCGATTATCAAGAAGCGCACCGGCGCCCACGAGTCGACCATTCGCGAGTATCGAATCAGCGGGCGTGGCCTGACGATCGGCGAGCCCCTCGACAACTTTCAAGGCGTACTGCGCGGCATCCCGACCTACATGGGCGCCGGTTCCCCGCTGCTCAAGGAAGACGGCGTGTGACCGGTCTTTCCCCCGTCTCCGAACGCGCAATCATCCTGGCGCCATTGGGCCGTGACAGCGCCCTGGCGCTGGCGATGCTCAACGAAGCCGGCTACAGCGGCGTGATTGCCGGCAACCTCACGGCGCTGTGCGAGGCCCTGGAGCAAGGCGCCGGCATGCTGTTGATTGCCGCTGAAGCCTTGCGCGGCGTGGATTTGCAACCGCTGCTGGAATACCTGCATGAACAACCGGCCTGGTCAGACCTGCCCATCGTACTGATGACTCACCACGGTGGCAGCGAACAGAATGGTTCATCCCATCTGAGCGGGCTGCTGGGCAATGTGACCTTTCTGGAGCGGCCCTTCCACCCGGTGACCCTGATCAGCCTGGTGAGCGCGGCCCTGCGCGGTCGGCGCCGGCAATATGACGCGCGTGACCGCCTGATCGACTTGAGCGAGAGCGAACTGCGTCTGCAACGCACGCTGGAGACCCTTGAGCAGCAGGTTGAAGAGCGCACGGCGCAGTTGCGCAGCAATGAAGAAGCGCTGCGCCAGTCGCAAAAAATGGAAGCTGTAGGCCAACTGACCGGCGGCATCGCCCATGACTTCAACAACATGCTCACCGGGATTATCGGCAGCCTGGAGCTGCTGCGCAGGCGCGTTTCGCGCGGGAAACCGGATGATCTGGACAGCCTGATCGACCTCGGCGTGACCTCCGCCAACCGCGCCGCCGGCCTGACCCATCGGCTGCTGGCGTTCTCCCGTCGCCAATCCCTCGACCCCAAGCCCGTGGAGATCAACCAGTTGGTCACCTCCATGGGCGAACTGCTGCAACGCAGCATCGATGAAAGCATTAGCCTCGACATGCGCCTGGCCGACACGCTCTGGACTGCGGAGGCCGACCCTAATCAGCTGGAAAGTGCCCTGCTCAACCTGGTCATCAACGCGCGCGATGCCATGCCCAATGGCGGTCGGCTGACCGTGGAGACTACTAACCGCCACCTCGACAGTGTGTTCACCGCCGCCTACGGCACGTTGCTGCCGGGCGATTATGTGGAGCTGAGCGTGAGTGACAACGGTTGCGGCATCCCTGAAAGCGTGATTGGTCGCGTCTTCGACCCCTTCTTTACCACCAAGCCAATTGGCCAGGGAACGGGCCTGGGCCTGTCAATGATCTATGGCTTTGCCCGACAATCCCATGGCCATGTGATCATCCACAGCGAAGTCAACAAGGGCACGACCGTCAGCCTGTTTCTTCCGCGCTTTAGCGGTGAAACCGTGACGGCCGCCGCAGTTAACCCGGCGCTGTTGCCATTTGCCAATCCAGGCGAGACGGTGCTGATCGTCGAAGACGACCCGGCTGTGCGCGTGCTGGTCAGCGCGGTTCTCAAAGAGTTGGGGTACGGTTTTGTGGAAGCGGGCGATGCCAGCGCGGCGGTACCGATCATTGAGTCTGACCAGCGCATTGACCTGTTGATCAGTGATGTCGGCCTGCCCGGCATGAACGGGCGGCAACTGGCGGAAATCGGGCGTCAACTGCGCCCGGAGTTGAAAGTGCTGTTTATCACCGGCTATGCCGAGCATGCAGCCGTGCGAGGTGGCTTCCTTGATCCGGGAATGCAACTGATCACCAAACCCTTCACCTTTGACCTATTGACGGCCAAAGTGCGCGAGATGATCAAGCAATAGGGCTGCAGGGCAGCCCTGGTGCGTTTCAGGCCAGCAAACGCTGGATATGCTCTTGCAGCGTATCCAGGTCAAAGGGCTTGGCCAGGATCGGCGCATTGCGCGTGATCGGGCTGTTGCAGTCGAGAATTTCCTGCGGGTAGCCGCTGATAAAAATAACTTTCAGCTCCGGGCGCAGCATGATTGCCGGCTCGGCGATCTGCACCCCGGAAATGCCACCGGGCAAACGGTAGTCCGTCACCATCAGGTCCAGGTGCGGCTTGGTCGCAAGGATTTCAAAGGCCTGCTCCCCATCGATCGCCTTCAATACCCGGTAGCCCAGGCCGGCCAGGTACTCACCCAGCACGAACATAATGGATTCGTCGTCTTCGACGATCAGTACGACATCTTGTGCATCTTCACTCATGGGAAGCCTTTGTCCGGTCAGTTGCTGCAAGTACGACCATGGGGTCACGCAGAGGTTGCGTCGAGGTGACGATTGATTTCATACCGGCGCCTCAAGCGGCAGGCACACCCGAAACAGGGCGCCCTCGCCTATGCGGCTTTCGACCTCGATGGCCCCTCCATGGGCGGTCACGATCTGCTCGGAAATAAACAAGCCCAAGCCCAGGCCTGCCGCTACATGGCTGGCCGAAACACGCTCGAACTGCTGAAAAATACGCTTCTGGTTGTCTTCGCTGATACCGATGCCACGGTCACGCACTTCGACGCGCGCCTCTCCATGTTCGGTATACACCCGCACATCCACAGGGCTCTTGGCCCCGTAGCGCAACGCATTGGTGAGCAGGTTGGTCACCACCTGCTCGATACGAAACTCATCCCAATTACCCACGACGCCCTCTTCGGCCTCCAGGTGCATGGAAGAGTCCGCAGCAGCCACCTGCGGTGCGAAGTTTTGCACCAGGTTACGCACCAGGTGGGTCAGGTCGACGCGCGCGGGGCGAATCGACAGCTTGCCGGTGCGGATGCGCGACACATCGAGCATGTCTTCGATCAGGCGAATCAGGCTCTGGATCTGGCGCTCATCGCGGTCGACCATCGCGTGCATCTTGTCCAGCGTAAACGCAGCGGCGTTGTCGCGGGCCAGGTGCATCTTGCGCAGCTGGGTTTCCAGGATCAGCCCATTAAGCGGCGTACGCACTTCGTGGGCGACGATCGACATGAAGTCGTCACGCATGCGCACCGCCTGTTCCAGCTCGGCCTGGGTGGCCTGCAGGCGCGTCAGCAACAACTCCTGCTCACGACGGCTGCGCTCCAGGGCTTCGACCTGCAGTTTCATCGCCTTGCTTTGGCGATACAGGTCCACAAACACGTTGACCTTGCTCTTGACCGCGTGGATATCCAGCGGTTTGTGCAAGAAGTCGACGGCGCCGCTTTCATAGCCTTTGAAGGCATAGTTGAGTTCACGGCCGGCGGCGCTGACGAACACAATCGGGATATTTTTGGTTTTTTCAGTGCCGCGCATCAGTTCGGCCAGCTCGAAACCGTTCATGCCGGGCATCTGCACATCGAGAATCGCCATGGCGAACTCGTGCTCCAGCAACAGTGACAAGGCCTCGTCGGCGCTCAATGCCTTGAAGACCTGGCGATCCTCGCGCTTGATCAGCGCTTCGAGGGCGAGCAGGTTTTCCGGCAGATCGTCGACGATCAGCAGTTTGGCCTGGACAGTACTTAACATGGGGAAGGTTCCAGGGAAGCCAGCAATGAGCCAATCTGGCTCAACGTGAGAATATGATCAGGTGTATGCAAGGCCAGGGCCGCCAGGGGCATCACGGCGATGCGTGCTTCGGTGGGCTCTTGTACAACGGTGGTGCCACCCGATTGTTTGACGTGGGCAAGGCCTCGCGCGCCGTCGTGATTGGCGCCCGTCAACAGAACCGCCAGCAAACCGCTGCCATAGGCATCGGCAGCGGACGCAAACAAGTAATCGATGGCAGGTCGGGAATGGTGCACGCGGTCTTCCTGGCTCAGGGACAGGCTGCGGTCGTTTTCCACCGACAGGTGATAACCGGGCCCGGCGAAATACAAGGTACCCGCCGCTATCACTTCCTTATCGCGTGCCTCTTGCACCGGGATGCGCAGACGCCGCGCAAAGACTTCGGCCAACTGACTACGGCGCTCATCCGGCAGGTGCAATACGGCAATGATTGGCACGCTGAAGCTACCCGGCAACGCGCCAAAAATATTCAGCAACGCCTCGACGCCGCCGGCGGACGCGCCGACGACGATGGCTTCAATCCCGCTGATTGGGTGGGTTGCGGCGTCGCTCATGATTTTCGGTAGATCCGTTCCTGCTTGACCAAGGGTTCGAACTGCTTGCTGTAAGCGGAAAAATCCAGGGTTTCTTTACTGCCCAGCACCAGAAAACCGCGGTGGCAGAGCGACTCATGAAACAACCCGAACGCTCGATCCTGTAATTTTTTATTGAAATAAATCAGTACGTTACGGCATGAAATTAACTGAGTTTCTGAGAACACACTGTCGGTTGCCAGGCTGTGATCGGCAAAGGTGACGTTCTCGCGCAGTGATTTGTCGAAGATCGCGTAATCGTAGGCCGCCGTGTAGTAATCGGCAAATGAACGCTGCCCGCCAGCCTGCTGATAGTTAGCGGTGTAGGCCCGCACATTCTCCAGGGAGAAAATGCCTTGCTTGGCTTTTTCCAGCGAGGCCGGGTTGATATCCGTGGCATAGATGATCGTGCGTTCCAGCAAGCCTTCTTCGCGCAGCAGGATGGCCATGGAGTACACCTCCTCCCCCGTGCTGCAACCGGCGATCCAGATCTTGATCGACGGGTAGGTCTTGAGCAATGGCACGACTTCCTGGCGGATCGCCAGGAAGTGCGACGGGTCGCGAAACATCTCGCTCACCGGGATAGTGAGAAATTGCAGCAACTGCATGAACGCGGCGGGATCGTGCAGCACACGCTCCTGCAACGCGGAAATGGTCGCGCAGTCAAACTGGCGCAAGGCATGGGCCACGCGGCGCTTGACGGACGCACCCGAATAGTCGCGAAAGTCATAGCTGTACTTGAGGTAAATCGCCTCGATCAGCAGGCGCAGCTCAATATCGCTGCTTTTGTCCAAAAAACTTCGCTCCACTTAAATGCGTTCCATCTTCGGTAGCCATACACGTATCAGCGAGAACAGACGGTCGAGGTCAATCGGCTTGGCCAGGTAGTCGTTGGAGCCCGCCGCGAGGCAGCGTTCCTGGTCGTCTTTCATGGCCTTGGCCGTCACCGCAATGATCGGCAGCTTCTTCCAGCGCGGGTCCTGGCGGATCAAGGCGGTCGCCTCGTAACCATCCATTTCCGGCATCATCACGTCCATCAACACCAGGTCCACATCGTCAACTTCATTGAGCCTGTCGATCGCCTCACGGCCGTTACGCCCGATCACCACCACGGCGCCCTTGTGCTCCAGGGCACTGGTCAGGGCGAAGATGTTGCGCACATCGTCGTCCACCAGCAGGATCTTGCGGCCTTCGAAGACCTTGTCGCGGCTGCGCGCGGTCTTGAGCATCTTCTGGCGGTCATGGGACAGCTGGGATTCGACTTTGTGCAGAAAGAGTGTCACCTCGTCCAGCAAGCGTTCAGGTGAGCGCGCGCCTTTGATGATGATCGAGCGCGAGTACTTGCGCAGCTCAGCCTCTTCGTCACGGGTCAGGTTACGCCCGGTGTAGACGATCACCGGCGGGAACGAACAGATGTCCTCGGTCGCCATGCGCTTGAGCAGCTCATTACCCAGCATGTCCGGCAGTTTGAGGTCGATGATCATGCAGTCATAGATGTTGGTGCGCAGCAGGTCCAGGGCGGCCTGGGCGAAGCCTACGTCGGTGATTTCAATGTCATCGTCGCCGATCAAGCGGGCAATGCTATCGCGTTGCAGGTCATCGTCTTCCACCAGCAGGACGCGTTTGACCTTTTGGGTCAATTTGGCTTCCAGACGCGCAAACACGTCCTTGAGCTCTTCGCGGGTGGTCGGCTTGACCGCATACCCGATGGCGCCCATGTGCATCGCAGCCTCGACGCGATCTTCGACGGAGATCACATGCACCGGAATGTGGCGGGTATTGGCGTGTTCCTTGAGGCGTTGCAACACGGTCAACCCGGAATGGTCGGGCAGGCGCATGTCCAACAGGATGGCGTCGGGAATGAACTCCTCGGCCAGGCTGTAGCCTTCGTCCGCGCCATGGGCGACCAGGCAGTTGTAGCCCAGCTCATGCGCGAGGTCGAACAGGATACGCGCAAAATTGGGCTCGTCTTCCACCACCAGAATACAACGGGTGGTGAACGGTGCCTTGTCGCGATCATCGGCAAAACGCGGGATCTGTTGTGCGTCGGCAATCGGCAGCGCAGACACCACAATCGGCTTCGGAGCAGGCGCTGCGACGACTTGGCGTGGCTGTTCAATCGGCGCGTCGTGCTCCGTGCGCTCCACATAGTGCTCCGGCAGCACCAGGGTAAACACGCTGCCTTTGCCCGGCTCGCTGGTGACGCTGATGTAGCCGCCGAGCAACGTCGCCAGGTCGCGGGAGATCGACAACCCGAGGCCGGTCCCGCCGTAGCGGCGGTTGGTCGTGCCATCCGCCTGACGGAACGCTTCGAAGATGCTTTCCTGCTGGTCGGGCGCAATGCCGATCCCTGAGTCGCGCACGGTAAAGGCAATGCCCCCCTCTGCGGCACGGGACACCGAGAGGCTGACCGCACCTTGCTCAGTGAACTTGACCGCATTCGACAGCAGGTTCTTCAGGATCTGTTCCAGACGCTGGCGGTCGGTAAACAGCATGGTCGGTGAATCTGCCTGCACTTCAACCTGGAAGCCCAACTTGCGGTCGGCGGTCAGCGGCTCGAACATCACACGCAAACCATCCACCAGGCGCGCGACGCTGGAGTTTTCCGGGCGCACCTCAAGCTTGCCGGCTTCCACCTTGGAGATATCGAGGATGTCGTTGATCAGGTTGAGCAGGTCATTACCGGCCGAATAGATTGATTCGGCGAACTTGACCTGTTCGGCGCTGAGGTTTTCCTGAGGGTTTTCCGCCAGCAGCTTGGCCAGGATCAGCGAGCTGTTCAACGGTGTGCGCAACTCATGGGACATGTTGGCGAGGAACTCGGATTTGTACTTGCTGGAGCGCTGCAATTCGTCGGCGCGGTCTTCCAGTTCGATCTGGGCGCGGTTCAGCTCGACGTTTTTGCGGTCCATGGCATCGCGCTGCTCGGCGAGGGTTTGCGTCTGCGCGGCCAACTGCTCGTTGGTCTGCTCAAGCTCGGCCTGCTGGGTTTCCAGGTGAGCCTGGGACTCCTTGAGGATGCGCGACTGCTCTTCCAGCTCCTCGTTGGCGGTCTTGAGCTCTTCCTGCTGCACTTGCAGCTCTTCGTTGAGTTGCTGGGTTTCGGCCAGCACTTCCTGCAGGCGCTGGCGATAACGCGCAGCTTCAATGGACGTGCCAATATTGCCGGCAATCAGCTCCAGCAACTCGACATCACGCTCTTGCAGCGGGCGCAGGAAGCCCAGTTCAATGACCCCGTTGACACGGTCATCGTCGCTGGTCGGCATCACCATCACGCTGCGGGTTGCCCCCTCGCCCAGGCCCGAACTGACCTTGAAGTAGTCCACCGGCACATCGTCCAGGCGAATCAGGCGATTGAGCTGGGCGGCCTGCCCGACAATGCCCTCATCGCTGTAGATCGACTGTTCACGCTGCTCCTGTTCACGTGAGAAGCCATACGTGGCCACACGCTTGAGGCCGCCGTGTTCTTCACGCACATACAGCGCAGCCACCGCCGAGCCCATGTATTGGGCACAGAAATGCAGAATGTTGCGCCCCAACACATTGAGGCTGAGTTGCCCCAGCACCTGTTCGGCCAGTTCGGTTTGACCGTTGCGTAGCCAGGCCTGCTGTTCCAGGCGTCGGGCAATCTTCTGTTGTGACGCGAGGTTTGCGCTGTAACTATCTGATAGAGATACTAAATTCTTTCTTCCGCTGTACGCCAGGAAACCACTCAAGCCGAGCACGAAGATCAAATACAGGGTGACACTGACGACCGTCGTGCGGGTGACGTCTGCGTTGCGGGCGACACGGAACTGCTGCTCCATGTCCACCGCGTTTGCATATTCCTGGCGAATGGCGTCGGTCAGGCTCTTGCCTCGGCCAGACTTGACTGCGCCGCGGTAATCCCCGCTCTGGCGCTGCAGGTCAACCATTGATTGAGCGTACTTGTTCCATTCGACCTGCATCGACTCCAGGCGTTTGAGGCGATCCACTTGTTGCGGATTGTCTGCCACCAGTTCCTGCAGGTTACGTAAGTCGCCAATGATGCGCGGCTTTGCCACTTCATACGGGTCGAGGAAATGCTCGTCACCGGTAATCAGGAAGCCACGCAAGCCGGTTTCCAGGTCAACCGTGAGCTTGGACGACTCATTAAGGTTGTTGATGACCCGATCGGTGTGCTCAACCCACTGGATCACCGACAACAGATAGGTAATCAAGACGACAAAAAAAGCCGCGCTGAGCACGCCCACGCCCAGGGGCAAGGCCACGTTTCGGCTCAGGAGTTTACGGAAGCTCTTTTCATCGACAGACGGAGCGGGAGTCATGGGCATGCCTTGGCCAAGTGCGGAAAAAGGGGGAGTTTGCCCGAATACCATCGCCCAGGGCTACGTTTGTGCGCTGATTTGAAGCAAAAGCCTACTCATAGCAGGTGAATTTCAAGGTGATTTGGTGCGGTTGATTCAACTGATTAACACACCTCAAAACATGTTCCTACAACAAAGGAGGAACGCACGTTCATGGTTCTCGCACTCAGGACTGCGCCTCAGGAACACGGAAGATCTTTTGGAAGGCGTCTTTTCATGGCCCGCCAAGGTAATTCAAATGAACATCACCCACCTAGCACCCCAACCTGACATTACCGCCCACCGCCAAACTGTCACTGAGCCTGACATCACCCCGCAAGACGCCTCAGGCACGTCAACAGCGACACGTTCGGATAACAGCATCGCTCAGGCGCCCACCACGAGTTCCTTGCAGCGCCTGCTGGCTGACCAGGAAAACCTGAGGAGCCTCGCCCTCAGGCTCCGGGGTATTGTTCCCTGGGTTAACGACGGCTTCTCAACGGCTGCCTGGTTGAACAAAAACACCCTCCCGCTGAATCCGAACTCATCCCAGGCCTTAGCGCATACAACGCCGCCAACCTTCACGAGCCTCATCACTGAGCTCGGTTATGACCTGCCGCGCACTGCGGATGAGTTCACTGCGTTGGCGCAAAAAATCGAGCAAAAAGCCTTATTGCATCCGTTGGGAGATTTAGGTGGCGCGCTATCTTGGCCAGTCCCCCTATCGAGAGCAGACGAACTCAAGCTCGACCGTTTCCTCTCTTCCGACAATACCGGTGTGCCAGGCCTGCCGTTGCCGCGCGATGGCAAGGCGACTCTGGGTTACCTGTTGAGCGCCAGCGCGTTGACGCCAAGCGATCTGCAGGATCCGGTCAAGGCGTTACAAACATTGCTCGACACGCCCAGCGCTCAGGCGCTCGGGCACGCGATCCAGGCGCACTTGGGAGGGGTGTCTTCGGACACCAGTATTTACGACTATCTATTAACCGCGATTAACGTTGGCCTTGACCCGAAATCCGCAACGATCTCGCGGGATCGTAACAACGTGGCTGATTATGACCTGGCGCACCCTGACAATATTGGACGGTTGCCGTCCTCGATTGTTGAAAGTCTGAGCCAGAAGCTTGTCTCAGACGGCAAAGCCACACAGGCAACGGCTAAACTTGCGAGCCACCTGCTGCTGGCCAGCCGGTACCCACACTTTCTCATCAAAGATATCCCTGCCAGTGTGACCTACGGCAGCACCGTCTGGACGCAACTGAGCCTTGCAGCCGCCAAGATCGAAGCGCAAACACCTGGCCGGGTGCAAACCATGACCTACGCCGAGGTATTGGTCGCAGCGGAGTCCATGCCGGCGAACAACCACGCGGTTCAGTTTGCCCAGCGCGAAGCCCTGCGAGATTGGGGCGGCAGCCAGGGCGTGCTGACGGCGCCTGACAGCGAACCTTCGGAGGCCGACATCGAAAAGGTCAGGCTCGCCTATAACGATCAGTTGACGGCGCTGCCGAACATTTCTTCGTCGATGCAGACCGCTTGGCCCAGTCGCGAGAAGATGGCGCTCAGCCTACTTGAAGCTGCGTTTCCGGGGGTTGATCCACACGTTTTTAAAGCCAGGGTTTTAAAAAGATTCTACGAAGGTGGCGGCCGCGCTCCCGGGGTTTATCCAGAGTTGCGCTCCATGCTCGATATCGTGATGGAGGGCGTAAAGCTGAAGAAAAATTATCGCTGGATCATCACCAGTAACATCGGTGTGCCGATCAAAGACTTCAACAACTTAGTCCGGTCCGATAAAGCGAGCGTTGCCGACCTGTTCGACACAGCGTACGCAGAGACGAAAAGTGCCCAAACCGATGGGCACCGCGGGATGGTCAAATACCTGATTTCCAAATTGCCACTGGCGGACCGCAGGAACCTTGAATCCGGCAAACTCGAGTTCTTCCACACCAATGACTACAAGATAGCGATGGATTTCACGTCGCCGCTCGCCTTGTCAAAACGTGGGAATACACTGCATGTAAAAACCACGCTCGCCGGTGAAGTCAATATTTACCGGATTGACACCAGCAAGGGAACTATCGAAAAAGACAACCACCTGACCCGTACATTCACCGAGCCTTACAGCGGTGAAAAACTCGATAGACGACATGCAAACACAGTATCCCGAACGACACTTCTGGCCCCCCCGTACCCTGGCAACCACGCCGACGAAAACCCCCAGCCTACTGCGATCCCCAACAGCTATGGCTCCGAACGCACCGCTTTTATTGCCGATGCTTTCCTCAAGGCTCTCGCTCTGGATAACGACGATCTACTGAACCACGCCAGGGGCGTGTCGTCGTTCGACGCAGACCGGTTGTTCAACGCGGCGATTGGTGAGTTTTTTCTCAACCTGATTCCGCTTCGGTCTGCCATCGTCAACTTCAAAAACAACAAGATTGCCGACGGGTTATTTGATCTGTTCTTCGATGTGATTGGGCTGGTCACACTGGGCTCAGGTAAAGCCGCACACGCCGCAAAAGCGCTGGGTACAGGCCTGAACGCAACCAGCAAGGTCGTGAAAACGGTCAAGTTCATTGGCACGGCCACCCTTGAGGCGCTCAATCCGCTCAGTGGTCTGGGCGACTTAGCGGTTGGCGGCGGTAAGCTACTGGGCAACAGCGTCAATTATCTATCGGCCAAAGGCCGCGATGTCATCATCAAGCTCAAAGGCCTCACAGGTACATTCGATGGACTGAAAGCGGCCAGCAAAACCCACGGCGTCGCCGCGACAGGTTCCTATAAGGTTGCGGGGCAGACCATCGAAGGCGGTGCGGTATTTCATGAGGGCAAATGGTATGCCTATGACCCGATCAGCGACCGCCAATACGGTCCTGCGCTCAAGGACTTCATACCCAAAGTCGCCGCCCATGACGGGGAAGTCCGAGCGTTCACCGATAGCTGGCTGGGGAAAATGATCGGCGCCGTAGTCGCCCCTCCTGCGGTAAATCCAAATTTCCTTAAAGACTTTGTGTCCGCGTTATCCAGAGCCAAAGCTGAGGACAATGCCGCGTATATAAGGGGTCAGAACACGGGGAAACCAGACGCGATCTTTGGCTACTCCCCAGCGCTGAAAATTGATGATTTGAAGCGTCTTGCAGTCGCTGAACGGCGTACGCCGACGGAGCTCGGCAGCCTGGTCAAGCGCATAGATGAACTGCAAGCGCTGCCCGACCGATTCAAAACGGCCCGTGAAACGGCGCAACTCGTTGACGCTGATGCCTATAAGAGAGGGTATGAGGCGGGTAGCCCAGAAGGTATCAGTGGGTTCGCAGGCACGTTGACCCTGAACCAGTGCGCAGAACTGGCTATCGTGCGCGGCCGTACCCCCGAAGAGCTCGGCCGCTTGGTCAAATATATGGAAAACCGAAGAATTGCCGTCGGCCTGGAGAACTTCAGGGTGTTCAACGCGGAGATAACCGCTGCGGGTGGCAAAGCAGTTCCCGTTCCGCAAGGCTTTTACCTCAGCCAGGTCTCCCTGCTGTCGGACGGCGAGTGCGCAGCGATCTCTAACGTGATGGCATCCGCCGCTGCGCACCTGAGCCCCGGCAAACAAGACGTCTTTATGAAAAACATGTATGCCGCGATGGTGCCTGCGCTGAGCCCCGGCGACATCGCTGAATTGAGAAAAATTGACCCGAACAAAGCCACCATCGAACAGCGTCGGGCAGCAGACGTCAGCAAGTTCCGCGTGCAGTTGAACCAAATGCAAGAGGTGATGGGCACCCGTTTTCATCACGGAATGCAGGCTAGACAAGTCCCCCACACTGAAATCATTGCGGAACTCGCCAAAGCGGGTAAGGCCTCGACGTCAAAAACGCTATTGATCAATGGCCCAGGGCACGGCATTACGGCCGGTTACAACGCCAAAAAGCGCGAATGGTTTTATTTCGACCCTAACTTCGGGAAAGCCACATTCACCAGCGAAGCGGCGATGAGTGCTGGGCTGGAAAGCACCTTGAATCGTGGTCTTAGTTCACAATTAATGCCGCACTTTCCAGGCACCACTCGCGACACCCCCCAGTATAAGATTTCGGTATTCGACGAAGCGAACCTGAACGCTACGCTCATTGGTTCAGGCGTCGACGTGTCATTCCTCTACCAAGAGAATTTATTTAAAACCACCCTGTAACCCTGACTGAAGACCCAGCGCTGCCGCTGTGGCGGTGGTTTTTTCTGACGGCCATCACCTTGCGTCAATGGTGCTTCTGGAACATACCATTGACGCCCCGCCCCTGTTGATGACAGCCGCTCGCAGGCAACGCGACATTTCCCCCCATTCCCTTCACAATGCCACAGCCTACGGAACTTGCCGAGATTGACGCGACTCATTAGAGAATGGTCTTTCAACCGCTAAAGACCTGCCCTTCCATTTTTCGGGAATTTTCACTATGTCCGCTACCTCCTCCACCATCCTTGTAGTCGAAGACGACGCCATCGTGCGCATGCTGATCGTCGATGTACTTGAAGAATTGGAGTTCACAGTGGTTGAAGCTGCAGACGCTGAGGAGGCCTTGAAAATCGTCGAAAATGCTGGCCTGGTAATTGACCTGATGATGACTGACGTGGGCCTTCCGGATATGGACGGCAAACAACTGGCGACCAAAGTGCGTGAACTGCGCCCCAGCCTGCCGATTCTGTTTGCCAGCGGCTATGCCGAAAACATTGATGTATCGCCCGGTATGCAGGTGATTGGCAAGCCGTTCTCGATCGATCAACTGCGTGACAAGGTCAAATCGATGTTGCCCGCTGCCTGAGCCGACCTCGTTCGACGCCGCCCAGCAGTGGCGGCGTTTCGCCCTCTTCGCAACACCCTGCCCGCCCCCCATAAGCCCATCCATGCATACGGCTTTCCAGCAAGGCGGGATATTACTGCCAGCTTAAAACGACGTGCGCACTCGACATCAGATCGACTGCGATCTACTTCAGTTGAGCGTGTTTGAAGGGATTAACGTGACGTGCGGCCATTAAAAATGGAAACTCGGCGTTTTACTCTACACCGCCCTTTAAAAAGCACTCTGGAAGGACGCAACAACATGATTGGAAAACCGACGCGCCTGCTGTTGGCGAGCCTCTCGATTCTGATGAGTACCGGCGCTTGGGCCGATTTTACCGCAACCCCTGCCGAAGCCCGGGCCATCGCCAAAGAAGCCTATCTCTATGGCTACCCGGTGGTGGCGATGTACAAGAGGCTCTACACCCAGGCCGTTGATAAAGGCGGGGCCAAATTCAAGGCGCCGTTCAATCATATCGCGAGCACCGCCCAGATCTTCACGCCCAAGGACACGGCGTTCGCCACCCCGAACGCGGACACACCCTACTCGTTCGTATGGATGGACCTGCGCAAGGAACCTCTGGTACTGACCCTGCCAAAGATCGAAGACAACCGTTACTACTCGGTGCAGTTGATCGACCTCTATACGCAGAACATGGCTTACCTGGGCACCCGCAGCACCGGCAACAATGGCGGCCACTACATGATCGCCGGCCCGGACTGGAAGGGGCAGCAGCCGGTTGACATCGACCGAGTGATCTACAGCGAAAGTAACATCGCCTACGCTTTGTATCGCACGCAATTGTTCGACGACAAGGACCTGAACAAGGTCAAGCAGATTCAAAACGGCTACAAAGTGCAGGCGCTGAGCAGCTATGTAAAACAGCCCGCACCGGCGCCGGTGCCGAAGATTGAATGGCCCAAGCCTACTGCGACCATGACCGAAGGCCCGCAGCTGTTTCGCTACCTGAACTTCATGCTGGCGTATGCCGCCCCCCAGGACAGCGAAAAAGACCTGTTGGCCCGCTTTGCCAAGATCGGTATCGCGCCTGGCGCGCCGTTCAAGGCCAAGGCATTGACCGCCGAACAGCGCAAGGCGCTGGAAGATGGCATCGCCGATGGCCGGGCTGAGTTTGCGGCATTCAAAAAGGACAAGATCGACACCCATCAAGTGTCCAGCAGTGACCTGTACGGCAGCCGCGATCGCCTGAAAAACAACTACCTGTACCGCTATGCCGGGGCCGATCTGGGGATTTTCGGCAACTCCCCCGACGAGGCCATCAACCTGACCTACTCGGTTGACAGCGAAGGCAAGCCGGCCAACGGTGCGCGCCACAGCTACACCGTGCACTTCAACAAGGACCAATTGCCGCCCGCCGATGCATTCTGGTCGTTGACCATGTACGACGCGAAGACCAAGTTGCTGGCGCACAACCTCAAGAAACGCTACCTGATCAATTCGCGGATGCTGTCCGACCTCAAGCTGGACGCCGACGGCGGCCTGACCCTGGCATTGCAGCACCACGAGCCGCCCAAAGCCGAACAGAGCAACTGGTTGCCGGCCCCGCCCGGCCCGTTTTATGCCGTGCTGCGGATTTACCTGCCCAAGCCTGAAGCGGCGCAATGGACGTTGCCACCGCTGACACCGCTCAAGTAACACCCGGTGCCCGGCCGAAACCACGCTTTGGCCGGGTACGCCCCTCCTCCATGAAATGACTGCAGCCCTGACCTCACTGACGCAGGGCTTGCGAGCCTGCCTGATTCGCCGCCCTGCCCGGCTATAACAAAGCTGGCGCCGGCAATGCGTGCAACCCTCAGCGGTTCTTCAGCTTCACATAAGACTGATACACGTCTGCCGCCCAGCCATCGATGACGCTTTTAACGTCATCAGCTTTCATCACTTGAGAATCGTTGGACAACGGCTTGCCGGTGCCTTTGCGAACCACCTGCGCGAGCACCTTGCCCGTTGCGCCATCCAGAAACTGCGCCTCAGTGCCCAGTGTGGTTTCCTGATCACGAATACCGGTTCCGGTACTCACCGCGGCCACCACCAACGCCACGGGAATGTACTCGTAAGGCTTGAGGCTTTCGGTCTTGCTGCTCACGGCGGTAATGGCTGCGCGCACCACGATCACGCCAGGGCCGGGGGCATTGGCCAACGGCATTGACCTGGTCAACTCGCGCTTGAGCGCCGCGCTGTAGTAACGGTTGATGCCGTCCAGGGTACTAGACGGGATTTTCGTAGTGGCCTGGGGTTTGGGATAGAACTGAGTGGGTTCGATATACACCGCGGTGTAGCGTTTGAGGTCCAGGTGGGGATCAACCCAGCGCATCACCTCGGCCCCCGAAGGCGACTTGGCCGCTTTCAGTTGGCTGTAGTCCGCGAGAAAACCGGAATACTCGCCCGGTTGGGGGACCTTCGAGGCGCAGCCGGACACTGCAACCGTAGCGACGCACAGCGAACTGAGCATTAGCCTTAGTTTCATCATTGAACTCCCTGGCGGTCATCGTCGAAACAACGGTCCCTAGGTATAGCTAACACGGAAGGAAATTGCTCAGCCACGTTCGCGCGGGATCAGGCTTTGTAACTGCGCAGCCAGGAAGTTGGCGTCGAAGGCGAACGTGTCCGGGTCTTTCAGGCCATTGGTTTTCTTCCATAGCCAGTCATGTTTTTCCGGCGGCAGCACCAGCGAGATACTGCCGTGCCGAGCAGCGGTCAGGCCTATCACCGAAACGTTAATCAAGCCGCCTGTGCCCATGACTTCCGGCACGAACTCGACGGCTTTGCCGGTGATCTGCACGGTGAGCTTCTCGGTCCTGAAGGTCGAGCTTTCGACCGGCAGGCTTGGGCTGCTGGCGACATAGGCTTCGCGATGGACGTCCAGCAGGCCGACGGTCTTGACCGGCTCCAGCCACTGTTCAATCTGCCCGAACAACTCACCGAGTTTTTGCGCCCAGCGTGCCGACTGCAGGTCGAATTGCTGTTTCTTGTGCGCTTCGCTATCGGCGTAGTGACGAAGCATCTCGCCCAGTTGCTGTACATCGTCCATTGCAGATTTCCTTGGGTGAGCCAGGTTGCGAAGTCAGATCATGGCAGAAGTGACGGCTTGCCGTATGGCTTAAAACTGCTCCGGTCATTTAGCCGGTAACTGCATATGACTAATCTGCAGGCGCTGAGTAAGGTAATGCGACATTCCTTGTCAGGAGCTTCGCATGCGTACCATCGGCCTAATCGGCGGCATGAGCTGGGAGTCCAGCGCCGAGTATTACCGCATCATCAACCAACGCGTGCGCAACCAGCTTGGCCCACTGCGCTCTGCGCAGGTGTTGATGTACAGCGTGGATTTCGGCCCGGTGGAACAGGCTCAGCATGCCGGCCGTTGGGATGACGCCGCGCTGATTCTGGAAGATGCCGCGCGCCGCCTGCAAGCCGGCGGTGCCGAGTGTGTGGTGCTGTGTACCAACACCATGCACCGGGTGGCGCCACGCATCGAAGCGGCGGTGTCGATTCCGTTTCTGCATATTGCCGATGCCACCGGGGCGGCGGCCGTAGCGCGCGACACGCTGAAGGTCGGCCTGCTGGGCACCGCGTTCACCATGGAGCAGGATTTCCTCAAATCGCGTCTGGCCGCCCAGGGCTTGACCGTGCTGGTGCCCGACGCGGACGAGCGCCAGGCCGTGCACCGGATCATCTATGAGGAGTTGTGTGTCGGGGTGATCAAGGCGGCTTCGCGTCAGGTCTATCAGCGCGTAATCGCGAGCCTGGCCGCACGGGGTGCCCAGGCGATCATCCTGGGCTGCACGGAAATCGGCCTGCTGATCAAGCCTGAACACAGCGACCTGCCATTGCTGGACACCACCGAGCTGCATGCGCAGGCTGCGGTGGCGTTCGCGCTGGCGGATTAAGCCGATTTGCGCAGGCGCGCCATGCTCAGGGTGTCGACAAACACACCGTCACGCAGGGCGTAATCGCGCAACCGGCCTTCGACTTCGAAGCCAAACTTGCGGTACAGGTTATGCGCCGCCTCGTTGTCGGCGTACACCGTGAGTTCGACGCGGTGCAGGTTCATCCAGTTGTCGGCTACATCCAGCGCGGCCGTCAACAACCTCGACCCCACACCCTTGCCCTGCCAGGCCGTCGCCACGCCCATACCGAATGAACCGACGTGGCTCTGGCGTACGCGCAGGTACTGCTCCATGCCGAGCTGACCAATCACCTCGCCGCCATGCATCGCCACCAGCTGTAGCCGCCGCTCGTTGTCCATCACCAGGCGCTTGCGCCAGGCCTCGATCGACTGAAAAGGCATTTGCAGCACCTGACGACACACAGCCGGTTCGTTATAGAGCGCAGTCACACCTTCAAGGTGGGCTTCGGTAAAGCGCTGGATCACGATGTGGGGTTCAGGTGTGTGCATTGTGTTTCATCCTTTGAAAGACAAGTGGCAGGCCAGTGTAGGGGCAAACCCGCGTCTCTGACGAGCGCGACGTCCTCGCGCAAATCAGCCGGCGATGCCTGCGTCGCTACGAAAACGGTTGCACCCGGGCTGGATCGAGCCGTTGGCGCACGGGGTTGCCGATTAAACCTTGAGCGCGGCCAGCCGCCATAAGCGTGCGATGTCCGCGGCCCGCTCGCGTAACAAACGCGGCGCTTCACTGCAGGCCTGTTCCAGGCTCATCGGGCCCGAAGGCAAGGCGAAGGCGGCGTCCACACCGTGAGCGTACATTTGCTCGTAGCCCTCGCCCAGCGTGCCGGCAATCACGATCACGGGCACGTTGTGCTGGCGGGCGATGCGTGCCACGCCGAACGGGGTTTTGCCGCGCAGCGTCTGGGCGTCGAAACGGCCTTCGCCGGTAATCACCAGGTCGGCACCGCGTACGGCCTGGTCCAGCCCGACCAATTCGGCGACCACCTCAACCCCGGCGCGAAATTGCGCGCCCAGGAAGGCCTTGGCGGCGAACCCGAGGCCTCCCGCCGCGCCACTGCCCGGCTCATCGCGCACATCGTTGGGCAGCACCTTGGCGCAGTGATCGGCAAAGTGGCCGAGGGCGGCGTCCAGGTGTTCGACCTGCTGCGCATTCGCACCTTTTTGCGGGCCGAAAATCGCAGAGGCGCCGTGTGCACCGCACAACGGGTTGTTGACGTCGGCGGCAATCTCAAAACGCACGTGGGCCAGCCGTGGGTTCAGTTGTTCGAGGCTGATGCGCGCCAGCTGAGCCAAGGCCAGGCCACCGGGCGCAAGTGCCTGGTGGTGAGCGTCGAACAGTTGCACCCCGAGCGCCTGCATCGCGCCTGCGCCGCCGTCGTTGGTGGCGCTGCCGCCAATCGCCAGGATGATGCGCCGGGCGCCGGCATCCAACGCCGCGCGTATCAGTTCGCCGGTGCCGTAGGTGCTGCTGGTGCAGGCATCGCGCTGAGCCGGCGGCACGCGTTGCAAGCCGCTGGCTTCGGCCATCTCGATAATCGCGGTGTGGCTGTCGGCCAGCCAGCCCCAGTGCGCCTCAACCGCCCCACCCAACGGGCCTCGCACGGTGTGGCTGCGCAGTTCGCCATGGCAGGCGGCAAGGATCGAAGCCACCGTGCCTTCACCGCCATCGGCCATCGGGCACTGGATCAGGCGTGCCTGCGGCCACACGTGGGCCAACCCTTCGGCAATTGCCTGGGCGACGCCTTCGGCACTCAGACTGTCCTTGAATGAGTCGGGGGCGATGATGATTTTCATGGGGCTTCTCCGTTTTTTATAACGCCCATGCTGCCAGTTGGCTGCGGCAATGACGCCGGTCAGATGCACAAGGGTGAGCGAGGTTTGTTGTTCATTTCGACAAAACCTGGGGCAACAGCTGTACGCCAAGGTAAAGGGCAAGCATGCCATCGAGGGTCAGTGGGTCGACACCACTCAACTCGGCTATGCGCTCCATCCGATACCGCAGGCTGTTGCGGTGAATACCCAACGCATCGGCACACGCCTGACTCTGGCCGTCGTGTTCGCACCAACTGCGCAAGGTCGTCAGCAACTGACCGTTGGCGTCCTTGGCCAGCACTTTGCGCAACGGGTTGAGCAGCTCGTCGAGGGCGTCTTCATTACGGTGTCGCCAGAGCATCACGGGCAGGCGATAACGGTTGAGCGTCAACAACCGGGAGTGCGGAAGAATGTCGCGACCATAGGCGAGCAAATCCCCCACGCGACGGTAACAACGGCGCAACCCCGCCAAACCATCGGCCTGCCCGCCCACGGCCACTCGCAGGATATTCCAGCCGAGGCCTTCGAGCTTCTCCAGCAAGCGCAGGTTATCCACGTGCACCGCTGCAGGTCGGCACCACAGCAGGGAAAATTGCGCGCAGCTCACGCACCAACTGTCCGGGTAGCGGCTGGTGAGCCAGGTGCTCAACGCGTCCGCCGATTGGCCCACGCCCAATTCGAACAAGTACGGTGTGCGCGTCATTTGCGGTTTGAGCCCCAGCTGTTGCGCTTCATCGACCAAGCGCGGCGAGTCGCCGGCGTCGGCCAGCAGCAACGCCAGCAGATCATCACAGCGCTGGCGCCGCCATTGCTGTTCGGCTTGTTGATGGCGATGGCTGACCAGCATTTCGGCGGTCATGCGCACCAACTCGGCGTAAGTACGCAGCAGCTCCGGCTCACCGGTAATGCCGAGCACGCCGATCAGCCGCTGGTCGTGCATCAGTGGCAGGTTGATGCCCGGTTGCACGCCCTTGAGGTGTTTGGCGGTCTGGCCGTCGATTTCCACCACGCGACCATTGGCCAGCACCAACTGCGCGCCTTCATGACGGGTGTTGATGCGCTCCGGCTCGCCGCTGCCGAGGATCAAGCCCTGGCTGTCCATGACGTTGACGTTGTAGGGCAGGATCGCCATGGTGCGATTGACGATATCCTGCGCCAGGTCATGATCCAGCTCGAACATGGGGCTAAGTTCCTTGAAAGGCAGGGTTGTTCATCGGCACAGCGCAAAGGCTGCTTGACTGTGCGCTGGCACAAAGACAGCGCCCCGGCCGGTGGCCGAGACTCTTTGGGCGATCAACGTTACCCTCGCATCGCGAAAAATCATAATAAAGAGAGACTGCCATGTCACAGAGCGCCGCTGCCACACTGGCCACCGATGACGATAAAAACGCCATCTACAAGCGCATTACCCTGCGCCTGATCCCCTTCATTTTTATCTGCTACCTGTTCAACTACCTTGACCGGGTGAACGTTGGCTTTGCCAAGTTGCAGATGCTCGACGCCTTGAAATTCAGTGAGACGGTGTACGGCCTCGGTGCCGGGATCTTCTTTATCGGCTACGTGTTGTGCGGCGTGCCAAGTAACCTGGCGCTGACCAAGTTCGGCCCGCGCCGCTGGATTGCGTTGATGATGATCGTGTGGGGCACCTTGTCCACCTGCCTGCTGTTCGTCACGACACCGACGCATTTCTACGCCCTGCGCTTATTGACCGGTGCGGCTGAAGCCGGCTTTTTCCCTGGCGTGGTGCTGTACCTCTCGCAGTGGTTCCCGACCTTTCGCCGTGGGCGGATCATGGCCTTGTTCATGTCGGCGATTCCGGTCTCCGGCTTGCTCGGCAGCCCATTCTCCGGCTGGATCCTCAACCACTTTGCTGCCGGCCAAGGTGGCCTGGCGGGCTGGCAGTGGATGTTCCTGCTGCAAGGGGTCCCGACGGTGATACTCGGTGCACTCGCGTACTTCCTGCTCAGCGACAGCTTTGCCAATGCCCGGTGGCTCACCGCCCATGAGCGTGCGGTACTGGAAGCCGATCAGGCGACAGACTTGGCCAACAAGCCGAAAACTGCCACCGATTCGCTCGGCGCGGTGTTCAAGAACCCGGCCATCTGGGCGTTCGGCCTGATCTATTTCTGCATCCAGAGCGGCGTGTACGCGATCAACTTCTGGCTGCCGTCGATCATCAAGAACCTGGGTTTCAGCGATAACCTGGTGATTGGCTGGCTGAGTGCGATTCCGTATCTGTTGGCCGCGGTGTTCATGCTGCTGGTGGGCCGCTCCGCTGACCTGCGCAAGGAGCGTCGCTGGCATTTGGTGGTGCCGATGTTGATGGGCGCGATCGGCCTGGTGATCGCGGTGAACTTCGCCACCACCCCGGCAATTGCGATTCTCGGCCTGACCATCGCCACCATGGGCGCCCTCACCGGCCTGCCAATGTTCTGGCCGGTGCCAACCGCCCTGCTCAGCGCGGGCGCGGCGGCAGGCGGTTTGGCGTTGATCAACTCCATGGGCCAGATGGCCGGCTTCCTCAGCCCCTACATCGTAGGGTTTGTGAAGGATGCCACCGGGTCCACGGACATCGCGTTGTACCTGCTGGCGGCGGTGATTGTCGCCGGCAGCGTGCTGGCATTGCGCATGACGCGGACCTTGAAAGTCTGAGGACAACACCGCCAACCTGAGCGGTGCGCCTTGCCATCGAGCCACCCCCTCAGGCCGGCTGCTGGGCCGCCGTGCGCGGCCCTTTGATCGTTTTGGTGTTGATCTCAGCCGCCACGGCGGATAAACCGCGCATGTCTGCTGTGTTTACAGCAATCCCCCGCCATCGATATCCAGCACGGCACCGGTCATAAATCCATTCTCCATGGCCAGCACATACCCCGCCGCAACTTCCTCAGCCTGGCCGACTCGCCCCACCGGCAAGCCCCCGCCAGCCTTGGCGAACATCGCCAACCGTTGCTCCTCTGCCAGGCCTGCATAAGCCGGCGTATCAATCACACCCGGGCTGATCACATTGACCCGACGTGGCGCCAACTCTTTTGCCAGTTGCTTGCCCAGCGCCTCGGTCGCTGCGTTGATACCGGTCTTGATCAACTGGCCGGGCGCCAGTTTGCGGCCCAATTGGCCCGAGGTCAGGCTGATGCTGCCGTGCTCAGCCAAAAACGGCAGTGCCTGTTGGATTGCCCGCAGCGCGCCCCAGAGTTTTACATTGAAGTTGTCCTGGGCTTCGGACAGGTCGGTTTCACTGAGGTTTTTGGCGCGCACCGACGGCCCGGCGGTAAAGACCAGATGATCAACGTGTCCGACCGATTCGAACAACCGCTGCAGGGAGACGCTGTCGGTGACGTCGACCGGCTCGCTGCGCACACCGTTGTCGACACTCGCGGTCAACCGGCGCCCGGCCAGCACCACCTGGGCGCCACGTGCTACGGCGGCCTTGGCCACTGCTGCGCCGATACCGCTGCTGCCGCCAATCACGATGACGGTTTTACCGTTGAGGGAGGATGTCATGAGGTTGATACCTGAGTGAGAAAGTGAGCATTGATCTTCTCAGCTTGGCAATCGGCGAAAAATCCCGGTAAAACGACAAGATCTTTAAAGGATTTTTACAAATGAGCTCAACCCTGGACCTTGAAGTGTTTGTGCGCACCGCTGACACAGGCAGCCTCTCGGCAGCCGCGCGTAGCCTTAACCTCACGCCGGCAGCGGCCAGTATCGCCCTCAAACGCCTGGAAACCCGGCTGGGCATCCGCCTGCTCGCCCGTTCCACCCGCAGCATGCGCCTGACCGAAGAAGGCCGGCGTTATCTGGACAGCGTACGCATAGCGCTGGAAGCCTTGTCCGAGGGCGAGCAGGCGATCAAACAACAAGGCCAAAGCCTCAGCGGCCTGTTGCAGTTGGCCGCCCCCTCGGATTTCGGGCGCAATGTGCTGCTGGGTTGGCTGGATGAATTCAAACTCGAGCACCCGAACATCCGCCTGCAGTTGCTGCTTAACGACAGCAACGCCGATCTGTTCCGCGACACCGTCGACATCGCCTTGCGCTTTGGGGTGCCACGCGACTCCAGCCTGGTGGCATTGCCCGTCGTGCCCGGCCATCAGCGCATGCCTTGCGCGAGCCCTGACTACCTCGCGCGTCACGGCACACCGCGTACGCCTGCCGACTTGGCGCAGCACAGTACGTTGCGCTACATGCGTCGCGGGCAGCCAAATAACACCTGGTACTTTCGCCAAGGGGCACAGCTTCAGGCAGTTGAAGTGAGCGGGGATTACCTCAGCGACGATGGCGAAATTGTTCGCCGCTGGGCCTTGGCCGGCCACGGGATTGCGTATAAGGCCAACCTGGATATCGCCCGGGATATCAAGGCCGGGCGCCTGGTGCCGCTGCTGCCCGATTGGCAAGGTGAGCCCACCCCTTTCAACCTGATGTGCCCTCACCGCCTGCAAGTGTCGGAACGGGTCAAAGTGCTGCACCGCTTTTTACAGGAACGCTGTCAGACCTTGCTGAACACATGAAGAACGCCGCGCAGGGGTTGTTCCAGAGCCCTTGAGTCTGGTATTGCATCACTCACCTTTCCCAGCCATGAGGATCTTTGAATGATTTATCGCACATTGGGCCAGTCCGGGTTGAAGGTCAGCGCACTGACCCTGGGCACCATGATGTTTGGCGAACAGACCAGTACCGAAGACGCGCTGCGCATCATCGACAAGGCCTGGGACCAGGGCATCAACTTTATCGACACTGCCGACGTTTACACCGGCGGGCGCTCCGAGGAAATCGTCGGTGAAGCCATCGCCCGCCATCGTTCGGATTGGGTGGTGGCGTCGAAAGTCGGCATCGGCCCGTTGGACGGTTTACCCAACCGCAATGGCTTGAGCCGCAAGCGCATTTTCAACGCCCTCGAAGCCAGCCTCACCCGCCTCGACACCGACTACCTGGACATCTACTACCTGCACCGCGAAGACCACGACACGCCGCTGGAAGTCACGGTGTCAGCAATAGGCGACCTGATCCGCCAAGGCAAGATTCGTTACTGGGGCCTGTCCAACTACCGGGGTTGGCGCATCGCTGAAGTGATTCGCGTGGCCGAGCGTTTGGGCGTAGACAAGCCGATCATCAGCCAGCCGTTGTACAACATCGTCAATCGTCAGGCCGAGATCGAGCAAATCACCGCCGCAGCCGCCTATGGCCTGGGCGTGGTGCCTTACAGCCCGCTGGCGCGTGGTGTGCTCAGTGGCAAATACGCTCCGGATGTAACGCCCGAAGCCGGCAGTCGCGCAGCACGTCAGGACAAACGTATTCTGGAAACCGAATGGCGGGTTGAGTCGCTACGTATCGCCCAGCAGATTCAGCAATACACCCAAGGGCGTGGCGTGGGGATCGTCGAGTTTGCGATTGCCTGGGTACTGAACAACTCGGCGGTCAGTTCGGCGATTGTCGGGCCGCGTACCGAGGCCCAGTGGGATGCGTACACCGGGGCGCTGGATGTGAAGATCAACGCTGAAGATGAGGCGTTTATTGACTCGCTGGTGACACCGGGGCATTCGTCTACACCGGGGTTCAATGATGTAGGCCATTTTGTGTCGGGCCGGATTAGCCGATAACAACAGCCGCCGACACTCTCCAGTGTGGGCGGTGTTTTCGTTGCAGGCTTAGGGTTTTATTTCTACTTTAACGTCTAACCCATGGGCAGCCTCTCTGATGTCCTGTTCTGTCAAAGGCACTTGTTTTAATATCTTCGCGATCACGGCGGCGACAGTCCTGTAGGTGCCATAGCCAGGCACAAACCCTTGAGCGGTAGTGGCGAACACTGTAAGCGCCTGGTCCATTTCACTTTTTGGCAGACCGAACACCTTACCGATATCATTATTTTTATTTAAAAACAGCAACACTGCATTGACTGGATTGTCCAGGCCCTGCTGAACAGTGTCGGCAGTGGCTTTATCTACACCCAGCATTTGCAAAAAAGCAGACACGCCGGTAAATGGTTTTTCGAGAAAATTGGCAACGACATTGATCACAGCACTCAGGTCACCACGCTCCCTGAAAACGAGCGCCCTGAATTGTGCCAGTGTTATTGGCACAAGCGGCAATTGACTGTGAGCACCATTTTTGAGGAAGTAAAAATTACCTCTATTGCCAGAACCCAGCAAGTTACCGTGGTAGTCGTACCGATAGACCACTTTCTCGCCATCGGGTCGTACACCACTGAAGGTAGGCTTGCCTGCATCAATCGACTCGAGTTGCTGATTAACAAGGCCATTCACAAAAATACACTGGGTGGGATTTGCGCTGAATTGATTCAGGTGTTCAAACACATTCCCAATGATCTGTTTCCCTGGGCCCATCAGCACCTTGGGGGCGCTGCCTTCAGGCGCGGACGCCAGTGCCTGCACGGCGGCACTGACCGGTGCAGATTCTGCTTTATCTCCAAAGTGGGCAAGAAAGGCGTTAAACGTTTCAGGCTTTTTGGGTAAATCTTTCAAAAAATTATCTATTTCCGGATAACTTTTAAATTCATGATTTGACTTAAAGTCTTTCTGCTGCATCCACAGTACGAAGTTAACTTTGCCTGGCACGATAGGTTCGCGCTTGACCATGAACATATCCTTGGCCTGATGACGCCCCACATTAAACGTGTAAACCGTTACGTGGGGCTGCTTCGCGGCATCTGGCAATACCAGCGCATCAAGCAATTCTTTGCCGCCCGGCGTCAGTACGCCGCGTTCTGTATCGCTTGCCAACGATGCGGAGAATTCTCTATAAATATTAAGCTTTTTCCAGGCCGGTATATCATCCTTGGGAAATGCGTGGCTTTCGCCAAATCGACCGATAATGCCAGGCAGGCCGCTGAAAGAAGCTGGTGAGGAGCCATAATAGGGTGAGATACCGCGCATGCCGTCTACTCTCTATCAAAAGTCTAAACCATTAATTTGCTGAGCGGTTTTCCACGCGCACCGTCGCAACAGGTGCGGTGACTGACACTCAGGAAGTTGCCATTAATCCATTGGGGTCGAGCGGTTTCCATGGCTCGCCTAAATGCAGCAGCGCTTTAGGCAAGAGAACGTTCAGCCAGGCTAACTAAACGTTGTAAAACCTATGTGATATCTGCGTAGGAGTTTGTTCCATTAAATCGGCTTAATCGTCGTGACAAACAATGTCATGCACCCTATATTCCCCCCAGATTTCCTGTCTTTTGTATCCATGGGTTTTGGCGAGGACGCTGTGTCTAAAGGTGTTGTGTTATCGGTATCGGCCTCGGTGTTATTTGCCGTGATGTATTACTTCACTTCGTTGCTCACGCCATTGAGCGGCCTGGAGATTTTCGGTTGGCGCATGTTGCTGACCATGCCCTGCATGACCGTGTTCATGATCGTCAGTGGCGAATGGCGGCGCGTGTGGGAGCTGGTGCGCAGGTTGGTGGCCAAGCCGAGGCTGATCGGCGGCGTGCTCGTGTCATCGGCCTTGCTGGGTTTGCAATTGTGGTTGTTTATGTGGGCGCCGCTTAACGGGCGCAGCCTGGATGTGTCGGTGGGGTATTTCCTGCTGCCGCTGACCATGGTGCTGACCGGGCGCCTGGTGTACGGCGAACAACTGTCGCGCCTGCAGCAGATCGCGGTTTTTTTCGCCGCGCTCGGGGTGCTGAACGAGTTGTACCAGGCCGGTGGTTTTTCCTGGGCGACACTGGTGGTGATCATCGGTTACCCGATCTATTTTGTGGTGCGCAAATACCTCACCACCGACCACCTGGGCGGGCTATGGCTGGATATGGCGCTGATGCTGCCCGTGGCCTGGTGGTTTGTGCAGCACGGCGAACAAGGTTTTGCGGTGATGGACATTCATCCCAAGCTGTATGCGTTGATTCCGCTGCTGGGGGTCATCAGTGCCTCGGCGTTGGTGAGCTATATCGTTGCCAGCCGCTTGTTACCCTTCAGCCTGTTCGGGCTGCTCAGTTATGTAGAGCCTGTGTTGCTGCTGGTGGTGGCGTTGATCTTGGGAGAAGGCATCAAGGGCGGCCAATGGCTGACTTACATCCCGATCTGGCTGGCGGTGATGGTGCTCGTGTATGAGGGGTTCAAACACCTGGTACGCCAGCGCAGAGCGTAATTGGCAGGCAATAAAAAGCCCGCCCGAGGGTTAACCTCGGGCGGGCTTTTTTACGCTTAGTCGGCGGTCAGGACGCCACGACGCACCTGGTCACGCTCGATCGACTCGAACAGTGCCTTGAAGTTACCCTCGCCGAACCCATCATCGCCCTTGCGCTGGATGAATTCGAAGAACACCGGGCCCATCAGGGTTTCCGAGAAAATCTGCAGCAGCAGACGCTTGTCGCCTTCAATCGAGGAGCCGTCGAGCAGAATGCCGCGTGCTTGCAGTTGGTCCACCGGCTCACCGTGATTCGGCAGGCGGCCTTCAAGCATTTCGTAGTACGTGTCCGGCGGCGCCGTCATGAAGCGCATGCCGATTTTCTTCAGCGCGTCCCAGGTCTTGATCAGGTCGTCGGTGAGGAACGCCACGTGCTGGATGCCCTCCCCATTGAACTGCATCAGGAACTCTTCGATCTGGCCGGCGCCCTTGGAGGACTCCTCGTTCAGCGGGATGCGGATCATGCCATCCGGGGCGCTCATGGCCTTGGAGGTCAGGCCGGTGTATTCACCCTTGATGTCGAAGTAACGCGCTTCACGGAAGTTGAACAGTTTCTCGTAGAAGTTGGCCCAGTAGACCATGCGCCCGCGATAGACGTTATGGGTCAGGTGGTCGATAACCTTGAGGCCGGCGCCCACCGGGTTGCGGTCGACGCCTTCGAGGAACACGAAGTCGATGTCATAGATCGAACTGCCCTCACCGAAACGGTCGATCAGATACAGCGGCGCGCCGCCGATGCCCTTGATCGCCGGCAGGTTCAGTTCCATCGGCCCGGTTTCGATGTGAATAGGCTGGGCGCCCAGCTCCAGCGCACGGTTATAGGCCTGTTGCGAGTCTTTGACCCGGAACGCCATGCCGCACACCGACGGGCCGTGCTCGGCCGCAAAGTACGACGCGAGGCTGTTGGGCTCGTTGTTGAGGATCAGGTTGATCTCGCCCTGGCGGAACAGGTCGACGTTCTTGGAGCGGTGGGTGGCGACTTTGGTAAAGCCCATGATCTCGAAGATCGGCTCCAGGGTGCCCGGGGTTGGCGATGCGAATTCGATAAATTCAAAGCCCATCAGGCCCATTGGGTTTTCGTATTGGTCGGCCATTTTCGGCGCCTCATTCTTGTAGTGAACACACAAATAGTCAGTTGCGAGCAAGGATGAGGTGGGAGGGAGGCGCACAAGAGAGGCCCCGCACGCTGCGTGCGAGGAAGTCACCAAAGATCAGGGGGGAGCCGAGTAGCTTCATGGTTACATCAGTCTCTGACAGCCGAGGCTTGCGTGAGCGCAAGTCCATATTCTTGTATGCGTAAATCGATTCTACACAGCGTAACAGTATTTGTCCGCACTCTTATCAAATCCCCATTGGCTTGGCCTGCGCAAGGGGTTTGTTGCACAGGTATATGCCGCACAGGATCACCGCGCCGCCCAGCCCCATGGCCACGGTCAATTGTTCGCCCAGCAGTAATGCGCCGCAAATCACGGCTGTCAGAGGGTTCAGCGCAATAAACACCCCGGCACGGGTCGCGCCGATGCGCCGAATGCCGTCGTAATAGCCGATGTACGCCAGGGCTGATCCCAGCACGCCCAGGTACAACAAACTCAAGACCTGCGGCAGTTGCAGGCTGCCGAGCCCGGCGACAGTGAAACGCCCCATAACCAGGCTGAGGAGCGTCAGCATCAAGGTGCCCAGCAGCACTGACCAGGTGACGGTTTGCAACGGACCGAGGCTGCGATTCAGCTCACGGGAAAACAGCGAGTAAATCCCCCACCCCACGACGCAACCAATAATCAGCCCGTCGCCGCGCCAGTTGCTCGCGGTACTGTGCAGCACCTGCGGGTTGCGACTGACGATCACCACGGCCGCGCCCGCCAGGCATAAGGCGATGCCCGCAACTTTGCCGGCACTCAGGCGCTCTTTGAAGAGCCACCATCCGGCCAGGCCGATCACTGCCGGATTCAACGCCACGATCAACGACGCGCGCGAGGCGTTGACGTAATGCAGGCCATAGAAAAAACACAGGTTATAAAAAAAGATGCCAAAAAAACCCAGCACGAACAGCCGCACCAGTTGCCGAGCACTGGGTCGCGCCAGAGGGACCCGCGCGCACAGCATAAACAGCAACAGTGCCAGGCTGGACAGGATAAACCGCAGGCTGGCGGCCAGTAACGGGTCGACCCGATCAGGCAGGTAGCGCCCGGCGACAAACGTGCCGCCCCATAGCATGGTAACGGCGGCAAGTTTCAGATAGGTCAGTCGATCGGACACGGGTTGCATGAGGATTTGCTCGGGGCACTGAAGGATTGGCGTATTCTTCGACTAATGATCGGTAATCGTAAAATGAGACTTTACTCATGACCCTGGCCCAGTTGGAAATCTTTTCGTTGGTCGCCGAACTGCAAGGTTTTACCAGTGCGGCTCACCGCCTGGGCATCAGTCAATCGGCGGTGTCGCATGCAATCAAAGCCCTGGAACAAGAGCTGGGCGTGGAATTGTTCCGGCGCCACCAGTCGTTGGTGGAACTGAGCGATATCGGCGCGCAATTACTCGGGCGCGCCCGCGCGATGCTCGGCCTGGCCAATACCTTGCAACAGGAAGCGGCCGACGCCCGTGGAATGAAACGCGGCACGCTGCGGATTGGGTCGTTCGGGCCGACGGCATCAATCCGTCTGCTGCCAACCCTCCTGCAACAGTTTCGACAGGCTTATCCGGGTATCGAAGTGCACGTGGACGAAGGGCCCGACCGACAGGTTATCCAGTGGCTGGATGAGCGACGCATCGATGTCGGGTTCGTGGTGCTGGATCACGAACGCTTCGACACCGTGGCCTTGTTCGAGGACCAACTGGTGGCACTGCTGCCCGCTGCTCATCCACTGGCCGCCAACGCGGCGCTGCCCCTGGCAGCGCTGTGTGATGACCCGTTTATTCTCACCGAGGCCGGCTCCTCGGAACTGGTGATGCGCTTGTTCAGCGAGGCACGGTTAAGGCCTAAAGTGCGTTATCGCTGCGCCCAGCTGCTCAGCACCCTGGACGCCGTCAGCCGTGGTGATGGGTTGAGTATCGTCGCGCAAGCGTCGCTACCGGAACGCGTCGACCCGCGCTACGCTGCGCGGCCGTTGACGCCGGCGGTGCCACGCCGGATCGGCCTGGCCGTGCTTGACCGTCGCCAATCCTCGCCGGCCACCCTGGCATTTATCGCGCTGGCGCAAAAGTGCACCGCCCCCGGACTTATCGCACTGAACGATACCCCGTCAACGCTGGCTTGAACGGCTGAGAGCGACAGAAGAAAGCATTGTTGGTGGCGCGCCTACTGTTCGCAGCGATGTTTATCGTCCCAGGATGAGAGACTCGCCACAACTGACCCAGAGGCCCGGGGCATGGGCTTTAAACAACCGAGCGCCCCAGCGCAATGCCATCTATCATCGGCATACCTCCCTGTGTTTATCGTTATTGGCTGCCCCTATGCCCCTCACCGCCAAAGGCCCAAGAAGCCGAACTGCACGCGCCCTTATCAGCGGCATCTGTGGCGTGCTCCCGGTTTTACTCGGGGTTGCGATTCTTTATTGGCAAGCCGAACGTACGCTTGAACAAAGCACGGAGCAAACCGCCCACGAAGCCGTTCGCCAATTCGACTTGATGCTCGACAACACGGCCCTCGCCGCCCGAGCATTGCTGCCGCTGGCCGGCCAACCTTGTGACAACGGCACGCAACTGGCGCTGCGTGAGCAGGTGACGCGTCGGCCCTTTGTGCGAGCGACGACCCTGTCCTGGCAGAAAAATATTTATTGCAGCTCGTTGTTCGGCGGGACTTACCAGTCAGCGGTCAACCCGGACGATTACGTTGATGGCGTGCTGTGGTTGATGAACGGCAACCCGGTGACGCCGGACACCGCACTGCTGGTTTACCGCCTGGTCGACGGCGACAAAGCTGCATTTGCCTCTGTCGACGGCTACCACCTGACCAACGCCCTGCGCCTGATCAGCCGCTACACGTACCTGATCCTGCAAGTCGGCCCCAACTGGCTGGATGCCGATGGCAAAGTCCACAACACAGCGGTGCCGGAGTTTGCCGTGGCCCATCACCACCTGGCCTCTGAGCGATATCACTACAGTGTCGACGCAGGCATGCCCGACGGTGAGGTCTGGCGTTATATGGAAGCGCGTTACCCGGCACTGTTCAGCCTGCTGGTGTTCTTTGGCGTACTGGCGGGCATGCTCGCGCACTGGCTGCAAAAGCGCTCGTCCGCCCCCACCCACGAGCTGCAGCGCGCCTTGGGTGCCAACGAGTTCATTCCCTATTTCCAACCCGTGGTACGCGGCGATACCCATGAATGGGCCGGCTGTGAAGTGTTGATGCGCTGGCAACACCCGAAGGAAGGGTTGGTGCGCCCCGACCTGTTTATCCCGCTGGCCGAGCACTCCGGCCTGATCGTGCCGATGACCCGCTCACTGCTGCGCCAGACCGCCGCGCAACTGGCCCCGCACGCCGCGCGCTTCAGCCCGGGCTTTCATGTCGGCGTGAACATCACGGCGCACCACTGCCTGGATCTGGACCTGGTCCAGGACTGTCGGGAGTTTCTCGCCGCCTTTGCCCAAGGCCAAGTGACCCTCGTGTTGGAGCTGACCGAGCGCGACCTGATCCAGCCTACCGACATCACCCGCCGCTTGTTCGACGCCCTGCATCAACTGGGGGTGATGATCGCGATTGATGACTTTGGCACCGGCCACTCGAGCCTGGCTTACTTGCATAACTTCAACGTCGACTACTTGAAAATCGATCAAAGCTTTGTCGCCATGATTGGCGCTGATGCACTCTCCAGGCATATTCTTGACAGCATCATCGAACTCTCCGGCAAGCTGGACCTGGGTATTGTCGCTGAGGGTGTGGAAACCACGGAGCAGTGCGAATACCTCGCGGCACAAGGTGTGGATTTCCTGCAGGGTTACCTGTTCGGCCGACCGTTACCCTGTGAAGAGTTCATTAAGTCGCTGGCCAGCCATTGAATAGCCATCTACTGCGCTCAATGAAATAATCTTATTTAAGCAACGACGTGATTTACTCGTGCGACATTAACTACTACAATTTTTCCTGCCTGTGCTGAACTCGCAGAAAGGCCTCTTTCTTTGAGTCACCTTAAGCTCTTGGCTTACTAGCTTTGTCTGCAGTTGATATCAGCCAACTACACTATTGGAGTACAGATTTTGTCCAGACTCGCCGAATTTCGCGCAGCAGAAAAAGCCCTTCAAGAACAGCTTGCCCAGCTGGAATCACTGAAGAACGACGCCGGCCTGAAAAAAGAAATCGAATTTGAAGAAAAGCTGCAGGGCTTGATGAAGCACTACGGCAAAGGCCTGCGCGACATCATCTCGATCCTTGATCCGAACCCGGGCAAAGCCGGTGCTGCCGTGACCGCACCCAAACAGCGCCGCGCACGCGTGGTCAAGGTCTACCATAACCCGCATACCGGCGAGCTGATCGAGACCAAAGGCGGCAACCACCGCGGCCTGAAAGCCTGGAAAGAACAGTATGGCGCCGCCACTGTAGATTCCTGGCTTCGCGGCTGATCGACAACGTCTGGCAAAAAGCCCCGCATTGGCGGGGCTTTTTGTTGGCGGGTTCAAAAACGAATCCAACTAACCGTTCACTTTGTTCAAAATCGATCAAAATGGATTGTTCAAAGTTTCAGACTGTCGCGCACCGAACTCACTTCGCCCCGGCTCGCCTCATAGGCTTCGGCTTGCCCCGCGTATGAAAAAACATACGCTTTATCGGTATCAACCGCGCCCACCAATGTTTGTGACAATACGTGTCGCCCGTTCTCGGTAATCACGCAAGTAGTTTCCATCGCGTCAAGACCACTCAATGTGGTTGGGTGCATTTTGCTGCACACGCTTTGATAACCACTGCGGGCAAATTCTTTCTGGATGGATTTACGCATGTCCAGCAACACACCCTGAAGATTAACTTTATGCCCGGCCTCAATCGGTGTGCCGGTCAACTCCATGACCATCAAGGTATTGCCATTTTCATCATTCTTGATCGCGCGTTGCCGAGACACCGCCTGAGGGGTTGCCGGTGCCGCGTCGTCGGGCACCACCTCCTCGACTTGCCAGCCGCTGGGCCAATGAATTTCCGGGTCTGCCGCTTGCACGAACGAACTGCCCAACAGTGGACCAAACAGCACACACAACGCACTTAACAGCGGTTTACGGAATTCAATCATTACGAAAAACACCCAAGGTTCAAGCGCCAAAGTTTGACGCCCGACACCCGCAAGTCGCAAGCGCTGTGTGACCTTTTCATTTGGCGCAGCAGGCAGGCCTTGCGTATCATGGCGCGGCTGCATGGATGCTTGCCGCAAGCCAAGGGAACGCTACTCTCACTTCAAGCCGAGCTTGCCCGATTTTTTCTGGAGGGCCCATGAGCCTGCACGATCTGAACACTTTCCCGGGCGTCACCGCCCAACCCGACACCGCGACCACCCACTTCGTGTTCAACCACACCATGCTGCGGGTCAAAGACATCACCAAGTCGCTGGATTTCTATACCCGCGTCCTGGGTTTTTCCCTGGTTGAAAAGCGCGACTTCCCGGAAGCCGAGTTCAGCCTGTACTTCCTGGCCTTGGTGGACAAAGCCCAGATCCCGGCAGACGCCGCTGAACGTACCCAGTGGATGAAGTCGATCCCGGGCATTCTGGAACTGACCCACAACCACGGCACTGAAAACGATGCCGATTTTGCCTACCACAATGGCAACACCGACCCTCGCGGCTTTGGCCATATCTGCATTTCGGTGCCGGATATCGTGGCGGCCTGCGAGCGCTTTGAAGCCTTGGGTTGCGATTTCCAGAAACGTTTGACCGATGGCCGCATGAAAAGCCTGGCATTCATCAAGGACCCTGACGCGTACTGGGTTGAGATTATTCAGCCGGCGCCGATGTAAACCGCCGATAGGGGCGTGCGCAGTGTCACTGGATGCCTGCCCACGCAACGCGCAAGCACGAAAAAACCCCATGATCACTCATGGGGTTTTTTATTGGCCGATGCGGTTTTATGCCGGCGCGGAGGTTCGGATCAAGTGATCGAATGCACTCAGGGAAGCCTTGGCACCCTCGCCTACCGCAATCACGATCTGCTTGTACGGCACAGTGGTGACGTCGCCGGCAGCGAACACCCCTGGCAGGGACGTTTCGCCACGGGCATCAACAATGATCTCGCCACGAGGCGTCAGCTCCACAGTGCCTTTGAGCCAGTCAGTGTTGGGCAGCAAACCGATCTGCACGAAGATGCCTTCCAGGTCGATGGTGTGGAACTCACCGCTGTCGCGATCCTTGTAGGCCAGGCCCGTGACTTTCTGACCATCGCCTTTGACTTCGCTGGTCAGCGCGCTGGTAATCACGTCAACGTTCGACAGGCTGTAGAGCTTGCGCTGCAACACCGCATCGGCGCGTAACTTGCTGTCAAATTCAAGCAACGTTACGTGGCTGACGATACCGGCCAGGTCGATGGCCGCTTCAACGCCAGAGTTACCACCGCCAATCACCGCTACACGCTTGCCTTTGAACAACGGACCATCGCAGTGCGGGCAGAAGCACACGCCTTTGGCTTTGTATTCTTGCTCGCCCGGTACACCCATTTCACGCCAGCGGGCGCCGGTGGCCAGGATCACGGTCTTGGACTTGAGGGTCGCACCGCTTTCAAAGCGAATCTCGTGCAAGTCACCGGCATTTTTCGCGGGGATCAAGCTGCTGGCACGTTGCAAGTTCATGATGTCCACGTCGTACTGACGCACATGCGCTTCAAGGGCGCTGGCCAATTTCGGCCCTTCGGTCTCTTGCACAGAGATGAAGTTTTCGATGGACATGGTGTCCAGCACCTGGCCGCCAAAGCGCTCAGCTGCCACACCGGTGCGGATACCTTTACGCGCCGCGTAGATGGCCGCCGACGAACCGGCCGGGCCACCGCCGACGACCAGCACATCAAAGGCGTCTTTGGCGCTGATTTTCTCGGCGGCTTTTTCGATGCCGCTGGTGTCGAGTTTAGCGAGGATTTCTTCCAGGCCCATGCGGCCCTGGCCGAAGTTCACCCCGTTGAGGTAAACACTGGGCACTGCCATGACCTGGCGCTCATCGACTTCAGCCTGGAACAGCGCACCGTCGATAGCGACGTGGTGAATGTTCGGGTTAAGCACCGCCATCAGGTTCAACGCCTGGACCACGTCCGGGCAGTTCTGGCACGACAACGAGAAGTAAGTCTCGAAGCTGAACTGGCCTTTTAAGGCGCGAATCTGTTCAATCACTTCGACACTGGCCTTCGATGGGTGGCCACCCACTTGCAGCAGGGCCAGCACCAACGAAGTGAATTCATGGCCCATAGGGATGCCGGCGAAACGCAGGCTGATATCGGCACCCGGGCGGTTGATGGAGAACGATGGCTTGCGCGCATCATCGCCATCGGTTTTCAGGGTAATCAGCGTGGTGAGGCTGGTTACGTCCTGCAAAAGAGCAAGCATTTCCTGGGATTTCGCGCCGTCGTCGAGGGAGGCGACGATCTCGATCGGCTGGGTGACCCGTTCCAGGTATGACTTCAACTGAGCTTTAAGATTGGCGTCCAACATACGGGCGATTTCCTATTAATTCGGTTTATTGCAGACAAAAAAACGCCCGAGCGAATCTCGCCCGGGCGTTTTGAGGGCGGTGCAGCTTACTTAAGGTGCGGCAGAGCCCGCCCTGAGGTCGTTCACAGGTTTAGATCTTGCCGACCAGGTCCAGGGACGGAGCCAGGGTAGCCTCGCCTTCTTTCCACTTGGCTGGGCACACTTCACCTGGGTGAGCAGCAACATACTGAGCAGCCTTGATTTTGCGCAGCAGTTCGGAAGCATCGCGACCCACGCCACCATCGTTCAGTTCAACGATTTTGATCTTGCCTTCTGGGTCAATCACGAAGGTGCCGCGGTCAGCCAGACCGGCTTCTTCGATCAGTACGTCGAAGTTGCGGGAAATGGTCAGGGTTGGGTCGCCGATCATGGTGTACTGGATTTTGCCGATGGCTGGCGAAGTGTTGTGCCAGGCAGCGTGAGCAAAGTGAGTGTCGGTGGAGACGCTGTAGATTTCGACGCCCAGTTTCTGGAATTCGGCGTAGTTGTCAGCCAGGTCTTCCAGCTCAGTTGGGCATACGAAGGTAAAGTCAGCCGGGTAGAAGAACACGACAGACCATTTGCCTTTCAGGTCAGCATCCGACACGTCGACGAAGTTGCCGTTTTTGTAGGCGGTAGCTTTGAACGGTTTTACTTGGCTGTTGATGATAGGCATCGATGACTCTCCGTCAGGGGTTAGTAAGTTGATGAGATGAATCCTACCCACTCTTTCCGACGATGGCTCATTGGCAAACCTGATGCTGACGATTGGTTTTCGCTATCAAGTGGCGCTATTAATAGAAGAAATCTCAAATCAGCGGTTGGGTGGCCAAGGTCATGCCAAGAAAGGGCGTCGCTTCAACATAGCGCATGGCGGATTTCATGTCGCTCCAGCCGACGTAGCTCATCAACGACTTCAAGTCCCAGCCGCTGCGGTGGGCCCAGGTGGCAAAGCCTCGACGCAGTGAGTGGCTGGTGTATTGATCGGCCGCGATACCGGCGCGTTCCAAGGCCTGGCGCAGCAACGGGATGACACTGTTGGGGTGCAACCCCTCCTCGCCCAAATTGCCCCAGCGGTCGACTCCGCGAAATACCGGGCCGCGCACCAGCGCCGACGCGCTGAGCCATTCGCTATAGGCCTGCACCGGGCACAACCGCAGCAACGCCGGGGTCTGGTAGGTCTTGCCGAGGTTGTCGCGGTCACTTTTGCTGCGCGGCAGATACAGGCTGATGCCGGCGCCCGGTATGGCCTGCACATGCTCGATAGCCAGGCGGCACAGTTCATCACTGCGAAACCCGCGCCAGAAACCCAGCAGGATCAATGCCGTGTCGCGCTTGGCGCGCAGCAATCGCGACGGGTCCTGATCAGTCCGCGCCTGACTCGCCTCTGCCTCAAGGCAGGCGACCACCTGCTCAAGGTGCTTGAGTTGCAGCGGCTCGGCCTGTTTCTCCTGCGCCGGGTGCACCGCACGAATGCCCTTGAGCACCTTGCGCACCACCGGCGCCTTGGTCGGGTCAGGGAAACCCTGGCTGGTGTGCCACTGCGCCAATGCCGAGAGCCGCAGCTTCAAGGTGTTGACCGCCAGCACCCCGGCGTGTGCCACCAGATAACGCGCCACGCTGTCGCTGGTCGCGGGCAGGAACCCACCCCAACTCACTTCAAAGTGCTCAATGGCCGCGCGATAGCTACGCCGCGTGTTATCGCGGGTGGCGGCATTGAGATAACGCTCCAGATCGCTCATGAAAAGCCTATGCGTACTGCTGACGGGTGAATTGACGCTCAATACCGCTATGACACGGGATAATACGCCAATATCCCATCTGTTGAATCATGAATTTAAACGAGATTTTATTCGTGTTACAGTATGTATCTACATAATACGTACCACAGTACTAAATCGACGGAGACTCCATGGCTCGCGGCGGCATAAACAAAGCAGTAGTTCAAACGGCACGCCTGGCGATCCTTGCCCGCGGCGAGAACCCGAGCATCGACGCAGTCCGCATCGAAATGGGCAATACCGGTTCAAAAACCACGATTCATCGTTATTTGAAGGAGTTGGACGAGAGCGAAACCCGGCTGACGATCACCGAGGCACCCATCGACGACGAGCTGGGTGAACTGGTTGCACGCCTGGCCCAACGCCTTAAAGAAAAGGCCCAGGAGCCGATTGACCTGGCGCTGGCGCAGTTCGAACAACAGAAAGCCGCCCTGCTCGCCCAGCTGCAAGCGCTAGAAGAGGCTCATAGCCAGCTCAGTCAGCAATGTGCTATCCAGGCCGCCGCCCTCGCAGAAGAAAGTGCCGCCCTGCAAACCGCGAGCACCAGCCTGCAAACCGAGCAAACCCGTAACGCCGGGCTCAGCCAGGCGTGCAGCGATTACGAATTACGCATCAACGACAAGGACGAACAAATTCGTTCGCTGGAAGAAAAACACCTGCACGCACGGGAAGCGCTCGAGCATTACCGCAATGCAATCAAGGAGCAGCGCGAGCAGGAACAGCGACGTCATGAAGGCCAGTTGCAGCAGGTCCAGGCGGAACTGCGCCAGGCCCAGCAAAGCGCCATGGTGCGCCAGGATGAGATCACCCAACTGCACCGTGACAATGAGCGACTGTTGATCGAGCACCGCGTCACGATCAAGGAGCTGGCCGCCCTGCAGGCGCAAACCCGCCAGGATCAGGCCGCGCAGCAAAAACTCAGCGAGCAGGTCAGCCTGATAGAAAGCGAGCGCACCCTGCTTCAGGAGCGCCTGCGGGTTGCCCTACTGGAGAGCCAGTCACGCCAGCAAACGCTGAACGAACACCAGCTGGCGAACAAGAGCCTGGAACTGGACCTCATCAAGGCCCAGGCCAGTATCGAGGCATTGCGCCTGGCGGCCGTCGTTGCAACGACGCCAGAGGCAACGCCCGACACATGATCAGTCCGCCACAGGCGTGCGCATGGTGACGAACTCTTCCGCCGCCGTAGGATGCACGCCGATGGTTTCGTCGAAATGCTGCTTGGTCGCGCCCGCCTTGAGCGCGATCGCCAGCCCCTGAACGATCTCGCCGGCATCCGGCCCGACCATGTGGCAACCCAGGACTTTATCGGTGTCGGCATCGACTACCAGTTTCATCAGGTTTTTTTCCTGGCAATCGGTCAGCGTCAGCTTCATCGGCCGGAAGCGGCTTTCAAAGACCTGCACCTTGTGGCCGTGCTTCTTCGCGTCTTCTTCGCTCAAGCCGACGGTGCCGATGTTCGGCAGGCTGAACACCGCCGTCGGAATCATCGCGTAATCCACCGGGCGGTACTGTTCTGGCTTGAACAAACGACGGGCCACTGCCATGCCTTCAGCCAGGGCTACCGGCGTCAATTGCACACGACCAATGACGTCGCCAATGGCCAGGATCGACGGCTCAGCGGTCTGGTAAAGGTCATCCACCGTAACAAAGCCACGCTCGTCGAGGGTGACGCCGGTGTTCTCCAGCCCCAGGTTGTCGAGCATTGGGCGGCGACCGGTGGCGTAGAACACGCAATCGGCCTCCAGCACACGCCCATCTTTCAGGGTTGCCTTGAGGCTGCCGTCTGCTTGCTTGTCGATACGTTCGATATCGGCATTGAATTGCAGGTCCAGGCCGCGCTTGATCAACTCTTCCTTCAGGTGCGTACGCACCGAGCCATCAAAACCGCGCAGGAACAAATCGCCGCGATACAGTAGCGTCGTCTGTGCGCCCAAGCCGTGGAAAATACCCGCGAACTCAACCGCGATGTAACCACCGCCAACGACCAGCACGCGCTTGGGCAGTTCTTTCAGAAAGAACGCCTCATTGGAGCCAATGGCGTGCTCACGCCCCGGGATCTCCGGGATCTGCGGCCAACCACCGGTAGCGATCAAAATGTGCTTGGCGGTGTAACGCTCGCCATTGATTTCCACCTGGTGCGGGTCAACCAGCCGCGCATGCCCTTCATGCAGGGTCACGCCACTGTTAACCAGCAGGTTGCGGTAGATACCATTAAGGCGATTGATTTCACGGTCCTTGTTGGCGATCAAGGTCGCCCAATCAAAGTTCGCTGCACCCAGGGACCAGCCAAAACCGCTGGCCTGCTCAAAGTCTTCGGCGAAATGCGCACCGTACACCAACAGTTTCTTCGGCACGCAGCCGACGTTAACGCACGTACCGCCCAGGTAGCGGCTTTCCGCCACAGCCACCTTGGCGCCAAACCCTGCGGCAAAGCGCGCCGCGCGAACACCGCCGGAACCGGCGCCAATTACATACAGATCAAAATCGTAGGCCATTTCACTCTCCTCGGCAGGGCATCAGCATACCGATTTAGATGGGGCTGAAAAACGAAAAAGCCACCCTAAGGTGGCTTTCTCTTAAAACAGGTCAGGCAACCGTGAATCAGTAAGCCTTGCCAGTTTTGTAGAAGTGCTCATAGCAGAAGTTGGTCGCCTCGATGTAGCCTTCAGCGCCACCGCAGTCGAAACGACGGCCTTTGAACTTGTAGGCAATCACGCAGCCGTCTTTGGCTTGCTTCAACAGAGCGTCAGTGATCTGGATCTCGCCGCCTTTGCCTGGCTCGGTTTCTTCGATCAATTTGAAGATGTCCGGGGTCAGGATGTAACGGCCAATGATAGCCAGGTTCGAAGGTGCATCTTCCGGCGCTGGCTTTTCAACCATGTCACGCACACGAATCAGGCCATCACCAATGTCGTCGCCAGCGATTACGCCGTACTTGTTGGTTTCCAGAGGATCGACCTCTTGAACTGCAACGATGGTGCAGCGGTATTTCTGGTACAGCTTGACCATCTGGGTCAGTACGCCGTCGCCTTCCAGATTGACGCACAGGTCATCCGCCAGTACCACAGCGAACGGTTCGTCACCGATCAGTGGGCGGCCGGTCAGGATCGCGTGGCCGAGGCCTTTCATCTGGGTTTGACGGGTGTACGAGAACGAGCACTCGTCGAGCAATTTACGGATACCGACCAGGTATTTTTCCTTGTCGGTGCCCTTGATCTGGTTTTCCAGCTCGTAGCTGATGTCGAAGTGGTCTTCCAGGGCGCGTTTACCACGACCGGTAACGATGGAGATTTCGTTCAGACCGGCATCCAATGCCTCTTCGACGCCGTACTGAATCAGTGGCTTGTTTACCACCGGCAGCATCTCTTTAGGCATGGCCTTGGTCGCTGGCAAGAAGCGAGTGCCGTAACCGGCTGCTGGGAACAAGCATTTCTTGATCATATGAGTCCTTACAAAGGGCTGTGCGTACGGAATTCGGCGCAGTCTAATCACGCCGCAGTCACCTTACAATGGGTCCTGCTGGCGTTGCGATGTCAACATAGAGAAAAAATGTGCGCGTAAGTTCCGCTGATCCTACAAGGGCGTTACCAACGGCACGACAAACCACGCCTTGACCCCTTTGATTAAGAGGGCTGTCAATGTTTTAGCACGCTTTTCGACGCAAGGCACTGACCTGCAACAACTTGCCCGCTCCCAGGGCGTTTGGCGCTATCATTACGCACTTGAACCACACCACGAGATTGATAGATGTCAGAACCCAAAGGCGTAAACGGCTACCTGATCACAAAGCGAGCGGACGGCTGGCACCTGATCAACTTCCACGGTGACAGCGTCGCCGGGGCATTTGCGACCGAAAGCCAGGCTGTTGCAGTCGCCGAGGTGTTCGTGGATGAAGCTGGCCACGCGTCGAGCAAAAGACCCAAGGGCAAGTAAGCCTGCAGGCCCTTTGCAAAAAGCCCCGATGATCGGGGCTTTTTTGTGATTGGCTGTACCTAGGTGGCAGTTCGCTATAATCTTGCGCAAACGCCCCACGACAGTGTCAGCGCCCCTCCAACACCCTCGACGACGATTCCACTATGAACAAGATTCTGGCACTGCCTGCACTACTGGCGCTGATGGCCGGCTGCACCACCACTTCCGATACTTACCTGAAAAATGGCGAGCAAGGCCTGACCATCGACTGCTCGGGCGAGGCCAACTCGTGGGCCAGTTGCTACGAAAAAGCCGATGCTTCCTGCGCCGGCACCGGCTACCGCATCGTCGGCACCGAAGGCACGCCTGCCTTGAAGGAAAGCGACAAGACCCTGGGCAAAGACGTGGGTAACTTCAAGAGCCGCAGCGTGGTTGTCGTTTGCAAGTAAGCCTGAGGGCTACAGGTGAATTTCTGCGAACTTGATGCCAAGGCCGCGCAGGATTTCTATCAGGTCATCCAGGCGCGCAAATGATTCGACTTCATCGTGCTCATCCACCAGGAAATAACTGCGACCGCCGCTTTTCTTGAAGAACACGATCCACTCGCCCAGGTCGGCAGGATTCTGGATGACATGGGTGGCCGAGATTTCGCCCTCGGCATGGCGGGCTGTGACGTGTTCACGTTTCATGACGATTTCCAGAAAAGACAAATGCCGCGCATTCTCAAGGCTTGCGCGGTATTTTTTTGGATTGGATAACCAACAGTTTAACGGATCTGCAAACCCCAGGGTAATGATCCTTTGTCGACGACACCTGACATCAACGCCAAAAAAAACCTGATGCCACTATCGCAGCGTCAGGCTTTTTTATCGGATTCAACGGCGTGGGTGAGCCTGAGGCTCAGCCGGAAATACACGCCTCAGCGGCTTTCTTGATATCACCTGGGCGGATCGGGACATTGGACATGCTCTCGTAGAGCTTGATGCTGCTGCCGCTGGAGCGATCTTCAATCTCGAAGATTGCCGAAGGGTCGGCCGAGAATTTCTGCGGCACAATCACCTGTATACCATCCTTATGGGGCTCGATCTGCGGCGGGCGACGGGTGTCGGCCAGCTTGCGCACCACACAGGCGGCATATTCCGGCGGTTTTTTCCCGGAAATCACCACCAACGTTGGCGGGGTCTGCTTGATATCTGCAACCGAAGCACATCCACCTATCGCCAAGGCCAGAACCAACACACTCCACTTCATACTAAAACCTCCGATAAAGACCCTACGACAGCTTAGAGAGTAAATTTCTCCCGCCAATGTAGGATTTATCTCTGAAAACTCGGTAAATAACTGTTTTAAATTGTCGAAGTCGTCGACGACGACCCGATAATAAACGCGCTGGGGCTGATAAACTCTATCTTAACCTACGTATCATTCTGATTTTTCAGAAAAAGCCCTTCTGGAGACACCCCATGAAATTCATCCACCAGCGCGAGCACCTCAACGAGGGCGACATCGTTGTCATCGAATGCTCGCAGACCTGCAATATTCGCCTGATGAGCGATGCCAATTTTCGCAGCTTCAAGAACGGCGGCCGCCACACCTACCACGGCGGTGCGTTCGACAAATTCCCGGCGAAAATTACCGCGCCCAGCACCGGTTTCTGGAACATCACCCTGGACGTGGTGACACGTCGCGCCATCAGCGTTACCCGTAAACCCGCGTTGTCCCACAAGATCCGCATCGTTCGTCGCACCAGCACCAAACTGAGCTGAGCCGAACCCTCGACAGGAAACAAGCTGTGACCACCACGACCAAATACGTCATCAAGTACAAGCTCAACGGCGAACGTCGCTTTGAGTTCGCGCAATTGCACACCAACAGTGTCGAAGAGGCCAAGCAAGCCCTGGCGAAAATCCACGATGCCAGTGACGAAATCACTGACATCAACGTGAGTAAGGCGCTGTAAGCCATGCCTGGGCCGACTGCCGACCTGTTCGCCGAGGATGCGTTGCAGCAACCTGCGCGGCGCGAACAGATTGGCGAAGAGTCCTACGTACTGAGGGGCTATGCCCTGCCCTGGATTGAGCGCCTGCTGCCTGAGCTTCGCCAGGTGCTGGCCCAAGCGCCGTTTCGGAAAATGGTCACGCCCGGCGGCTTTACCATGTCAGCGGCGCTGAGCAGTTGCGGCGCACTGGGCTGGACCACCGACACGTCTGGCTATCGCTACAGCCCCCTCGACCCGCGCAGCCAACAACCCTGGCCAGCCATGCCCAGCGCGCTGCGCCAACTCGCCACACGTGCGGCAGCCGAGGCCGGCTTCAGCGCGTTTTCCCCGGATGCCTGCCTGATCAACCGCTATGTGCCTGGGGCCAAGATGTCCCTGCATCAGGATAAAAACGAGCGCAACTACGACGCCCCGGTGGTTTCCGTGTCGCTGGGCCTGCCGGCGATTTTCCTGTTCGGCGGCGCTGAGCGCAGCAGCAAGCCCCAGAAGATCGCCTTGTTCCACGGTGATATCGTGGTCTGGGGCGGCGTTGATCGCTTGCGTTTTCATGGGGTGATGCCGATCAAGGACGGCGTGCACCCGATCATGGGCCCACAACGCATCAACCTGACTTTTCGTACCGCCGGCTGATTTGACCGCAAGCTTCGGAGTGCCGAGTATCCCCGCAGCGGCTAATCTGCCCGTGATCCGTCAAGAGTGCAGGCCATGAACAACGAACATGACCCACGCTGGGCCGCCATCATCGCCCGCGATGCCAAGGCAGACACGCTGTTTGTCTACGGCGTAAAAACCACAGGCGTGTATTGCCGCCCCAGCAGCGCCTCGCGTTTGCCACGCCCGCAAAACATCGAATTCTTCGACACCGCCGAGCAAGCCGAGGCTGCCGGTTATCGCCCGAGCAAGCGCGCCGCCGGTGACCAGACCCAACTGGCTGCGCACCATGCGCACTTGGTGGCGACGGCGTGCCGGTACATAGAACAGGCCGAAACGCCGCCCAGCCTGGATGAAGTCGCCCGTCTGGCCGGGCTGAGCGCCTTTCATTTCCACCGCGTATTCAAAGCCATCACCGGCCTCACCCCCAAGGGATACGCCAGCGCCCTGCGCGCGCGCAAAATACGCGACGGCCTCTTGAACGAGCACTCGGTCACTGACGCGCTGTATGACGCAGGCTTCAACTCCAACAGCCGCTTCTACGAGTCCGCCGATCAATTACTGGGCATGACGCCGACGGATTACCGGGCCGGCGGCACTAACAGCGAGATTCGCTTTGCCGTCGGCCAGTGTTCACTGGGCGCGATTCTGGTGGCACAGAGCCAACGCGGCGTGTGTGCGATTTTGCTGGGGGATGACCCGGACAAACTGGTGCGAGACCTGCAGGATCAATTTGCGCAGGCACAATTGGTGGGCGCGGACCGCCACTTCGAACAGCTGATTGCCCAGGTCGTGGGCTTTATCGAAGCGCCTGCGCTGGGGTTGGATTTGCCGCTGGACTTACGCGGTACCGCCTTTCAGGAGCGAGTATGGCGGGCGCTGCGCGATATTCCGCTGGGCAGCACCGCCAGTTATGCGCAGATTGCCGAGCGTATCGGCGCCCCCAAATCCTTTCGCGCCGTGGCCCAGGCCTGTGGCGCCAACTGCCTGGCGGTGGCGATTCCCTGCCATCGCGTGGTACGCAGCGACGGCGAGCTGTCGGGCTACCGCTGGGGCGTAGCGCGCAAGCGGCAGTTGCTGGAGCGCGAACGCCAGTAATGGCCTAGCGGATGCCAATATAAATTCGCGCCACTTCTTCTGCCTGATAGACCTCGAAGTCAGTGACAAACGCCCGCGACTCGACACCCGGTTTTTCGAAATAAGCCCAGACCTGTTGCCAGGTGGCAATGATTGCGTCCGGCATTGGCCCGCGCGCCTCAAACACCAAATACCGGCCCGGCTCGATCACCAGGCTTTCAAAGCCTTGCGCAGCTGCGGTGGAGGCAACACCCGCCATCACATCAAAAAAACCACTCGCATCCGACTCATAGCCGCTGTACACCCCGTACACCGGCGAGTCGGGGTGCTTGCCCGGAATTGCCTGGTAAAGCCCCTGCTCAAAAAACCGTTGCCACAGCGGGCCGATTTTCGCGCTCGCGGGCAGCATTTCATCGGCATTGCGGGTCCGCACTTGCAAGCCCGAGACCCTGGTTGCTGCCACGACCTGTTCCTTGATTGCTGGCAAAGCCCTCTCCTTTCAACGCTGCAATTGACGTTTACGGAATTCGGCGACTTTATGCCGGTTACCGCACAAGGCCATGCTGCACCAGCGACGCTTATGGGCCTTGGTCCGATCATAAAACCACAGCACGCATTCCGGATGCTCGCACCGCCGGATCAAATTGAAATCGCCGGCCACCAATAAATTAGCTGCAGCTTCGGCAATCGGCGACAAAAATTGCTCTGCCGTCTTCGATTTGCGTTGACGCTCCAACAGCGGCGCCCCGGAAGCCGGCCAGACCAGCTGTGGATGGCTGACTGCCTTGCGCAAAAAACTGTTGAGCGCCGTGGGATTGCCGAGCTGACCGAGCTTGCGCGTCGCGACGAGGTCACGGACCACCTCGCGCAACTCACGTGCGGCGGCGAGCAAGGCGCCCTCTTCAAACGCAGGCATGGCCGCTGGCTGAACCCACTCCAAACGCACTAACCAACGCTGGACGTCAGCGTCGGTCTGCCAGAAATCCCACGGCATGCCATCGATATTCGCCAGGGTATTGAGCATGTCCAACACCGGGTCATCGGCAAGCACATAGGGTTCCAAGGGTGCCGCTGGGGGCGTAGGGATGGCCATGATTCGTCCTCGTGTTCATCGCGCAATCGTAACCACTATTTTTGTGCATGGGTAGTTACATTCGACAAACAGCTAACCTGAAATATTAATTTGACAGGTTACATAATTCAGCGCAGCGTTTAAATGGTAACCCGTAATAATCACTAAACCAGTTACCTAAGGTATGCCTGCCATGTCGATCCAAGCCCCTGTCGTTCGCTACCATCACGTCGATGCCGATGGTGTGCGCGTGTTCTACCGTGAAGCCGGCGACCCGGCCGCACCGGTGATATTGCTGCTGCACGGCTTTCCCAACTCCTCGCACATGTACCGCGACCTGATCCCGCTGCTCGCCACACGCTTCAGGGTTATCGCGCCCGACTTGCCGGGCTTCGGCTTCACCGAAATACCTGCCGAGCGCGCTTACCACTACAGCTTCGATAACCTGGCGGTGACTGTCGGGCATTTCGTCGATGCGCTGAAGCTGTCCCGCTACGCGCTGTACGTGTTCGATTACGGCGCACCGGTAGGCCTGCGGCTGGCCGTGGCGCACCCAGAACGGGTCAGTGCGTTGATCTCGCAAAACGGCAACGCTTACCTGGAAGGCTTGGGCGATGCCTGGGCACCGATCCGCGCCTATTGGGCCGAGCCGAGCCAGGCCAACCGGGACGTGATCCGCACAGCGGTGATCAGCCTGGAAGGCACGCGCTACCAGTACCTGCACGGCGTGAGTGAACCGCAACGGGTTGCGCCCGAGTCCTACATGCTGGATGCGCTGTTGATGCAGCGCCCCGGCAATGCCGAGATTCAGCTGGACCTGTTCCTCGATTACCGCAACAACCTCACGCTCTATCCGGCGTTCCAAGCGTTCTTCAAAGCCAGCCAGGTACCCACTCTGGTGATCTGGGGCCAGCACGATCCGTTCTTCATCCCGCCCGGCGCCCATGCCTACAAAAGGGATAACGCGAATGCCGTGGTCGAGCTGCTCGACACCGGCCACTTCGCCCTGGAAACCCACGCAGTGCTTATCGCTGAGCGCATTCATGCGGTGCTGGGCGAGGCGATTGACTGAAGTCGCTACACGAAATCTCGGCTTCGTCCAGTGAATAAAACAGACTGGCCGGGTGCCAAGGGCCCTGCTAAAACAGCGAAAAGACCGACTACTGCTGGAGACGCATCCCATGAGCACCTGGCCAGACACCCGAATCCTCGACCTGCTGGGCATTGAAGTGCCGATTATCCAGGCCCCAATGGCGGGTGCGACCACCACCGCCATGGTCATCGCGGCCAATCACGCAGGCGGGCTGGGCTCTGTGCCGGCGGCCGCGCTGAGTCTCGAGCAACTGCGTGAAGCCTTGAGCACCGTTCGCCAGGCAAGCTCGCGCCCGATTAACGTGAATTTCTTCTGCCATCAACCGCCCGCTGCGGATGCGGTGCGTGACCGCCACTGGAAGGCGTTGCTGGAACCTTATTACCGCGAACTCGGCGCCGATTTTGATGCGCCAACACCCCTCTCCAACCGCGAGCCGTTCAGCGAGGCCACCTGCAAAGTGGTCGAGGAATTTCGTCCCGAGGTGGTGAGTTTTCACTTTGGCCTGCCCGAAAAAGCCTTGCTCGACCGGGTAAAAGCCACTGGGGCCAAGGTGCTGTCATCGGCCACTACCGTAGAAGAAGCCATCTGGCTGGAACAGCATGGCTGCGATGCAATTATTGCGATGGGGCTAGAGGCTGGCGGGCATCGTGGGTTGTTTCTCAGCGACGACCTCAATACCCAGATCGGGCTGATGGCACTGGTGCCGCAAATTGTCGACGCAGTGAGCGTGCCGGTGATTGCCGCTGGCGGAATGGGTGATGCGCGCGGGATTGTCGCGGCATTCGCCCTGGGCGCGTCAGCCGTCCAGATCGGCACCGCGTACCTGTTCACGCCGGAAGCCAACGTAACCGCCTCCCACCACTTTGCACTGCGTCATGCCCAGGCCAGCGAAACGGCGCTGACCAACCTGTTCACCGGCCGCCCGGCACGCGGGATCGTCAACCGCGTGATGCGTGAACTCGGCGCGATCAACCCGGCCGCGCCTGCCTTCCCGACCTCCGGCGGTGCCTTGATGCCCCTCAAGGCCAAGGATGAAGCGGGTTTCAGCAACCTGTGGTCAGGCCAGGCACTGCGCCTGGGTAAAGATCTCTCCACTTATGACCTGACGCGGCAGTTGGCGGAGCAGACCCTCGCCAAGCTCACGCGCGACTGACCTGTGGGGCAACTTTGCACTGTACCGGCAATGGCCAACCGCTATATATTCCCGTACATAGCGGTAGAGTCTTCCCCCTATAACAAGCCGTACACCGCCCAAAGGAGCTGCTTCATGATGATCCGCGCCTCACGCTTGGCCCCCACTGCCCTGGTAACCGTTATTGCCGCCCTTGCCTTCGGCTCGGCCCAAGCCGATGAAGTGCAGGTCGCCGTCGCCGCCAACTTCACCGCGCCGATCCAGGCGATCGCCGCCGACTTCGAAAAAGACACCGGCCACAAACTCGTCGCAGCTTACGGCGCCACCGGTCAGTTCTATACGCAGATCAAGAACGGCGCGCCGTTCGACGTGTTCCTCAGCGCTGACGACACCACCCCGCAAAAACTCGAAACCGAGGGCGACACGCTCAAAGGCTCGCGCTTCACCTACGCGGTCGGCACCCTGGCGCTGTGGTCGGCCAAAGAAGGTTATGTGGATGCCAAAGGCGACGTGCTGAAAAAGAATGCCTTCAAGCACCTCTCCATCGCCAACCCGAAAGCCGCTCCGTACGGCCTGGCCGCCACTCAGGTACTGGCTAAAGAAGGCTTGACCGACCAGGTCAAGGACAAGCTCGTCGAAGGCCAGAACATCACCCAGGCCTATCAATTCGTGTCCACCGGCAATGCTGAGTTGGGCTTTGTTGCCCTGTCGCAAATCTACAAAGACGGCAAACTCAGCAGCGGCTCGGCCTGGATCGTCCCGGCGGCCCTGCATGACCCAATCAAACAGGACGCCGTGATCCTCGCCAAAGGCAAAGACAGCGCCGCCGCCAAGGCCCTGGTCGAGTACCTCAAGGGTCCGAAAGCCGCAGCGGTCATCAAGGCCTACGGTTACGAGTTGGCCAACTAAAATGCCGCTGTCGAGTGCCGATTTTTCCGCAATCTGGTTGACCATCAAACTGGCGTCACTGACCACCGTGATCCTGCTGGTCATCGGCACTCCGATTGCGCTGTGGCTGGCGCGCACCGGTTCGCGGTGGCGCGGCCCCATCGGTGCGATTGTCGCGTTACCGTTGGTGTTGCCACCGACGGTGATCGGTTTCTACCTGCTCTTGACCATGGGCCCCCATGGTTACTTCGGCCAGTTCACACAGTGGCTGGGCCTGGGCACCCTGACCTTCAGTTTTGCCGGGCTGGTGATTGGCTCGGTGATCTATTCCATGCCGTTTGTGGTGCAACCGTTGCAAAACGCCTTTTCTGCCATCGGCACTCGCCCACTGGAAGTGGCCGCAACGCTACGCGCCAATCCTTGGGATACGTTTTTCACGGTGATCCTGCCCCTCGCGCGCCCCGGGTTTATCACCGCGTCGATTCTCGGTTTCGCGCACACCGTCGGCGAGTTCGGTGTGGTGCTGATGATCGGCGGCAACATCCCGGATAAAACACGCGTGGTCTCGGTGCAGATCTACGACCACGTCGAAGCCATGGAATATGCCCAGGCCCATTGGCTGGCGGGCGCCATGGTGGTCTTCGCTTTCGTTGTGTTGCTGGCGCTCTATTCCAGCCGTAAAACCAAGATGGGCTGGAGCTGATCGATGATTGATGTACGCCTGAACCTGCACTATTCCGGCTTTGCGCTGGATGTCGACCTGCATGTGCCCGGCCGCGGCGTCACCGCGCTGTACGGGCATTCCGGCTCGGGCAAAACCACATGCCTGCGCTGTATCGCCGGGCTGGAGCGCGCTGAAGACGCGCGGGTCCAGGTCAACGGCGAGGTCTGGCAAGACAGTCGCCTGGGGCTGTTCGTGCCGCCGCACAAACGTGCCTTGGGCTATGTGTTCCAGGAAGCCAGCCTGTTTCCCCATCTGTCGGTACGGGCCAATCTGGAGTTCGGCTTCAAGCGCATCCCACGCAAGCTGCGCCGTGTGGACATGGCTCACGCGACCGAGCTGCTGGGCATTGGCCACCTGCTCGAGCGCCACCCGCAGCATTTGTCCGGCGGCGAGCGCCAGCGCATCGGCATCGCCCGCGCATTGCTCACCAGTCCCCAATTGTTGTTGATGGATGAACCGCTGGCGGCGCTGGACAGCCAACGCAAAAGCGAGATCCTGCCGTACCTCGAACGCCTGCACGACGAACTGGAAATCCCCCTGCTGTATGTCAGCCATGCCCAGGACGAAGTGGCACGGCTGGCCGATCACATTGTGTTGCTCAGCGACGGCAAGGCCCTGGCCAGCGGCCCCATCGGCGAGACCCTGGCGCGCCTGGATTTGCCCCTGGCCCTGGGCGATGACGCCGGTGTGGTCATCAATGGCAGCGTCAGCGCCTATGACGCGCACTATCAATTACTCACCCTGCAATTGCCCCACAGTGCGTTGTGCATGCGCGTGGCCCATACACCTCTGGCGTTGGGCAAACAGCTGCGAATCAAAGTGCAAGCGCGCGACGTCAGCCTGAGCCTGCAGGCGCAAGAGCACAGCAGCATCCTCAACCGCCTGCCGGTGACGGTCACTGAGGAGATGTCGGCGGATAACAGCGCCCATGTGCTGGTGCGCCTGGATGCTGCGGGTACGCCGCTGTTGGCGCGCATTACGCGCTTCTCCCGCGACCAGTTGCAAGTGCATCCCGGCCAGACACTGTGGGCGCAAATCAAGGCGGTGGCGGTACTCGCATAACTTTTTTGCACGCGCGCAAAACCCTGCGGTCAATCAGTCATACCGGCCTGATCCGTTGCCAAGGAATTTGCACGATGCCCGACTCCGCCCCGATTGCCGAGCTGCCCCGCGACCTGCATTACGTTGACGACACGCAGCCCGGCATTCGCCGTAAAAAGCTGCGCGGCAAGTTCCAGTATGTCGACGCCAAAGGCCAGCGCATCACCGATGCCGAGGAAATCAAACGCCTGAATGCCCTGGCCGTGCCGCCGGCCTACACCGACGTGTGGATCTGCGCCGACCCGCGTGGCCATCTGCAAGCGACCGGCCGCGATGCGCGCGGTCGTAAACAGTACCGCTACCACACGCGCTGGCGAGAGGTGCGCGACACCGACAAATATTCGCGGCTGCAGGAATTCGGCAATGCCCTACCCAAACTGCGCAAGCAACTGGAGGCGCAAATTGCCGCCCCAGGCTTCACGCGCGAGAAAGTCCTTGCCACGGTGGTGATGCTGCTGGATGCGACGCTGATCCGTGTCGGCAACACCCAGTACGCCCGCGACAACAAATCCTATGGGCTGACCACCCTGCGCAACCGCCATGTGGACGTCAAGGGCAGCGAAATCCAGTTCCAGTTTCGCGGCAAGAGCGGCGTCGAGCATCAGATCAGCGTCAAGGACCGACGCCTGGCCACGGTGGTCAAGCGCTGCCTGGAATTGCCGGGGCAGAACCTGTTTCAGTACCTGGACGAAGCCGGCGAGCGCCACACGGTCAGCTCCCACGACGTGAATGCGTATTTGCACAGCCTGACCGGCGCCGACTTTACCGCCAAGGACTATCGCACCTGGGCCGGCACCGCGATGGCACTGGCGGTGCTGCGGGAATTGGCGTGGCAACCGGAATCCGACGCCAAGCGGCATGTGGTGGCGATGGTCAAGGATGTCGCCAAGCAACTGGGCAACACCCCGGCCGTGTGCCGCAAGTGCTATATCCACCCGGCGGTGCTCGAGCATTTCAGCCTGGGCGAACTGTCCAGCTTGCCAAAACCGCGCAAGCGCACCGGCTTGAAAGCCGAGGAAGTTGCCTTGGCGATGTTCCTCGAACAACTGGCCGCTGACTTGCCGAAAAACGCCAAGGTGGGGTAGCCTTGGCGTCCCTTCTGACTCACGGGATGACCGCCGACGTGAACAACTAAGCCTTCCAAAATGTAGCTGCCATGAGCCGCCCGGCGCGCTTGTTGGCCTGTTCGACATTTTTTTGGAGGTGCTGATGACTGACGTCAAACGGCTGCCCGTACTCGTATCCCTGCAACACGTGAGCTTCCAGTTCGCCAATGGCGAAACCTTGCTGGAAGATTTGAACCTGTCGATTGATCACACGCCCACCGGGATTGTCGGCCGCAATGGTCGCGGCAAAAGTCTCTTGGCGAAGTTGATCGCCGGGGCGCTGACGCCCTCCTCCGGCACCCTCGACCGTAAGGCCCGCGTGGCGTACGTGGCGCAAACCCCGGAGATTGAAACGGGCGCAAGCATCGCCGGTTTCACCCGTACGGCCGAGGCCCTGGCCGCGCTTGCGCGCATGGCCAGGGGCACGCCCCAGGCCAATGACCTCGAAGTGATCGACGATCGCTGGGACCTTGCCGAACGTCTGCGCGCCGCCCTTGATGCCGCCGGTTTGCAAGCACTCGGTTTTGATGCCCCGGCCGATCAATTGAGTGGCGGCCAACAGGCCCGGGTCGCCGTGATTGGTGCGCTGCTGGCGGCGCCGGATCTGCTGGTGCTGGATGAGCCCACTAACCACCTCGACAGCGCCGGCCGCGACTGGCTGCTGAACCGCCTCGCCGATTGGCGTGGTGGCCTGGTGGTGGTCAGCCATGATCGGCAGTTGCTCAACACCCTGGCGCGCATCGTCGAGCTTTCGCCCCTCGGCGCACGGGTGTACGGCGGCAACTATGATGCCTATCGCCGGCAACGCGACAGCGAACACCAGGCTGCGGTTGCGGCAGTTGAGCACGCGCGGCTGGCGCGCAGCCGCGAACGCAAGCGCCTGCAAAAGGATCACGACAGCCTGCAACGCAGTGCTGCCCGCGCGCGCAAACACGCCGAGACCGCCAATGTCTCGCGGTTTACCAAAGCCCGCTGGAAAGGCGCCGCCAAGGAAATCGTCAGCACGGTACGCAGCGCACATCATGCGTATAAAAACGAGCTTGATGGGCACGTGCGCGACGCCTACGAGCGTGTTATCGATGAAACACCCACCCTGCTTGCGCTGCCTGGCTCGGCACTGCCCAACGGCCGACACGTACTGACAGTGGAGAACGCCCAACTGCCATGGCTCGACCCACGGCAGCCGTGTGCCTACGTCACGCTTGACCTGTCGGGCCCGGTACGCGTGGCCGTGCGCGGCCCCAATGGTTGCGGCAAATCCACACTGCTCAAACTGCTGGCGGGCCAATCGCAGCCTGTCAGCGGCGACTGTGCGGTGCACGTGCCCTGCGCGTATATCGATCAACAGCTCGCGCTGCTGGACGACCAACGCTCCCTCGTAGAGCAACTCAACCTGGTCGACACGCCGCTGGCCGAAGCGCAGTTGCGCACGCGCCTGGCCTTGCTGCAACTGGATGCGTTGCGCGTCACTCAACCCGTAGGCCGATTAAGTGGTGGCGAGCGTTTGAAGGCCGCGATGGCGATTGCCTTGTGGCGTGAAGTACCGGCGCAACTGCTGCTACTGGACGAGCCGACCAACCATCTGGACCTGGAGTCGGTGCTGGCGTTTGAACAGGCGCTGCAAGGGTTTAGCGGCGCAATAGTCGCGGTGTCCCACGACGAAGCGTTTGTGCAGGCGATTCGGCCGACCCATCACTTGATCTGGCAGCCAGCGGGATGGCACCTGGAGTATGTCTGAGGTCATTGCATGCGCAATCAAAGCGCACTACGGTGGTGGCCGAATAATCTCACCGAGGAGCCCGGCCCCATGCTGCCTTCGTCCCAACGACTTTACGCCAGTGCCGCACTCGCCCATCGCCAACGCTGGCGCGGGCGCGTCGGCATGATGCTGGTGGCCAGCCTTTCCGTGCTGGCAGGCATGACCGATGCGATTGGCTTCATGGCCAGCGGTGATTTTGTCTCGTTCATGAGCGGTAACACCACGCGCCTGGCGGTGGCTATCAGCGCAGGTGACCTCGGCCTGACCGGGCGCTTGCTGTTGCTGGTGCTGGTGTTTGTGGTCGGCAACGCCTTGGGCGTGGTGGTCAGCCGGCTCAGTCGGCGGCATGCACTGCCGTTGCTGATGTGCATCGCCACCTTGTTGTGTGGCGCAGCCGTGTGGCCCTACGACAATGACTTGCCTGCGTTGCTGGCGGCGATTACGGCCATGGGCATGCTCAACGCCGCAGTGGAAGAGGTCAACGGCTTGCCGGTGGGCCTGACGTATGTGACGGGCGCGCTGTCCCGCTTTGGCCGCGGGCTGGGGCGCTGGATGCTCGGCGAGCGCCGCAACGGCTGGCGGGTGCAACTGGTGCCGTGGGCCGGGATGTTTGTGGGGGCGGTGATCGGCGCGGTGCTGGAGCATCAGCTTGGCCTCAAGGCGCTGCTGGTCAGTGGCGCATTGGCCGCGTTGCTGGGGTTGGTGTCACTGAAGATTCCCAGGCGCTGGCACCTGGGCTACATGCCACGCTAGGAAGACAGGAGGCTCGCCCGACGTTTCGGCCTCGACATCCGTGTGCTGGTAAAGAGCTATCACGTCGAGCGAGCGGAAAGAATGATAAGCCAATGCCCGCCAGTTGTAGCGCCGGGCATTTCCGAATATCACTAAGGCAAAGGATTACAGACAGGTCGCGAGTGCCGCCAAACGGCGTTTAGCCGGCATCGTGTCCTCGGCCGCGTAGTACTTCACGCTGGAGCCTGCGCCAGCGACGCGCACGTCGACAAAGTAATCGCCGCCGGTGGTGTAGACGGTAAACCCACCCGCCTCAAGCGGCTCCTTGAAGCCCCCGGCGTCCACGCCGAATACCGCTTCGTCCTGCCAGCCGAACTGAATACATTGGGCAACCACCAGCGTGGCCTTGTCCGACGCCAGGGTCTTGTAGGGCTGACCTGCGCGCGCGTCTTTCATCTTCGAGCCCGCGCAACCGGACAGTGCCGCCACTACCAATGCGCCAATTACCAGCTTGTGCATGCCATCGCCTCCTTGTAAAAAATGCGACTCTACCATTAGCCAGCGACACCCAAGGATTATTCAGTCACCCTGTCGCCGACTTGCAACCTCGCTTCTACCTGGAAACCCGATGACCCCCAACGCCGAGCGCTACAACCCTTCCACCGACTACGCCGACAAGCTGGTCAGTCGCATCGGCCAGACACCTGCGTGGATCGCCAAGCGTATCGGTGTCACGGACAAGCGCATTCGCTACATTCTCGATGGCGAGCGCACCGTCAAGGGTGAGAGCACGCCGATCCAGATGACCTACACCGAGCAGTTCGCCCTGGAATGCCTGGCGGCCGAAGCCAAGGCCAGGAAGAAGCCGGTACCGGCCGCCGAATGAATTTAGTTTCACTGTGAAGGGAGCGCACACTGCCTATAGTCAGCAGGCTCATTTTTAAGAAATCTCCCTTCTGCCCGCTCTCCCGCGGGCTTTTTTTTGCTGCTGATTCAGCGCCACCAGCGAAACAGATAGAACAACGCCATGCTGAGCAGCACGGTGATCAGGACGCTGCGCGTCCAGTACATCAATGCCACGGCGCAAATACCGGCCAGCAAGTAAGGGTTGGCCGGGCTCAGGTTGAGCGTGTGATCCGCGAGGAAAATAATCGGCCCGCAAATCGCCGTGAGCATGCCCGGCACTGCAAACCCGAGAAACTCGCGCGCACCGCGGTTGAGGCGCACCGGCAGGCGTGGCTCGATAAACAGGTAACGGTTGAGAAACACCGCCAGGCCCATGGCCACGATCATGATGTAGATCATTTCAGCCCGACTCCCAGTCGTTTGCAGGCAAACCCTGCGCTCATCCCCAGCACACCGGCCACCACCACCGCCGATTCCCAGTGCAGGTAACTCAGCCATACCGAGCACAGCAAGGACACTGCGACGCACACCACGGTAGGCACGTCGCGCACGACGGGGGTGATTAACGCGATAAACGTCGCGGCGATGGAAAACTCCAGCCCCAATTGATCAAGGCCGGGAATGCTTTTGCCAAGCACGATGCCGGCCAGGGTGAAGAGGTTCCAGATGATATAGAACGTCAGGCCGACGCCCAGGGCATACCAGCGGTTGAAGGTCTCACGGTCATAGTGGTTGACCAGGGCGAAGAACTCATCGGTCAGCAGAAATCCCAGGCTCATGCGCCAGCGGGTATTGAGCGATGAGAGTGTCGGGCGCATATGCATGCCGTAGAGCAAGTGCTGGGAAGTCAGCAGCAAGGTGGTCAGCACAATCGAAATCAGGCTGGCGCCACCCTTGACCATACCGATAGCCACCAACTGGGCCGCACCGGCGAACACAATGGCGGACAAGCCCTGGGCCTGCAGCGGGGTAAATTGCGCATCAATGGCCATCGAGCCGGCCAGCAGCCCCCAAGGCGCACAGGCCAGGGAGAGCGGAATAACGGCAATGGCGCCGCGTCCGAACGCGTAGTGAGGTAAGGCTGTAGGCATGGAGACGGCTCATCGACAGACAGTCGACAAGCATGCCAGCGTCATGCGCGGCCTGTCTTGAACGATCGTGCTCAGGCGAGCCTTACCAGGACCTGTTCAACCGAGTCGCGCGCTTCGCGCAACTCATGGGCATCCTGATTAAGCCGGTGAATGGTATTGAGCAACCGTTGGCGCAGCACTTCATCACCGAGCTTTTCAACGGCGCGCATCAGGTCAAACGCGGCGGTTTCGTTGTTATCCGCGACGGCGTCGAGGGTCTTGCGCAGGTTGCGAGTGGCACGGGTCACGCGGGTTCTTCCTTCATCAGCAATGGGCAGGCACTTTAGGACATTCGTGTTTCAGTTTAATTTCAGTCACTTGTGGTTGATTTGGCGGCGTTTGATCCACGTCAAACGAATTCAGGATTTGACCTACATATATGGACATCCGTATATTCGAATAAACATATGCATGGAGACCATGAGCATGTCTGACCTCCTCTCCCCGCCCACCCTGTTCAAATGCCTGGCCGATGCTACCCGCGCACGCTTGACGTTATTGATCCTGCGCGAGGGCGAACTTTGCGTGTGCGAACTGATCCATGCTCTGGACGACAGTCAACCAAAAATCTCCCGCCACCTGGCGCAACTGCGCAGTTGTGGGTTGTTGCAGGACCGTCGCCAGGGCCAATGGGTCTATTACCGCATTAATCCAGCACTGCCCGCCTGGGTGACACAGGTGCTGGAGACTACTTTGCAAGCCAACCAGCCATGGTTGCAAAACGACGCGCTGCGTCTTGATGCAATGGGCGACAGACCACAACGGGCCAGCAGTTGCTGCTGAGCCATCGGAGCGTTTACTCATGCTTGTCGCAATTGCGATTTTTATCTTCACCATCGTACTGGTCATCTGGCAGCCCAAGGGCCTTGGGGTGGGTTGGAGTGCAACAATGGGGGCAGTCCTGGCCCTGGCCTGTGGGGTCATCAGCCTGGCTGACATTCCGGTGGTGTGGCACATCATCTGGAACGCCACCGGCACGTTTGTTGCGCTGATCATCATCAGCCTGTTACTCGATGAGGCCGGTTTTTTTGCCTGGACCGCGCTGCATGTGGCGCGTTGGGGCCGTGGGCGTGGTCGACGGCTGTTCGCCTACATGGTGCTGCTCGGCGCACTGGTCTCGGCACTCTTTGCCAACGACGGCGCGGCGCTGATCCTGACCCCCATCGTGATGTCGATGCTGCTGGCGCTGCGCTTTTCCCCGGCGGCGACCCTCGCATTCGTCATGGGCGCCGGGTTTATCGCCGACACGGCGAGCTTGCCGTTGGTGGTATCGAACCTGGTGAACATCGTTTCGGCCGATTACTTCAAGATCGGTTTCAATGAATATGCCGCCGTCATGGTGCCGGTGAACCTCGTCAGTGTGGCTGCCACCCTGGCGGTGCTGCTGTGGTTTTTCCGCCGCGACATTCCTCAGGTCTACGACCCGGCCGACCTCGAAGAACCGGCCAGTGCCATCCACGACCGCGCGACCTTTCGCGCCGGCTGGTGGGTACTGGGTATTTTGCTGATCGGCTGTTTCGCCCTGGAACCGCTGGGCATTCCCATCAGTGCGATTTCCGCCGTGTGCGCCGTATTACTGCTGGTCATCGCCGCCAAAGGCCACAAGATTTCCACGCGCAAAGTGCTCAAAGACGCGCCGTGGCAGATCGTGGTGTTTTCGCTGGGCATGTACCTGGTGGTCTACGGCCTGCGCAACGCCGGCCTGACCACCTACCTGGCGACCTGGCTCGACACCTTCGCCACTTACGGCGTGTGGGGCGCGGCCATGGGGACCGGTGTGCTGACGGCGCTGTTGTCATCGGCGATGAACAACCTGCCCACGGTATTGATCGGCGCGCTGTCCATCGAGTCCAGCCATGCGGTCGGCGTGATCAAGGACGCGATGATCTACGCCAACGTAATCGGCAGTGACCTGGGCCCGAAAATCACCCCCATCGGCAGCCTGGCCACCTTGCTGTGGCTGCATATCCTGGCGCGCAAAGGCATCACCATCACCTGGGGTTATTACTTCAAGGTCGGCATTGTGCTGACCTTGCCGGTGCTGTTGATCACCCTCGCCGCCCTCGCTTTGCGCCTGAGTATCTGAAGGAGATACCGAAATGAAAGTCCTGTTCATGTGTACTGCGAACAGTTGTCGCAGCATTCTCTCCGAAGCGGTATTCAATCACTTGGCGCCACCCGGCTTCGAGGCGATCAGCTCCGGCAGCTTCCCCAAAGGCCAGGTCCTGCCGCGCAGCCTGAGCGTATTGCAGGCGGCGGGCATCAGCACCGAAGGGTTGTACAGCAAGGGCAATGATGCCTTTGAAGGCAGCCCGCCGGACGTGGTCATTACCGTCTGCGACAAGGCTGCCGGAGAGGCATGCCCGGTGTATTTCGGGCCGGCACTGAAGGCGCACTGGGGCTTGGAAGACCCGTCCGATGTTGAGGGCGATGATCAACGTCTCAACGCTGCGTTCAGCGCAACGATGGACATCATCGCCACCCGCTGCCAGGCGTTTTTCGCGCTGCCGTTTGCCCGCCTGGGTCCGGTGGAACTGAAGGCTGAGCTCGACCGCATCGCGCGGTTGTAGGCGGAGAACCTGATGACGACGCTGCCTAACCTCGACACACGCTTGTCAACACCCCTGCATACCGGGCCGACTCACCCGCCGCGCATCCTGCTGCTTTACGGCTCTACCCGGCCGCGTTCGTTCAGCCGTTTGCTGGTGGAGGAAGCTGCCCGTCTGTTAAGCCACTTCGGTGCCGACACACGGATTTTCAACCCGTCGGGGCTGCCTCTGCCGGATGATGCCCCTAACGACCATCCCAAAGTCCAGGAGCTGTTGGACCTGATGCAATGGTCCGAAGGCCAGGTCTGGTGCTCCCCCGAGCGTCATGGCTCGATGTCGGCAGTGTTCAAGGCGCAACTTGACTGGGTGCCGCTGGCGTTGGGTGCCGTACGGCCGACCCAGGGCAAGACCTTGGCGGTGATGCAAGTGTCAGGCGGCTCGCAATCCTTCAACACCGTCAATCAACTGCGTGTGCTGGGGCGTTGGATGCGCATGTTCACTATTCCCAATCAATCCTCGGTGCCCAAAGCATTCATGGAGTTCGACGACCAGGACCGCATGAAACCCTCGGCGCTTTACGACCGCGTCGTCGATGTGATGGAAGAGCTGGTGAAGTTCACGCTGTTACTGCGCGATCGCCCGGACCTGGTAGACCGTTACTCAGAGCGTAAGGAAAGCGCTGACGAACTGTCGCAGCGCGTCAACCAACGGTCGATTTGATCGGCCCCGCCAGCGTATGCTCAAGCCCACCTCTTTACGAGCTGAATGATGAGCGCTATTCAACACGCCTGGCTGGGCAACTACGAAGTCAGCAGCACCACCTGCACTGGCCTGACCTTTGCCCGTCACAGCCATGATGAATGCGTGATCGGCGTCAACCTCATCGGTGAGGAAAAGGTCTGGCTCGATCGCCGCGAGTTCGAGGCCGGGCCGGGCACCATCACTTTGTACAACCCGGGTCAGATCCAGGGCGGCGGCGCGGCTGAGGGAGCGCCCTGGCATTTTGTCAGCCTGTACGTGACTGCCGACCAACTGGCAACTGACCTGGGGCTGTCGCACCTGGAGTTTGATCGCTCGCTCTGCTTTCAACCTGACTTGGCGCAACGCGTGGCGGCGGCCGTGAAAGGCGCCTTGAGCGGCGATGCATGGGTCCGCGAAGCCCATGAGGAAGCCCTGGTTTTACACTTGGGAGACGTGGTCGGCGTCAGCGGCGTACGCCTGCCCGGCAGCCCCCGCACCGGCAACCGCATGATCGGTCGCGCGCAGGAATTGCTCGCCGCGCAACTGCAGCAATCACTGCCCCTGGACGAGCTGGGCAATGAATTGGGGCTGTCGAAATTCCATCTGTTGCGTGCCTTTCAGAAAGAAACCGGGCTTAGCCCCAGGCAGTGGGCCATGCAACTGCGAACGTGCCGCGCCAAAGGACTGTTGCGCAACGGTGTCTCGGCCAGTGATGTCGCCCACGGCCTGGGCTTTGCCGACCAGAGCCACCTGAATCGACACTTCCGCGCCGCCTATGGCATCACCCCTGGCCGCTATCAAAGCGTGTTGAAACGCTGAACAGCGCAATCTGGTTCAAGACGCCCTGCCCGACCATCACCACACTGCTCGCCTCTTTTGAAGGAACGCGGGCATGTTGACGATCTTTTTTTACGCGCTGGTATTCGGCTTTGTGTTTTGCCTTTCGCCGGGCGCGGTGCTGGCTGAGACATTGCGCCGTGGCTTGCTCCACGGCTTCATACCGGCCCTGCTGGTGCAGATCGGCTCACTGGTGGGCGACGCGGTGTGGGCGGTGATTGGCCTCACCGGCATCGCCCTGCTGATTCAACATGACGCGGTGCGCGTGCCACTGACCATCGTGTGCGCGCTGTACCTGGCGTGGCTGGGCGTGCGCAGCCTGATCGATGCCTGGCATTTGCCCGCACCCAGCCACGCACCCGCCAGTTCCGGGTGCAACGCACTGGCAGTGGGTGCGGCCATTTCCCTGGCTAACCCGAAGAACATTATTTACTGGGGCGCACTGGGCAGCGCCTTGTCCGGCATCGTCGGCACCACGCCCAGCCACGGGCAAACCCTGATGTTTTTTGCCGGCTTCATGTTGGCGTCGGTGTTGTCATGTTTTCTGATCGCCGCGCTGGTCAATTTGTTACGCCAGAACGCATCACCGTTCTGGCAGCGCGTCAGTTATGGCGCATGTGGCTTGGTATTGATCTATCTGGCCGCTCTGGCGGCACACGGACTATGAAAGTTATATAGGTTGTAACTTCAAGGTGCGGCTTAACTGAATGAACTCTGAACACCGGATAATTTAATTAATCATGCGTTGACATTTTGTAACCGTCTGAGTAGATTGCCCCTGCCCACAACTGGGGCCTTTTTTAAACCTCACAAAAGAAGCCAATGGACACAGTATCTAGTCGCTGTCCGAGCACCGCATCAGCGGGCATCGGGCGCCAAACCCAGAATATGACAGGACTCGCCTTCCAGGTCCGGTAAGCTGCGCTAGAGCTTGATGCTCCACCGTAACTGCCTCACCGGTCGTCCGTCCGGTCCCGAGGTGTGTTATGACCTTCCAACTCATTGCTTTACCTGATGTGCGTACACTGGCCGCAGCCTTGCGCGCCAAGCTGTGCCGCGAGCCCGTCGGTTTTTCGCCGACCCGCTCGGCCTTTGCTGCACCCTCTCCCCAAGTGCGCCCGGCTCCTCCGCTGGCGCACTGGCGTGTCTGCCCTGCCAGCGGCCAATTGCTGCAGCAATGGGATCACGCCGACCCTCAAGACCCACAGAGACCGATGGTTTCCAGACTGGCACACGCCGGCCTGATGCTCGGACTTTACGTGAGCACTCGCGCCGCTTAAGCCGGCTGGAAACAGTAACTTCCCAATTGATGTTCTGGAGTTCTTTATGAACACGTCCAGTAGTAGCCCGCTGCGCGTTAGTTAATTAACGCGCGTGTGGCGGGCACACTAGAAGTTAAGTAGTCACCCTATTTAAACCGATCGCGAAGTCCGCGGCTCGGCATGCTTTCGCTCGCCTGTATTCAGGTAAGTACCGGGTATGTTTTGTCGAGAATTGGCGACAGGAGTACAGACAATGAGCGCCGTAAAAAACACGCCTCTGCACAAGAAAAATGGCACCGCCTCCGACACCAAACTGTCGATGCGTGCCGCCCGTGAAGCCCAGAACGGCCTGTCGGCCACCCTTGCCAATGTGCGCGCCACCCAGGATGGTTTAACCGAACTGGACGCCTCGGCGCGTCTGCAACGCGAAGGCTACAACGAAGTGGCCCATGACAAGCCGCCTCACGCCATCGTCCAATTCCTGCAGGCACTGAACAACCCGTTCATCTACGTCCTGCTGACCTTGGGCGGCATCAGCTTTGTCACCGACTACTGGTTGCCGCTGCAGGCCGGTGAAGAAGTCGACCTGACCAAAGTCATCATCATCATGACCATGGTCTTGCTCAGCAGCCTGCTGCGTTTCTGGCAGGAGCACCGCTCGGCCAAATCCGCCGAAGCCCTCAAAGCCATGGTGCGCACCACGGCCACGGTGCTGCGTCGTGAGCAGGTCGGTGCCCAGCCGACCCTGCGTGAAGTACCGATGCGCGACCTGGTAGCGGGCGACATCGTGCAGCTTTCCGCCGGCGACATGATCCCGGCCGACATCCGCCTGATCGAGTCCCGCGACCTGTTTATCAGCCAGGCCGTGCTGACCGGCGAAGCGTTGCCGGTCGAGAAGTACGACACCCTCGGCGACGTCACGCAGAAATCCGCAATACCGGCAGCCGCCGACCAAGGCAACCTGCTGGACCTGCCGAACATCTGCTTCATGGGCACCAACGTCGTCAGTGGCCGCGCCAAGGCCGTGGTGGTCGCCACCGGGCCACGCACCTACTTTGGCTCCCTGGCCAAAGCGATCGTCGGCTCACGGGTGCAAACCGCGTTTGATCGTGGGGTAAACAGCGTCAGCTGGCTGCTGATCCGTTTCATGCTGGTGATGGTGCCGATCGTGTTTTTCCTCAACGGTTTTTCCAAAGGCGACTGGGGCGATGCGTTCCTGTTTGCACTGGCGGTCGCCGTTGGCCTGACACCTGAAATGCTGCCGATGATCGTCAGCGCCAACCTGGCCAAAGGCGCCAACGCCATGGCCAAGCGCAAAGTCGTGGTCAAGCGCCTCAACGCGATTCAGAACTTCGGCTCAATGGACGTGCTGTGCACCGACAAGACCGGCACCCTGACCCAGGATAAAATCATCCTTGAGCATCACGTCAACGCCTTTGGCCAACGTGATGATGCGGTGCTGTCCCTGGCCTGGCTGAACAGCTTTCACCAGAGCGGCATGAAAAACCTGATGGATCAGGCCGTGGTGCAGTTCTCGGCACAGAACCCGAAGTTCCAGGTGCCGTTTGCCTACAGCAAAGTCGATGAACTGCCGTTCGACTTTGTACGCCGTCGCCTGTCGATCGTGGTCAAGGATGCCGCCGGCGACCAGTTGCTGGTGTGCAAGGGCGCGGTGGAAGAGATGCTGAGCATTTCCACACACGTCATGGAAGGTGGCGATGCCGTACCGCTGGATGAGCGCCGCCGTGAAGCGTTGCTGACGCTGGCGAACGACTACAACGAAGATGGTTTCCGTGTGCTGGTCGTCGCCACCCGCAACATCCCGAAAGCATTGGCTCGCCAGCAGTACACCACGACCGATGAGCGCAACCTGGTGATCCAGGGCTTCCTGACGTTCCTAGATCCACCCAAAGAAACCGCAGGCCCGGCGATTGCCGCGCTGCAACAAATCGGCGTAGCGGTGAAGGTGCTGACCGGCGACAACGCAGTGGTCACCAGCAAGATCTGCCGCCAAGTCGGCCTTGAGCCCGGCCAGCCGCTGCTGGGCGTAGAAATCGAAGCGATGGATGACGCAACCCTGTTGCGCCGCGTGGAAGAACGCACGGTGTTTGCCAAGCTCACGCCGCTGCAGAAATCCCGGGTACTCAAAGCGTTGCAAGCCAACGGCCACACCGTGGGCTTCCTCGGCGACGGCATCAACGATGCACCGGCGCTGCGCGATGCCGATGTGGGCATTTCGGTGGACAGCGGCACGGATATCGCCAAGGAATCGGCCGACATCATCCTCTTGGAAAAGAGCCTGATGGTGCTGGAAGAAGGCGTGCTCAAGGGCCGCGAAACCTTCGGCAATATCATGAAGTACCTGAACATGACGGCCAGCTCGAACTTCGGCAACGTGTTCTCGGTGCTGGTCGCCAGTGCGTTTATCCCGTTCATGCCGATGCTGGCGATCCATCTGCTGCTGCAAAACCTGATGTACGACATCTCCCAGCTGGCCTTGCCGTGGGACAAGATGGACAAGGAATACCTGGCCAAACCGCGCAAGTGGGATGCGAAAAACATCGGCCGTTTCATGATCTGGATCGGGCCGACCTCGTCGATCTTCGACATCACCACCTTTGCGCTGATGTGGTACGTGTTCTCCGCCAACAGCGTAGAAATGCAGACCCTGTTCCAGTCCGGCTGGTTTATCGAGGGGCTGCTGTCGCAAACCCTGGTCGTGCACATGCTGCGGACCCGCAAGATCCCGTTCTTCCAGAGCACCGCCGCGTGGCCGGTGTTGATGATGACCGCCATCGTCATTTGCCTGGGGATCTATGTGCCGTTTTCGCCCCTGGGCACCCTGGTGGGCCTGGAGCCGCTGCCGCTGGCGTACTTCCCATGGCTGGTCGGCACGCTGTTCGCCTACTGCTGCGTCGCCCAACTGATGAAGACGATCTACATCCGCCGCTTCAAGCAGTGGTACTGATCATCCCCGCCGTTTAAACGGTGGCGGTCGCCCGGCCGCCACCGTGCAACACAAGGACACTCACGATGCGCGTCTTGATCTGTGCAGGTCGTCATTACGCCGACACCAAAAAGTCCCGCCAAGTGCTGGACGCTTACCACCGCCTGCGCCCCGTGCAGGTATTGATTCACGGCGGCAACCAATTCCTGGGCAGCGACATCGAGGAATGGGCGCGGGAACTCGGCATCGACGTGGTGCGCTACCCGCCCAATTGGCAACGCCATGGCAAGCAGGCGGAACGCCAGCGCAACCATTTCATGCTCGCCGACAGCCGGCCCGACGTGATCATCGCCCTACCGGGTGGTGACGACACTTCGGAGTTGGTCTGCCAGGCCAAATCCAGCGGCATTTCGGTGCTGACCGTAGAAAGCTGAATTCAAGCGAGGTGCATCATGCACAAAAAACATACCCCTCAACACTCGGACGGGTTTGCCAAATATCGCGCGCGTCATTACCGCGGAGCCCGCCATACCCTGCTGCTGTTGCCACCGGCCAAGCGCCGCGCACTGCAACGTAACCTGATCTTCATCGGCACAACCCTGGGCCTGGTTTTGCTCGCCGCGTTGTTCTCCAAAGCCCAGGCGGCCGGCGGCGCCTATGTGGTCGACGACGGCGCGGTGAACGCGCCGGGCGAATGCAATGTTGACGCCTGGTACACCGCCGATCGCCACCAGGGCAACAGCCATGGCCAAACCCTGAACCCGGCCTGCACGTTCAGCGCACTCCCCTCTGTGCAATGGAGCGCCGCACTGTCGCGCGCCAGCAACGCAGGCGATGCCGAGACCCAGGTCAGCCCGCAAGTGAAGGCGCAGGTGTGGTCTCAAGAAGCGTTGGGGCTGCAGGTAGCCGTGTCGGCCACCAGCCATTTTGCGCTGGACCGCCACCATGCGTTCGACGGTGCGGACTTGAATGTGCCGTTGACCTGGCAACCCGTATCAGCGCTGCGCCTGAACCTCAACGGTGGCTGGACACATGCCTACAACGGCGGCGAGCAACACCATCGGCTGACGTGGGGCACCGGCTTCGAGTATGAGCTGGCGGATGCGTTGACGCTGATGGGTGAGCGCTATGGCCAGGAAGGCGGCGACCAGGCCTGGCAGGCCGGGCCGCGCTTCCATGTTGGCAAAATGGTCGACGTGGATGTGGTCGTCGGGCAAAGCCTCAGCGGGGACCGCAACCAGTGGTTGACCACAGGCGCGACCATGCGCTTCTAAGGGTTGGCCCGCTGCTCCAGGTGCAGTTGCAACTGTGGGTCAAGTTGCAACTGCCCCGCCAGTTCGTCCAGGTAGGCGCGCTCCGCAGCCTGCTGATCATTGACCAGCATCACGCTGGCCAGGTAGATCTCCGACGCCAGCGCCGGGTCGTGGGCATACTCGGCAAAATCGGCTGCACTCAGGGGTTTGGCGGCTTCGGCGTCGAGCCACTGTTGCAACTGCGGGTCGTCGGTATGGCGGCCGATCTCGGCGGAAATCATCTTTTGTTCCTGATCGTCGATCTCGCCGTCCGCCTTGGCGGCAGCGATCAGCGCACGTAACAGCGCATGGCTGTGGGCCTCGGCTTCCGGGCCTTGCAGTTGGTCGACCGTCTGGAAGGCTTGCTGCGGTGCGCTTGCCTGTTGGCGCTGCCACGCCTGGTATGCCTGAAAAGCCGCCATTCCCAACGATGCCAGCGCTGCATAGTTCATCCCGCCGCCACGCGCTTGCGTCGTGCCGCTGGCGGGGGCACCGCCCAACAAACCGCCAAGCCCGCCGAGCAAGCCCCCCAGACCACCGCTGGCCGGGGCATTGCCGGTGTTGTTACCTTTCAATAAACCACCCAGCAGACCGCCCAGGCCGCCTGAGGAGGTGCCGCCTGACTGCCCGGCGCGGAGCAGTTGTTCGAGTAGATCGCTGGTGTTCATCGTGTTGCTCTCCCGGAGCATAGTAGTAGCGTTCATCAACCATAGACCGCTCCCGCAGGAACACCATGACCGCCCGGCGGGCACGCTTTATCATGGCGTGATCCCGCCAAGAGAGCACACACGTGAACCGCATCGAGCACATTGCGTTGATGGCCACCTACAACCAGTGGATGAACCGCAAGCTGTATGACGCCGCGAGCACACTGACCGACGCGCAGTTGGCGGTGGACCGGCACGCATTTTTCGGTTCGATCCTGGGCACGCTGAATCACCTCGCATTAGGCGATACGGTCTGGCTCAAGCGGTTTGCCCAGCACCCGGCAGGCTTTGCGGCGTTGGCGCCGCTCAGTAGCGTGGCCATGCCTGGGGATTTGAAGCAGGTCGCCTTCGGCACGTTGGGCGAACTGTCGGACCGTCGCGCCTGGCTGGACCAACTGATCATTGATTGGGCAAACAGCCTTCGCGAGCCTGAGCTGGATCATCGCCTGCACTACCACAACATGCGCGGTATGCCGGCGGACAAACCGTTCTTCAGCTTGCTCGTGCATTTTTTCAATCACCAGACGCACCACCGGGGCCAGGCAACAACGCTGCTGACCCAGGCGGGTGTGGATGTTGGTGATACGGACCTGCTGGCACTGATTGACTGATTTCAGCCGGCGCTGAACGCGGCGTAGGCCTGCATCAAGCGTGGAAAGTCTTGCGGCTCGGGCAACTGCGCAAAGCTTTCAACGGCTGGCGTGGCCGCCCAAGGCAGTTTTTCACAGGTCCAGGTTTCCATAAACGGCACATAGTCGCGGGCGTTATCCAGTAAGGTCGCCCGCACGTTGACGAACTCGTCGATGCCATGCGGGCGTGTAAACAGCCAACTCATGCAATGCGGGCAGCAATAGTGACGGTCTACACCGTGCAGGCCGCCGATAACCGGGCAGCCCTGGGTGACGGTAAAGCCGGCCGCCGGAATCAGGGCGCTGAGGGAGAACGCGCTGGAGGTCATTTTCTGGCAACCGCTGCAATGGCACGCCATGGTGATCACGGGTGGCAGGCTGACGCTGAAACGCACCCGGTTACAGCGGCAACTGCCTTCCAGCGGCAGGTTTTCGACGCTCATCATTCATTCCTTTTTTATGTTTTTTGGCCTGACAGGGTAACGTGAACACGCGTAAGGGCAAAACCGAACGCTGCGCCGTACGTGGGGTCGTAACTATACGGCGCCGGGGTTCATTGCCCGGCCCCGCTTGCGCGTAGCCGCTGCTTTTGGGATGCGCGCTCCCCCATAAGAAGGAGACGCTTACATGGTCACTCACTTCAAGGTCGCCGGGCATCTAGCCTGCGGCCACCACGGCACCGACCTCCCTTCCAGCACCGAGCTGAACCGAGTCAAATGCCGCACCTGCCGTAATACCGACGCCTACAAAGAAGCCCGTCGTACCCAGCGCAACGCCGCCCGCCGCACCGCGCGCAAAGCCAAGACCTCTACGGCCATTGACTGGCGCAGTGCCTGGACGCAACGCCTGACCGACCTGCCCGGGTTGCAGCGTCTGCCACGCGGGTTCAGCGGGCAGCCATTTGTTTGATTGCTCGACTTATTCAGGTGTTGAAAAGATGTTCAACAGGTTCCCCTCAGGATCCTGAAGCAGCGCGGACGTATTGCCCCATGGCATGGTCGTCATAGGCATCACCACTGCCGCGCTGCCGACCTGAAGCACCAGCGCCGCCACATCAGCCACGTGAAACTCCAGGATCACCGAACGATTGCTGGCGGCGACGGCCAGCCCGTTGTTATGCAGGCGGATCAAGTGTTCGTCGCTTATCGCCAGGACGACACCCTCGAAGTGAAACTCAGCGAACCCCGGTGCAAGGTGCCGGGCCTCGATGCTTGAGAGTTTTTGATAGAACTGGACGAGGGCGTCAAACTGCGCGGTAACCAGACGTACAGATGCAAATTTCATGTCCGGACCTGTGTTTAAAGTGAGCACTCACTCTAAATGAGCCGCCTACCGGTTTTTGACAGGAGTGTTTCCCGAGGTGGGAAAAACCTCGCCATAGCGCCGGGCTCCCTGTGTAGATCACTGATCTGACAAGCTTTTTCAGCTTTGCATGAGTGCAACAAACGCAGCTTTCAACCTTGCATCCAAACGCTCGGGTCTATATATTCCCAACCCTGCTGCACCGCGCTACCGCCCGAATGGCGAAACTGGTAGACGCATGGGACTTAAAATCCCCCGCTCGTAAGGGCGTCCCGGTTCGATTCCGGGTTCGGGCACCATAGATATCAAGGGCTTGCATGATGAACTTCATGCAGGCCCTTATCTTTTCCGCTGCGCAAATCCACCCCCGCTTCGTAGCGCTTCCTCGGCGTCCTGCCGACTGAACACCCATTCCTCGCGGCGCTGGAATGATCCTGAATGACGGGTCACGGTCGCGCTTACTGGTCCAGCGCTGGCAATCATCTCGCGGCGCATGCCGATTGAATTGCGTGGGCGCGCTGACAGTCGGCAAATTCCCTCCTTGATACGTTCTTTTCAAAATTCTTACAAAATCTGTAACGCACCGCGTTGAGCTAACTCTAGGTCTACAAAACTGACTGACCTTTAGGAAATCCCATGCTCTCAACACGCTATTCCCGTTTTCTTCGCCAGTCGTTTGAAGTCGAATTCATGCGCTGGGTGCTGGTCTTGATATTTCTAATGTTTGGCTACACAAAATGGTTTGATTACGAAGCCCAGGCATTGGTCCCGCTGATCAGTAACAGCCCCCTCCTCGCCTGGATGTACGGCGTGTTTGGCACTCAGGGTGCAAGTTATGCGCTAGGCGCAGCTGAATGGACTATCGGTCTGGGCCTGGCTGTCGGTGCATGGTCGCCAAGGATCACGCTGATTGCCGCCGCCGCGTCCGCGCTGACCTATCTGACAACCGCCAGCCTGCTGCTGACCACGCCGGGCGGCTGGGAGGCGTCGGCGGGTGGTTTTCCCGCCATGGGCGGCGCCAGCTCCTTTCTGATCAAGGACCTGGTGTTGCTGGCCGGTTCGTTGGTGCTGCTCAAGAACGCGGCGCAACAACTGAAAGCCTGCACCCAATAGCCTGACGCCACACAGGCCGTCGTGAATGAATTGAGACCGCGCCTGGCCACGATTGTCTAAGCTCACAGCGACTGAGGGCTAAGCCATGTGCGGAAGACTTTCACAGTATCGGGGCATTCATGACTTCGTCGCCGCGCTCAGTATGGCCAATGCGCTAGCGAACAACGCCGGTGAGCAACCGATCGAGCGTTACAACGTGGCCCCGACCAACCAGGTAGCCCTGCTGCACGTCCAGGGCGAACGGCTGTTGGCCGATCCGGTGCGGTGGGGATGGCGGCCGCATTGGGCAAGGGATCGCGTTACGCCAATCAATGCACGCGTCGAAAAAGTTGCCCACAGCGCGTTTTTCCGGGCGATCTGGCCGCACCGGGCAATCACGCCGATCGACAATTGGTTTGAGTGGGTCGATGAAGGTGGGCCGAAGAAACAGCCATACCTGATCCGCAGGCGCGACGGTGCGCCGGTTCTGTGTGCGTCCATTGGCCAACTGCCGGATGCCGATGAAGGTCCGGGCGACCATGACGGCTTTGTGATTATCACCGCCGACAGCGCCGGCGGGATGGTCGACATTCACGACCGCCGGCCGGTGGTGCTCACGCCGGAACTCGCGCGCGAATGGCTGGACCCGGCCACGTCAAAGGCGCGCGCCGAGCAGATGGCGTTGCACCAGGGTGAGCCCTCCACGGCTTTCGAGTGGTTCAAGGTTGACCCCGCCGTGGGCAACGTGCGCAAACAAGGGCCGGAACTGATCCGGCCAATCAGCCGGCGATAGCGTGAAGCACGCCTGGCAAGTCTGATCGGTCTTAGATCATTAACCGCAGGCGTCTACGTGCAAGCCAATGCCCGTCTGTTTGGCCATCATGGTCAACATCAATTCCGCCGCCGCCGGGTCTCCCTGGTGCAGTTTATGGAATAACGCTTCCATCAGGGCAACCGTCAGAAAGTCCGCATTGGCCGGCGAATGCTCAACAAAAACCAGTCCTTGGGAAGCAAATTCACTGTTTGCGCTCGCCTCTACGCCGGCAATCAAGTCCATCGTCTGCTCAACCAACTCGTCGACACAGGACGCCAGCTTATCCGCCAGATAAATAGACTCACTTTCAGTAAATTGCTGCTCCATCGTTAAGCCTCCTATTCACACCCAAGAGCCTGCGCGTTGCCCAGCCAAATGGCCGCGCCTCGAACCCTGCGGCACGCATCCTGATCGCGAGCCCGCATGTTGTCGATAGTGGGGTTTCCGGTTTTTTCGAACTCGCGCCTGACAGGCGTACCAGGGTGGTTGAGCGCCTCCAGCCCCTCGCTAGGTAATTCACGGGGTACAGGCTTCGCCTCGGGAGGCGCTGCCGGTTTAGGCAGCTCATTGATGGCCGCACCAAATCGCTGGAGTAACGGGCCCTCCGGCAATTCATCGGCGGCAACCGTGGTCGACATGAGCAACGTCAACAACGCCGTGCTGTATCCCTTAAACACTTTCAACACTTGACCCTTTGAGCGAACTGACTGAGTAGCCCGAGCTCAGCCTTCGCTGCACCCGAACAAGCAAACACTGCCCGCCCGACGGCCTGACGCCGGGTGATCGTTCGTGCGTCATGGCCGGGCGGGTAGCCGATTCTGAGCGAAACGGCTCAGCTCTGCACTTATTGAACTGTTATTGAACTGTAAATCCGCACGTCAACGGCAGCCGCTGTCGCGGCAAGCACCGTTATCGGCGTGCCACCGGCGAGCAATCACCGCGATCGGTTATGGCGGGCAGCACACGATTCAAGTTCGATATAAAACTCACCGCACCTACCTTATAAAGTCCCATAAAGCGGCGCTCGCTCATGCACGCGCTACAACAGTTGGGCAGTTTTCAACCTGCAGCTGGGCCGGCGTCTTAATTACGCGAAACATTAGCATTAACATCTGTAACCGCAGCCGTACTATATCGAGCTTAGATAGCTCTATTTAACGCTTCCAGCGCCTTGCTTTAATAGCGCTATAAACCTTACCCTCGCTCCCCCAATAAAGTCTAACTACTACCGTGCAAGCGGTGTTTTCGCACGGCGAGACGAGTCTCCATTTCAACTAGAGAAACAACACATGAACCATGAACAGTTCTCTGACGAACCTGAAGACGAAGGTTATAGTCAGCTCGAGCGTGCAGCGGCCGCCTCCCGGTGCACCTGGGTCAGCGTCATCGTCAATACCGTGCTCTCGCTCACCCAGATTGCAGTAGGCGTACTGTCAAAATCCCAGGGGCTTGTAGCCGATGGGATTCATTCACTCTCCGACTTGATCGCTGATTTTGTGGTGCTGTTCGCCAGCCATAAAGGCAAAGAGGATGCCGACGACGGCCACCCGTATGGGCACCTGCGTTTCGAGACCGCAGCCTCCATGGTGTTGGGCCTGTTACTGTTGATCGTGGGCATCGGCATGATCGTCTCCGCAGTGTTCAAGCTGCAAACCCCTGAGTCGATTCCTACGGTGCACGTTGCGGCCTTATGGGTGGCTGTTGCTGCGCTGGCGGCCAAGGAGCTGTTGTTTCGCTTCATGCTCAGGGTCGCCAAAAAAGTGAAGTCCAGCTTGCTGGTTGCCAATGCCTGGCACGCCAGGTCCGACGCCGCGTCCTCCTTGGTTGTCGGTGTAGGCATCGTGGGTAACCTGGCGGGTTACCCGATCCTTGACCCCATTGCTGCGCTTGTCGTCGGAGGCATGATCGCCAAGATGGGTGGGCACTTTACCTGGGACTCATTGCACGACCTGATGGACCGGTCTGCCGACGAGCAGGAAGTAGCAACTATTCGCGCGACGCTGCACAACACACCCGGCATTAAAGGTGTCCATGATCTACGCACGCGAAAAATGGGGGACATGATCATTGTCGACGCGCATATCGAAGTGGACGCCTCAATCAGCGTTGAAGAAGGGCATGCGATTGCAGTGTGTGCCAGAGAAAACGTGATGCGTATCCCTCGCGTTTTGAACCTGATGACGCACGTGGACCCGTGGCGGCGTCCAGATCTTGATCATTAACCGGGCAAACCGATTGCCGCATACATTATCAACAGTAGCGGCGGGTAACCCTTCACACTTTTATCACAACGTTTTCACACTTCATTAAGACGCGTTAAGTTGCCCAACCAAACTTAAGCCCGGGAACCGATCTCAATTATTTTTATTCATGCGTCCGTCGATCAAAACACCTGAACATTAAAAAACCTCGCCGATAGTATGAACTCACACTGCAACTTCTTAAGGGGATCAACATGACATCGGCCATCACGGGTTCGACCCACCTCACACACGCCCAACCGGCAGCCATCAAGCCTCAAGTTCGCCCAGCCGTGCAGGCAGACAGCGACGGCGATCATGACGGCAGCACCCCAGGTGAAGTCGAACAACCCAAAGCGACCTCGGGATCGATAGGTACGCAAGTCAACACGACGGCCTGACCGTCAGCAGAAATGGGCGCGGGGACTAATCCCCCTGCGCCTTTGAAGAATTTGCATCAGGGCCTGCCGCAATAGAGAACGAATCGCCACGCAGCGCCGCAGCCGGTGCACTGAAAGCAGCTCTCGCCTGCTCACGCTGAGAAAGCCTGTCATTTTCAGGAACGTGAATGACCGTCTTCATCCCCGTATGCTAGCTGGCTAACGCCCTCCAAGCGGCGCCCGGCAGAACCCGCGAACGTCAGACAACCGAAGCGAAATACCCAGCATAAAACCCTGAGCTTACTGGCCTTAACCTGAAATAAAGCTATACCTAAATTGCACTCAATCAGGGGAACATCATGCTGTGCCTTAGGTTACTTTTCTTCACTAGCCCGAAATTCCGCTCCTTTGTCAGAATTGATCAAAACGGCGTCTGCTCAGGGCTCATTCGATGCCAACAATCGCCTGGCAAATCATGGGTGGAAGTCGATGAATTCTGCTTGAGCTGGCTCGGCAAACCGCTACCGGGCCACGCCTGTCAAACAAAGCGCGCTGCATGGGTCTGATGAAGACCGACGTCGGGTGACGTTCAACGTAAGGTCTAGATGCACTAGCGCAAGATGATCCATTGAAGCGCGTCCTCAACCGATTGGCCGACGCCACCGGGCGTGACGTTGTGCCCCAGCTCGGGATAGAGCCGGTATCCAAATGCCTGGCCCTTGGCACTCATTGCGTCCAACCGCTCCATCGCCAGGAACGCCGGTGTTTGCAGGTCCTTGCCACCCAGCAGCCAGAGCCCTGGAATCGAAACCCGGGCAAGCGAGTCGCGGGGGTCCGTGTCGGCAAACGCGTAGCGGTCAGGGTCTTCAGCGATATGCGTGCGTACGTCGGTTTCGCTGTGGTTATTCCAGAAGTCCGCTTTGCCCTGCGTCAGGAATTGAAACCGCAGTTGCTCACGCGTTGTGAGCAGGGGCCCGCTGAACAACACCATGAAGCGCACGCCGGGGTTGTGTGCTGCCGCGATGGGAATGATCCAGCCAGCCTGGCTGAAACCGACCAGCCCAACCGGCAACCGACTGGCCGCCAGCGTGTTGGCTAAGGCCGCGACGGCTGCGTTCGCATCACCCGCCAACACCGTCAGGTTCGACGCATCCAAGTTGTTGGTGCCGACCTCCGGGCCTGCATAAACACCGGCAGATTGGCCGACACCCCGCTTGTCATAGGTCAACACCGCGATACCCCGCGCGGCCAATAGCGTCGCGAAGTTTGTCATGCGTTTTTCCTGCCCGGAACCGTGCACCAGGACCACGCCGGCCTTAGGATGCTCAGGCAAGAAGACCGTGCCGGCCAGTGAAATACCGGCACTGATGAAGGTAATGTCCTGTGTTGCAAAACCAGTCGGTTCAGCCAGGGTCAAACGGGGCAACAGCACACACAGCCCAAGTAAAACACCCATGGATAGGCGCATGATTCAATCCTGAAAAGGGAACAGCCGAGTAGCGGTGGCGCTACGTTGCCATTACCCGGTTGCGATCTCGTGACGCGAGTCGTTCATAAACGCACCCGATCGAGGATTAAACGCCTATAACTGATGTGCCATCGCACAACCGTGCAAACACCCACCTATCGGAGCATCACGATGAACCCGACTAAAACCGCGCTGGTGTTAATTGAGTTCCAGAACGATTTCACCACCCCGGGCGGCGTCTTCCACGACGCCGTCAAGGGCGTCATGCACCAAACCGACATGCTGGCGAACACCGCTACCACGATCCAACAGGCACGCAAGCTGGGCGTGAAGATCATTCACATGCCGATCCAATTTGCCGAGGGCTACCCCGAGCTGACGAACCGCTCTTACGGGATTCTCAAAGGCGTGGCAGACGGCAGCGCCTTTCGCGCAGGCAGCTGGGGCGCCGAGATCAGCGCCGCGCTGACCCGTGAGCCCGCCGACATCGTGGTAGAGGGCAAACGCGGGCTGGACGCCTTTGCCACCACCGGCCTGGACCTGGTGTTGCGCAACAATGGCATCCAGAACCTGGTGGTTGCGGGCTTCCTGACTAACTGCTGTGTCGAAGGCACGGTTCGATCCGGTTATGAAAAGGGCTACGACGTCGTCACGTTGACCGACTGCACCGCGACCTTCAGTGAGGAGCAACAACACGCTGCCGAGCACTTCACCCTGCCGATGTTTTCGCAGACGCTGAAACACACCGCGTTTCTGCACGCGTTGAACGCCGTCCCGTCCTGAAATAGCGTTACAGCGGCCTCACCCCAACGCCCGATGCAACGCATCGGGCGTTTTGTATGGCGTCGACGAGTCGATACGAGTGTTCAGCATCTACAGCATCGGCGAATGACTGACCACCCGCAGCGCCAGCCCTTCGTAGGCATCGAGTGTGATGGTGAAATCACCCTCGGCGGTGAGATCGCCTTCAACCCGCTCATTGATGATGTCCACCACTGGCCCCGGCGCGATGTTCGGCAGGTGCAGGGTTTCAGTGATCGGGGTGGCGCCGAAGTTAAGCGCGGTGATTTGCGTGCCCTTCCCGGCCGGCAACTCGTGAACCATGATCAGCAAACCAGGATGCTCGACATCCGGCACCAGAATCTGGCGGCTGGCGGCGATCCCGTAGGCATTGCGCACCGCGAGGATTTTCTGCAGCTGTGCGGCAAATGACTCCGGGTCCTGCAATTGGCGGTTGAGGCTGCCGTACAAGGTTTTCGAACGCGGCATTTGCCCTGCGGACAGCTCGGCATCCGGGTTCAGGTCCACCAGGTCATAGGCGCCTCGATGGATCCACCGGGTGTCCCCATCGCCCATCAAGTGTGCCACCTCATCGGCTGCCAGTGGCAACGCGCCCACCAGGTCCCAGCCGGACAAGGCAAACACCCCCGGCTGCATGGCGTTGTACATCACCAACAGCAAATGGATCTGGCGGATCTGCTGGATGTCGGCCGGCGTAATCGCCTCCAGATCACGAATGCCAAGGGCGGCGGTGATAATGCTGGCGGTGGTGCAGGACACGCCGTTGGTCACGAATTTGAGGTTATACGGCGCATGGTCACCGGCCAGGCGCTCATACATCTGTTCGCGAATATGCTCGCGCAGGATGTTGCCGGGGAACGTCTGACCTTGATAGAGGTAGCTGTCGTGGGCGTGCAAGGTCCAGAAATGCACGAGTTCCAGGGTCAGCTCATCGTGATTTTGCAACGCATGGATGAGTGAACCGGGATCGATGCCCTGGCTGTGCATCTCACGCAACATCAGGCGCAGAAATTCGGTGTCGCCCATCAGCAACGCATGCTGGTACGCCGGCCGGGTGATGAAGTCATAGGAAAGATCGGCGCCGCCGTGAGACATGGCCGCGATGTCGTCTACGGTAAGGTTCAGCTCTTGAAAGCTGAACCCGCCCGCCTTACGGATCGCCCCGCCCAACAACTGGTTGCCGGTAATAGACAGCGGATGGCTCTCCGACCAGGCGGTGCCATCCAACTTGCGCTCCACGCCGAGGAAACCATTGGCATCGAGGCGCAGGATCTTGGCGCCCATCACATCAATGGCATGCAGGGCATCGCCGATGATCATCTGCTGCGCCGCAAACGAAGGGTCCAGCCAGTTCAGTGACGGCTGGCCTTCCTTGAAGTAATGCAGGTACACCCAGCGGCGCGGCTTGCCATCCACGCCGACGACCACCGGTGTTGCGCTCCAGTCGGTTTCCTTGACGCCGGGTTCGAAGAAAATCACCCGCTGTAACTGGCCAACGATGTAATGCTTGTCGCGCAGCGCATCCACCTGCAGCGGGCTGAGGTTCTGCGCATCACGGCCCTGCGCCACTTCAGGTAGCAGCGGCCAGTCCTCTTCGCGGATTTCCACCATGTGGTACAGGCCGGGATAGTCCTCGTACGCCATCTCGGCCAGGCGAAAATCGGCGCCCTTGCCGGTATGGGAGGGAATCACGTCGTCAATGATCACCGCATTATGCGCGGCAGCCATGCGCGTCAGCGCCTGCAACTGTGCTTCGGTGCCGAGTTGCGGGTCGATGTCGAAACTGATGCGGTCGAAATTACCGTCGATGGTCGGCGTATGCCGGGTGCCGGAAAGCCCACCAGACTTTTTCAGCGGGCCATTGTGAATGCCCTGGATGCCGATCTTCGACAGCGCATGCCACAGGCTCTCATCGCCGAGCGCCTCGAGCACCGTGCCGTGCTCACGGGTCACAATCGACGCCGGGTACGCGGTAAACCACACCGACGACAACGCGGTGGCATCACGGGGCCGGGTCTGCGCATACGGCTGCTGCCACAACCGCCCCTGCCCCGAATAGAGCTTGGCCCGTTGACGCGCCGCGTTGAGCATCGATTGTTGCACCAGCCAGTTCACATGATCGTTGTCAGCCGCCGTCATAAGCCCAATACCTGTGTTCGTGAAAAGGTTACTCGTAAGCATAGGAGGGGCGACGGGGGCGATTCGTTGCATCGCAATACGTGCAACTACTCCAGCTGGCGATATTGCCTTGGCGTAAACCCGGTCAACGCCTTGAACTGGCGGGTAAATGCACTGTGGTCGGTGTACCCGCATTGCAACGCCACTTCGGTGATGGGCAGGTCGGTGTGCAGTAACCGATGCGCATGCTCCAGGCGCACTTTTTGGATCATCTGCCGTGGCGTCAGGTGGAACACCCGTTTGCAATAGCGTTCCAGCTGCGCCACGGAAATCCCGGCGATCCGCGTCAGTTCGCCAAGGGTGACGCGCCGGTTGAAATGCTCACGGATGTGCTCATCCACGGCCGCCAGACGCTGGTACGCCGGGTGCGTTTCACTGGCTGACTGAAGGTCCACCGAAATACCCGCCAAGCCAATGATCTCCCCGCGCTGGTTGTACAGCGGCCATTTATGGGTCAGGCACCAGCCGGGTTCACGGCTGCCGTAAAGATGCAGTTCCAGCTGATCTTCAAGCACAAACCCCTGCTCCAGCACGCGCCGATCCTGCTCGGTATAACCCGGCCCCAGTTGAGCGGGGAACACCTCGGCGCTGGTCTTTCCGAGCAATGGTTGCAGCTGCTTGAGGCCACAGCGTTGCACCAGCGTCCGGTTGGCGAGCAGGTAGCGGGCGTCGATGTCCTTGATGAAGATCGCGGCATTGGGGATCACATCCAGCAGCGGCAACAGCTGCGCCGCTCCGGCCAATAGCTGTTCGATGCTGTGGGGACGATCCCCCTGGAATAGGGCCGTAAACGCGCTCTGCACCATGACGTTGATTGCTCATTCATTCGTCGACGCCAGGCAGATTGCGCCATCTGCGCGGCACTGTCGAGCACCGCAAAGTGTGCTGAATTCGTCATCCATCGCCATGCAAAACATCAATCGCCGCCGCGTTCGTGGGTTCACGATAGCGCCACTGCATGCCTATCCAATAACTCACAAGAAGGCGCCGCCATGTCTGCTCAAGGCAAGTTCAAGAAACAACTTTCACTGATGGACCTCACCTTTATCGGGCTGGGCGCCATCTTCGGTTCGGGCTGGTTGTTCGCGGCCAGCCACGTGTCCGCGATCGCCGGGCCTGCCGGGATTATTTCCTGGCTGATCGGCGGTTTCGCCGTGCTGCTCTTGGGTATTGTGTACTGCGAACTCGGCGCCGCCCTGCCGCGTGCCGGTGGCGTGGTGCGTTACCCGGTTTACTCCCATGGCCCACTGCTGGGCTACCTGATGGGCTTTATCACGCTGATCGCGTTCTCAAGCCTGGTGGCGATTGAAGTGGTCGCCTCGCGCCAATACGCAGCGGCCTGGTTTCCCGAACTGACCAAGGTCGGCTCCAACGACCCGACCCCCCTCGGCTGGCTGCTGCAGTTCGCCCTGCTGTGCCTGTTTTTTATCCTCAACTACCGCAGCGTAAAGACCTTCGCCATCGCCAATAACCTGGTGAGCGTATTCAAGTTCATCGTGCCGCTGCTGGTGATCGGCGTGCTCTTCACCTTCTTCAAACCGGCGAACTTTCAGGTCCAGGGTTTTGCGCCATTCGGCTTGTCGGGCATTGAAATGGCGGTATCGGCCGGCGGTGTGATTTTTGCCTACCTGGGCCTGACGCCGATCATCTCGGTGGCCAGTGAAGTGAAAAACCCGCAACGCACCATTCCGATTGCGCTGATTCTGTCGGTGCTGCTGTCGACGGCCATTTATGTGCTGCTGCAAACCGCGTTCCTTGGGGGCGTGCCAACCGCGATGCTCGCCGACGGTTGGGCCGGGATCAGCAAGGAGCTGGCGCTGCCCTATCGCGATATTGCGCTGGCTCTGGGCGTGGGTTGGTTGGCCTATCTGGTGGTGGCCGATGCTGTGATCTCCCCCAGCGGCTGCGGCAATATCTACATGAACGCCACCCCGCGTGTGGTGTACGGCTGGGCGCAGACCGGCACGTTCTTCAAGCTCTTCACGCGTATCGACGAAAAATCCGGCATCCCGCGCCCAGCGTTGTGGCTGACCTTTGGCCTGTCGGTGTTCTGGACCCTGCCGTTCCCGTCCTGGGAAGCGCTGATCAATGTGGTGTCCGCAGCGCTGATCCTCAGTTACGCCGTCGCCCCGGTCACCGTCGCTGCGTTGCGCCGCAATGCACCGGGTATGGCGCGGCCGTTCCGGGTCAAGGGCATGGCGGTACTGGGGCCGCTGTCGTTCATCATCGCCGCGTTGATCGTGTACTGGTCCGGCTGGAGCACCGTGTCGTGGCTGCTCGGCCTGCAAATCCTGATGTTTGGGGTGTACCTGCTGTGCGCGCGCTGGGTGCCGACTGCGCACCTGAACCTCAAGCAACAAGTGCGCGCCTCGGCGTGGCTGATCGGCTTCTACGCGGTGACCATCCTGCTGTCCAAACTCGGCAGCTTCGGCGGTATCGGGGCGATCAGCCACCCGTTTGACACGCTGGTGGTCGCGGTCTGTGCCCTGGGTATCTATTACTGGGGCGCCGCCACCGGCGTGCCTGCGCACCTCGTGCGCCTGGAACACGAAGATGACGAAAGCGAAGCCGTCAGCGACCTTCATCACCACGCCTCATTGTCCCCGGCCACCCACTGATTGGAGCGTTTTATGAAACGGTTGCACGTTATCGACTCCCACACCGGCGGCGAACCCACACGCCTGGTCATGACCGGTTTTCCTCAGCTCACGGGCACCACCATCGCCGCCAAGCTCGACCACCTGCGCAGCGCGCACGATCAATGGCGGCGCGCCTGCCTGCTGGAACCGCGCGGCAATGACGTACTGGTCGGCGCACTGTACTGCGAGCCCATCACGCCGGGGGCTACATGCGGGGTGATCTTTTTCAATAACGCCGGTTACCTCGGCATGTGCGGCCACGGCACCCTCGGCCTGGTCGCCTCCCTGCACCACCTGGGGCACATCGCGCCTGGGGTGCACACCATCGACACGCCGGTGGGTCCCGTCGCCGCCACCTTGCACGAAGACGGCGCCGTGACCCTGCGCAATGTGCCCGCCTACCGCTATCGCCAGCAGGTGCCGGTGGACGTGCCTGGCCATGGGCGGGTGTATGGCGATATCGCCTGGGGCGGCAACTGGTTTTTCCTGGTCTCGGAGCATGGCCAAACCCTGCAAATGGACAATGTCGACGCCCTCACCGACTACACCTGGGCGATGCTCAAGGCCCTGGAGCACCAAGGCATTCACGGTGCAGACGGCGCGCTGATCGACCATATCGAACTGTTCGCCGACGACGCCCATGCCGACAGCCGCAACTTTGTGATGTGCCCCGGCAAGGCCTACGACCGTTCGCCGTGCGGCACCGGCACCAGCGCCAAACTGGCGTGCCTGGCCGCCGATGGAAAACTCGCCCCCGGCGCGCCGTGGGTACAAGCCAGCATCACCGGCAGCCAATTCGAAGCCCGTTATGAATGGGAGGGCGAGCGCATTCGCCCCTTCATCACCGGCCGCGCGTACATGACCGCCGACAGCACCCTGCTGATCGACGAACACGACCCTTTCGCCTGGGGCATCTGAGCCCCCGATCTATAGTCCAAGGAGTTAGCACAATGAGCGACAACATCTTTACCGGCTGCATCCCCGCGCTGATGACCCCGTGCACCGCCGAGCGCAAGCCGGACTTCGACGCGCTGGTCGCCAAAGGCCGCGAGCTGGTCGATATCGGCATGAGCGCCGTGGTGTATTGCGGTTCCATGGGGGACTGGCCGTTGCTGACCGAGGCCGAGCGCCAGGAAGGTGTGGCCCGTCTGGTCGCCGCCGGTGTGCCGACCATCGTCGGCACCGGCGCGGTGAACAGCCGTGAGGCGGTGGCCCACGCAGCCCATGCGGCCCACGTCGGTGCCCATGGTTTGATGGTGATCCCGCGCGTGCTGTCCCGTGGTGCGTCTGCAACGGCGCAAAAAGCGCACTTCTCGGCCATCCTCAAGGCCGCGCCCAACCTGCCGGCGGTGATCTACAACAGCCCATACTACGGCTTCGCCACCCGCGCTGAGCTGTTCTTCGAACTGCGCCGCGAACACCCGAACCTGATCGGCTTCAAGGAATTCGGCGGCGGTGCCGACCTGCGCTACGCGGCGGAAAACATCACCTCCCAGGACGCTAACGTGACCCTGATGGTCGGTGTCGACACCCAAGTGGTACACGGTTTCGTCAACTGCAACGCCACCGGTGCGATTACCGGCATCGGCAACGCCCTGCCACGGGAAGTGCTGCAACTGGTCGCCCTGAGCAAGCAGGCGGCCAAAGGCGACGCCAAGGCCCGACGCCTGGCGCGTGAACTGGAAGCCGCGCTGGCCGTGCTGTCGTCCTTCGATGAAGGCTGCGATCTGGTGCTGTATTACAAGCACTTGATGGTGCTTAACGGCGACCAGGGCTACGCCCTGCACTTCAACCAAACCGACATGCTCAGCGACGCCCAGCGGCATTACGCCGAGAACCAGTACGCGCTGTTCCGTCAGTGGTACAGCAACTGGTCGGCCGAACAGAACCTCGACTGATCGCTTCGCGCCGCTGTGGTGCGCACAGCGGCCAACCTTTTTTTACCAGGACGAACCCATGACTCTGACGGGCAAGATGCTGATCGGTCAGCGCGCAGTTTCCGGCAATCGCGAAGCGATCCGGGCCATCAACCCTGCGACCGGCACGCCAATGGAACCGGCCTACGCCGGCGGCCATGGCGAGCACGTTGAGCAGGCGTGCGCGCTGGCGTGGGCCGCTTTCGACAGCTACCGAGAAACCTCACTGGCGGAGCGCGCCGCGTTTCTTGAAGCGATTGCGGACAACATTGAAGCCCTCGGCGATGCGTTGATCGAACGCGCCGTGGCCGAAACCGGCCTGCCGCGCCCACGCATTCAAGGCGAACGCGGCCGGACGTGCGGGCAGTTGCGAACCTTTGCCCGCACTGTGCGCGCCGGTGAATGGCTGGATGTGCGCGTGGACACGGCGCAGCCGCAACGGCAGCCGCTGCCGCGTGCGGACCTGCGTCAACGGCAGATCGCGCTGGGGCCCGTGGCCGTGTTTGGCGCAAGTAATTTCCCGTTGGCGTTCTCGGTGGCGGGCGGTGATACCGCGTCAGCATTCGCAGCCGGTTGCCCGGTGATCGTCAAGGCCCACGGCGCGCATCCCGGCACCAGTGAGCTGGTCGGCCGCGCAGTGGCCAAGGCGGTTAAAGACTGTGGGTTGCCGCAGGGTGTGTTTTCGCTGCTGTACGGTTCGGGTCGCGAGGTGGGCATTGCATTGGTTACCGAGCCGCGTATCAAGGCCGTCGGCTTTACCGGTTCGCGCAGCGGCGGTATCGCGCTGACCCAGGCGGCACAGGCGCGGCCGGAGCCGATTCCGGTGTATGCGGAAATGAGTTCGATCAACCCGGTGTACCTGTTTCCTGCCGCACTGGAGGCGCGCGCGCAACGCCTGGCCGAGGGCTTTGTGGCTTCGTTGACCCAAGGCGCCGGGCAGTTCTGTACGAACCCGGGGCTGGTGATCGCGATCGCCGGCGCGGCCCTTGATCGCTTCGTCGCCACCGTGAGCGAACGGCTCCCGGGCTGCGCGGCGCAGACCATGCTCACACCCGGCATTTTCAATGCCTACACAGCCGGTGTGCGTGCACTCGCAGAACACGCTCAGGTCGTCGCAAAAGGCTTGGCGGCCGAAGGCCCAAACCAAGGCCAGGCACAGGTGTTCATCACCCGCGCCGACGCGTTTTTAACCCATGCGCCGCTGCAAGCGGAGGTGTTCGGCGCGGCCTCCCTGGTGGTGGTGTGCGCCGACGATGCGCAAGTTCGCCAGGTTTGCGAACACCTGGAAGGCCAACTGACCGCCACGTTGCACTTGGATGAGGATGACCTGATACGCGCCAAAGCCTTGCTCCCCATACTGGAACGCAAGGCCGGTCGCCTGCTGGTCAACGGCTGGCCGACGGGCGTGGAGGTCTGCGACGCCATCGTCCACGGTGGCCCCTTCCCTGCCACGTCCGACTCACGCAGCACCTCGGTCGGCACGGCGGCGATCCTGCGGTTCCTGCGCCCGGTGTGCTACCAGGATGTCCCGGACAGTTTGCTGCCGAGCGCGCTGCAACACGGCAACCCGCTGTTGTTGCGGCGGTTGCTCAATGGCCAGAGAGAGGCTTAGGCAATGCCTGACTCCAACTCAGCAGATATCGCGGTCATCGGCGCCGGCATCATTGGCGTCGCGTGCGCCCTGCAATTGGCGCGTCAAGGCCGCCGAGTGGTGGTCATCGACCCACAGGACCCGGGCATGGGCGCCTCCTACGGCAACGCCGGGCACCTGGCCACCGAGCAGGTCTTTCCGATTGCCGACGTGTCGATTCTCAAACGCCTGCCCGCCATGCTGATGGACCCCATGGGCCCATTGCGCCTGGACTGGAAATACCTGCCCCGTGCCCTGCCCTGGTTTGTGCGCCTGTTGCTGAACCTGCGCCCGGCGAACTATCGGCGCACGGTCGCGGGCATTCGCGCGCTGAATGAGGCCAGCCTGGGCGCGTGGCAACGGTTGCTGCACAGCATCGACCGGGCCCACCTGTTGCGCCAGGACGGCTCGTTACTGGTGTTTGAGCGCGCCGCCTCCCGTGAGGCGCTCGATGCGCTGCGCCAGCGCATGCAGCAGCAAAACGTGCCGGTGGCTGACTGGTCGGGTTCGGCTGTGCGCGCGGCGGCGCCGCAGTTAAGCGACGAAATCCAAGGCGGCTTGTTTTTCCCGGCGACCGGGCATTTTGTTGACCCGTACACGGTGGTGTGCGAACTGGTGAACGCCGCCAAGGCCCACGGCGTGCAATTTATCAAGCAGCACGTGGTGGATGGGCGGCTGGCGCCAGAGGGTGTGTCACTGCTGACCGAACAGGGCACGTTCACTGCACGCCAGGTACTGATCGCCTGCGGCGCGCACTCGGCGAAACTGACTGCGGCACTGACCGGCAAAAAAGTCCCGCTGGACACCGAGCGCGGCTACCACCTGATGTTGCCGTTTGAGCCGCACCGCCTGCCCTTTGCCGTCACCTCGTTCGAACGCAAGTTCATCATGACGCCCATGGCCACCGGCTTGCGCCTGGCAGGCACCGTCGAATTCGCCGGGCTCGATCGCCCGGCAAATATGCAACGCGCATGGCAGTTGCACCGGCTGAGCCAGGGTTTGTTTCGCCACGACCTGAACGTGCAAGGCGCCACACCGTGGATGGGGTTTCGGCCATCGCTGCCTGACTCGCTGCCGATCATTGATCGGGTGTGCAATGGCAAGGTGCTGCTTGCGTTCGGGCACCAGCATTTGGGCTTGACGCAGGCCGCAGTGACCGCGGAAATCGTCGTGCAGCTGGCAGCCGCAACGCCATCGCTATCGGGCCTGCCAGCGCTTGAGTGCTTCCGGTTGGATCGCTTCCAGGCCAACCTGCTGCGTGAGGCGTTTTAGTCACGGGCTTGGGATGCGCCCAATAGAGCATCGGCCGTCGCTTGAATCTCATCGCGCATCCACAGCTTTTCCAGCCAGCCCGCCGGGATACCTTGAACGCCATAATAAGCGCCCGCCAACTGGCCGACGACGGCCGCCGTGGTATCTGCATCATCCCCCAGGTTCGCGGCCGCGAGCACGGCATCCGCAAAGCACTCGGTGTGCTGAAAACACCAGAACGCAGCTTCCAGGAGCGCTGATCCAGGCACCCGGTTATCCCACTCGACTGACCGCCTCCTCCGGGGGTTGAGCGCGGCCTTTGCAAAGAATCAGATAAGTCCTGCGCGGTCTGTAGGAACGACCTCCCAGGATGCTTGCCAGTTGCAGACATCCCGCCAGCACACAGGCGCCGCGCGAAAGCGCCGGGCCGATCGCGCTCTGCGCCGGCGGCATGTCCCCCCACCCAGATGGCTGACTAAACATCAGGTGACGATTCTGACGGTCCCAACCCAAAAAGTAGCTGATAAAACCTACGCATTCATTGTGTACGAGACCGCTGTCTTGAAAAATAAGTCTTCACCTGCTTCATCCAACTGGTGCTGGGTTGGCAAGCTGACACCTCCTTTTACATTGCTGACCTCCTTGCCTCGCCAGGCCTTGATCGCTTCTTTTCTCGCGCGAATCGTCAGCCCTCTGGTGTTGGTGATAGCGCCTGCCGGGTTTGGCAAAACCACGCTGTTGATGCAGTGGCGACAAGTCCTGCTGTCAGCCTCAACACCTTCGACCGTCGCTTGGCTGTCATTGGATGAGGCGGACTGCGACCCTAATCGTTTCCTCGCCTATCTGATCCTGACGCTGGACCGCGCAGGCCTCGATCTGGGCCACCTTACAGGCCTGGCCCATGCACAGGCGCTGGAAGCCCAACCGCAGCGCACGATAACGGCGTTGCTCCACGCACTGGCGCGTTCAGACCGAAAGGTCACGTTGTTCCTGGACGATTATCACGCGGTGGCAAACCCTCAACTCGACGCCATCGTGCAGGCCTTGCTGGAACAGGCTTCGCCGTGGCTCGAATGGGTTGTGTCCGCACGCCAGAGGCCCGGCTGGCCGCTGGCGAAGTGGAAAGCCAACGGCTGGGTGCACGAAGTATCCGCCCACGCGTTGACGCTCACGCCCTCGGAAACCGCAGCCATACTGGGCGCCGATATACCGGCCGCCGAACTGCACGACTTGCACGAGAGAACCGAAGGTTGGGCGATGGCCGTGCAATTGGCCAAATTGTGGCGCAGCAGTGGTGATGCATCGTTGTATGGCCTGCATGCTTTTTCGGGGCGTGTCACCGACATGGCCGAGTATTTCACGGGGCAGGTGGTACAGCGCCTGTCACCGCAGTGCCAGGATTTTCTGCGGGACATGGCGTTGCTCGAGCGCTTCAACGCCGAACTCGCCGACGCGGTACGTGGCCGCAGCGACAGTGCGCAGTTGCTGGCGCAGTTGACACACCTGGACGCCCTGCTCGTCCCCTTGGATGCCGGTCGCCAGTGGTTTCGTCATCACCGATTACTCCAGGACTTCCTCAATCAACGTATCGATGCGGGCGCAGCACGTAATATTTATAACGCCGCCGCCCAATGGCTGGCTGAAGAAAAGGACTGGGTACAGGCCATACGCTATGCGTTGCGTGCCCGTAACACCCGTCTCGCGGTTGACCTGCTGGTGCAGGCCGGCGGATGGGAGGTGGTGCTGCACAACGGCATTCGTTACGCAGAAAGCCTGCGTCAGCAATTCGATGAAAAGACGCTGCGCACCGAACCGGACCTGTTGCTGCTCCAGGCGTACTTGCACGCCAAGCTCGGCGAACACGCCCTCGCCAATCAATTGCTCGATTTGATCCGCGACCGGGTCCAGGCAGATCGACGGCTTGCGCGAGACTTTCATGTGGTACGCACGCTGGCCGATGGCTATATCGATCGATTCGATTTGCCAAGCTGCGAAAGCGCTCCAGGCGACACTATGCTCACCGCCGGTACGCTGGAATGCGCGCGTGCCTTGCAGACCCTCAAGCAGGGTCAACTGTTGCTGTCCCTGCAAGTGATTCGCTCGGCGCACCTCAAGATGCGTGTGGTCGGCAGCTCACGCGGGGAGAGTTACTGTCGCATCCACGAGGCCCAAGTCCTCGCCTTGACAGGCGATATCGCCGGGTCTGCACAGGTCGTCGACATCGCGGTGGCTATCGCCGACAGCCAGTTCGGCAGCGAGAGCTCTGTCAGAGCAGTGGCGGGCTGCCTCAAGGCGCAGCATCTGTATTGGCAAGGTGCCTGGGCCGAATCCACACCCTGGGTTCGCGACGGTTGGGCCTCGCTCAAACAGACCGACGCCTGGTTGGATATCACGGCCGTCACCGCGGAGGTTGCCTGGCGCACTTCGCTGCGCAATCTTGGACTGCAAGCGGCGTTACTCGAACTTGCGCAGGTGGCCGAACTCGCCACTGCGCGCAACTGGCCGCGGTTGACACGGCTGGTTAACGCCTGGCGAGTCGACCTTCTGGTGCAAGGCGGCGCGTTGACGCAAGCGCGGCAGGAGGCGCTGGCCAATCACCTGGAACGCGCGGCAAAGAGCCCTGATGACTGGCGCAACCATGAGGCCGCAACGTTGGCACTGGCCAGGTTACAGTTCGCGACGGGGGCATCGGCTGACGCACTCAATCACCTGCAGCGCGGCGCGCAACGCCTGCAAGAACGCGGCTTGCAGTTGCCCGCCTGGCGCCTGCAACTGCTCGCGCTGGCCGCCCAGGGCAAGGGCCGTCCACCCGAGCAAAACGCGATCCTGGCCTCGATACCCGCCCTGGCACTGCCCGGCCTGCTGCTGGAAGCAGGGCCTTGCATACTGACGGCGCTGGAAGCCTGTGCCAATACCGCCCACAACCAGCACGCGATCATCACGCGCCTGCGCGGGTGGCGCGCCCACCCGGTGCGTTCGCGCATGTCCTTCAGCGCCAAGGAAACACAGATTCTCACCTTGCTTGCCCAAGGCCAATCGAACAAAGCCATAGCCCTGGCGATGGATATTTCTGAAAACACCGTGAAGTTCCATCTCAAGCATGTGTTTACCAAGCTGTGTGTCGACAGCCGCACCGCCGCCATGGCTGCAGCGTTGCGTCTTGGGCTGCTTGACGCGCCTCATTGATCCACCAACCTACCCAGGCGGGTAGTCGATGCGCCCCAAACCTCGTCACCTACCCGCCCTGCTCATAGCCTGCGCCGCGCAGCGCGCCCTAGCATGCCTCAACACCAGCGAAAGGCTCTCGCCTGGCGCCCCTCACAACGTAAGTACAGCAGGAGATGCCCTGTGGGTATGGACGGCAAAACAGTGCGTGTGGCCACCGACGTCGGCGGTACTTTTACCGACCTCGTGTATTTCGAAAACAACCCGGCCACCGGCGAACAAACGATTCGTACGGCCAAAGTCGACACCACGCCACCGAACTTCGCTCTAGGCGTGCTCAATGTCATCCGCAAGGCTGACGTGGATTTGGCGGCCGTAGACTTCCTGGCGCACGGCACCACCGTGGTGATTAATGCCCTGACCGAACGCCGGGGCGTCAAGACAGGATTAATAACCACCCACGGCTTTCGCGATGTGCTGGAGATCGCCCGTGCCAATCGCCCGGATTACTTCAACCTGAAATGGGTAAAGCCAGCCCCCTTCGTACCGCGCTATTTGCGCCGCGAAATAACCGGACGCTTGCATACCAATGGTCAGGAGCGGCAACCGCTTGAACTGGCGCAAGTCGCCGCAATCATTGACGCGTTCCGCGCCGACGACGTACAGGCGATTGCGATTTGCCTGCTGCACGCCTATGCCAATCCGGCCCATGAACAGGCCGTACTGAATGAAGTGCGCAGGCTCTGGCCAGACGTGTCCGTCGTCGCGTCCCATCAGATCACCCGGGAATGGCGTGAGTATGAGCGCTCCAGCACGACCGTGCTGTCCGCCTATGTCCAGCCCATCGCCGCACGCTATCTTGACGAGTTGGCCAGCGGTTTGCGCGACAGCGGCTACAAGGCCCCGGTGTACATCATGCAGTCGAACTGTGGCATCGACAGTGTGGAGCATGCGCGGGAAACGCCGATCACCATGGTCGAATCGGGGCCAGCCAGTGGCTTTTGGGCGGCTGCCGAGTTGGGACGGCTGATTGACGAACCGAACGTGCTGGGCCTCGACATTGGTGGTACCACAGCCAAATGTGCACTGATTCGCAACGGCCAAGTGTCGATCAAGACCGACTACTGGATTGAACGTAACCGGATCAACGCGGGTTACCCGATCATGGTACCCGTAGTGGACCTGGTGGAAATCGGCAACGGCGGCGGTTCGGTCGCCTGGGTGGACGACTTCGACAAACTGCATGTTGGCCCGCATTCCGCCGGCGCCGTGCCGGGGCCTGCCGCCTACGGCAACGGCGGCACACAGATCACCACCACCGATGCCAACCTGATGCTCGGGCGCATCAACCCGGATTACTTTTGTGGCGGCAACGTGGTGGCCGACCTGCCTGCCGTTGTGCGTGAACTGGACGCCCTTGGCCAACGCCTGCACTTGCCGCCGGATGAGATCGCACGCGGCGTCGTGCGCTTGGCCAACGACAACATGGTCAATGCGTTGAAGCTGGTGTCTTTGAGCCGCGGGCATGACCCGCGTGAGCTGACATTGATGGCATTCGGCGGCGGTGGCGCCATGCATGCCGTTGCACTCGCGCAAGAGTTGGGTGTGCGAAAGGTCATCGTCCCCCGCAATGCTTCGGTGTTCTCGGCTTGGGGCATGACCCTCTCGGACTTGCGACGCGACCTGTTTATCAACCGCTTTGTGCAGACCGCCCACCACGGCGAACGCCAGCAGGCTCAATTGTTTCTCGAAGAGTTGTCGGGGGCCGCCCGCGAACAGTTCGTCGCGCAAGCCATCCCCCCTCAGCACGTCGAAATCCAGATGCATTGCAAGTTGCGCTATCAAAACCAGGAGCACGCGGTCGAAGTACCGCTCGACCCGCACGAACGCATCGACACCGACTGGGCCGTGATCGAACAACGCTTTCACACGCTCTATGAGCAGCACTACACCTATGCCCTACAAGCCCCGGTGGAAATCATCGGCTTTCACCTGGTGGCCATCGCTCAAGTCGGCAAATTGGCGCCCCAGGCGCTGCCCGTCACCGGGCGCCTGATCGGTGATGCCTGCAAGGGCCAGCGACGCGTCGACTACGCCCAGGAAGGTATTCATGAGGCAAGCCTCTATGACTACGCCCTGCTTGAACCATTGATGACATTTTTCGGTCCGGCCATTGTCGAGGACGCAGGCACAACCGTGGTGGTACACCCCGGCAACCGCGTGCAGGTGGATCGTCTTGGCAACCTGCACATCATGATCAACGGCTGACGGAGTATTCACCATGCACACCCTCGATATCTTTACGCGCGACATCATCCAGAACTCGCTTCAGGCGATTGCCGACGAGATGTTCACCGCCATGCGCAAGGCTGCCATGAGCCCGGTGATCTACGAAGTGCTGGACATGGGCACAGGCATCACCGACGCGCACGGTGAGATCGCCAGTTCCGGCGCAGGCATTCCAGCCTTTGTCGGCGTGCTGGACAAAGCCGTGAAAAAAATTCGCCAGCACCATCCGTTGCCGCAGGATATTGAAGAGGGTGATGTGTTCATCAGCAACGACCCTCACGATGGTGCGGTGACTCATCTGAACGACGTGGTATTGGCCATGCCGGTGTTTGCCGACGGCCTACTGGTTGCCTGGACCGCGAACATTGCGCACTGGAACGATGTGGGCGGCCGAGTGCCTGGGTCGTTATCGACGGATGCCACGGATATCTTTCAGGAGGGCCTGCGCCTGGGCTCGGTAAAGCTGATCAGCAAGGGCCAACCGATCCGTTCGGTGTTGCAGATATTGCGGGCCAACACCCGTATGCCGGACTTCATGGAAGGTGACCTGTGGGCCGGGGTCGCCGCCGTACGCGGTGGCGCCGCACGGCTGCGCGAGCTCACCGAAAAATACGGCACCGTGCTGTTTTTACTGGCGATGAAAGACTTCATGGATTTGGGCGAAAAGATGTCGCTCAAAGCCCTGGCAACATTGCCTGCCGGGCAACTGAACCTTGAAGAGCTGCAAGACGACGGCAGCCTGTTCAAGGTTCGGATTGATATCCGCAGCACTGAGTTGGTGATCGACCTGCGGGACAACCCGGACCAGTGCCTGGGGCCGACCAACCTGAGTCGCGACGGCGCGGTGGTCGCCGCACAAATGGCGTTCAAGGCCTTGACCACGCCGCAAGGCATCACCAATGGCGGTACTTTTCGACCCCTGCGGGTACTGACTCGCCCAGGCTCGTTATTCGACGCCATGCCGCCTGCCGCAGAGGGCTTTTACTTCGAGAACCTGATTCGGGTGCACGACCTGATCCTGTGCTGTCTGGCCCAGCAGTTTCCCGATCGTTTGCCCGCCGGCAATTTCGCTTCCGTGTGCGCCACAATCATCGGCGGCGTGCACCCGGACACCGGCCGCGTGTTTACCCTGGTGGAGCCGGAAATCGGTGGCTGGGGCGCAGAACCCGGGCGCGATGGCAACAATGCGGTTTACTCCGGGTTGCATGGTGAGACCTACAACTGCCCCGTTGAAGTCTGTGAGGCGCGTTATGGGCTGTATGTAGAGCGCATGGCGCTGAATGACGAACCCGGCGGGCACGGCCAGTTCCGCGGTGGCCGCGGCGTGTGCATTGACTACCGGATTCGTGCCGATGACAGCTTCATGACCTGCGGCTACACCCGTTCGGTCATCCCGCCCTGGGGCCTGGACCAAGGTGGCGAAGGCACGCCCAATTATGTCGAAGTCATCCGCAAAGACGGTCAACACGAGCGTTACTGCATGGCCAGCGGCATTGCCTTGAATGCCGGAGACCTGGTCAGAGTTCGCACCGGCGCAGGCGGCGGGTATGGCCCTGCCAGCCGGCGCGACCCGCACGCCGTTCGCGAGGACCTGAAAAATGGCTATATCGACGCCGCGACCGCCCGCTCGGTTTACGGCCTGACACTTTAGCCCCGGGTCGCCTCGAACCCACCTGACGCTCGGCTTGAAAACAACAACAAAAAAGAGAGCACAACCATGAAACCGCAACACTCATCGCGTTTATGGGTAGCGCCCGCGCTTGCCCTGATTTTGGGATTCACACCCTCGGCACAGGGCGATCAGTTCATTGGATTCGCCCAGCCGGGAATACCCGGAAAGTGGGCATTGGAATCTTTCCCCGTGTTCAATCGCACCAAGGATGGCGACGTGCGAGCGGGCAGTAATACGGTCCTGGCGTACTTCTCCGAAACCGGCTTGACCGGAACGCAGCGCGATCAGGTGCAGTTCTGGGTAGGCGCCGATGCGGGTTACACCGGCGCTAATGGCACACGCAGTAATGGTTCGTGGGGCGTCGCCTCCCCCAACCTGGGCCTGGCCTATTACTACAACGTGCTAGAACCCACCAGCCCGTATGGCTCCGACGACTTCACCACGTTCTGGGTCAACCCAACCCTTTCGCTGGAGTTTCCCAACGGCAACGATGAAGGCACGGGATATGGCGCCTTCGCCAACCGCTACGGTGCCAGCTTCAGCGTCGCCAACTACCTGCGTGTAGGGCGTTTCGCTGCCACATTCACGCCAGTTGGCATCCATTACGCCGCGCGCAATCGTCACGCTACCGACCTTGGCGACGGTGCCCCCACGCGGCTTCAAGGGGGTGTCAGCTGGTGGTTCGCAAACGTTGCGGCCGGGTATCTGGTGACCGACGACTTATGGCTCGGTGTGCATCACGCCTATCACATCAACAACCGTACGGCCTCGGACTTCAAGGAATCGCGCCAAGGCAAAATCGGCCCGGCGATGACCTACACAGGTTTCAGCAAACAGGGCTTCTTCCTGTCGACCAACCTGAACGTCGATTACTACCACAGCGACAACCTGCCCCATTCCAATAGCTTGACCATGGCGCTGGTTAAATTTTTCTAGCGCCACTCACTCGCCTATGAGGAATACCGTATGGACAGCACTCCCCCCACTCTTGCGCCCCACGACATGCCGGTCATCGTACGCTGGCTTAACCCCATCGGGTGCCCGACCTTCGACGCGCCTATCGCCGAGCTGCTGCACAGCATCAAACAACCCTCCACCGAAGTTGAGGTCGTGTCGTTCGACATGGCCTCAAGCCCCACCCACCTGGAATACCGCGCCTACGAGGCTCTCACCTATGAACGCACCGTGCGCGTTGCCCGAGATTGTGCACAGTCGGGCGTGGATGCATTGGTGCTGGGCTGCTTTTACGACCCGGCATTGGCCGATGCCCGCGAACTGTCCGGTAAGACCCTGGTCGTGGGGCCCTGCCAGGCCAGCCTGCAAGTGGCGGCGCACTTGGCGAATCGGTACTCGATCATTGTCGGGCGTACCAAATGGATTGAGCAGATGCGCAGCCTCGTCCAAAGCTACGGTGCCGGCGACAGATTGGCGTCCATGCGACCGCTGGGCATGGGCGTGGATGAGTTCCAGCTCGACCACGCGGTGACGCGCCGCAAGATCATCGAACAAGCTCGGCGCGCCGTCGAAGATGACGGCGCCGAGGCCATTATCCTGGGCTGCACCATCGAATTCGGCTTTTTTGAGGAGGTGCAGCGGGAGGTCGGCGTACCGGTGATCGACCCGGTAGTGGCGGCATTCAAAGTGGCCGAAGCCATGGCCGGAATGAAACGCAGGTTTGGCTGGCGCCCGAGCCGCGTGGGCAGCTGTGAGCCGCCACCCGAAGCCGAAATCAAACGATTCGGCTTGTTCCAGGGCCCCGCCCCCATCGGCAATCGCGTCAAAGCCTGAGCACAAAAAGGATAGCCACTATGAGTGAGATTCCCTCGACGCCACACCCTACAGCGGCGCCCAATCGCAACGTGGGTGATGTGTTCAGAGACGTTCCGCTAACCCGTAACCACCTGCGGTGTTGCCTGGTGTTGTTCCTGGTATTTGCGATTGAAGCGTGGGAGATGATGATCATCGTCTACACCGCGCCGCTGATTGCTGCGGATTTTTCCCTGGATGCACTCGCACTGGGCCATCTGATCGGCGCGATGTTCATCGGTATGCTGCTGGGGGCGTTGGCCTGGGGCAAGCTGGCCGAACACATCGGTCGCAAACGCGCAATTATCTGGAGCCTTGGCAGCTATGGGGTGATCTCGTTGGCCAGCGCGTTTGCACCGGACTATTCGAGCTTGTATGCCCTGCGATTGCTCTCCGGAGTTGCGGCCGTGGGCATGATAGTGGTGACATTTGCGCATTTTCAGGAGCTGCTGCCGGTACGCCATCGCGGCGCGTTGACGGTGTATCTCGCCTCGGGCTGGCCGATCGGAATGTTATTGGCCCTGGGCGCCACGGTATGGCTGATGCCATATGGTTGGCGCGCCGTTATCGTCTTGAGTTCGCTGGGCGGGTTATGGGCGATTGCCGTAGCGCGCTGGGTACCAGAGTCGCCTTACTGGCTGGCGTCAGTCGGGCGCCAGGAAGATGCCAAGGCAACAATTTATACGTTGAGCCAAGGCTCGATGCTTATACCCGAGGGGTGCGAGCTGCAGGTCGATCGGACAACATCCGGGCGTCAACGCGACATGTTCACGGGCGCACTGCTCAAGGTCAGCCTGCTGCAAATAACCGTTAACTTTACATTTTCGTGGGGTTACTGGGGCCTGCAAACATGGCTGCCGACGCTGCTCCAGCAACGTGGCCTGAGCCTGCCGCAAAGCTACGGTTTTATTGCGCTGTCGGCGCTGTGCATGATTCCGGGGTACATGGCGGCGGCTTATTTGACCGCGCGGCTGGGGCGTAAAAAAGTCATCCTGAGTTTCATTGGCGCAGCGGTGCTCGCCGGGTACGGATTCGCCAACGCCCATAGCCTGGAAATGCTCTACCTGAGCAACTTCGCCCTGGCCTTTTTCAGCCTCGGTGCCTGGGGTGTATGGGGTACCTGGATTGGCGAACTGTACCCGACGGCCCTGCGCACAGCGGGCTATGGCTGGGCCATCTTCGCCCAGCGCGTGGCGAACGTGCTGGCACCCTCGCTGATCGGTGCACTGATCGCCTATGGCTCCTCGTTCAACCTGACCGCCACCATCATCAATGCGTTCCTGCTGGTCACGATGCTGCTCGCCGCGTTGATTCCCGAAACGGAAGGCGAGGCATTGCGTTAAAGCGCCCTGGCTTCACCGTCGAATCCGACTGATCCAAGCGCAAGCTACTGGCATTCACGGGCTGGCATAGCAGATTGAATAGGCGCCTTAAACGGCTCCCGATATCGGTCGGGAGCCCCGGATCACCCTTGGAAACGGAGTTCCCATGGACAGCAATCCACCGCCAGACCGTTTGGTTTTCCCCATGCAGCGCGGGCCTTTTCAAAACAACGGCGCCTCGCCGTGGTACTGCACGCTCAATCTTGGCACGCCAGGGCAAAGGCTGAAGTTCGCGATCGACTCAGGCACTAATATCAATTGGGTCACATCGACGCTCTGCCCGCATGATCAATGTGTCCATTTCGCGGATGGCCGTTTTGACGTTGCAGCGTCCAGCACCTTCCGTTTTACCGATTGCCTGCGTCGGCCTTACAGCTTTGGCCCATGGGGCACGATGCAGGTCGAGACGGCTTCAGACGTATTGGCCACGCCAGCCGGCGCTCGCTTGGATACCCAGCTGTTTGTCGCCGCGAACTATGCGGGTGAGCAATTCAAACAGCTCGACTGGGACGGCGCACTGGGCCTGCCTTGTAGCAGTGCGTACGTAGAAAGTCGCAACTCGTTTGTGCTCCAGTCATTGATGCGTGAGGGGCAACTGTCCCCGGCCTACCCCTTTGTGGCGTTTGACTGGAACCGTCATGAGCGCAATGGCACCTGCCAAATGGGCGCGGTTGACCCGTTAAAAACTCAGGGCCCACGCCTGTTTTTACCTTGGTCCGCCTACACCGCCTTGCCCGGGGTTGAATACATCTGGTCGACCGAACTCAAGTCTTATACCGTCGGCACAGAACAGTTGGCCGCCGATATCAAGTTCGCGATCGATTCCGGTTCTTCGCGGTTCAAGGGCGACGATACATTGATGCGCCAGACACTGGCCCGTATTGCCCAGGGAGGCGAACCTGACGTTGTGTTGGGATTTGCCGACGGCGAACTCACCTTGGGAGCCAATCTCTACAACTGCCTGATCGACGAAGGTCCGCAAAAAGGCCAGGTGCTGCCACAGTTCAATGCACTCGGCCTGACCGATCTCGTGCTGGTGGGGTCGGTGGTCATGGAGCATTGCTACACGGTGTATGAATACCAGGTGGTGCAATGCTCGAACACGGTTTACTCCCTGTCACCGGTGGGCGTCTGGCTATTCAATCGCCCGGATAGCCCGCAAATCATTACCCAATCTTCTTCGCGGCGCTTCGCCCCCGGCGAACGAACGGTGCTCGACGGCAAGACCACCCTGCTCAGGGTTGCCAGTGAAACTGTCTCGGTCGCGGGCACCTGGCAGAACGACTACGGCTCACTGATGAGCCTGAACGTCTCGGACCGGCAAGTTTGCGGCACTTACCAATCTTCAACCGGCTCAACTGGCCACTATGCCATCCGCGGATTTACAGCGGGAGCAGGTGCCACACGCATTAAAAACCAGCCGTTGGCATTGGCCATTGAGTGGCACGACCTTGGCGACGAAACGAGCGACCCCAGTTGGAACTGGGTCTCGGGATTGAGCGGGCAGTTGAGTACTGACGACAGAGGTGATGTGCTGACACTGTCGCACCTGCTGGTCGCATCGGGTGACTTTCCTGACCTTGCGAGCCGGGGAAACTACCTCGACAAGCTGGTGTATCGCCGAGTGGCAGAACACCCCCCAGCCACATCCTGTGAGCCTAGCGAAGTGATGCCGGTCGAAAACGCGTTAGCCGGCCAATGGGTCGCCCTTGATCAAACGATCCTGTCATTGACGGTTGAGGCTGACAGCCAACATCGATTCGGAATTGTTCGAGGCTTTCTAACCACCAACGACACCGCTGTCGAACTGACCGGGTTTACCGACATCAACGCCGTCACCAGCAAGCTCGCGTTGCAATCCGTTAGTTTGACCGTAACAACTACGCAGGACGGTGCCGTCTCGACACTCTGCGGCACTTTGGATTTTGCGCAGCAAACGTTGAATCTGCTGGTACTGGCAAGCTCGCCAGTCCCGCCCGCACAGGCCTACCTCGCAACGAAAATTTCCTCGTTGAATTTCATCCGCGCTACTTCACCAGTCTCTTTTCCTTAGACGGTCTGTACCCGAAATACGCGCTATAGCACTTGCTGAAATGACTCGGTGAGACAAACCCGCACGCCACCAGCACGTCCACTTGCGACAGCTCGGTGTGCTGCAACAGGCGCCGCGCCTCGGTTACACGTAACTCCATGTAATAGCGTTGCGGTGTGGTGCCCAGTTGCTCTTTGAACAGCCGCTCAAGCTGGCGGCGCGAGCGGCCGGCGTAGACGGCCAGTTGATCGAGCTCCAGCGGTTCTTCGAGGTTGGCGTCCATCAATTTGACCACTTCGCGCAGCGGTGCGCTGACGCAGACATTTTCCGTCGGTTTGATGCGTCGGTAGCGCGATTCTTCGAAGGCGAGGATGTCTTCGATGCCTTCGACCAGCGCCTTGCCGTGCACGCCTTTGATCCAGTCCAGCGCCATGTGGAATGCACCCGACGGGCTGGAAGCGGTCAGTCGGTCGCGGTCGATCACGTAGGGCTCACTGGTGACCTGGGCGGCCTTGGACACTTCTGCCAGTGCCGGGCGATGCTCCGGGTGGATGGCGCATCGATAGCCTTGCAGCAACCCGGCGCGGCCCAGGAACCAGGAGCCGTTCCACAAACCGGCGAGGCGCACACCCTGTTCGGCCGCGCTGCGCAACAGCTGGATGAAATCGTCGCCCGCTTTGAGCTCGGTGCGAAAGCCACCGCAGACGACCAATAAGTCCAGGTCCGGCAACACCGACAGCGCCAGGCGCGCATCGGGACGGATCACCAGGCCCAGGTCACTGATGACTTCACCGTCGCCGCAACCAAACGTACGGGTGGCGAACAGCTCGGGGCGCAGCAGGTTGGCGGTGATGAGTGTATCGAGGGTCTGGGTGAATGCGGGCAGGGAGAAGTGTTCGAGCAGCAAAAACCCGACACGCGTGACCTGCGGCGGCTGCTGGGTGTTTTCATTGAGGTAGCGCAGGTTCTTGCCTTTCATGCCACCGCTGAACTGGCGTCTTTCCATCGAGGGTTGGCCCACTCTTATTGTTGATGCAGTGGGCGCTATCTTAGGGGCAAATGCGCAAACTGTCCCGGTGCTTTGCCCGGACGGTTAATGGCTGATCTTTAGAAAACCGCCGGCCTTGCGGCCCCGCAGTCGCAGCGTTGCCGGACCATCTGATACGGTTTTTTCTTTTCTATCTGCGCCTGTATCGAAATGCCGCCGAAGCGGACAATGGCGCCATCCCGACATTCCTGTCGCTCCCCTTCCCTTCGGAGGCCTTATGACCAAGATGGCAATTTTTCTGTTCGGTTTTTTGGTGTTGACCATTGGCATTGGCTTGCTGGCGACCATCTCGCCGGTGTAACCGCGGAACCGGGCGGGCCGCTTGCGGGGGCATCGATGCAGCCGATCAACTGACAAACAGCATCGGGTACAACGACAACACCAGCAAGCCGGCCATCGACCAATTGAACACCCTTATCCAGCGTGGCTCGCGCAACACGTTACGCAGGCCGGTGCCGAAGCCCGCCCATACGCACACGCTGGGCAGGTTGACCACTGCAAACACCAGGGCAATCACCAGCACGTTGGTCACGTAACCCTCAGCCGGCGTGTAGGTGGTGATCGCGCCCAACGCCATGATCCATGCCTTGGGGTTGACCCATTGAAAGGCGGCTGCGCCTAAAAAGGTCATGGGCTTGCCGTGCTCACCGCTGCTGTCGGACATGCCTCCAGACGTCGCAATCTTCCACGCCAGGTACAGCAAGTACGTCGCGCCCACATAGCGCAGTACGGTGTAGGCCCAAGGGAAGAGTTTGAACACCTCACCCAGGCCCAGGCCGACCGATATCACCAACAGCATGAAACCAATACTGATCCCCAACGCATGGGGCATCGAGCGGCGGAACCCGAAGTTCACGCCTGAGGCGAGCAACATCGTGTTGTTGGGCCCGGGGGTGATTGAAGACACGAAGGCAAACAGCACAAACGCTGACAGTAGGCTGGTAGACATGAACATGGCGCGGCATCCAAGCGGTGATGGTATGCCTGCGACAGTAGTCGGTTGCGGTCACAACCGCCCCGTACAGCTAGGGGCGGATCGAGGAATACACTTTGGCCCTAGTCAACAAGAGTCCATCCGGTTTACCACGGACGCCGCAGTTTCAACCTGACTGGAAACGGTTCCCGATGGTTGCGCCGGGAACCGTCTATCTTGGCTGACAACACACGGGGCTCAGTTTTGTGGCCGTTGCTTGGTCGAGTCCAGCTCGGCTTTTTTACCGGTGGAAATCTCGGTGATTTGCGCGGACTTGGCGATGGCGAAATCAAACGTGTCCTGCATTTTGGCGATGGCGTCGGTCGACGTGCCGTTCAACCCACCGTTGGCGGCCCAATCGAAGTTCCACACCCCCGACAGGTTATCGGCACCGGCTACGTCGTGAGTTTCGATGGCGGTGAACACATCCGGATGGCGCTCCATGTACTTGGCAGCATCGGATACATCGGTAGGCACCTTGCCAGAGGCATTGTTGGCCAACTGCGTCAGTTCCTGCTTGGTAATCGCTGACTTGCCGGTCTGGCGCAGGTAGTCGGCAATCACCTTGCTGGACTTGGCAATGTTCAACTTGTCATCGAACGTAGACGGTGAGGACTTTGGAGTGTTCGGCCCGCCGGCCGCGGGCGTTACGGTAGTAGACATCGGCGCTGCTCCCTCAATGGAACGAATGAAATCGTCGTGCTGACGATACCCCGACGCGGACGTTAGCATGGGCAAAGAGCCATTCCCCACGCTTCACAACATTTCACAACGGCAGGCCGGTTTTCGCAGCGCGTTCGCCGGTTTAACCAGGCTAATCAGAGGATGCGCAGTTGCTCAAGGATTTCGCCTCGCAGGATAAGGCCCTTGGGCTAGGCTGGACGCTATCAAGGGCTGCACACTCATCAACAGGGAGGCACATGATCCACATTCGTGAAGCGACCAACGCCGATATCGATACGCTGCGTGAGGTCGGTTGCGAAACCTACCGCGAACACTTTTCGACGTTATGGTCTCCTGCCGGCCTGCAAGGTTTCCTCGATCAAGACTTCTCAGCCAGCGCGCTGGGCCGGTCACTCGACTTACCCGAACGCCAGCTCTGGCTGATGGCTGCAGACGAACAGGGTAAGGCAGTTGGATTTGCCAAGGTCAATTGGTCAACCCCCGCGCCTTTAACCGGTGACGTGGGTGCAGAGCTGCAGAAAATCTACTTCCTGAAATCCGCCGCCGGGATGGGTTACGGAAAACGACTGTTGCAGGTCATTCGTGATAAAGCCGCCCAACGCGGGGAACGCTGGCTTTGGCTGGACGTGCTCAAAACCAATGCACCTGCGCAGCGCTTTTATCAGACGGTTGGGTTTCAACGCATCGGCGAAATTCCGTTCAGTACGGACCTGGCTGAAATCGGTATGGTGGTGATGGCGCTTGAATTGCAGCCATAAACGGGGAAGCAAATGGAAGCATTGATCCATGGGCTCGATGGGCCCAGAACCGCTCAGCAGGAACTGTTTTACGACCTTGAAGACGCGACCGCTGTTATCGGCTGGTCGCTGGTTGAACTGACGGCCATGGCGCAAAGCGGCAGAACGCCGGATGAAGCCGTGGCGCTGATGAAAGTATGCGCGCTGTTGATCGCTCAACAGCAAAAGCTTGGCGTGTACGCAGAAGAGGTCAAGGTGCACCGTATCGTCCGGGCAGAGGCCCCGTGAACACTGGCCGGTCGCTTAGGTGATCCGCCACCCTAAAAGGAATGTATGCATGCCGTTCTCACCGCAAGAAAGCCGCGCGTTACTCGCCCTCAAGGGTGTCGGCCCCACCGTCATCACACGGTTGGAGCAGATGGGTATCGACTCGCTCGACGCGCTCGGGAAATCCGATGTGAATGACATCCTGGCTCAGGTATCGGCGGCGCTCGGTTCGACGTGCTGGAAGAACAGCCCTCAGGCCCGCGCGGCGATTACTGCCGCGATAGCGCTTGCGAGGGCTCAGGCTGAAGAGGCGTGAGCGCCCCTGGGGGGCTCATGCCTGAAATGAGCGAGCCAGACGGTTGATCATGCATCATGATCGGCTACTCGATGTGAATGAGGCGTGGGTGTGGCTGGCCGAGGCTCACAAGCTTGCTCGTCGGCTTATCACTTGAATTTGTCTAAACCCTCTAACCGGGCACTTATCTGCTGACAATTTTTCCGAAGGGAATCAACAAAATGTTCCACGGTAGACGATTCGGGGCGGTGCAACGGCCGTACAACACTGACACAGTAAGAAATTGAATGTGAAAAGCGACGAATCTGCAAACCTCGCCCGACATAGTCGAGGGCGGTGATCGGATTCACAATGGCAACGCCCACCCCCAGGTTAACGGTCGCACACACGGCGCTCGCGCTATGTGTCTCTACCGCGAGCCGTCTTTCAATGCCTGACTGGTGGAAGATAGCGTCCGTTTTTCTTCTGTAGGGATCATCCGCCGCAAGGTAAACAAAATTTTGCCCCTCGAAGTCTTGTGGTGTGAGGACTGTTTTCGCATTTAATTCGTGATAAGACGGTAAAACACACACCACGTCGAGGTTCAAGAGTGTTTCGATGTAGGTGCCCGGGGGTGTTTCCAGGGTTTCAGTCAACCCCAGGTGATAACGCTGAGCAGTCAGCGACTCCTCGAGGGCGGGCGATTCCTGGGGCGTGATATTGATGCTGACGCCCGGAAATTCACTGCAGAAATCCTGGCAGACCTGTGGCAACAAGGCATTCGAGAAAGCCGGTATGCACGTCAACGAAATTTGCCCTTGCCGAAAATGCCTGATGGCCTCGACGGCATTTTTCACTCGGGCTAAGCCCACATAGCTGCGTTGAACTTCATCGAACAACATCAGCCCATGCTCAGTCGGAATCAACTTTGCACCCGCGCGCTTGAACAACGTCAACTGAGTCAGCGTTTCGAACCGGCTGAGCTCTCGGCTGATGGTGGGCTGCGAGGTATGCAGAAGTTCAGCGGCACCCGTCGCGCTGCCGGTCGTCATTACTGCCCAAAATACTTCCACATGGCGAAAACTGAAATTCATGAGCCAACCCCGCGATGAATCGAACACGCCACACCATATCAGAAATGAATAGCCAGCCGCTAAATTGATATTTTTACTTTGTTTTTTTGCTGAGCATACTTTCCAGGTACTCGAGACTTTAATGATCAGGATGATCGCTACATGAGTGCGCTTATCGCGTCCTGAATAAAATAACCCTACAGCGAGCGGGCGATGAAATACCGGCGATTTGGACGACTGGAATGGAATGTTTCTGAAGTGGGATATGGAATGTGGGGGGTCGCGGGAGGTGAAGGGGGTTGGACCGGCTCATCCGATGTCAGCGGCATGGCGGCGTTGGAGCATTCGATTCAACTAGGCTGCAACTTTTTCGATACGGCGTGGATTTATGGTCGTGGCCACAGCGAAAAAATGCTGGGGGAAGCATTACGAAACCACCCAGGCAAAACCTTATATGTAGCCACTAAAGTCCCCCCCAAGAACCGCGAATGGCCCTCGCACCGGGGCGACCGTTTAGACCAGATTTTCCCGCCCGACCATATTGAAGAATATGTCGAGAAAAGTTTGCAGTCACTCGGCTTGGCGTCCCTGGATTTACTGCAATTTCATGTCTGGGAAGATGCGTGGGCTCATGATGAATCCTGGATACGCGTGGTGGATGACCTCAAACGGCAACGCCTGATTCGCGGCATCGGCATCAGTGTCAATCGCTGGGAACCCACCAACGTACTCGACACGCTGAAAACAGGAATGATCGACGCGGTACAGGTGATTTATAACGTCTTTGATCAAGCGCCTGACGATGAATTACTTCCGTTATGCCGCGAACTGGACATTGCCGTCATCGCCAGGGTGCCGTTCGACGAAGGCTCTCTGACGGGGAATTTAACGATCGACTCAACGTGGCCTGCCGGTGATTGGAGAAGCAGCTATTTCGTGCCAGAAAACCTGGCAGCGACGGTGGCGCGGGTCGAGTCTTTGAGACGGGCTCTTCCCGCCGATACTCAGCTATCGGACGTCGCGCTGAGGTTCATTCTGTCCAACGATAACGTCGCAACGACTATTCCTGGCATGCGCTCTATTCCACATGTCGAAGCGAACATGGCGTGTTCTGACAAGGGCAAGATAGAGCCGGCGTTAATGACGCTACTACGACAGCACCGATGGGACCGTGAACCGACCGCGTGGTCGCAGTAACAGGCGTGAAGCGAAACTGTTAATAACAACAACTCTCTAAAGGACTACCGCGTGAAATTCTCGGACTTGAAAGGTAAGAAAGTTGGCATCTGTGCCTCCGGTGGCTTGGTCAGCTTATTCATCGCGCAGCGTTTGAAAGAGGAGCACGTTGACGTCGAACAGTTCATTGTCGACATTGGTCAACCGGGTGATGAAGCACACGAGTTTTGTGCAGACAACATCGAATTGATGCAGGCCGTTAATGTCATTGATTTGAAGGAAGACATTGCGCTCAGCTTTCTCCACGCTGTACGTGCCCAGGCGCAGTACGACGGTGGCTACTGGAACACGACTGGCATCGCCAGAGCCGTAACTGTTAAAGGCCTGGTTGATGCATTGCGCGAACGTCAGTGCAGTGTATTGGCCCACGGCGCCGTTCATGGCGGCAACGATGAATTCCGCTTCAATTACTACCTGAAAATGTTTGCGCCAGAGATCACGCCCTTTTCTCCCTGGGAAGACCCAACCACGTCAGATCGTTTTCGAACCCGCGTAGACATGGGCGACTTTGTTGCCGACGCCGACGAAACCATGATGCGTACGAAAGCCCATCACTCCGTTGATGCCAACGTCGGCGGTGTGTCGCATGAGAACCGCGAAGTTGAGGTGCTCTCAAATTCACCCGACATGATCAGCCCGATCATGGGCGTCAAGGTCATGGATGCGCCCGACGTGCCAGAGACTTGCAGTATCACCTTTAAGCAAGGTATTCCCGTTGAGATTAATGGTCAGTCAGTGAGTTACTACCAGGCACTCGCTGAAGCCAACAGGATCGCAGGCCGCAATGGGGTGGTCTTGAAGAACGTATTGGAAAACCGAATGAACGGCACTAAAGGCCGTGGCTTATACGAATCTCCGGGGCTGGACATGCTCGGCATCGCAGCGAAACATCTACTGCAAGCAACGGTCGACAAGGACTCATGGGAGGTCCTGCGGTTTTTGTCACCCTTTATCGCACGTCAATCGTATGCAGGTCGTTTGTATGACCCCGCCACGCAGGCCGCATTGGCCAACGTAGCCACATTGACTGAACAGGCGAATGGCACCGTCGATGTGATCGCTTATAAAGGCAACTACATGGTTGACCGCGTACGCGAATACTCCAAGTCGCGCTTTACCGCACAGCAATTCCGTTTCGCTCATGGCGGGCAAAAGTGGATCACTGAATCCGTTTAAGCCATGAGGGGCTGACTGTCCTGGCATCCTGCACATATTGCTGAAATAAAGGTTAACTATGCAGCACAGACTAATTGTTTTGTGGGCCCCTCCACGCTCGCTTTCCACCGCATTTGTACGTGTGATCGCCGCGCGTGGTGACTTCACTGTCTTGCATGAGCCTCTGTGCGATCTGTCGGCGTGTGGTATATACAGCCATCCGCAGACGGATCATTCAACTCAGACGTTGAACAATTCAACCGAGCTTTTCAATTATGTACAGGCATTGCGCGCGCAACGTGCTGTGTTCATCAAGGACACCTGTGAGTTTGACTATCGTCATCGACTGACGGGAACGTCTTATATGCGCGAAGCACAACATGTGTTCATGTTGCGCAATCCGGAAAAGGTTATTAACTCACACTACTATATTAACCCAGGCCTTACCTGCAGCGAGGTGGGCTACCAACACTTGGCTGAACTCTATGATGCCGTGAAGGCGGAGTCGATACATTCGCCCTTGTTCGTTGATGCGGACGACATGATCCTGAGCCCTGAGTGTGCAATTTCGAACTTTTGCAGGGATGCTAACTTGCAACACCTGCCCGCTGCTCTCCAGTGGCAGAGCGGACACTTGGATGTGTGGGAGCGAACCCAGCATTGGCATTTGGATGCAGCAAACAGCACAGGCATTGCGCCGATCAAAAAGCAATACAGCACGCGCGTCGACAACCACCCGGTACTGCATGAATTCTACTTAGAAAATATGCCGCATTATGAGTATTTGAAGCGTGAAAGGGAGGCTGTACTAAACAAGCACCTTGGCGACCTAGGGTAACGAACGAAATGCCTATATCTGATGTGGCCTGTGACCTGACCTGGCAATTATTTCCCGTGGAACAATCTATGCGCAGCGCTAGATTGAAACAAAAACCTTGTGTGCTTTGGTTTACCGGCTTGAGTGGGGCTGGAAAGAGCACCGTGGCCGGTCTGGTAGAATCGCTGTTATTCCAGAAAGGTTACCTGACTTACGTGTTGGACGGGGATAACGTACGTCATGGGCTATGCCGTGACCTGGATTTCACCCACCAAGGGCGAAGTGAAAATATTCGACGGGTGAGTGAAGTCAGCAAGTTGCTTGCTGACGCGGGCTTAATCGTATTGACCGCATTTATTTCTCCTTTTCGATATGATCGCGCCCAGGTAAGAGCGCTGATTGGCGACAGTGATTACGTGGAAATCTTTATCAATGCCTCTTTTGATGTGTGCGAGGCACGCGATCCAAAAGGGCTGTATAAAAAAGCCAGGGAGAAACAGGTCGCCGAGTTTACCGGCATCGATTCTCCATATGAACCACCGGTACATCCCGAACTCATCATCAATACGGACACTCAAACCGCAATTGCTTGCGCTGAACAGATTGTCAACTATTTGTACAGCACGGGTCGGTTGTTATTGGAATCAACGGATGACTGCTTATCCCGCGAGCGGGTCAGTGCACGCAGTTAAGCTCATCAATTGGAGGAAGCAAGATGGACCATTTTAATTTTGTCGACGGTCATTTACATGTGGAGCACCTTGATGTTCGTCAGATAGTCGAACAGCATGGAAGCCCCGTGTATGTCTATTCAGCACACACCCTGAAAAATCACTACACCGTGCTGAAAGATGCGTTTTCTGCCCTCTCGCCGTTGATTTGTTTCTCAGTTAAAAGCTGCAGTAATCTCAGCATCCTTAAGCTCTTGGTCGATCAAGGATCAGGGCTGGATGTGGTCAGTGGCGGTGAGCTCCACCGGGCACTGATGGCGGGAGTGACTGCGGACAAGATTGTGTTTGCCGGGGTCGGCAAGTCGCGTGAAGAAATTCGCTACGCGGTTGAAGCTGGCGTTTTCCTTTTTAATGTGGAGTCTGAAGGCGAGCTGCTGCGTCTGGATGAGGTCGCCACGACGGCCGGTAAGCGTATAAAAGTGGCCATTCGTATCAATCCGGATGTGGCGGATGCTGGCACCCCTGAGAAAACCTCAACAGGCGGCCGCCAGACAAAATTTGGCATACCGATGGAACGCGCCTACGAACTGTTCGAGCCGAAGCGTTACTCAAGCGTCGATGTCGTTGGGATCCATATTCACCTTGGATCGCCGATTCCATCAGCTCAGACCTATTTGTCTGCCATCGATAAGATCGAGGACATGATCAACCGACTTAAGGCGACTGATTGCGCGATCGAATTTGTCAACATTGGCGGAGGTTTTCCAGCGCAGTACGGGACCGAAAGCAATCCCGTTGGCTCATTAACTGAAACGGGAGCACTTATTTGTCAGCGTCTGCAAGGGCTGAAACAGCGCGGTATCCGCTTCATCATTGAACCGGGTCGTTCGATCAGCGCAAATGCCGGTATTTTGCTGACCACCGTCGAATACATTAAACAAGGCTGGGATCGAAAGATCGCTATTGTCGATGCGGGCATGAACGTACTGCTGCGGCCCACCCTGTATGGTGCCAACCATGTTATTTGGCCAACCCATTTTGAAAATTTTTCTGGCCATTGGACGGCGTTAACCCACAGCGCTCAGCAGTCCGACGCCACTCACTTGGAGGAGACCGATATTGTTGGGCCTATTTGTGAGACCGGCGATCACTTTGCATTAGGTCGAGCATTACCGGCGTTTGACAATGGCAGTGTATTGGCGATTTTTTCATGTGGTGCGTATGGCATGAGTATGGCCAGTCAATACAACTCCCGTGGGCGCCCACCCGAAGTCCTGGTTGAGGGAATCAATGCCAAGTTAATACGGACTCGTGAAACTCACGAAGATTTAGTGGCTCACGAATTATGTGGCTTGGACAACGCTTGACGCTGACGCACTGCGGCGGCTCTCTAAATAGATTGGAATGTGACCATGACTCACAACATTGCAGTAATCGTCGATGCGTATTCCACTGGCGCGAAACTGGCCGCTAAGTTTCATGCAGAGGGCGTAGCGGTCCTGCACGTCCAAAGTGCCTCGCCCATCATTGATTTTTATATCAACGATTTCAGGCCCGACGACTTTATCGCCAACGTGGTATTTAACGGTTTGGCGGAATCTCTAGTCGAAATCAATCGATGGTTGAACGGCATCAAGCCTATTTGTGTTTTGGCCGGCGCCGAAACAGGCATTGAACTTGCGGATCTGCTCGCCGGCGAACTCGGCGTGGAGGGAAACTCCACAGAGACGTCGCGTGTTCGGCGAGATAAATACGCAATGGCCTGCGCGCTTAAAGAGGCGGGGTTAGCCACACCTTATTTTCTGCGCACAGACAATTTACACACGTTGACTGAATGGGCCTCAGGCCACGGCTGGCCAATTGTGCTGAAGCCCTTAGCCAGTGCAGGTAATGACAGTGTATTTTTCTGCAATGACCGAGCCGAACTGGAAAGTGCTTTTCACTCCATCTATAACAAAGCCAACCGCTTTGGTGGGCACAATAACCATGTGCTGGCACAGACCCTTTTGAAGGGGACGCAGTACGTCATTAATAGTGTTTCAATCGACGCGCAGCATTATATTTCTGATATGTGGATCGATCGCCGCAAAGTGATTGCCGGCGCCTCAAATATTTATGATTGCGAAGAACTTCTGCCCTATGAGGGCGAGGTGCAGGCGGCTTTAGTCAGCTATATGAAAAAAGCGCTTGATGCGCTGGGTGTGCACAATGGGCCCGCTCACTCCGAAATCATGATGACGGCTGAAGGGCCGGTGTTGATTGAAACCGGCGCCCGCCTGCAGGGCGCAATGCTTGAAGAAGCGGTTATTGAGGCGCTTGGCGAGAGCCAAATCACGCTGACGATCGAACGTTATTGCCACCCTCACCTGTTCAAACGGCGTTTGGGCCAGCAGTACGTTTTATCAAAACATGTCCTATGCGTAGCGATGATCTCCGACCAGGAAGGCGTCGTTGTTGATACAACCGGCTTCGAGAAGATTCGATCGCTTTCTTCCTATGCCTGCCATTTCCACCTGCCCGAAAAGGGCGACACGATTACACGCACCATCGACTTATTTTCGATTCCGGGCGTTGTTTACCTGAGCCATGAAGAACTCGCCGTTTTACAGGCTGATTACGCAACGATCCGTCGGCTTGAGAGTGCACACCAAGTGTTTTCTCTGAATGAGAACGTACCTGTATAAAACCGGGTTCACTCGGCCCTAGCTGAGTTGAGCGAGTACCACAACCTTTTCTCGCTTGCCGGTTGACCACTTACAGCATCTCTGACGAACGCACATAGCGCTTAGATTGTTTATACATTTCTATTTACAGGAGTATTAGATGATTATTGGTCAACGCGAGCATTCACCCCTGAGTGGCTGTCAGCCAGACAGGCTAAGTGTACTGGCGATGGTGTATAAGGCTGCACACAGGCAGGGAAGCAAAACAGCAGTCACCTGCGGTGATCAATTCCTTACTTATAATGAACTCATAGCCGCTGCACGCGCCAACGCAAAGCGTTTGCACGCCTGCGGTGTGAGCAACAAAGATATTGTGCTTTGTGCGTTACCGACCGGCGTCGAGTTACCCATTGCGTGGTTGTCTGTGATGATGACCAACGCCATTATTATTCCGGTGGATGCCAAATGGCCGGAAAATAGAATACACGCAGTCGTTGAGGCCAGCCAGGCAGCATGGGTTATCACGAATGGAGAACAGCCGGCCTTAAGAAGTGCAGGCCTGAACCTGTTTGAAATAAGACTCGACGGCACGACTGACTTAAATGCTGAAACACACGCCCAGTGTTTCTCAGACGACCTGCTCTATGGTTTCTTTACATCGGGATCAACCGGCCGCCCGAAATGTGCCTTGAATTATCATGCAGGGCTTGTGAATCGCTTTACCTATATGACCAAGCGATTTGGTGGCGGGCACACTGTCTATCAGAACAGCGCGCCGTTGTTCGACTCATCAATTTGGCAAATGCTGTGGCCGCTTACCAACGGCGGCGTGGCGGTATTGCCTAAACAGCGCGATCACTGGAATGTCGAGTCGCTGGTAGACGAGATTGAACGTCATCACATCACGATGACTGATTTCGTACCCACCCTCTTCAAATTATTAACTCGTGCGCTGGAGAATGGGACCCTTGCCGCAAAACGCTTGGACAGCTTGCGGCATGTCTTGATCGGCGGAGAAGAGATTGACGCTGCATCCGTGCACACATTTAGGCGCTTTTTCCCACGTTGTACGGTCATCAATACCTATGGTCACACCGAGGCATCCATCGGGATGGTATTTCATGAGGTGTGCGATCACGACAATGACAAGATTCCACTCGGTCAACCTATCGATAATACGTATGTCAAAATTGTCGACGACCAGTTGAGGCCCGTGACGGATGGCGTCTTTGGGGAAATCGTTGTTGCCGGTATTTGCGTCGGAGGTGGCTACCTGAATGCCCCGGAACTGAGCGCACGATCCTTTATACGTAATCCCTTTTCAGACCTGCCTGGCGACAAGGTTTACTTGACTGGGGACATTGGCCGTATACGGCCCGATGGTTGCCTTGAATATGGCGGCAGAGCTGACGACCAAGTCAAGGTGCGCGGGGTGCGTATCGAGCTCAACGAAATAGTGTCGGCAATCAAGGCCGGGTTCGACGCCGTAAACGACGCACTGGCATTTGTCTTGCCCACTCAGCAGGGCGATGCGAGTTTGGCGCTGGTCTACGTGGCGCCACACGCATTGGATTTACAGCACGTACGACGCGAACTGGCGCGGCATCTGCCAGCGACACACATGCCACAGTTAGTGCATCACTTGAAGACTCTGCCTATTTCACCGAATGGGAAGGTAGACCGTAAACGTATAATCAATGACTTGAAAAACGATCATTCTGAAACGCTGCAACCCTGTAGCAACAGTACCCTGCTGGAAAAAATTATTGCGTGTTATCGCACCGTACTGCTGAACAATCAGATAGGGAGTGAAGACGACTTTTTCGAATGCGGTGGAGATTCGCTAGCAGCCGCTAATCTATCACTGGCATTGTGCAAGCATCTTGGAACCGATGTTCCGATGACCGCCATTTATCAGTTCGCAACGCCGTCGCAACTGGCCGACTTTATGAGCGGCTGTGAGCAAACGGTCGAAGCCACGCCAAGCGATAGTTTGGCGAGGGTCGCATTCAATAATCACCAGCCGACAGCGACAATGAGCTCGACGCTCTTATTGACCGGCTCGAGTGGTTTTGTAGGCATTCATATTCTTGCGCACTTATTAGCCACCACCCACCTGCACGTGACCGTCCTGCTACGTGGCAGCAACAGAGAAAGCGCTCTATGCCGCTTGGAGAAAGTGTTCCTGAGCGCGTTCCCTGCACGCGTATTACAACGCCAACGTATTACTGTCGTGCTAGGTGATTTGGCCTTGCCACGTTGGGGCTTGGATCCAGACGAATGGCAACATCAATGTGCTTCTATTGATGAGGTGATTCATTGTGGCGCGGCGGTCAATTTCCTGTTCCATGCCTCTCAATTGTTCTCAGCTAATGTGGGTGGAACCCAGGAACTCATCCGATTCTGTAATGAAGGTAAGGCCAAGAGGTTGCACCACATTTCATCGTTGGCAGCCAAGCTGCCAGCCGTGTCTGGCCGCGATCCGGAAGGTATTGTCTCGGCCATCGAGGCAGCAGCATTGGGTGTTACCGGGTACGGGTATACCAAATACCTGGCAGACAACCTCGTCGTTGCCGCACAGCAGCAAGGGCTGCATGCCAGGATTTATCGTGTCGATGATGTGCTGCCGTCAATGAGTACCGGCTACTCAAATGGCCAGTCCCTTTTTCATTTATTGCTTAAGCAATGCGTTCAGATGGGCGTGGCACCTGCGGGCTGCGGCAGCCTTGGCCTATTGTCAGCGGATGCGTTGGCCGAATGGTTGTGCACGTTTGTGGGTAGCCAGGAACGGTTCCAGAGTGGAGCCCCCCTGATTGATGTTGTTGGCCAACACTATGTCGAATTTGACGACATTGTGCGCTATACCGCGCAGAGAACGGGTCGTGATATAGCCTGCGCCTCCTATACAGAATTTTTGTCGATGCTAACGCACGCGGGTCAAAGCGAAGCGACGCTGATACAACAAATATTACCGCCCGTGAATGCTGACAAAGTGGCATTCACCAAAGCGCCCCGTTGCCTGCCAGCAGATATCCCTCAAGCTCATCTACTTACAGCGGACCTGAATAGTTTTGATGCTTTTATTCACCTGTTCAAAGCCGAACTGGATGAGCGTTCAAACAACCACTGTTGTGTGCTGAGCTAACGCGCGAAGCGTGGGCTTTAACATTCACACGCGCTTTAACTATTTATCTGTATTTTCCAGGAGAGACCTGTGATGCGTCGCTTAATTATGATCGGTGGCTGGACAGAGATTTATGTAAAGGCCAAGGCATGTGGCTTCCATCTGACCGTCGTACAGCAAAAAGAAGATATTACCTTCGAAGACTTTCTTATCGCGGATCAAATTATTTCCTCTCCCATGGGCGAAAAAGTAGTCGTCGACCTGGTTGAGACGCTGCACCGGCGGGAAGCTTATCACGCGGTCGTTTCCTTTCAAGAGTTTGGCCTATTGAACGCAGCGCTGATTCAGGAACGGCTGGGCATTTTGGGCAACCCTATTGGCCCGGTTTTATTAACGCGCGACAAAGGGCATATGCGCGCGCACATGAAGGCAAACGGCATACCATCGATTCCATTCGCAACCGTTAACAGCCCTGAAGAGGTGATCGCTTTTGCACAGCAGTGCGGATGGCCCATCATCATCAAGCCGGTGAACGGTGCGGGGAGTCTACAAGTGCACAAACTGTTTTCAGAAGATGAAGTCGTGCCAGCCTATAACGCGATCAAACAGGATTTTTTGACCACCGATTTAATTAAATACGACTTTCCTGACATCGGGATCATCGCGGAAAAGTTTATCGAAGGGCCAGAAGTCAGCGTCGAGGCTATTTCCTGGGACGGTCAGCACACGATACTAGGCGTCACCGACAAAATCACAACCGGCTATCCTGGTTTTGTAGAGACCGGGCATAGTATGCCCTCGGCACTTGCCCCTGAAAAAATTGATGCCATTAAACGGCTGACTATCTCTTTCCTGACCTCCATTGGTCACCTGTATGGTCCCTCTCATTCGGAAATCATCTTTTCGGAAACGGGGCCCGTCATCGTCGAGTCTCATACACGCACGGGCGGCGACCGCATTTTTGAAATGACCGAGTTAGCGTGTGGCGTCGACATGTTTACCGCTACGCTTCAAGGCTTGTCTGGGGCATTCCCAGACATTCAAATGACTAAAACCAACGGGGCCGCTATTCGGTATCTGTCGTTGCCGACTGGCCGGGTGACGAGCATTTCAGGGCTGGATACCGCTCACCAATCGCCTGGCGTCGTCAGGTGCGATATCACGGTTAAGGCGGGAGACATCTGCAAACGCCCTCAGAACTCAGATGAAAGGGCTGGGTACATTCTTGCGAACGGGGACAGTGGACCGCAGGCCATTGAAAATGTGATGCGAGCCTTAGCCAAGGTCACGGTTGAAGTGGAGCGCCTTAATGCTTAGCTTGCTCTCGCTCATTGCCGGCCGCGAATTCAGGAAATACATAGCCGCGTCGATATTAACCGCCATTGGCAGCGGCATGTATTTCGTTGCCATTTCTTGGTACATCTACACAACCTCTGGCTCCGCAATGGCAGTCGGTTGGGTGTTGATCGTTTCTTCATTGCCGGGTTTGTTGTTTTCACCGTGGATTGGGGTGCTGGTTGACCGGTGGAACGTTCGATCCATTTGCATAGTGGCCGATTTTGCACGTGCGCTGATTTTGCTGTTCGTTGCGGTTTCGATGTACTACGGGGTATTGGGGCTCACAGCAGTTTACCTGGCGACCTTTCTGATCGCGCTGTGTGAGCACTTTTTCCACCCGGCCGTGGGGGCGTTGATACGCGATATTGTCCCGAAGGAGCGCCTGCTTGAGGCCAATGTTTCGAGCAGTATGAGCATGCAAATCGGTTTGCTCATTGGAGCAAGTATTGGCGGCTTTTTAGTTGCGCTTTTCGGCACGCAATATGTGGTAATCATTAACATCATTTCCTTTTCCATCTCTGGTGTCCTTACCCTATGGATAAAACACACGCCCGCCATCAAACATGCAGTCGAAAGGTTAGTCACGCCCGGCGCCATGAGAGAGTTTTATGACGCGATTCGCTATGCGATTGGCACACGTTTTGTAATTGGGCTGGCGCTCCAGCAGATGTTTATTTATGTAACGCTTTCTGTGTGCAATACACTTCTGCCAATTTTCGCTGATAGAGAGCTTTCAGCGGGTGCCCAAGGGTTTGGGTTAATTGATGCCGTGTGGGGAATGGGTGCCATCTGTGGCGGTTTTTCACTGACCTATCTTGTGAAAAAAATACACGCTGAGTGGTTTGGCGTGTTCGGCCTAGGTGCGATTTCCTTTTTGCTGTTTGTTTTCTTGACGGCAAACAGTGTCCCTCAAGCGGCGGCTGCTTATTTCCTGTTAGGCGCATTTGTCGTCATGATTCGGGTCAATTCAGACACCCTTATTGCTACAGGCGTAGAGCCCTCACAGTTTGGAAAAGTCAAAGCAGCCATTTCGATGTTTATCTCTTATGTGAGCCTGATTGCTTACGCCGGTGTGGGTTACCTGGGAGATATAATGTCTGTTCGTTGGATTTATTTCATATTGAGCGTAGTTATTTTATGCTCCGCATTGGGAATGACATGGAAAAACATATTAAAAGACAGGCACTTGTTATTGATAGATAAAATCAACAACGCTAATTAAACCGTCTAAAAAACTAAACCTTTAGTCTCTGGACTGGCCGCTATCAAATCGGATAATTGCACTGCGTTAATTGGATTCTGCTGTAAATTCATAAGGACGGTCTGAAGTACCCACCGATTTTTGATGTCCTCACGACTTGACGCTCAAAAAATCATAAATCGGCGAAAATCAGACCTTTCTTTTCCTTATTGCGCGGTTCTTTCCTTTGGTTGCGGTAGGAATGACAGTTACTGGGCGCTTGATCACGCGAAACGGATGCTCAATCTTCGCCCGCACCTGCGCTTTCGCGTGTTCGATCTTGCGTAGCATGCGCCTGATCAGACTATTGTTTGCGTGCTTTTTGTAGCGGCTTGACCGGGGCGGCAATCGACCAGGTCATCCTGCGATTCTGATGCTCTGGACTGTTGGCGCAGATTGAAAATCTGACCCACCCTGCCGATTGAAAATTGACTCAGGACGGATTGCTGTCTCTTGTCCCAACAATTGTGAATAAGCTTAGTAGCGGTGTTCCGGTTGAAAGAATATAAGCGGTGTGAGGAAAAACGAGTTTAGATTTTTAATGGTCCACTACGAAAATCCGTGTCGAGCGCAGGCAACTCGAGATTGAACGGCCGCTTCTGGCCGTTAGTAGACGCTTAGGCTCCTTAGTCTCGAGAACAATCCCACACTCAATCGAGGATAGGCATACCGATAACGGCGTCTTGAATTTCCCGGAAAAAAGGTAGCGTTGCGGAAGCGATGACCAAATCACAGACAATAAAAAACCCCGTAGACGTTAATCTACGGGGTTTCTAAGAGTGGAGGCCGAGGTCGGAATCGAACCGGCGTAGGCGGATTTGCAATCCATGAATATCTTCAATTATTTCAATATGTTAGATCTAAATCCATTCCGCATCGCCAGTATTTCTATTGCCCTAGAGCCCTCTGAAATCGGGAGCTTCACTTTGGGTTGCGGAATGGATTTCTATGCTTCTTCGCCTGCAATCGAGTATCCCTCCGGCTCGTGCTATTGAGCACTCATTCAACGGTCCGGGATAGAGATTCGAACCCGACCCGCGCAATCCACACCCCGCTACAGGCCTCAATTGTATTGGGTTTTGGGTAGACTGCGAGGGCAACAACGGTCTACAGCGGCCTGGGTTTTGCCCCAAATTTGCCCTAAGACTGAACGCGCATATGGAAGCCGCATTGGGAGACTCGGTGCACGTGTGTCATCCACTACGATGCTCAAACATCGTAGACTGTGCGAGCTCCCATGTCGTCCGATGACCAATCGGACGCAGCCTTCCCGCTATCGCTTATCGCGAAACGTGGAGCGGCCGATCTTCACGCGATTTCCAAGCAACCTGCAATCTGATGGACCACTGCTATGCTTCACTATCTTATATGGAGCAACGCACATGCCAGGAGAATACTCATTACCGGATTTGCTAGAAAGAATGTACGAAAATCAGCTCGCGCTAGAAGCGGCTTTGATGGAGTTCGCCCTCCAAAGCGAGAGGCAAGGCTTGAGTGAGGTCGGTGATAACGCGGGTCACATCAAGCAGGGCCTGGCCAAGTTCAAGAGTTCGAATTCCGGCTAAGCCTAGCCGCCGGTAGTCCCGACATAGCAGTGTAAGGCGCTGTCAGGCAGCGCTCGGCAAAAAGCGACCATTCCGCCCGCCTATAAAGGTCAAAGTACGGTGCTTGGACACTTCAAGACCTGCTGCGTCCATGTTACGGTTCGACTCGGCGATCGCGCATTTTAGCTTTTAGAAACGTCCAGAACGAAAACATCAATCAGTCCAGCTAGCTCTGACGGCATAGTTATCTCGATGCTGGTTTTCAACTCCTGAGCGGTGTTGATATTTCGGTTTTTAATTCCTGCAACTTTCACATCTCGGCCAAACCAGATCACGAGATAAATGCCTTGGTGTTCAGCGTCGGGGTGGATGGAGTATCGCGCATATAGTTGGGCAGCTGCGGCAGTATATAGCTCTCTGTGCCACTGACCTTTTACCTCGGTCACAAGCAGCCGTCTTGTACCTCCGATCAATTTAGTAGCCGTAAAGTCACTACGGTTAGCACTCTTTAGCTGGTGCTCCGGGGTAATCACGATGCCCTGCGGCTTGAGTATTAGGCTGAGACGCTCAGCGATGATCTCTGTAGCCCGTACTTCGTTCAAGTGCTTACCATCGTCGTAAAAGCGATCTGCGGAGTTAAATTCACCACCGTTTATTGCTTTTTGAAAATCTTGAAGCTCCTGGAGAACGAGTTGGCGCAACCCCTCAACATTCACCACTATATCGCGATCCAGGCGATCAACGATTTCCTTCGGCGTCGGCGGTTCGAAATCCCTCCGTGCTTTTTGGCTAATTTTCCGTGCACGCATGCTCTTAAGATCGTTGTGCATGTCTGTGAACTTTGGATCGGCAAGGAGGCGATCAATGACAACGACGGCGTTATCGGAGACATCTGAGTCAATTAACCAAACGATTTCTGTCAAAAATCGGTATGCGTTTTCTCCGCTGGGGCTGTCCGTACCCCAGTGGCTCGGTAGGTCTACTTTCGGCCACTTGTCAATAAAGGCCTCTAGAACAGCCACCACTTTGTTCAACGTAAGATTGGGCCAGTGGGAATGCTCGCCATAGTTAAATCGCACAGAGCGCCCTTTAAGCAAAAATATGGTGTCCCTATCGGTTTTAAGCCAGCTTTGGTAGGTTTCAGGAGTGCCATTCAAAAAATAAAAAGCACGCACGAGCCAAAACATGCGCCTGTTTTCAAGGTCTTCATCGCCAGTTGGGCTGGGCCACGTGGACATTAAAGTTGAGCAACGCTCTGCGATGATTTTTTGAAGGGCTTCGCGATCACCGAACTCGGCCGCAATTTCAAAGAGCGTATCAAGCGAAGCAAGCGCCAAATCGGGAAATCGGTTAAGCCACTCTATGGAGATTGCCGCCCTTAGGTTGCTGAAAGCCTCATCACCGCGTAATAACCAGATATCGGCACGTTGACAATTCTTTTGCGCAAGTTGGGGCTCTACGTATTGCCTGAGAAACACTTCGGCACTTCCCTCGGCTGCGAAAATCAATCGATTGACTTCATCTTTCAGCGCCTTGCGTTCATTATCGGATACTGCACTGTAGCCCATGTCGAGATTTGTTCGCAGTGCACTGAGTAAAGTCAGATCGACACTCTCCAGGTTTCCATCGCTACGCATGATTTCCAAGCAAGCGGCATACAAAACTGGTTCAGCGTATGAGCCCTGTGATGCACATTGTAACTCCGCAAGCCTGAATAGATCAGGGACCTCCGGAGCAATGAAATCCAAGCAGTTTCTGAGCGCTTTACTAACAACATTAACAAGTGCCCCATCACCGAACTCATGCTCGATTCTGTCCGGGGAGTTAAGAACCAAATCAGCAAAACGAGCTAGACAACGCCAATGCCTACCACTTTCAATAAGCTCTCGATTATCGCGCAAATACTGAATATTTAACTTATTCATATCATTTTGTTCCCGGCGACGTCGCTTCATCCTCCTCGTGTGGGAAAACATACTTTTTTTCAAGTCTTGTGCAGATTGCGCGGCAGCCATGTTGAACTTTGCCCATTCGCGCATGCAAGAAGTTTTTTTCAATGCCTGTTCACGCATGTGACGGCGCAACTTATTTGGTCCCCGCAGTGCTTCCCCTTGATGAAAGTTATGCATAGGGATGTAACTCGCCCACAACGCTGGGTTATCAGTTTCGAATGCCAGATCGATCATGAATTTGTAATCGGCAGCCTGAAAATGAAGGCCGGAGTGAGAGTGAAACTCAAACTTCTGTATTTTAGTCTGGAAAATTTCGTCGCTATCGGTAAGGTTTCCAATTGCTAGTGCCATGATCCCCTGACGTAAAACATTGTCATTCTGAAGCACCTGAACTGCCTTACTCTGACCTGCTGATTTCTGCTCGTTAAAAACTAGATTTCCGACCCAGCGCCAAACCTTTGTCGGCACAAACGGTGGACTTGCCAGGTCAAAGTATCGGTCCAGCATTTGGCCAACAATCTTGCTGATTCCAATTCGGCAATCACATTCGTAATATTTTTTATCGCATACACAAACGAGGTCTTTGGTTAAGTCATCAAGTAGCCACTCGATGGAGTTCAAATCGAGCGCACTAACAAAGCGTCTTATGAAATAGCGCGTACCGATTGTAGATTTGTAAGGTTCTTGCTGGCTAGGGTAAAGCTTTGAGCAGACTCGAAAGAAGCTGGAGAGGTAAGCTAAACCTAAAGCTTCTGCGCCTATAGCAGTAAGAATGGATACCGCAATTTTCAGAGAGGTATGACTGGCTTCGGACACCAGTACTTCTAAATCAGCGCGATGGTCGTGGCCCGAAAGATCGAGCAGACATCTGCTAGCTAGCAAGCGAGTGTGTTCACTTTCGCTTGAGTTCAAAATGAGTTGACGCATTTCTTGTGTCAGATGCGCAATCGCTGGTGATCCCGTCAATAGCTCAAGAATTAGATCACGCAAATGCCCATCACTACCGCTCGCTAGCAAGGGTTTAATCTCTGTCATAACCTCTTGGGTAAAGAAGCCTGAAGCACTGAACCTACGCCATGCATCCCCTCGTCTGAAATAGGGATCCTTAGTTTCAACGTCTTTCAAGCCCTGTATAAGTAGACGTTTTGAGGAGTGCTCAAGTTGAGACGGATCACCGTTCGCAAGCACCGCGTAGGGATCAAGCTTAATAGCAGCCTCTTGAATGGATCTGTCACCAAGTGCAGCGAGCCAACCCAGTAACCCCCGCAGTTCATCTCGAACTATGTTGTTCGGAGCGATGATAGGTAGGCATTTATATAACGTCAAAGGATCAACCGGATCAGCAATTCGCTTTGCAAGGTAGTCTGCCGCACAGTATTCAGCAACAATCTTGTGAACGGGCCGATGCTGATCCGCACTTTCTCCAGGTTTAAAAAGCCGCGTTGCCAGAATACCTCCAGATGCTATGTGTCTGTCAAAGAGTGATGCCAGCAATGGATAGATCCGATCTGCAGTTAACTCGCTCGTCCCTATCCCTTCTGCTCCGGACAACAGAATCTTCGCGAACACTTCAGACGACAGCGCAACCCTTTGAGTGCTGGATAACGTCTGCACTACATTGACATTAGCTTCCTTTGCCAGTCGCTCGACCGCTTGTGAGAATATATTTCGTTTATCTATGAATCGTCTGCCACTTTCGATATAGGCATCTGCGAACATCTTGAGAAACTGAGGGTTAGGGAGTAACGCTCCCAAGTCGAATCGCGCCACTTCCGCTTGGAACTTCGAAAATTCCTCACCCCGAACATGATGTTGAAAAATTTCTCGCTGTTCTTCCTCTTCAAACTCGCAAAGTCTAACCACCAGCGGTGAGCGTCCTAAATAGTCTTCGAATGAATTTGTGGCGGCTGTGCCCCACTCGCTTGACCGGCTTGAAATGATGACGCGTGTTGGCTTTGCTTTTTGGGCGTTAGCAAGAAGGCTGTGAATCCCAGTCTGATCGAGTTTGGCAAGCTCATCAAACGCATCAATCACGAGTGGGTGATTTTCAACATCGGCGCCCAAATGTTTGAATTTGTTTGCGGTAATGGTGGAAGTGCCTAGCTGGCGCGCTAGGCTTTTCATAAGTTCAGTTTTTCCGCCACCGGGTTCGGCTAAGACCACAATGTAATTTGAAGCAGCCAGCAATGCTTCTTCAGTGTAAACGCTGTCATTATTGGAGAGCCTGCGCCAAAGGTAGAAAGCTGAATTCATAAGATATATTCTGCATTTGGATCGCACCATATTTTCAGTGCTATGTCATTTCAGCCAGATCAATTGCACTGACTGTTCCCTGCTGATGATAGTACGCCATTTCAATCTCACATTGGGGGCGGTAGAAATGCCCTAGAGCGGCTCTGATTCTGCCCTAAATTTGCCCTTAACCTGACAGCGGATACGAGTCACTATCTGGCTTACCTCACCGCTCCGAGGGCCTAGCCTTCCAATACAGCTCGTCGCCTCAAATCGCGTCATCGACGAACCTCGATTACTGTATGTGCATACAGTAAAAATAAGCAGTCAGGCGCATGTCCCCTAAAGAACTCAAAACGATTTGGCTCGCCAAATGGCGCCGAATCCTTGATGACAATGAGTACCGAATGGATAACCCAGAGGCCCATAGGGTTGTGTGCCGGTGGGAAACCCGCGACATGCTGGCGGCGGGCGTGATCGATCAGATGGAAAAATTTGAAATGGATGAGCTAGCCGACGCGGCTTACTGGCATGCCGTCGAAGAGCTGGCCACCGATCCTGGTGGATACATGTATGGCGGCCACTACCATGTCATGCGTAAAGCAACGTCGAAACGCATCGGTCGGATAATTGCCAACACGTACTATTCGGACACTGGCCCAGGCTCAGATGGATTCGACGGAAAGGTGTTTGGCGACAAACACGACCTGCGTTTGGTATTCCGCCATAACAGCGAGGCTTGGGCGATAAATGACTTGGTGCTTACGGCGCCATCTGGCGAGATGTACGCGCTGATACAGACCGCGCAAATCATCAATGGGAAGGTTTATCCGATTATCTGCGATTCAGACACTTATCGGACATTGGTAGATTGCGCGCAGGTCGCTCTGGAAGAGCATGATTTCGAGAGCTATCAAAAAGCCAGACCTCTATTGCTATCCGCCAAGTTCGCCAAGTGCGCCACTTGCTTCGACCGCTTTGGGCAGAGGGAAGACTGCATGAACTGCGCCGGCCAAGGCTTTGTCGCTAAACCGGGCAGTCAGCCCACATCGTCCGCATAACCGGCAAGGGTCTCCTCGACCAGCTCCCGCCATTCACCGCAATCGATCACCTTACCCTCAAGCATGCTGTCAGCCAGAGCCAGACGGGTTTCATAACGGTACTCTGGCGAACCGGCTTCAAATTCAGCGTCGCTGAGTAGCGCATGCCACGCTTCCATCTCGTTGACTTACTACGACGGCAGGACTGCGGACGGAAAGCGAAAGGAAATTCCGTTGGGCACCGATCTGGACCAAGCGAAAGTCGAATGGGCCAGGCTCGAGCGCAAGGCTCCACCAAAACCCAACCATCTGATGGGCTATGTGTTCGACCGGTATGAAAAAGAAATCATTCCAGGCAAATCAATTCGCACCCAGTCTGATAATCGCAAAGAACTCAAGCAACTGAGAAGAGCGTTTGAGAGCGCCCCCGTTGAATCGATCACACCGCAAGTGGTAGCTCAGTACCGAGACGCCAGGACAGCCAAGGTCAGGGCAAACCGTGAGATTGCCCTGCTCTCTCACGCGTTTACCATAGCGCGTGAGTGGGGCCTTACTGACAAAGCCAATCCTTGCTTTGGCGTTCGACGCAACAAGGAAAAGCCACGGGACTATTATGCCGGTGAAACTGTATGGAACGCGGTATACGCGGAGGCGGCACAGGAGCTCAGGGACGCGATGGATCTGGCCTACCTAACCGGCCAACGTCCCGCGGATGTACTCAGAATTGCTGCCACCGACGTGAACAACGGTTTCTTACAGATTGGCCAGGGCAAGACCGAAAAACGCCTACGTCTTCGCTTGGAGGATGCAGGCGTACAGTCCGGGCTGAGCGTCTTTATTGAAGACCTGCAGGAACGTAGAGCAATCAATGGTATTCGGACCTCAACCTTGATCACCAATGCGTCTAGACTTCGAATGAGCCAGCAGATGTTGCGCAATCGGTGGGACGACGCACGGGAGAAGGCAGCGATCAAAGCTGCGACTGATGGCGACCCGGCATTGGCCACGAGCATTCGACAATTTCAGTTCAAGGACATCCGGCCGAAAGCAGCTAGCGAGATCGAACTGACGCACGCTAGCCGCCTATTAGGTCACTCCACAGAAGAAATGACCAAGAAGGTATATCGGCGAGTCGGCGAAATTGTGAGGCCGACGAAATGACCCATTGCTACCTATACCAAGGCAGAAAACGACCCAAAGCAATCACTCAGCTACTGGCTCCCACGATGTCGTCGCGACCGGTCAGGAACCGCAGAAAGTTTTCAGCATCAGAACGAATCAGGAACATCACAGTGAAAGTGCCTAGCGTCAACAAGCAGCAAGGGGGAGACTCTATATCCTCGAACACGATTTTCACAAATGTCCTCCCGTCAAGGGTTAATCATGTAGTCCCAAGAAGTGTCTGACCGACCCGTCTTCCATTTTGAAATACCCTATCCTTGCCATCATGCTTGGCTTTATACATATTACTATCCGCGCATTTGAGCACTGCTGACATGTCAGATGCTGCGGAGAATTGCGCGATCCCCGCGCTGCAGGTGTATTGATGCGGATGCAAAACACTGCCGCGGATATTTGCTAATAAGTGTATTACGTATTCATGCGCAACGACATCATTGTCGCCCAGTAGTAAGACACCAAACTCCTCACCACCAATTCTTCCAACATTGTGGCTGCCTGGGGTGAGTTTTAGGCAAGCCGCCATGGCGCATAAGATCTTATCACCAATATCGTGACCATACTGATCGTTCTTCTGCTTGAAATTATCAATATCCAACATAATGAAATATCCGTTGTGACCTTCTGCCAATACACGTTGAAATGTATCCATGAAGGCACGGCGGTTAAGTATACCGGTGAGAAAGTCCGTTTCCGCCAATGTTCTGAATTCGCTCTCCTTTACCAGAATTGAGCGCATGTTTCTCAAATACGTAAAACTAAGTATAGTGCCTATAGATATGGAAGCGATAATAAAAATTCCGAGGTAGACCTCCAGCCCACTATACAAACCGAGATCCAGCGATGGCCACAACACTGCCCAGACTAGAGCTGCGGATAACAAATAATCCTGCACAGTAATAAATAGAATTGCACTACTCACTACTATAATCACAGCAAGCGAAAGTGTGAATATGCGCAACTCCACATGGGACGCAACTACATTTCCAAAACCCAACGACAATAACAAAACATAAACGCCGCCGAGAACTCTCCACCCCATAAAGGATGCGGTTTTACGATGAATCTGCCACACCGATAAAAGAGTAATTGTGACGGCAGTGTTTGGCAGATTCAGCGTAGTTTTAGGATCAATCAACAAAACAACTATCCAAGCAACCAGCCCTGCCAATTCAATTTTGGTTACTGCCGGTGATAGTAAGGTTCGCAACCTTGATCTGATCTTGAAAATCGCCGGCATCCTAAACTCCGTTTTCGAAACTACCTGGATATTCAATGTCAGGATGACAGCTCATCCTTGACGCACATTTTTCTCTACTACGTTCGTTCTTATCAATCTCAAAAATAACGCACGTAACAATTGCGGCGCCTGCAATCTATAATCAGGAAGCATTAGTGCGCAGCACATAGACAGCTCAATCCAGGTCGCTAGTTACCCTACCAACTGCTTTCACGACTTGCTCAGCGCCAAGCTGGATAGCAGCCATTGCCATGCCTGCCTGCTCGGATAATTCCAGCAAAACGTCGGCCTGGTCTCGGCTACATTGAACGCGCAATGCGGCTTGACCAGCCAATTCACGATTTTGAAGGACCACATCTGTAATTTCTTGCGTTGCTAAACTGGTGCGGCCTGCGAGTTTACGCACTTCATCCGCCACCACCGCAAAACCTCGTCCGTGCGCACCTGCTCGTGCCGCTTCTATAGCAGCGTTAAGCGCCAAAAGATTTGTCTGGGTAGCGATGGACCCAATGGTGTCCACTATGGAACCGATCAATTGTGACTGCGATTCAAGGGCGGTCATGCTGTCGGTTATTGAGGCCATCTGTTGTGCAATAGTTTGCGTACCGAGAATCGAATCTGCGACAAGGTCGATGCCCCTCTTAGCTTTTATGTCGGTGTCCACCGACACGTCGTGAGCCATAGTGGCGGCTTGCTTGACTCCATCGGCTTTCTCAACTTGCTTGGTCACTACGCTGGCGAATTTGGCTATTTTATAAACCCGGCCGGAAGCGTCCTTGATGGGATTGTAAGTGGCCTCCAGCCACACCACTTTGCCGCCTTTATCAACCCTGCGAAAGCGCCCAGCGTGAAACACGCCTTTGTTTAATGTCTTCCAGAACTCGGAGTACTGCGGCGAAGCGACGTCCTCAGCCAAGCAGAAAATACGGTGATGCTTGCCCTGTAACTCCGCAACACTATACCCCATAGCTTTTAAGAAGGACTCGTTGGCATAAATGACTTCCCCTGATAGGTTGAATTGAATTATCGCCATTGAACGATTCAGCGCACTAAACATTTCAATAGACTCCTGCTCGTCCTGTCCTAGGGGAGGAGCAACAATGCCGTAGCCTTGAAAAGTTTGGTTTGCTGCTGTGATCCAACCGACACTAAGTGCAACAGTGCGGCCATCGGCGGCGCGATAGAGTTGCTGTTCGATGATGCGCAGGCTTGGCACGAAATCTTTGAGCGGCTGATCTATTATGTCGCTCACTAACATTTTCGACAGCGCTTCCATCGAATATCCTAGCGTCTCTGCAAACTGCTGATTGGCTGAGATAATTCGCCCTGCTCCATCAATATGTATTGAAAGAAATACCGATTCGATGGCAGCGAGCGTACCGCGCAACTCTGCTAATTCCTCTTGACAGTCAAAAAGAACGCTCTTGATTCGACGATTAAACATACTGACATCCGGTAGGATTTCGTTCAAAAAAGGACAAGATTCATGTATAGAAATTTTGTGAGAAAACGACTAAAACGCAGTGCACAATCATAAGGTTCAAATCTTACACATTCGCATATCGACAGGATTTCTCCCATCCTCGTGTTCAGCAACGCCCAATTGCACACTTACGCGAGAAATTGAGAGGTATATTGACATAGCCCGCCTCATCAATTCGACAAATGCCGGACTTAATTCAATTTGGCGCTTATTACATTTGAAGTAACCCCGTATCTCTCCTTCTTTGATCATGCGCCGCATATGCGTTTTTGAGACGCCTAAGTGCGACGAAATTTCAACATAGGACGAGACGTTGTATCCGGTTTCTAGAGACCCGTTACGCAGGGCATCGGTATAAAGCGCAAGCATCGGCAAGTGACCGCCGTCCCGATTGAGAATCCATTTTGCTTCAGGCAAGATCTTATCGAGCAGGAAATCTGATTCAAGAATTTTTGCAAATCCACGAGCAAAAAACCGTAATAGATTCGGCGACCTTCCTAATCCGGATAACGAACTATCGTACGGAAAAATCATCTGCGCAGGGAGTAAACACGATTTGATCAACCGCGTGGCTTCGCACAACGTTTTATCAGTGGGTTGGAAACTACGCTGACGTCCGTCATGAACGTGTATCTGAACGCCCATGTATCCACTTAAAACTAAAAATGAGAAATAAGTGTCCAGGCTGTTGCGAGACATATAACCTCGTCTCTGGCAAAAATCCTTAACCTTGGACAATGGGACCTTTTCATCTTCATAGCTAAAACTCAGCAAAGATAGGGCCACCATAAATCTGTCATACTTCAAAAGATTTTTATAAAAATAAGGTTTTTCTCGATAACTTTCCATTATCAAATCAAAATGTAGAAGAACAGCTTCGTCTATATCGGCTCGCGTCATTTCGGAACTGGTCTCTTTAATATACTCAAGCAGATCAGTTATGTTCATCTACTCAAGAAAACCTCTTAATAATAATTAGGCAAATTGCTACTCGCAGTGTTCGGAGTATATACGTATTCCAACGGCTGGCTGATTCACCCCAAAAATGTTTTTATGGCCTTGCATCGCCTCCAATGCGTTCGGCTGGGCGCACATCAGATCGACTCGTATCGCTAGTGCTGCCTATCGAAAGGCCATGATCGCCCAAATGTGCCGCACGCCGTAATCAGAGCTATCATTGCGCGTTCAACACCGCCATTCTCTAAAGAAAGTGGCACAAGCCCATGGAATACGTCGGTTGCGCTACCTTACTCGCACCATTAAACATCCAACCCATACGTAAGAATAGAAGACGACGAAACTCAATTCGCTCAGCTCTACCAGGTTGTAGGGAATGTCTACTTGATGTGCCATTGTTACGGAGTGACACGCAAATCGAGTGCCGTTTGTGGAGCGTTCGATTGACTTCTATTGCCGCCGAAGGTCGCTAACCTCAGCATCTGGCCGTTAGTGGATGCTCAGCCTTAGTCACGAGCACAATCCCGCGTCCATTCGAGCAGAGATATGCTGATAACTGCGCCTGAAATTCGCGGATAAAAAGGCATCGTTGCGGAAGCGATGCAAAAAATTGCGGAAGCGATGACCAAATTGCAGCCAATAAAAAACCCCGTAGACGTTAATCTACGGGGTTTCTAAGAGTGGAGGCCGAGGTCGGAATCGAACCGGCGTAGGCGGATTTGCAATCCGCTGCATAACCATTTTGCTACTCGGCCTCAAACGATCAATGTCATTACCATCAACATTCACCGCATAAAAACTTGAGTGGGCTATAGAACCCTGCCTCTACTCTAACTCATTGAATACATTGAAGTTTTTAATGCTTCGTTGCGTTCGATGGGCGCCATTATGTACTCATTTGCTTTTTGCTGCAACCCCTTGATTTCAAAAATATTTCGTATTGGCATCAAGGGGTTGCGCACCTGCCCTACTCCTTGATGACGTGCTCATGGTACTGCGGGTCGGCCTTTATCTGGGCTTCGGTAAAGGGCAGCCGGCGCAGTTTTTTCTCGGAGAAGGCTTGAGTCTGGTCCTTCGAGTGTTTCGACGCGGGATTGCTGGATTCGGAGAATGCCAACACGCCCAGGGCTTGGGGGCCTTGGTCGTCGAAGGTGACGATTTGCAGGTAGCTGGTGCCGCTGACCACTTCACGTTTGCCGTCGGCACGCGGCACGCTTTGCATGGCGTTGTAGATGCCCAGTTGCTGCGGGCCACCGTGCATGGGGGTTTGGCCGGAGATTTGGATGTCGCCCCAGCGGCTCAGGCCGTGTGTGCTGACGTCGGCGGTGGAGGCCAGCATGGCTTCGCGCAGGGCGTTGGCGACCGGCTCGCGCTCAACGGCCAGGCCGCGTGGCGTGGTCAAGGGGTGTGCGGGGTCGAAGGCGACGCGCCAGGCGTCAGGGATTTGCTGCAGGTGTTCGACCAGGTTGATGAAGTGCACCAGGCCGATACCGCTGTCGAGGTTGGCGTGCCGGTCCCAGGTTTTCAGGCCGGTGCACAGTGGTTCAAGCGCAGCCGCGTCAGCGCCCAGGTGCTTGGCGCAGAATTCAAGCAGGTCGGGCATCACCAGGCCCGCGAGGTACACCTCGTTGTCCATGACCATGTCTTGCAGGTCGGCCACGCTGATCGGTTGTTGTTCCAGGGACTGCAGGCGCTGCACGGCAAATCGCGCACGGGGACCGAGGCCGATGTGGTCCTGGCTGATCAACGGGGAGAAACCGCTCAATGGCGCCTTGGGGTTGGCCATCCATGCCGAGTCGTTGGCGTGTTGCACATAGTCGGTACGCTGCAATTGCGGCAGTTGGTCGGCCGCGAAGATGCCCGGTTGCGCCGCACGCGGGTCGATGTCCCAGGCACAGGCGCTGCGGGCGCCGTCGAGCATGATCAGTTGCAGGCCGGCGCGAGGATCGCTGCATTGCGCAAGTTTGGCAGCGCTGACGTTGGGCACCACCGACAGGTTCATGTACAGGCTCTGGCCCTGGTCATCGGCAGCCAGGGTGTTGACCCACGGGATACCTTGCAGGGTGTGCACCGAGGTTTGCAGCGCCTTGAGGCTGCCGGCGCGGTTCATCGCGTCCCACTGTTGCAACACGCGGTCATTGCCCAGGTTGGCGTCACGCAGGCTGAACGCGTAGTGGTTGTCCCAGTCGAGTTTGCCGGGCCACTGCACCACCGGGCCGAATTGCGAGCTGTAGACCGTATGGCTCACACTTTTGACGCTGCCGTCGGCTTGTTTGACCTGCACCTTGACGGAGGTCTGGTCGAGGGGAATGGACTTGCCATCCAGCACATAGCGCGTGGCATCCTTGGGGTCCAGGGTGAGGCGATACAGCGTGAAGTGCTTGGAGGTATCGACCGTGTGCGTCCAGGCCACATGCTGGTTAAAGCCGATGTTGATCACCGGCAAGCCCGGCAACGCGGCGCCCATCACGTCCAATTGGCCGGGGATGGTCAAGTGCATTTCATAAAAGCGCATGCCACCGGCCCAAGGGAAATGCGGGTTTGCCAACAACATGCCGCGACCATTGAACGAACGGTCACGGCCTACGGCCACCGCGTTGCTGCCCCTGTCCAGGGTGAAGCGCTGCTGGTGGGCGGCAGCCAGTTCAAACGCTTTGGTGTTGGACGGCACGCTGGCGGTGGCTTGAGGCGGTGTCGCGCCGACCAAGGCTTCGGCGAATTGGCCGACACCGCCTTCAACCAACAACCTGCGCGTCAGCTTGACCAGGTCTTCAACGTTCAAGGGCCTTACCCACGCCGCCTGGCACTGCGCCGGCGCACCCTGCTCTTTAAGGTAGCGGTTGTAGCCAGCCACATAACCTTCAATACGCTGCTGAATCTGCGGCGGCTGCGCCTTCCAGAAAGCGGCAACGGCTTGCGGCGTATTCAGCCAGGTGAAAAACACATCACTGGCGAGGTTGTTACGCGCTTCCAGGGTCGACTGGTCGGGGCCGAAAAACCGTGCACGCTCACCGTTCACCGTGACCACTTCATTGGCCAGCAGGCACAGGTTGTCCTGGGCATAGGCGTAACCGATGCCGTACCCCAGGCCGCGCTCATCCGAGGCGCGAATGTGCGGTACGCCGAACGTGGTGCGGCGAATATCCGCCGAAGTCTGTGCCACTGACTCGCGCGCCGATGCGGCAACGCTCAACCCCAGCAACAGTCCCGCCACACACGCCCTGGACAACCCGTTGGAAATAATCACGCAAACCCCACAGTCAAATTGAACACCCTCACAGGGGGCTATTCCCCCCACATAGGGACGCAGACAGCCGGGAATAATTTAGACGTGAGCATGTTTATTGGCGGCGATTGACGTGTGACAAACAGGATACCGACAAATTTTCTACATGAAGGACTTCATGATTTCCGTGGCTGGTTCGTCTAATTAACCAAGAGCGCCATCATTTTCCTGATCAGGCTCTGATAAGGAGTTTTTCGCATGTACAACTCGCACCTGCCCACGGACGGACCTTCACCGGCGGCCGACGCCAATTTTGGCGGCGGCGCACACGCGTTCGGCAAAGCGCCGGGCAAGCAGCCCGAGCAACAGGGCAACCAGCGTATTCGCCACTTGCTCAAGTGTTTCGGTTTGCGCACCAGCCTGATTCGGCTCAAGGTCATCGACGCCCTCCTCACCGCTGCCGACAACCAACGCACCCTCGGCGTGCGTGGCGTGCACAGCCATTTGCTGGCGCTGGGCATTCCGTTGTCGTTTCTAAGCGTGCGTGAGGTCCTCAAGCGCCTGTGCGCCGAGGGCGTGATTACCCTCAATGAAGATAAAAGCTACAGCCTCCATGCAGAGGCCGCCAAACTCCTCAACGGGCACGCCTGACGCTCTTGGCCGAATCGCCTGGCGGACTCAGAAGTTAGGCTTGACCTTGCGACGCATGATGCCGTTGATCACGACCACAGTGACCGCCACGGCGATGGCAATGTACTGGAACGTTTTCTCGCTGATGACGCCGGTGTTCTGCAGGTAGGACAGGCCAAACATCGTCCCCAGTACCACCAGAGAAATCAGAATCGAATATTTCAAACGTTGTTTTTGGGTCATGACGGGGTCCTGAAGCTGATAAATGTATCCACTGTGTATCGCCGAGCATGCCAAGCGCATACCCGGTAACGGGGATGGCGCGGGGTCGGCAGGGTCCTATGTTACAGGCGCTGAAAATTTTTGGCTTGTTCCACGCCTGATTGAACCTGTCGGTACTTTAGAGGATTTCAAAATGCTCCGTCGAATCACCCTGCTGATTCCATTGCTGATCATGCTGAGCATGAGCGGCTGCTTCTTTTTCCCCCACGGCGGTGGCGGTGGCTGGCACGACCACCGCTATGACGATGGCCACGGCTACGAACGCCGCTGATAGCCTGTGAGTCTCGCTTTGCATTGCGCAAAGCGAGACCCTTGCCGTTCAGCCGGCGTGCACCCATCGCTGGTGCAGCCACCGCGCAAACGCATCCAGGGCAAACCCCAATAGCCCGATCAACAGCACCATCGCCATCAACTCCGAATAGGCCAGGCGATCACGCGTGTCGAGAATGTAATACCCCAACCCGGCACTGACCCCGAGCATTTCGCACGGCACCAACACAATCCACAGAATGCCGATGGCCAGGCGCACGCCGGTCAGCACATGCCCCACTACGCCGGGAATAATCACCCGCCGCAAGGTTTCCCAGCGCGTCGCACTCAGGCTTTGACTCAACTGCAGCCACCGCGGGTCCAACTGCCGCACGCCCGCGGCCGTATTGAGCATGATCGGCCACACAGCGGCAAACGCCAGCAGGAAGTAAATAGGTGAGTCACCCACGCCCATCAACATCACCACGATAGGCATCCAGGACAGCGGCGAGATCATTCGCAGAAACTGAAAGGCCGGCGTGGTGGCCGCCTCCAGGTTGCGCGAACTGCCCACCAGCAAGCCCAGTGGCACCCCCACCAGTAACGCGAGAAACAACCCGACGAAAATTCGCTTGAGGCTAACCGCGATGTGCAGATAGAGCTCACCGCGCCCAAGCAATTCCCACAGGCTGCTCAAGGTCGCCGCCAGCGAGAAACGTGCCGACAGGCCATCGGCCGCGCCAAACACCTTTACCCCCAGCCACCACAGCACCAGCAAACCTGCCAGGCCGCTTATTCCGAGCAACCAGCCAGGCCATATGACGGTTTTGCCGTTGTTCAAACGCCAATCTCCTCGTGCCGCTCGTAACCGTCCGGCAGGCCGAAGGTCTGCATGCCGCCCACCGACTCGATCGCCTGACGGACAAAACGGTCGTCGACCAGGTCTTTGGCCACGAAGGCCGGGTCCAGATCGGCGAGAAAGCGCTTGTCGCCTTCGATCAACGTGTCCTTCAAGCGCCGCACCAGTTCCTCGGTGTAGCTGGGGAACGGATAAGGTTGGAAGTCGATGCGGTGCTCATCCCAGTTGGCGTGCTGGATCGCGCCGTCGGCGAGGTAAGCGGCGCGGTCGGCAGCCGCCGGCGCGAGGACTTTGCTCAATACTGGTTCAGCATGCGGGGTGTAGCGGTTCGGTCCGTCCTTGGACAGCAGTTTCACCGCCTCTTCGCGGTTATCACGCGTCCACACCTGGGCCTTGACGATGGCATTCACCACCTTCTGCGACCATTCCGGGCGGTTGGTCAGGTCATGCTCGTGCATGAACACCACGCAGCACGCATGGTTGCGCCAGACGTCACCGGTAAATCGTTGCACACGCCCGACCTTGAGGTTTTCCGCCAGCGCGTTGAACGGCTCGGCGACGATATAGCCATCGATGCGTTTGCTGGCCAGGGCCGGCGGCATGTCGGAAGGCGGCAGCACGATCAGGTTGACTTCATTGGCCGCAATCTCAGTACCGGCAGCACGTGCCACGGGCGTCAGGCCGTTGTCGCGGAACAACTGCTGCACCACCACGTTGTGAATCGAATACCAGAATGGAATCGCCACCGACTTGCCGCCCAGTTGCTTCACCTCGGTAATGCCTGGCGACACGGTCAAGCCGGAGCCGCCGACGTGGTTCCAGGCCACCACTTTTGCCGGGACTTTGCTGCCGTAGCGTGCCCACACTGTCATCGGCGAGAGCAGGTGAATCACGTTGACCTGCCCGGAAATAAACGCCTCGATCACCTGGGCCCAACTGCGCAACAGCACAGGGCGCTCGGCCTTGATGCCCTCGGCTTCGAACAGGCCGTTGTTGTGCGCAACCAGCAGCGGTGTCGCATCGGTGATCGGCAAGTAGCCGATCCGCACCGGCGCATCCGGCTCGCTGGCGGCGCGGGCGTGCAGGCTGCTCAGCAGCGGCATGGCACCGGCGGCACTGAGCACGGCGGACAGTTTGAGAAAGTCACGGCGCGAGTGAGTGAGGTCATCCAGACACATGTGAGAACTCCGGTTGTTCAAGAGGGTTGGGTTGAGGGCGGCTCGCCTGCCGTAAGGTTTTCAGAATCTCGATACGCAGTGCGCCGATGGCCTCCACCTGTTCCTCGCGCGGTTGCGGCAGGTCGATGTGCCATTCGCCCAGGGTCCGCGCCGGGCGGTTACCCAGTAGCAGGATGCGGTCGGAAAGCAGCAACGCCTCATCAATATCATGGGTAATCAGCACCGCCGCCGAACCTTGCTCGCGGTTGACCTTGAGCAACAGGTGCTGCATGTCGGCGCGGGTGACTTCATCGAGTGCGCCAAAGGGTTCATCCAGCAGCAACACTTGCGGTTGCCGTGCCAGGCAGCGGGCCAACGCCGTGCGCTGGGCCATGCCACCAGACAACTGCGCGGGGAACTGCTGACGCGCATGTTGCAGCCCGACCGCCGCGATAGCGTGGTCGACGCGGCGGCGGCGCTCTTCGGGACTCAGCGGCGGTTGGCGGGCGAAATCCAGGCCGAAGGC
>PJQF01000003.1_pt2 | contig 164113 bp, 139 predicted proteins | sample 1503741 | NCBI WGS metagenome assembly PJQF01 (sample SAMN07775949, study PRJNA414020) | Biofilm metagenome, whole genome shotgun sequencing project. | isolation source: biomolecule (vanillin) treated reverse osmosis membrane biofilm | place: India: Nagpur | collected 2017-03-21
ACCAGTTGCTTGCCGGTCGGCCCTTCCTGCGCCACCACCACGGTTTCACCGACGCTGTCCTGCTCACGCAGACGGGCTTCAATTTCACCCAGCTCGATACGGAAACCACGGATTTTGACTTGGTGGTCGACACGCCCCAGGTAGTCCACCACGCCATCGGGGCGGCCACGGGTCAAGTCGCCGCTGCGGTACACACGGCTGCCGGGTGTGCCGAACGGGTCCGGCACAAACCGCTCGGCGGTCAGCGCCGCACGCTCCAGATAACCGCGCGCCACGCCCTCGCCGCCCAGGTACAACTCACCGGCCACGCCGATCGGTTGCAGGTTCAACTGCGCGTCCAATACGTAGCCGCTGCGGTTGCCCAGCAACGTACCAATCGGCGCGTAGACCGCGCCGCAAGGGTCGCCCTTGCGCGCCTTCCACAGCAGCGGCGTAACCACGGTCTCGGTCGGCCCATAACCGTTGAACAGGTAGGTCGGCTTGAGCGCGCGCCAGGCCAGGTCGTAGCTCGCCTGCGCCACCGCGTCACCCCCAAAGCAATACACGCGCACGGCCGGCGGGTTGCCGTCGCGTTCGGCATGCTCGGCCAGTTGTTGCAGGTACACCGGCGGGAACACCGCCATGGTCACGTTGTGGCGGTGCATTTGCGCGTAGGTGTATTCCGGCAGCCACAGGCTGTCATCGCGGATCAGCACACTGGCGCCGTTGATCAGCGGGTGCATCCAGCCTTCGTGGGAACCGTCAAAGGCGAAGGACATGAAGTGCAGTTCGCAATCGGCCGGGCCGGTTTCATAGCGCTCGCCGGTGGCAATAATGTGCGCCACGAGCGGGCCGTGCGACACCGCAACGCCCTTGGGCAGGCCGGTGGAGCCGGAGGTGTAGATCACGTAGGCGAGGTTGTCGCCGTCGAGTGCGACCTGTGGATCGGTGTCGTCAACCGTGGCCCAGGCCTCGGCCTGATCAACCGCAAGCACTGCCAGGCCTTGCGGAATCGGCAGCCGCTGCTGCACCGCCGAGTGGGTCAGCAACAGCTTGGCGCGGCTGTCCTGCATCATGTACAGCAAGCGATCACGCGGGTATTCCACGTCCAGCGGCACATACACGCCGCCGGCTTTGAGCACTGCGAGGAACGCCACCATGATCTCGGCACTGCGCGGCATGGCGATGGCCACGCGCACTTCCGGGCCCACGCCACGGGCGATCAGCGCATGCGCCAGGCGATTGGCCTGGCCATCGAGTTCCCCGTAGGTCAGCGTTTGCGCAGCGAATTTTACCGCCACTGCATTCGGGTTTTCCCGGGCACGGTCGGCGACCAATTCGTGCACCAGGCGCTTGGCCGAGTAGCCCGAATCGGTGCAATTCCACAGCTGCAGAATCTGTTGCTGCTCTGCAGTGTCCAGCAGCGGCAATTGGCTGAGGGTTTGCTGCGGGTTGGCAACCATGCCCTGCAGCAGGTTCTGCCAATGCCGGGCCATACGGCGCACAGTGTCGGCTTCAAACAGGTCCTGGGCATACCCCAAGGTGGCCCAGATGCCCTCGGTGGATTCCTGAATATCCAGGTCCAGGTCGAAATGCGCGGTCTTGCTCTCCCAGTCCAGCCCTTCGACCCGCAATTGCGCCAGTTGATGCTGAACCTGGGCCTGGCCCACATCGGTCTGGTGGTTGAACATCACTTGGAACAACGGGTTGTGGCTCAGGCTGCGCTCCGGTTGCAGCGCTTCCACCAATTGCTCGAACGGCAGGTCCTGGTGAGCCTGCGCATCCAGGGCGCGCTGGCGCGTGTGTTGCAGCAACTGCGCGACGCTCATCTGGCCATGCAGGTCAGCCTTGAGCACCTGGGTGTTAACGAAAAAGCCGATCAGGCGCTCGGTCTCGCTGCGATTGCGGTTGGCAATCGGCACGCCGACGCGGATCTCTTCCTGGCCACTGTAGCGGTGCAGCAAGGTCTGGAACGATGCCAGCAACAGCATGAACAGCGTCACGCCTTGTTGCTGGGCCAGCGCCTTGAGGTCGCGGGCCAGTGGCGGTGCCAGCTCGATAGGCAAACGCGCGCCACGGTGGCTCTGCACCGCTGGGCGTGGGTGGTCGAATGGCAACTCCAGCACGCTCTGCTCACCGCCCAGCACCTCGCGCCAATACGCCAGCTGACGGGCTTTCTCGCCCGCGTCCATCCAGTTGCGTTGCCACACCGCGTAGTCGGCGTACTGGATCGGCAGTTCCGGCAATTGCACGCCCTGCCCCTGGCTGTAAGCGGCGTAAAGCTGCACCAACTCTTGCACCACCAACTGCATCGACCAACCATCGGACACGATGTGATGCTGAACCAGCACCAGCACATGCTCGTCATCCGCCAGACGCAACAGGGTCACACGCAGCAACGGCCCCTGTTGCAGGTCAAACGGCTGGGCGATTTCAGCTTCGACGCGCGCCTTGAGGTGGGCTTCCTCGACATCGGCACGCACCATCGGCAATGACGCCAGCGGGTCAATCACCTGCACGGCGCCCGTGTGCGTCTGGCGCACATGGGTACGCAGGCTTTCGTGACGGGCCAGCAATGTATCGAAACTGCGCTGCAACGCCGCCGTGTCCAACCGCCCTTTCAAGCGCAAGGCACTCGGTATGTGATACGCGGCGCTTTGCGGCTCCAACTGCCAAAGGAACCATTGGCGCTCCTGCGCATACGACAACGGCAACGGCTGGTCACGCCCCACCGGCAGCAGCGCGGGAGCCGTGGGCGCAGTCGGCGAATGGGCTTCAATGGCCGCGACAAAGCCATCCAGGCGCGGCTGCTCAAACAGCGTCTTGAGTGGCACTTCGAGGTCAAGCGCCTGGCGTATGCGCGAGACCACCTGCATGGCGAGCAGGGAATGCCCACCCAGCTCGAAAAAGTGCTGAGTCAGGCCCACACGCTCAGTGCCGAGGATATCGGCCCAGATCGCGGCAACCTGTTGTTGCAAGGCCGTTACAGGCGCTTGCCAATCGGTGTGCACCGACGCGGCATCCGGTTTGGGCAGCGCGTGGCGGTCGAGCTTCCCATTGGGGTTCAACGGCATGCGCGCGAGGAAGATCAGGTGCGTCGGCACCATGTAATCCGGCAATTGCTCGCGCAGGCTGGCCTTGAGCTGTTCACCGGCAACCCGCTGCGCTGGCGCGGACAGCGCTTGCGTGGGGACCACGTAAGCCAGCAACTGGTTGTCAGCGGCCAGCAGCAGCGTTTCACGCACGCCTGCCTGGGCCAACAGCAACGCCTCGATCTCACCCAGCTCGATGCGGAAACCACGGATTTTCACCTGGTGATCGACGCGCCCGACATACTCGATGACCCCATCGGCGCGACAGCGGGCCAGGTCACCGGTGCGGTACAGGCGCTCGCCCGCGCAGCCGAAAGGGTCGGCGACAAAACGTTCGGCGGTCAGCGCAGGTCGCTGCAGATAGGCTCGCGCCAGACCACTTTCACTGGCGATATACAGTTCACCCACGGCACCGACCGGCAGCAGATTCAAATCGCGGTCGAGCACATACAGCGCACGCCCCGGCAGCGCGCGGCCGATAGGGCTGGCGCTGGCACCGATCACCGTCGCGTCGTCGCTGCAGTCCAGCACGCTGGACACCACCGTCGCCTCGGTAGGCCCGTAGGTATTGAGCAGGCGTACATGGCCGAGCCCCGCGCGACGCCACAACGTCGGGCCATCCAGCGGCATGGCTTCGCCGCCGATATGCACCTGGCGCAGTGCACCGTAGGCACGTGGGCCGGCCGCCAGGCAATCCTGCAAGAAGAGTTTCCAGTAGGCCGTCGGCAAGTCGGCCAAGGTGATGCCCTGGGCGATAATCTGCTGGTACAGTTCGGCCCCGTCCCACAGCTGCGGGCCACGCAGGACCACGCTGGCGCCGACAGTCAGCGCCGGGTACAACTGCTCGACGAAACCGTCGAAGTTCAGGGTCGCAAACTGCAACACCCGATCATCCGGGGTCAGGCCCGAGTAGCCCGCAGCGATGCTCGCAAACTCACTCAAAGCCGCATGGTTGATCGCCACGCCCTTGGGTTTACCGGTAGAACCCGAGGTGTAAATGACGTAAGCCAGGCTGCGCGGTTCGAAGTCGAGCCCGGGATTGTGTTCGGCACACTGCGCCAGTTGCGCATCGGCCAGATCAATGTCCAGGGCCACTACGTGCTCAGGCAACGGCAAACGCTCACGCAGGGACGACTGGGTCAACACCCGCTGTAAGCCACTGTCTTCGAGCATGTGCACCAAGCGTTCACGCGGGTATTGCGGGTCGAGCGGCACATACGCGCCGCCCGCCTTGAGCACCGCCAGCAGGCTCACCACCATGGCCAACGAGCGCTCCACGGCAATGCCGACCAGCACCTCCGGGCCTACGCCCTGGGCGATCAGGTAATGGGCCAGACGGTTGGCCTGGCGATTCAACTCGCCATAGCTGATGGCCTGCTCATTCATGGCCAACGCCTGGCGTTGCGGATGCCGCTGGGCCTGAGCTTCGAACAGCTGATGCACCGCGTGCAGGTCGACGCCGGTCGCCGGGGCGTTCCATTCCTGGCGAATCACCGTGTGTTCGGTTGTGCTCAGCATCGGCAGGTCGCTGAGACGGCTGTGCGGTGCGCTCACCACTGCTTGCAGCACGTTCTGCCAATGCTGCGCCAAACGCTCTATCGTCGCGGCGTCGAACAGGTCAGTGGCGTAGGTCAGCGCGGCCCAGATACCTTCCGGGGATTCATGGGTGTCCAGGCTCAGGTCGAAGTGCGTGGTCTGGTTGTCCCAATCCAGCTCCGAAACGCGCAAGCCGGGTAATTGCTGCCCTTCGCGTCCGCCCTGGGCGTCGGTCTGGTGATTGAACATCACCTGGAACAACGGGTTGTGGCTCAGGCTGCGCTCGGGCTGCAGTGCCACCACCAATTGCTCGAACGGCAGGTCCTGGTGCGCCTGGGCCTCCAGCGAGCGCCGCTTGGTTTGCTGCAACAGTTCGACGAAGGTCATCTGCCCGTCAAGGTCAGCCTTGAGCACCTGGGTGTTGACGAAAAAGCCAATCAGCCGCTCGGTTTCGACACGGTTTCGGTTGGCATTCGGCACGCCCACACGGATGTCCGATTGCCCGCTGTAGCGATAGAGCAAGCTCTGGAACGCGGCCAGGAGCAACATGAACGGGGTGGCGCCCTCTTGCTGCGCAAGGCGCTTGATACCGCTGACCAGTACCGGTTGCAGGTGCACCTGCACGCTGTTGCCGCGATGGCTTTGTTGCGCCGGTCGCGGGTGGTCGAGGGGCAACTCCAGCACGGGCTGTTCGCCGCCCAGCAGTGCTTGCCAGTACGCCAACTGACGGGCTTTCTCCCCTGCTTCCATCCAGCCGCGCTGCCACAGGGCATAGTCGGCGTACTGGATCGGCAAGTCCGGCAACGCCAGGCTGCGGCCCTCGCAGCAGGCCGCATAGAGTTGCACCAGTTCGTCAACCATCACCTGCATCGACCAACCATCGGAAATGATGTGGTGCTGAACCATCACCAGCACATGTTCATCGTCGGCCAGCTGCAACAGTGTCACGCGCAACAGCGGCGCCTGGAGCAGATCAAACGGCCGTGCAACCTGCGCTTCCACCTGCGCCATCAATTGCTGTTCGTCCGTTTGCATCTGCACGATGTCGACCCTGGCCTCAGGCATCACCACCTGCAACAGCTGCTCACCGTCCTGTACCAAGCGGGTACGCAGGCTTTCGTGGCGGGCCAGCAAACGGTCGAAACTGTGCTGTAACGCCGCGAGGTCGAGCTGGCCTTGCAGGCGTAGCGCCCCAGGAATGTGATAGGTGGCGCTGTGCGGGTCGAGCTGCCAAAGAAACCACTGGCGTTCCTGGGCGTAAGACAATGGCAATGTGTCGAGATCATGCCGGGTGGGGGCAATCGGCAATTGCGCGAAGCTCATGCCGCGCGCTTGCAGGCGCTGATAAAACTGCTGGCGTTGTTCAAGCGGCAGGCGAAGAAAGCGCGAGACCAGATCGATGTTCGGGTTGGAAAGCATGGTTCAAATCGCCTCTAGTTCGCTCAAAAAGTCACGTAGATCATCAAAGTCTTCCGCGCTGCCCGCACGGAAAGTGGCAGCGGCCTGGACATAGGCACGCAGCGTCTCGGTCTGGAACACTTCGACCAGCGGCACCTCCAGGCCCAACTCGACCTGGACCCGCGACGTGATCTGGATCGCCAGCAAGGAGTGGCCGCCGACTTCGAAGAAGTTGTCATCCAGGCCCACTTGCGGCAGGCGCAGCACTTGGGCCCAGATCGCCGCAATTTGCTGTTCCAGTTCGGTTTCAGGTGCCACATAGCGTTGCTGCATCAGGCTCGCATCCGGCGCGGGCAAGCCTTTGCGGTCGAGTTTGCCGTTGGGGGTCAGCGGCATGTGCGCCAGGAACATGAAGTGCGTGGGCACCATGTAGTCCGGCAGCCGGGCCTTGAGCGCGCGGCGCAAGGTGTCACGGAACTCGACCTGGTTGATCAGCGCCGGATCGGTCGGCACCACATACGCCACCAGTTGCTTGCCGGTCGGCCCTTCCTGCGCCACCACCACGGTTTCACCGACGCTGTCCTGCTCACGCAGACGGGCTTCAATTTCACCCAGCTCGATACGGAAACCACGGATTTTGACTTGGTGGTCGACACGCCCCAGGTAGTCCACCACGCCATCGGGGCGGCCACGGGTCAAGTCGCCGCTGCGGTACACACGGCTGCCGGGTGTGCCGAACGGGTCCGGCACAAACCGCTCGGCGGTCAGCGCCGCACGCTCCAGATAACCGCGCGCCACGCCCTCGCCGCCCAGGTACAACTCACCGGCCACGCCGATCGGTTGCAGGTTCAACTGCGCGTCCAATACGTAGCCGCTGCGGTTGCCCAGCAACGTACCAATCGGCGCGTAGACCGCGCCGCAAGGGTCGCCCTTGCGCGCCTTCCACAGCAGCGGCGTAACCACGGTCTCGGTCGGCCCATAACCGTTGAACAGGTAGGTCGGCTTGAGCGCGCGCCAGGCCAGGTCGTAGCTCGCCTGCGCCACCGCGTCACCCCCAAAGCAATACACGCGCACGGCCGGCGGGTTGCCGTCGCGTTCGGCATGCTCGGCCAGTTGTTGCAGGTACACCGGCGGGAACACCGCCATGGTCACGTTGTGGCGGTGCATTTGCGCGTAGGTGTATTCCGGCAGCCACAGGCTGTCATCGCGGATCAGCACACTGGCGCCGTTGATCAGCGGGTGCATCCAGCCTTCGTGGGAACCGTCAAAGGCGAAGGACATGAAGTGCAGTTCGCAATCGGCCGGGCCGGTTTCATAGCGCTCGCCGGTGGCAATAATGTGCGCCACGAGCGGGCCGTGCGACACCGCAACGCCCTTGGGCAGGCCGGTGGAGCCGGAGGTGTAGATCACGTAGGCGAGGTTGTCGCCGTCGAGTGCGACCTGTGGATCGGTGTCGTCAACCGTGGCCCAGGCCTCGGCCTGATCAACCGCAAGCACTGCCAGGCCTTGCGGAATCGGCAGCCGCTGCTGCACCGCCGAGTGGGTCAGCAACAGCTTGGCGCGGCTGTCCTGCATCATGTACAGCAAGCGATCACGCGGGTATTCCACGTCCAGCGGCACATACACGCCGCCGGCTTTGAGCACTGCGAGGAACGCCACCATGATCTCGGCACTGCGCGGCATGGCGATGGCCACGCGCACTTCCGGGCCCACGCCACGGGCGATCAGCGCATGCGCCAGGCGATTGGCCTGGCCATCGAGTTCCCCGTAGGTCAGCGTTTGCGCAGCGAATTTTACCGCCACTGCATTCGGGTTTTCCCGGGCACGGTCGGCGACCAACTCGTGCACCAGGCGCTTGGCCGAGTAGCCCGAATCGGTGCCATTCCAGAGCTGCAGAATGTGTTGTTGCTCATCAAGGTTGAGCAGGTTCAGTTGCCCGATGGCCTGCTGCTGATCGTCTACCATGCTCTGCAACAGGTTCTGCCAATGCCCGGCCATGCGTTCGATGGTGCGGTGCGCAAACAGATCGGTGGCGTAACTCAGGGATGCACGCAGCGCGTCGCGGGATTCCTCCACATCCAGCGCCAGGTCGAACTGAGCAACGCCTTCATCCCCGCTCAACACCTCGACCTGCAGCCCCGGCAACCGCTGCAAATGATTGCCCGCCGAGGTCACGCGGTGGTTGAACAGCACTTGGAACAAGGGGCTCAGGCTCATGCTGCGTTCCGGCTGCAACGCCTCCACCAGTTGCTCGAACGGCAGGTCTTGATGAGCCTGCGCCTCCAACGACCGCTGGCGCACCTGGCGCAACAGTTGCGCCACGCTCATCTGGCCGTTGAGGTCGGCCTTGAGCACCTGAGTGTTGACGAAGAAGCCAATCAGCCCCTCGGTTTCAAGGCGGTTGCGGTTGGCGATCGGCACCCCGACGCGCACGTCTTCCTGGCCGCTGTAGCGATGCAGCAAGACCTGGTACGCCGCCAGCAACACCATCGGCAAGGTAACGCCGGCTTTGTTCGCAAGGTTGCGCAAGCCGGCCAGCAGCGGAGCTGCCAGTTCAACGCCAAGGCGCGCACCGCGATGGCTTGGCAACGCCGGGCGCTGGTAATCGAACGGTAACTCCAGCACGGGCTGCTCGCCGCCCAACTGCTCACGCCAGTAGGTCAATTGCCGCGCGGTCTCGCCGGCTTCCATCCAGTTGCGCTGCCACAGCGCGTAGTCGGCGTACTGAATCGGCAATGCCGGCAATTGTGGCGTGCGGCCGACGCTGAAGGCTGCGTACAGTTGTACCAACTCCTCGACCATTAACTGCATCGACCAGCCATCGGAAACGATGTGGTGCTGCACCAGCACCACGACGTGATCGTCCTCGGCCAGGCGCAACAACTTGACCCGTAGCAACGGCCCGCGCAGCAGGTCGAACGGCTGCGCAACCGCCTCGGCGATGTGCACCTTGAGCGCGGCCTCATCAGCGTCGGCCCGTTCGATTTCGATCAGGCCCAGGTCTTCGATCACTTGCACGGCGCCGCTGGCGTCCTGGCGCACATGTGTGCGCAGGCTTTCATGGCGCGCCAGCAACGTGTCGAAACTGCGTTGCAGCGCCGCCACGTCCAACGCGCCTTTCAAACGCAGGGCACTGGGGATGTGGTACGCCGAGCTTTGCGGGTCGAGTTGCCAGAGGAACCACTGGCGTTCCTGGGCGTAGGACAGTGGCAAGGGTTGCGTGCGATCGGCCTTGAGCAGCGCCGGCGCCGTGACGCCCGCCTCGCCCAACGCGCGCACGAAATCACCCAGCACGGGCTGTTCGAACAGGGTCTTGAGCGCAACCTCCAGCGCCAGTGCCTGACGTACCCGCGACACCACTCGCGTGGCCAGCAGCGAATGCCCGCCCAGCTCAAAGAAGTGATCGTCCAGGCCCACCTGCGGCAGCTCCAGCACCTGCGCCCAGATGGCCGCGACCTGTTGCTCGCGCTGGCTGACCGGGGCCACCGGCGCTTTCAGCAACACACCGGCATCCAGCTTGGGCAGCGCCTTGCGGTCGAGCTTGCCATTGGGCGTCAAGGGCAGGCTATCAAGGAATACCAAGTGCGCCGGCACCATGTAGTCCGGCAGGCGCTCGCGCAATGCCGCCTTGTACTGGTCACGCAAGCTCGCCTGCTGTTCGGCGGCGAAGGTCACCAGGTAGGCGATCAGGCGGTCGTTGTCGGCCAGCACCACAGCTTCACGCACCGCCGCGAGCTCACGCAGGCACGCCTCGATTTCACCCAGCTCGATACGGAAACCACGCACCTTGACCTGCTGATCGACCCGGCCGATGTACTCAACCACACCGTCGGGGCGATAGCGTGCCAGGTCGCCGCTGCGGTACAGGCGTTCACCCGGTGCACCATACGGGTTGGGCACAAAGCGCTCTGCGGTCAGCGCTGGCCGTTCGTGATAACCACGCGCCAGGCCCGCGCCGCCGATCAACAATTCACCGGCCGCGCCCTGCGGGCAAGGCGTTAGCCCGGCGTTGAGAATAAACAACGACGTGTTGGCAATCGGTCGCCCGACAAAAGGCTGCGCCGCTGACAGACGATGGGCAGCCGACCAGATCGTGGTTTCCGTCGGACCATAGAGATTCCACACGGGGCCCTGCAGATCGAGCAGGCCTTGGGCCAGGTCGACCGGCAGCGCTTCGCCGCCACACAGGCACTTGATGCCCTGCAACCAATGGGCGCGCGGGCTTTCCAGCAACATGCGCCAGGTCGATGGGGTGGCTTGCAGCACGCGGGCGGATTGGTTATGCACCAGATCAATAATCGCCTCCGGGTCGAGGGCCAGTTCCTGGCCGCTGAGCAGCACCGTACCGCCGACGCTCAGCGGCACGTACAGTTCCAGGGCGAAGATGTCGAACGAAAAGGTGGTCAGCGACAGCACCCGCGCGTCGGAGCCAAATTCCAGGCTAGCGGCCATCCCGCAGGCAAAGCTGCACAGCGCCTGATGACGGACCATCACGCCTTTGGGCCTGCCGGTGGAGCCGGAGGTGTAGATCACGTAAGCCAAATGCTCCGGCGTGATAGTCACCTGCGGATCATGCTCGGCACCGCTGGCGTCGACCGCGTCCACCAACAGCACCTGCAGACCGTCCGGTTGCGCCAGGCGACCGTTCAGGTGTGGTTGGGTCAGCAACACCTGGGCGCGGCTGTCTTCCAGCATGAAGGCCAGTCGATCGGCCGGGAACTGCGGGTCGAGCGGCACATAAGCGCCACCGGCCTTGAGGGTCGCCAACAGACCGACCACCATGTCCAGCGAGCGCTCGACATGCACCGCCACCAGCACGTCAGGGCCGACGCCCGCCGCAATCAGGCGATGGGCCAGGCGGTTGGCGCGGCGGTTGAGTTCGCGATAGCTGAGGGCGTCGCCATTGAATTGCAGCGCACTCGCGTCCGGTTGCGCGCGTACTTGGGCCTCGAACAACTGGTGCACGCCGCGCGTGTGCGGGTAATCGACGTGGCTGGCGTTCCAGCTGTGTACGGTCTGTTGCCATTGCTGCGCGCTGAGCATCGGCAGCTCATCCAACGCTTGCGCGGCGTCACTCACCACCGCACGTAACAGGTTCTGCCAATGCTGCGCCAGGCGCTCCACAGTTGCGGGCTCGAACAGGTCGGTCGCGTAGGTCAGTGAGGCCCACAGGCCTTCGGCGGACTCTTCGGTTTCGAGGCTCAAGTCAACCTGTGTGGTGTGGCCTGCCCAATCCAGCGGCTGCAACGCCAGGCCTGGCAAGTGCACAGGGCCGGCACGCAGCGTGTCCTGGTGGTTGAACATCACTTGGAACAGCGGGTTATGGCTGAGGCTGCGTTCCGGTTGCAGCGCTTCGACCAACTGCTCGAAGGGCAGATCCTGATGGGCCTGCGCTTCCAGGGCGCGCTGCTTGACCTGAGCGAGCAATTGGCTGAAGAGCATCTGCCCGTCGACGTCGGCCTGATGCACTTGGGTATTGACGAAGAAGCCGATCAGCCGCTCGGTTTCAAGGCGGTTGCGGTTGGCGATCGGCACGCCGACGCGCAGCCTGGACTGGCCGCTGTAGCGATGCAGCAGGGTCTGGAACGAGGCCAGCAAGAGCATGAACAGTGTCACGCCCTCGCGCTGGGCCAGCGCCTTGAGGTCGTTGACCAGCGCAGGCTCAAGCTGGACCTGCTGCCGCGCGCCGCGATAACGCTGCACCGCCGGGCGCGGGTGGTCCAGCGGCAGCTCCAGCAGCGGATGCTCATCGCCCAGGCGCTGTTGCCAGTAATCGAGCTGGCGTTGTTTTTCACCTGCCGCCATCCAGTTGCGTTGCCACACGGCATAGTCGGCGTACTGGATCGGCAGCGCCGGCAATTGAGCCTGGCCCTGATACAGCGCCACCAGCTCATCCACCATCACGCGCATCGACCAACCGTCGGAGATGATGTGGTGTTGCGTGATGACCAGCACATGGTGATCGGGCGCAATCACCAACAGTTTGACGCGCATCAGCGGGCCGCTGCGCAGGTCGAATGGGCGCTGGATTTCTTGCTCCACACACTGCTGGATCGCAGCGGCCTCTACCCTCGCCTGCTCGACAGGCATGACCAGGGCGGGATGGATCACCTGCCAGGTCTGCTCAGCGTCTTCAACAAACGTGCTGCGCAAAGGTTCATGGCGCAACACCAGCGCCTGGAACGCATGCTCCAGCGCGCGGATATCCAGGTCGCCGCGCAGATGCAGGGCCGTGGGGAGGTGATACGCCGCGCTGGCAGGGTCCAATTGCCACAAAAACCATTGGCGTTCCTGGGCGAACGACAGCGCCATCGGCTGCCCACGCTCCAGCGCCACCAGCGGTGGCGCGCTCTGTTGATGCACACCTGAACACAGCGTGGCGAATGCCTCCAGCGTCGGTTGCTCAAAGAGTGCGCGCAGCGGGACTTCGCACTTCAACGCGTGACGCACCCGGGAAATCACCTGGGTGGCCAACAACGAATGGCCACCGCGTTCGAAGAAGTGGTCCGTGAGGCCCACCTGCTCGACCTGCAACACCGCTTGCCAGATCGTCGCCAGCTGCTTTTGCAGCGGGCTTTGTGGCGCCACATACGCCTGTTGACGCAGGTTCAGGTCGGGCGCGGGCAGCGCACGGCGGTCAAGCTTGCCGTTAGAGTTCAACGGCAACGCGGCGAGCAACACCCAATGGCTTGGCACCATGTAGTCCGGCAGCGCTTGGCGCAGGGTTGCCGCCAGCGATTGCGCATCCAGAGTCTGCCCATGGGCAGGCACTGCATAGGCGACCAATTGCATACCGAGCGCACTCGGCTGGGCGATGACAGCGGCTTCACGCACTTGCGGCAAGGCTTGCAGGCAGGCTTCGATTTCGCCCATTTCGATGCGGTAGCCGCGAATTTTCACCTGATGGTCGCTACGCCCGACGTACTCCAGCGCTCCCGCCTCGTTGTAACGCGCGAGGTCGCCGCTGCGGTACAGCCGCGCGCCCGGCACACGCGAAAAAGGGTCCGGCAGGAAGCGTTCAGCGGTCAATGCCGGACGGTCGAAATAACGCTGGGCCAGGCCCGCCTCGGCGCCAATGCACAATTCGCCGACACCGTCGGTGGCCAGCAGCTCGAACCCGCTGTCGAGCACATACAGCGAGCGACCGGCGATCGCCTGACCAATCGGCACACCGAACGCATCACTGGCATCCGCCAGTTGGCACTCGTGCACGCTGGACACCACGGTTGCCTCGGTCGGCCCGTAGGTGTTGACCAGCCGCACCTCGCCCAACCCCGCCGCGTGCCAGGCGCGCACGCCCTCCACCGACATGGCCTCGCCGCCCACATGCACTTGGCGCAGGTTGCCCAAGGTGCGGCGGTCGAGCGCACATTCCTTGGCCAGCAGGTACCAGTAGGCGGCCGGCAAGTCGGCCAGGGTCACGCCCTGCTCAACGATCTCTTCGGCCAATTGCCCAACGTCCCACAGCTCATCGCCGCGCATGATCACGGCGGCGCCCACACACAGCGGCGGGTAGCACTGTTCGACAAACCCGTCGAAGCTGAACGTCGCAAATTGCAGCACGCGGTCTTCGGCACACAGGCGGCTGTACGCCTCGGCGCTGTCGCAGAACTGGCCGAGGGCAGCATGGTCGATGGCCACGCCTTTGGGCTGGCCGGTAGACCCGGAGGTATAGATCACGTAGGCCAGGTCGGCCGCCGCCGCCGAGTTGGCTGGATTGGTCGCAGGGTAGCCGTCCAGCTCTTCACCGGACGCACTGAACGCCACGCGCAGCAGCCCTTGCGGCAGTGCCAGTTCGGTGAGCAAACCGGTTTGGCTGAGCAACAGGTCGAGGCGACTGTCCGCCAGCATGTAGGCCAAGCGTTCGGTCGGGTATGTGGGGTCCAGCGGCACATAGGCCGCGCCGGTTTTGAGTACCGCCAGCAGGCTGACGATCAACTGCGGGCCACGCCGACTGGCCAGGCCTACCCGTTGGCCCGGCCCGACGCCGAGTTCCACCAGGCGGTGGGCCAGGCGGTTGGCGCGGGCGTTGAGCTGGGCATAGCTCAGCCGTTCACTGCCCGCCTGCACCGCGAGTGCGTCGGGTGTGGCATGGGCCTGCGCGGCGATGCGCTCGTGCACCCGTTGATGACGCTGGGCGCCGCAGACCGATTGGCTAAGTGTGAGCACCTGCTGCTGTGTGGCGGCGTCCAACAGCTGCAGGTTGCCTAGCGGTACGTGCGCGTCCGCCACCAGTTGCGTCAACAGATGACGCAGGTTAGCGCCCAACCGCATGACTTGTTGCTGGCTGAAGTGGGCGCGATCGTAGCTGAATTCCAAACGCAAGCTGGCCCCCAGCTCGACGCCCAGGGTCAGCGGGTAGTGAGTGCGCTCATGGTTGTGCAGCCGGCCGAAGGTCAGGCCTGCGGGCGCGCCTTGCTTGAGTGCTTCGGCCACCGGGAAGTTTTCAAACACCAGCAAGGTGTCGAACAACGCCGCGCCTTGCTGACCGGCCCACGCCTGGATGTCGTAGAGCGGCACATGCTCATGGTCGCGCAAGCTGAGGTTCAGGGCTTGCAACTCACTCAGCCAGGCGCTCGCCGATTGGGCCGGCGAGGCGGCACTGATGATGGGCAAGGTGTTAATGAACAAGCCCAGTTGCTGTTCAATGCCCGGCAACGGCGCTGAACGCCCGGCGACGGTGGCGCCGAACGCTACGCAATCCTGGCCGGTGTAGCGTTGCAGCAACAGGCTCCAGGCCCCTTGCAGCACGGTATTGAGGGTAACTTTTTGGTGGCGGGCAAACTCGCCGAGGGCCTGGGTAAAATCGTTGCCCACTGCCACTTGATAGTCAGCCATGCCCACACCGTCGACCGGCGTGCGCAGGGCTTGGGCCAGCAAGGTTGGCGCTTGCAACGGCGCCAGCGCATGTTTCCAGAAGGTCTCGCCGCTGGGTTGCTGTTGCAGCCAGCCCAGGTAATCGCGGAACTGCCCCAGCGGCGCCGGCAACGCCTGGCCTGCATAATGGGCAATGACTTCAGCGAGCAACTGCGCGTTACTCCAGCCGTCCATCAGGATGTGATGACTGGTGAAGATGAAGTGCCAGCCGGACCCGGCGCCGCGTACCAACATCAAGCGAAACAGCGGCGAGGCGTTTAACTCAAAACCGCGTGAGCGCTCGGCATCGGCCAGTGCATCGACGTCGGCAGCCACGTCTTCGATCACTTGCAATTGCACGTCGACCTGACGCTGGATCACCTGATGGGCACTGTCCAGGCCCAGCCAGTGGAAGCTGCTGCGCAAGATGTCATGCCGGTCCAGCGCCGCTTGCCAGGCACGGCCGAAGGTCAGCAGATCGAGGCCCTCAATATCCAGGCGAAGCTGGTTGATATAGGCCTGCGCCTCGGGCGCATACAACGTGTGGAACAGCATGCCCTGCTGCATCGGCGACAACGGGTAGAGATCAGCGATATCCGGCCCGGCCACGGGCAGCGCATCCAGTTGCTGCTGGGTGAGGCGAGCCAGCGCGAAGTCCGAGGGCGTCACCTGCCCTGCCGGCGTTGCGCAGCAGTGTTCGATCAACGCCTTGAGTTCCGCCGCGTATTCATCCGCCAGATGCTGAATGGTCGCCGGCGTGAACATCTCCCGGCTGAAGCCCCATTGCAGGGACAGCTCCCCGCCGTACACCTGCCCTTCCACCGTCAGCCAATTGGCCAACGGCGCTTCCGGGTCCTGAGCCTGGCCGCTGCTTTGCGCGGCCGGTACGAACAGTGCCGAGTCATTGAACTGGCGGTCGAACTGCCCCAGGTAGTTGAAGGTGATACGCGGCGCGGCCAGGCCTGCCAGGGTGTCGCGCGATTGCGCGTCGCCCAGGTAGCGCAGCAGGCCGTAGCCCACGCCCTTGTCCGGGACCGCACGCAGTTGCTCCTTGATCGACTTGATCGCGCTCGACAGATCGCCATGGGCCTGCAAACGCACAGGGAACAAACTGGTAAACCAACCGACAGTGCGGCTCAGGTCGAGGGTGTCGAACAGGTCTTCGCGACCATGGCCTTCGAGCTGGATCAATGCGCCGGCCTGGCCGCTCCAACGGCTGATCACCCGCACTAATGCGGTCAGTAACAGGTCGTTGACCTGGGTGCGATAGGCCGCCGGTGCATCCTGCAGCAGTTGGCGAGTGTGTTCGGCATCAAGGCGGGTTTCGAGCGTGGCGCCGAGGCGATTTTGCAGGCCACCTTGAGGGTTGTCGCACGGCAGCTCAGCCTCGCAGGCCTGCGCCTGCCAAAACGGCAGTTGGCCCTGGAGGGTACGCGCATGGGCCTGCAACTGCTGCGCCCACTGTTGGTAGCTGCTGGTCTTGGCCGGCAATGCAGCTTGGCGATAGGCCTGTTGCAGGTCTTCGAGCAGGATGCGCCAGGACACGCCGTCGACTGCCAGGTGATGGACCACCACCAGCAGGCGCTGGGTGCCATCGGCCATCTGCACCAAGGCTGCGCGCAACAGCGGGCCTTGCTCCAGGTCCAGGCTGCGCTGGGCTTCATCACACAGCGCAGCCAGTTCAGCGTCGGTGCTGAGGTTGGCTTGCCACACTGCTGATTGCGTGCTCGGAGCGCCGTGGGCTTGTTGCCAGCCATCGGCGTGCTGCGTAAACCGCAGGCGCAACGCATCGTGATGGTTGACCAGTTGCGCCAGGGCTGCATCCAGCCGAGCAGGCTCCAGCGCCTCGCGCGGGGTGAGCAGCAATGACTGGTTCCAATGGTGGCGGGCCGGGATTGCCTGGGCGAAAAAGCTGTGCTGCACGGGGGTCAGGAGCACTTCGCCGGTCACCGGGCCTTGATCGATAACGCTCGCCTGTTCAAAGCTCGCCACCAGCGCCAGGCTGCGCACGCTCTGGTACTGAAACAGGTCGCGCGGGCTGAGGCGAACCCCCGCTTGCCGGGCGCGGCTGACCACCTGGATGGAGATGATCGAATCGCCACCCAGCTCAAAGAAGTTGTCATCCAGGCCGACTTGCGGCACACCGAGCACATCGCGCCAGATGGCCGACAGGGCTTTTTGCAGTGCGTTCTCAGGGGCGACAAACGCTTGCTGCGGGGCAGCCTCCGGCAGCGGCAGCGCTTTGCGGTCGAGCTTGCCGTTGGCGGTCACCGGCAGTTTGGCCAGGGGCACGAAGTGCGACGGCACCATGTACTCCGGCAAACTGCTGAGCAGCCAGGCCTTGAGGTCCGCGGGTTGTTCGTTCTCGAGTACCAGGTAGGCCACCAATTGTTTACCGCCCGGCACCAGCACCACCGCCTCACGCACCGAGGGATGCTGGATCAAGCGTGTTTCAATTTCGCCCAACTCGATACGCAAGCCGCGCAGCTTGACCTGATGATCAAGACGGCCGAGGTATTCGATCACCCCATCGGCTCGTTGACGCACGCGGTCGCCACTGCGGTAAAGACGCTCACCGTTGACGAACGGGCTCGGCACAAAACGCTCGGACGTCAGCGCCGCGCGGCGGTGATAACTGCGCGCCAGGCCAGTGCCACCCAGGTACAGCTCGCCGGACACACCGGCGGGCACCGGGTTGAGCTCGGCGTCGAGCACATAGGTGGCGAGGTTGGCGATCGGGCGGCCGATGGGCACGCTGTCGGCACCTTCGTCGACACAGGTCCAGTGGGTGACGTCGATGGCGGCCTCGGTGGGGCCATAGAGGTTGAACAAGCCGGCGTTTGGCAGCTTGACGAACACCTGCACTTGCGCATCCAGCGGCAAGGCTTCGCCACTGCATACGATACGTTTGAGGCAGGTGCAGGCATGTACGTCTGGCTCGTGGATAAACGCCTGGAGCATCGACGGCACAAAATGCACGGTGGTGATGCCGTGACGGCCAATGGTGTCGATCAGGCGCGCCGGTTCGCGATGTTCGCCAGGCGCAGCGACGACCAGGCGCGCACCCGTCATCAGCGGCCAGAAGAATTCCCAGACCGAGACGTCAAAGCTGAACGGGGTCTTCTGCAGGACCGCGTCGCTGGCATTCAGGCCATAGGCCTGTTGCATCCAGCACAGGCGGTTGACCAAGCCGCGATGGCTGTTGCCGGCCCCCTTGGGTTTGCCGGTGGAGCCGGAGGTGTAGATCACGTAGGCCAGGTTGAGCGCGTGGCTATCCACGGTGGGCGATGCGAGGCTGTAGCCCTCGAGCCAGCCCGGCGCTTGGTCCAGGGCAATCACCTGGAGGCCTGCAGCGGGCAGCACCGCCAACAGGCTGTGCTGGCTGAGCAGCAGCGTGATGCCGCTGTCTTCGATCATGTAGGCGAGGCGTTCCGGCGGGTATTCCGGGTCCAGCGGCACGTAGGCGCCACCCGCCTTGAGGATCGCAAGCAAGCCCACCACCATTTCAACGGAACGCTCGACGCAAACCCCCACCAGCACGTCCGGGCCAACCCCCCGCTCACGCAAGGCATGGGCCAACTGGTTGGCGCGGCCGTCGAGCTGGGCGTAGGTCAACGTGGTGGCGCCAAAGACCAACGCTGGCGCGTGCGGAGTACGCTGCACCTGGTCTTCGATCAGTTGATGAATACCCACGTCGGTCGGGTACGTCTCGGCGGTCTGGTTCCAGCGATGCACCAACCTGTGCCGCTCATCGCCATCCAGCATCGGCAGCTCGCCGATACGTTGTTCACCGTCGGCCACCATGGCCTGCAACAGGCTGATCCAGTGCCGGGCCATGCGCGCAATGGAGGGTGCGTCGAACAGGTCGTTCGCGTAGGTCAGCGCGGCGTGCAGGGTGCCGGATTTTTCATAAGTGTCGAGGGTCAGGTCGAACTGCGTGGTACGGCCCTGCCACTCCACAAGTGCGAGCTCCAGGCCGGAAGCGGTACGCACTGAAGCGATGTCCGCGACCACCGGCTGATGGTTGTACATCACCTGGAACAGCGGCGTATGGCTGAGACTGCGCTCGACTTTCAGCGCTTCCACCAGGCGCTCGAATGGCAGCTCCTGATGGTCCTGCGCGCCCAGCGCGTGCGCCCTGATGCTTTGCAATAAGTGGGCAACACGGGTCTGCCCGGTCAGCTGCGTGCGCAGCACCTGGGTGTTGACGAAGAAACCGATCAGCCCTTCGACTTCACTGCGGTTACGGTTGGCAATCGGCACGCCAACCCGTATGTCGCTCTGCCCGGTGTAGCGATGCAACAGCACATTGAAGGCGCCCAGCAGCAGCATGAACAGGGTGACGTTATGCTGTTGCGCGCAGCTGCGCAGTTGCGCAGCCAGGCCCGCGTCGATCGCGAAATTATGCCGCGTGCCCTGGTAGCTGGGCATCGCCGGGCGCGAGCGGTCCGTCGGCAACTCCAGCACCGGATGTTCATCACCAAGACGCGCCTGCCAGTATTCCAGCTGACGCGCCTGCTCGCCTGCCTCCAGCCAGCGACGCTGCCACAGCGCATAGTCGCTGTACTGGATCGGCAACGCCGGCAATTGCGGCGCTTCATTGCGCGCGTGGGCGTCATAGCAACGGATGAATTCGTCGATCAGTACATTCATCGACCATCCGTCGGAGACGATGTGGTGCAGGGTCAGCAGCAGCACGTGTTCCTGCGCGTCGAGCTTGAGCAATTGCACACGCAGCAGCGGACCGTGCTCCAGATCGAAGGGCAGCAGCGATTGACGCGTTGCCGCCTCGTTGACGGCCTGCTCGCGCTGATCGGCGGCCAGGCTGCTGAAGTCCAGAGGTTCGACGGCCAGCGACGGCGTTATCGCCACCTGAGCCAGGCGTCCATCGGCCTGGCGCTGGAACACCGTGCGCAAGGTTTCATGCCGCGCCACCAGGCTGGCGAACGCTTGCTCCAGCGCCCCCAGGTTGAGTTCACCCTTTAGCCGCACGGCCCCGGGCAAGTTGTAGGCAGCGCTGGCCGGGTCTAGTTGCCACAGAAACCACATGCGCTGCTGCGCGTAGGACAGCGCCTGGCGATCCTCCACTGCCACCCCAGCCGGTATCGGAAACCGGGAAAAATCCACGCCTTCTTTCTGCAGGGCTTGCAGGAAAACCTGGCGTTTTTCCAGGGGCAACCCGATAAACCGGCGAGCAAGTTTCAAGGAGTCTTCAGCATTCATTTGTTGGAGTCCGGAGCAATAGGCAGGAAGCACAAAGGCACGTCGTCCCTATAAAACGAACCGGGCGGGGAAAAATTAGCGGGGGGTGGGGGGCGTGGAGCGAGGTGTCATCAGGGGTTACATCAATCCTGCTAAAGCGACACAAAACCGAGCTAGCATTGACGGACACCACTTTTTGCAACTACATTTAGTTACACGCAGGGATCGCCGTGTCAAAAAATGAAAAGCTGCTCGCCAAACTGCTCAACGAGCACATGGCCTTTACCTGGCCAGAGCTCGTAACGCTGCTGCATCGCTTGGGCTACACACAGATTGAAGGGGCTGGAAGCCGCGTCAAGTTCGACATCGGCGACCCCAGTGCAATGATCAGCTTGCACAAGCCTCACCCCGGCAACGAACTGAAACACTACATTCGGCGCCAGATCATCGAACAATTGAAATCAGGAGAACTGATTCAGTGAACAACCAACTGAAATACAACGGCTACATCGGCTCTATCGAAGCCAGCCTCGAAGACAACTGCCTGTTCGGCAAGATTCTGTTTATCAAGGCGCTGGTCAGTTACGAAGGGAAAACCGTCGCAGAGTTGGACGCTGCGTTCCGTGAGGCCGTCGATGACTACCTCGCGACATGCCACGCGCTGGGGCAAACGCCAGAGAAGCCTTGCAAGGGCTCATTCAACGTACGGGTCGGCCATGACCTGCACTTGGCAGCGGCACTGGCGGCCACACGTAAAAAAGTCACGCTCAATGACCTGACACGCCAGGCGTTGAATGAGTTTTTGCAACATCACTGCGCAGAACCGCTATCGGTGCTCGGTTGACGGTCCCAACCGCCGATACCCCAGCGCAGCGGCGCCCAACACAATTGCACCGGCCGCCAACGCCACCCAAAACCCGCTGGTAGCGCCGAAATGATCAATCATCCAACCGGAGCTGGCAGCGCCAATGGCCACGCCGATGCTCAGGCCGGTGATCAGCCAGGTCATGCCTTCGGTCAGGCGGCTGGGTGGCACGACCTGCTCGACCAGGGCCATGGAGACGATCAGGGTCGGGGCGAAGAACAAACCGGAAACAAAGATCGCTACCGCCAACCCGGTGATATTGGTCACCAGCAGTAACGGTAAAGTGGTCAACGCGGTTGCCACGCCGCAGAACAGAAACTGGCGGGGCAACGGCGCCTTGAGCTTGAGGGTGCCAAATGCCAAGCCCGCCAGACACGAACCGATGGCATATACCGACAGCACGATGCTTGCCGCCGCCGGTTGGCCCTGGTGCTGGGCGAACGCCACGCTGACCACGTCCACGACGCCGACGATCACGCCCATGGCCAGCAGCAGGATCATCAGGATCAGCACCGAAGGCGAAGCGATCAGCCAACCGCCGTGATGCGTGGTGTGCGCATGCACAGGGGGTTCTGTCGCGCGTTGCAGCACGAAGGTCGTGACCCCCACGGCCAGCAACACGGCTGCGGCCAACGGCCCGGCCTCCGGAAAAAGCACGACACACAGGCCTACCGAGATCGGCGGGCCGATGATAAAGCACACCTCATCCAGCACCGACTCCAGGGCAAACGCGGTTTGCAGCCTCGGCTGACCGCGCAACAACGCGGTCCAACGTGCCCGCACCATGGCCGACATGTTCGGCATACAGCCGGCCAGGGCGGCGAACAGGAACAAGGTCCAGTTCGGCGCCTGCAAGCGCGTGCACAGCAACAACAGCAACAACGCCCCGCCACCGATCATTGCGGCGATCGGCAGTACCTTGCCCTGGCTGTGCCGGTCTACCAGCCGCGACACCTGCGGCGCGCAAAACGCCGTTGCCAGGGCGAACACCGCCGCCACCGCGCCCGCCAGGCCATAGCCACCCTGTACTTGCGAAAGCATGGTAATCAGGCCGATACCGGTCATCGATATCGGCATGCGCGCCAGCATGCCCGCCAAGACAAAAGCCCTGCTACCTGGGACCTGGAATAACTCGGCATAGGGATTTGCCATCCTGCTTAACCTCTTCCTTTGCGCCTTCAAACTTGCTATCTGCAGTGATCGAGGCAAAATACATACGGTGCGTATGTGGCAGAGCATGCGTAACATACGCAGCGTATGTCAATCACTCAACAGCCCAAGGCAAGCCTTATCGATGAGCCGAGCCCGTACCGAAATGATCGAAGAAACCCGCGCCCGGCTGATCGCCAGTGCCCGCGAGGCCTTCGCCACGCAAGGGTACGCCAACACGTCGATGGATGATTTTACCGCGCGCGCCGGCCTGACTCGCGGCGCGTTGTACCACCACTTCGGTGACAAGAAAGGTGTGTTGGCCGCGGTGGTCGCGCAACTCGACAGTGAGATGGACGCACGCTTGCAGCACATCACCGAACAGGCCCAGGACCCCTGGCGCGGTTTTTGTGATCGCTGCCAAGCCTATCTGCGCATGGCCCAGGAGGGCGAGATCCAACGCATTGTGTTGCAGGATGCGCCCGCCGTATTAGGCGACACCGGGTCCCAACACCATTGTGTGGAGTCGTTGCGCCAATTGCTGGAGGCGTTGATGCAGACCGGTGCCATCCTGCAAGCCCCCAGCGTCGCGCTGGCTCAATTGATCAATGGCAGCCTGGTCAATACCGCGTTGTGGATCGCCCGCGATGAACACCCGGGCGAACGCCTGGAAGAAGGCCTGCTGGGCCTGGAGCTTTTGCTGCAAGGCCTGAGGCAGCCGATCAGACTAACCGTTTGATCTGCTTGTGCCGCCATACCAGCCGATAATAGGCGGTCTGCAGCACGAGCATCGCCAGATACGTCACCGGAAACGCCATCCATACCCCTTCGAGGCCGAAGTGCGCATTGAACAGGTACGCCATCGGCAGCTCCACGCAGAGTACGCAAAAGATCGAAATCGCGACCGGCATCAACACCACGCCGCTGGCGCGCATGATCCCGCCGATCACGGCCTGGAAGCCAAATACCAGAACGCTCCACAGCATGATATGCAGCAAGTGCTCAGCCTTGATCCGCGCTGCGTCGTCAGTGATGAACAGGCCCAGCAGCCAGTGCGACAGCAGGTAACCGAGCAGAATCAGGCCGCCGGTGAGGCAAATGTTGATCAACAACCCGGTGCGCAGGATCGGCCCGATGCGCTCCAGGCGCCCGGCGCCAATCGCCTGTGCGCCGAGGATCGATGCCGTTATCGCAATCGACAGCGCCGGGAATTGCACATAGTTGACGATCTGCGTCACCGCACCATAGGCCGCTGTAGCCTGGGAGCCATGACTGTTGACCAAGGCCAGAATGACCAGCTCCGACAGCGACAGCACCACCATCTGTAAACCGGTCGGTAAGCCGATACGCAGGACTTTGCCGAGGATGACCCGGTCCAGGCGCAATGCCGCAAACAGTTCACGGTCCGGCGCCATCACATGGTGTTTATGGCGCAGGCGCAGGATCAGAAACAGCATGGCCAAGGCATTACCGACCAGGCCCGCATACACCGCACTCTGGATGCCCATGGGCGGCAGGCCGATCCAGCCGCGAATCAGCGCCGGCGTCAGCAGCAGGCCGACCAGGGTCGAGACCATCAGCGCCAGCAGCGGTGAAATCGTGTCGCTGACGCCGCGCAGTAGCTGGGTGTAGAGGATGAAGACCAACAGCAGCGGCATGATCAGCATCATTGCCTGGGCATACCCCACCGCATCGTCGAGTACGTCAACCGGTGTCCCTAACGCCTGCAATGCCGGGCGCGCGAAAAAACTCCCGAGAACTGCCGCGATCAACCCCACCAGCGCTCCGAGTGTCAGGGTTGCACCGGTAATCACCTTAACCAGCCCCGTTTCCTGGGCGCCCCACGCCTGGCCGATCAGCACCGAAGCCCCTGCCCCGAGGCCTATCACTAAGGCAATAAAGAAAAACACGATGGGGAACATTCCCGACACCGCCGCCAACGCCTGGGTGCCCAGCATTTGCCCAACATAGATGCCGTTGAGGGTGCCGGAGAAGCTTTGCAGAAAGTTGGACAGCACCATCGGTGCCAGAAAAATCAGGTAGATCTGCCACAGCGGCCGTTGTTGAGTAACTTGCATGGTGGTTCGAGTCCCGGAATTATTGTTAGACGGGGAAAGCATTGCGCGACAGCCAGGCCAGGTAAGTCTGCACGTCTACCGGCCAATGCGCGACCTTGCGCGAAAAGTCAGCCGCATCCTCAGCGAACAGCGCGCGTGAAGCGTCTTCAAAACCCGGCAAGTTGCCGCCGATGGCGCTCATGAAACGGTAGCTGGCCTCTTTGGCCTGGCGCAGTTGATCACGGGAGGCGCTGGCGGTGCGCGCCTCATCCACCAACCGGCGTAAGGCCGCTGAAGCGCCACCGCGTTGCTCGCCCAGCCACGCCCAATGGCGAGGCAGCAAAGTGACCTCCCGCGCGACCACGCCCAGCTTTGGGCGACCGACCGAGGGGGCGGTGGGCGGCTCGTCATCGGTTTCAGCCTGGGCCGGTTGCTCTGGCGCGTAATCGAGTGGCCACGGGTAATCGACCTGGGTGCCGGTAGCGTCGTCGAACACCAGGAAGCTGCCCATCGGCAGATCAAGGCCTGCCAAAACAGTCGCCACCTCGGGATAACTACCGGTGGCCACGCGCTGCTGGCGGACAAAAGCGGTGCAACGGGGAGTGTTTTGCGTCGACATCAATTATTATCCGGGTGTTATTTGTTTTACCCGGATCATATTAGGCGTCATTTTCCAGCGTGCAAGGCGATTGTCGTGAAACATGCAAACGCTCGCCGTGCAGCGTCGCGCGCATCCTTTGCACCGTGGGGTCACTGAGCAAGCACTCGGCAATCGCCGGTTCCAGTTCTACCCGCAGGCGTCGGCCCAGCGCGCGTGCGCCAAACCGTGCATCGTGCCGGCGACACAGCCACATTCTCGCCGGCGCATCCACGCTTAACGAGCGCTGATGCGCCGCCAAGCGTTGGTTGAGTTTCTCAAGCTCCACCTCCAACAGCGCGTCCAGCCAGCGGCTGTCGATAGGTTCGAACATCAGGATGCGGTCGATACGGTTGAGAAACTCGGGTTCGAAGTGGCTGTGCAACGCGTCTTCCAGCACCGCCGCCTCATTCCGCACAAAGACGCGCAGCAAGCGCCGCCAGCCCTGGGCAAACCGCTGACGATGACGACGTGCCTGTTGCGCGCCGATATTGCTGGTCATGAAGATCAGGCTGTTGCGAAAGTCCAGGGTGCGCGTGCCACCGGCCAACGTCAGCTGGCCGTTTTCCAGAATGCCGAGCAAGCTGCGCACCACTTCCTGGCTGGCTTTCTCCAGTTCATCGAACAACACGATACCAGGGCGACTGTAGGTGCCTTGGATCAACTCGCTGTTGAACAGGCTGATGCCTTCCTTGCTGCCTACATACCCCGGTGGCGCGCCAGTGAGCGCGGCGGCGTAATGTTCCTGGGCCAGGGTGTGCATGTCGATCCGGCAAAAGCCGTCGGTGCGACCGTGCAACGCCTGGGCAAGCAGGCGCACGATTTCAGTTTTGCCGACGCCGGTCGGCCCCATGAACAAGTTGACGCTCAAGGGGCGGTCACGCTCACCGATATCGGCCTTGACCACCCTGAGCAAGCGCTCAACCTCGGCCAGCGCGGCCTCCTGCCCAACAATACGGCTACGCAGCAACGCCATCACCTGGGCCGGTTCAAAGGTAAAGCGCATGCCCTACCCCGCTGTTTTTTCTGTCCCGCCATGGGGCAACTGCCCCACCGGGCACTCGGCGACGCCCACTGTGCTGCGGGTGATTTTCTCGACGTTCTCCTGGACTTTTTGCGCGTCCAGCACCCAGGTGCGGTAGAACTCGAAGGGGCAGTCGGCCACCCCCTTGTCGCCATCGCCAGAGGCATGCATACCGGTGTAGCCACGGTGCAACAGCTTGAACAAGTGATTCTGCGACTGGTCGTTGGCCCGCGCATCACGGATCTGTGACACAGAAAGCTGGGCGTACTGAATGCCCATCTCTTCCTCGCCGCACTCGCCCAATGTGCGCCCATCAAAGCCGATGATCGCCGAGTGACCGAAGTACGAATACACCCCGTCGAACCCTGCCGCATTCGCCACCGCCACGTAGCAGTTATTCGCCCAGGCCATGCTCTTGGACATCTGCACCTGCTGCTCCTTGGCCGGGTACATGTAGCCCTGGCAGCGCACGATCAATTCGGCGCCCTTCATCGCACAGTCGCGCCAGATCTCCGGGTAATTGCCGTCGTCGCAGATGATCAGGCTGATCTTCATGCCTTTGGGCCCCTCGCACACATAGGTGCGATCCCCCGGATACCAGCCTTCGATAGGGCACCAGGGAATGCACTTGCGGTAACGCTGCACGATTTCGCCGAGGTTATTGATCAGCACCAAGGTGTTGTAAGGCGCCTTGCGGGGGTGTTCTTCGTGACGCTCACCGGTCAGGGAAAACACGCCCCACGTATTGGCCTGACGGCACGCCGCCGAGAAAATCGCCGTCTCTTCGCCGGGAATACTCGCGGCGGTGGCCATCATCTCGTCGTGGTCGTACATGATGCCCATGGTGCTGTATTCCGGGAACACCACCAGGTCCATGCCTGGCAGGCCCTGTTTCATGCCGAGAATAATCTCGGCAATTTTCTGCGCGTTATCGATCACCTCGGCCTTGGCGTGCAGGCGCGGCATCTTGTAGTTCACCACCGCGACACCGACGGTGTCCGGGCTGCTGGAAATATCGCCATGACGCATAACAACACTCCTGGTCTAGTGACTGATCATCCACGGCCGTGGCCCGGTCCGGGTCTTGAGGCCCAACGGGTTAGCCTTACTCGGTTCCACCGGCTTGCTGGTGCCGCAGCAGCTGCAACCCGCGGGGTGCCGTCGGCTTTCCTGGTACTCACCGACGGTTTGCGGTGCGTGGGCGCTGCGTTCGTTGCCGGCGATCGCCTTGCGCTGGTTGGCCGACAGGGTCTGCAACGCCGGCGCCGACACCCTCAGTTGCCCGCCCGGCCCGTCACAGTAGGGGCACTGGCTGGGTGCGTGGCGCTGGGCGATTGGCCGCAGCAGGGTGAACGTGCCGCACGCTGGGCAGGCGTATTCGTAGGTCGGCATGGCTACAGGTCCGGGGCGATGGGCAGGTCGATACTGCCGTCGAGGAATTTCGTCGGCCCGTTGGCGTTGGGGTTGATGTCGAACTCGAAGATTTCCGTCGGCAACCACAAGGTGGCGCATGCGTTTGGAATGTCCACCACGCCGCTGATGTGCCCCTGCACCGGCGCCGATCCGAGCAGTGCGTAACCCTGGGCCGGCGAGTAGCCGAACTTGGTCAGGTAGTTGATCGCATTCAGGCAGGCCTGACGGTAGGCGACGTTGACGTCCAGGTAGTGCTGCTGGCCTTGCTCGTCCACCGAGATGCCTTCGAAGATCAGATAGTTCTTGTAGTTCGGAGTGATCGGGCTCGGTTTGAATACCGGGTTCTTGATCCCGTACTTGGCCATGCCGCCCTTGATCAGCTCGACTTTCATATGCACCCAGCCGGCCATTTCGATGGCGCCGCAAAAGGTGATTTCGCCGTCGCCCTGGCTGAAGTGCAAGTCACCCACCGACAACCCGGCACCGTTGACATAGACCGGAAAGAAGATCTTCGAACCGCGGGACAAATCCTTGATATCGCAGTTACCGCCATGTTCACGCGGCGGCACGGTGCGTGCGCCGGTCGCAGCGGCGGCATCGCGCGCCGGGCCCTTGAGCTTGCCCATATGCGCGGTGGCCGCCAGCGGCGCATTCGCCAGCGGCGGCACGCGGGTCGGGTCGGTGTCGATCAATTGCTGCTCGCGGCGGTTCCAGTCGGCGAGCATCACCGGGTCGGGCAGGCACCCGATCAGGCCGGGATGGATCAGGCCGGCAAAGTTAACCCCCGGAATGTGCCGCGAGCTAGTGAACATGCCCTTGAAATCCCAGATGGCTTTTTGCGCGCTGGGGAAATGATCGGTGAGGAAACCACCGCCGTTCTGCCGCGAGAAGAAACCGTTGAAGCCCCACTGCGAATCGGCCTTGGCGCCGATATCGAGCAAGTCCACCACCAGCAGGTCGCCCGGCTCGGCGCCGTGCACACCCACCGGGCCGGAGAGGTAATGCACGGTGGACAGGTCCACATCACGCACATCGCTCGCGTCGTCGTTGTTCTTGATCGCACCGGCGGTCCAGTCGTAGGTCTCCAGGATGAAGTCATCGCCGGGCTTGACCCAACAGGCCATCGGGATATCCGGGTGCCAGCGGTTATGGATATTTTCGTTTTCGGTGACAGGCTGGTTGAGGTCGACTTTGATCAGCGTTTCGGTCATGGACTGGCTCCTGGACGGATGGCGTGGTGCGTTCGATCCAGTCTCAGGGAGCCAGGTAAAACGGGGAATACGTTGGATGACGTATGAGTTTTTCAGAGCGGACGCAGAACGACTGTGGGAGCGGGCTTGCCCGCGAATACGGTGTGTCAGTTAACAGATATGTCGACTGGTACACCCTATTCGCGGGCTTGCTCGCTCCCACATTTGATCGGTATTGATTAGACGGACAGGTAGCGGCTGATGGTCGCCTCGTCCACCCGATCCCGGGTTTCTTCGATCACGAAGCGGCCCTTTTCAATCACCAGGAATCGGTCGGCGATTTCCAGGGTGAACGACAACACCTGCTCGGACACCACAATGGTCAAGTCCCGCAGGTTGCGAATCTCTTTCAACGTGCGCGCAATGTCCTTGATGATCGACGGCTGAATCCCCTCCGTAGGCTCATCCAGCAACAACACCTTGGGGTTGGTCGCCAGCGCCCGCGCAATCGCCAACTGCTGTTGTTGCCCACCCGAGAGGTTGCCGCCTTTGCGCGACTGCATGTCATGCAACACCGGGAACAACGCATACAAGTCCTCTGGCACCCTGCCCCGCGCGGATGCCGGCAAACCGGTCTGGATATTTTCGAGCACCGTCATGCTCGGGAAAATCATGCGCCCCTGGGGCACATAGGCGATACCGCGCGCCACCCGCTCGTGGGTTTCCAGCGCCGACACATCCTGCCCGTCCACGCTGACCTGGCCTTTCCACTGCGGCAGGATGCCCATCAGGCTTTTGAACAGGGTGGTCTTGCCCATGCCGTTGCGGCCCATCACCGCGACGATTTCACGCTTGGCCACGTTCAGGTCCAGGTCGTGGAGGATCTGGCTCTGGCCGTAGCCGCAGGACAACTGGTCAATCTTGAACATGCCGGATTCCTCAGTGGCCCAAATACACTTCGATAACTTTAGGGTTGTTTTGCACCGACTCCATGCTGCCCTCGGCCAGCACCTTGCCCTGGTGCAGCACCGTGACTTTGTGGGCAATGCTTTTGACGAATTCCATGTCGTGCTCGATCACCAGCACCGAACGCCCCTGACTGATGCGTTTGAGCAGCTCGGCGGTTTGCGCGCGCTCGTTGACGCTCATGCCCGCCACCGGCTCGTCGAGCATCAACAACTCGGGGTCTTGCATCAGCAGCATGCCGATTTCCAGCCACTGCTTTTGCCCATGGGACAAGAGGTCGGCCTGTTGCTGCAGCAAATCGCCAAGGAAGATGTCCCGCGCCACCTCTTCCACCCGCGCGATCACTTGCGCGTTGCGCTTGAAAAACAGTGCGCCCCAAACCTTGCGGCCGGCGGGATAAGACATCTCAAGGTTTTCAAACACCGTGAGGTTTTCGTAGATCGACGGGTTCTGAAATTTACGCCCCACCCCAGCGCGCACAATGTTGTACTCGCGCATCCTGGTCAGTTCCTGGCCGTCAAACTGGATGCTGCCGCTGGTGGCGCGGGTCTTGCCGCAGATCAGGTCCAGCACGGTGGTTTTGCCGGCGCCATTGGGGCCGATCACCACGCGCACTTCGTTACGGTCGATATACAGGTTGAGGTTGTCGACCGCCTTGAAGCCGTCGAACGACACCGTGAGGCCTTCAATAGCCAGCACCGGTTTATTCATTTCAAAGCCGACGGCGGTCATGGCTGGGTCTCCAGGATTTTGCTTTCGGTCTTGGGTTTGGCCACGGCTGCGGCGGCTTTCACCACCGGTTTGCGCCGTAGCAATGTCGCCAGAGCCTGGCGTCCATGGCTCTCCCACAAACCGGCCAAACCGTTGGGAAAGTACATGACCACGGCGATAAACAGCCCGCCCATCAGGTACAGCCACAGTTCCGGGAAGGACTCGGAAAAGTAGGTCTTGCCGTAGTTCACCAAGAGCGCGCCATACACCGCGCCGAGCAACGACATGCGCCCGCCCACAGCAGCGAAGATCACCATCTCGATCGACGGCACGATGCCGACGAACGACGGCGACATAAAGCCCACCTGCAAGGCAAACATCGCCCCGCCAATCGCCGAGAACGCGGCAGCCACGCAGAACACGAAGATCTTGAAGCTGGCCACGTCATAGCCGGAGAAGCGCACACGCTCCTCTTTGTCGCGCATGGCCATCAGCAGCCGGCCGAGCTTGGACGCCAGAATGAAGCGGCCCATAAAGATGCAGCCGAACAGCAAACCGGCGTTGATGAAATACAGGATCATTTTCGCGCTGTCGGTGCGCAGGTCCCAGCCGAGCAGGGTCTTGAGGTCGGTGATGCCGTTGACGCCGCCCGTCAGGCCTTGCTGGCCGACGATCAGCACCGTGAGGATCAGCGCAATCGCCTGGGTAACGATGGAAAAATACACATCGCCCACGCGGCGCTTGAACAGCGCCATGCCGATAATGAAGGCCAGCAGCACCGGCACCGCAATCACCGCCACCAGGGTAAAGCTGAAACTGTGGAACGGCTGCCACAGCCAAGGCAACTCGGTGATCTGGTTCCAGTCCATGAAGTCCGGAATGCCCGGCGTGGATTGGATCTTGGTGCTTTCGGGGTCCGAGGCTTCCAGCTTGAGGAACATCGCCATGCAGTAGCCACCCACCCCGAAGAACACGCCCTGCCCCAGGCTGAGAATCCCGCCATAGCCCCAGCACAGCACCAGCCCCACCGCGACGAACGCGTAGGTCAGGTACTTGCCGACCATGTTCAGGCGAAACGCATCCAGGGTCAGGGGAAATACCACCAGGATCAGCAGCGCCAACAGCACAATGCCGATCAGGTTTTGCTGGCCGCCCAGCAGCTTGTCTAAAGCCTTCATCTGCTCGCCTCTACTTGCGCACTTTGATGGAGAACAACCCTTGCGGGCGCAGCATCAGGATCAGAATCACCGACGACAAGGTCAGCACCTTGGCCATCGAGCCACTGAGGAAAAACTCCGACAGCGATTGGGTCTGGGCAATCACGAACGCCGAGGCGATGGTGCCGAAGAGGCTTTGCGCGCCGCCGAACACCACCACCAGGAAGGTATCGACGATGTACTGCGAACCCGCCGTCGGCCCGGTGGAACCGATGGTGGTGAAGGCCGCGCCCGCCACACCGGCGACGCCGCAGCCGAGGGCGAATGTCATACGGTCGACCTTGCGCGTATTGATGCCCACGGCGCGGCTCATCAGGCGGTTCTGTACCGTGGCGCGCACCTGCAAGCCCCAGCGCGAGCGGTACAGCATGAGGAAGATTGCCGCGGTCAGCAGCAAGGTCAGGCCCATCATGAACAGGCCGTTGCGCGGGATTTCGATGGCGTCGGTGAAGTTCACCGAGCCCATCAGCCAGGCCGGTGGTTCGGCGCTGACTTCACGGGCGCCAAACACCGAACGGAAGGTTTGCTGCATCACCAGCGACAAGCCCCACGTGGCGAGCAAGGTGTCCAGCGGCCGCTTGTACAAACGGCTGATCATCGCCCACTCCACCAGCCAGCCGACGGCGCCGGCGACGAGGAATGACAGGGCGATGGCGAAGAAGAAGTAATAGGGTTGGAAGCTCGGCGCAAAGTGTGCGGTGAGGCTGGAGCACACGTAGGTGGTGTAGGCGCCGATGGTCAGGAATTCACCGTGAGCCATGTTGATCACGCCCATCTGGCCAAAGATGATTGCCAGCCCCAATGCCATCAGCAACAGCACGCAGAACACGGACAGGCCGTTGAACCCCTGCATTGCCGCGATGGCCCCAAATTCCGATAGCCATTCCATGATGATGGTCTCCTGAGCGGGAGGTTGAGATGCATTCTGCTGTTGATTTATGTGGAAGCTGGCTGGCCTGCGATGCAGGCCAGCCAGCTCCCACATAAAGCCAGTTGCCACAGTTGGATCAGTGCCGGCCCCGGTGTTATTGATAGCCTTTGGGGAACGGGTTCGGCTCAATCAGATCCGACTCGTAGATCACTTTGAACTGGCCGTTGGGCTGCACTTCACCGATACGCGACTTGCTCCACAGGTGATGGTTCTCGTGGATCTTCACGTAGCCTTCCGGCGCGGTTTTCAGCTCGATGCCCGGCGAGGCGGCCACGACTTTATCCACGTCGAAACTGCCGGCCTTCTCCACCGCGGCTTTCCACAACCATGGGCCGAGGTAGGCCGCCTGGGTCACGTCGCCGATCACCGCATCCTTGCCGTACTTGGCCTTGAAGGCTTCGACGAAGGCTTTGTTGTTGGGGTTGTCCAGGCTCTGGAAGTACTTCATCGAGGCGTAGAAACCGGCCATGTTTTCGCCGCCAATGCCGAGCAATTCATCCTCGGTCACCGACAGGGTCAGCAAGGTTTGCTTGGCGGCGTTCACACCCGCCGCATTCAGTTGTTTGTAGAACGCCACGTTGGAACCACCGACCACGGCCGCGAACACCACGTCCGGTTTCTTCAGCTTGACCTTGTTGATCAGCGAGCCGAACTGGGTATTGCCCAGCGGGTAGTAATCTTCGCCGACCACGGTGCCGTGCAGTACGTTTTCGATGTGCTTGCGCGCGATCTTCATCGAGGTGCGCGGCCAGATGTAGTCCGAGCCGACCAGGTAGAAGGTCTTGGCACCTTTGGTCTTGGCGATCCAGTCGAGGCTGGCGAGGATTTGCTGGGTAGCTTCCTGGCCGGTGTAGATCACGTTTTTCGACTGTTCCAGGCCTTCATAGAAGGTCGGGTAGTAGAGCAAGCCGTTTTCTTTCTCGAAGATCGGCAGCACGGCTTTGCGCGAAGCCGAGGTCCAGCAGCCGAATACGGCGGCGACTTTATCGTTGACCAGCAGCTTCTTGGCTTTTTCAGCGAAGGTCGGCCAGTCGGAGGCGCCGTCTTCCTGGATGACCTTGATCTGCCGTCCCAGAATCCCGCCTGAGGCGTTGATCTGCTCGATAGCCAGACGCTCGGCCTGAATCGAGCCGGTTTCGGAAATCGCCATGGTGCCGGTGGCCGAGTGCAACTGGCCGACGGTCACTTCGGTAGGGGTCACGGCCAGGCCTTCGTTATCAGCCAGCACGCCCTGGCTGAACAGCGCGGCCGCCAGCAATGACAAGGCCAAGAGGGGTTTGGAGCGGATCAATCGTGGTGCCATGGGGCGACTCCTCTGCAATGAGGGTTCCAGCATGGCGGCAGCGCGCCAGCGCGGGTATACGCAGCCTGACGTAACGGTGTACGTCATTTGACGTATGCCGCTGCGCACTATTTTCGAGCAGGATCCCGACCGCCCGGACACCCTCGATCAATGCGGGAGCCGGCTTGCCTGCGATGGCGGTGTATCAGACTGCATCTGCAGGGGTTGACCCAGCGCTGTCGCAGGCAAGCCAGTGCCTACATTTTGAATCGGGGGCATGGAACTTGCTCATTTAAACTTGCCCACTCTGCGGAGCCTCCCACCGTGCACCCCACCCCTGGCACTCAGCGCATCGTCAAGATCCGCCGCGACTACAACACCTGGGTCGCCGACGAGACCATGGAAGACTATGCTCTGCGCTACACGCCAAAATCCTTTCGCAAATGGTCGGAACTGCGCATCGCCAACACCGCCCTGGGCGCCGTGTCGTTCCTGGCGCTGGAAGCCATCGGCGGTGTCCTGGCCTTGAGTTACGGCTTCACCAACGCCTTTTGGGCGATCCTCGCGATCAGCCTGGTGATCTTCCTCACCGGCCTGCCCATCAGCTATTACGCGGCGCGTTACGGCGTGGACATGGACCTGCTGACCCGCGGCGCCGGCTTCGGCTACATCGGCTCAACCATCACCTCGCTGATCTACGCCAGCTTCACCTTCCTGTTCTTCGCCCTGGAAGCGGCGATCATGGCCCTGGCGCTGGAGTTGTATTTTCATATCCCGTTGGCCATCGCCTATGTCATTTGCTCGCTGCTGGTGATTCCGCTGGTGGCCTACGGCGTCACCCTGATCAGCCGCCTGCAACTGTGGACGCAACCGGTCTGGCTGCTGTTGCTGGTGCTGCCCTACGGCTTCGTGTGGTGGAAGAACCCCGATGCCTTCAGCGACTGGACCAGTTTCGTCGGGCGCAGTGGCGACGGCGGTGGTTTCAACCTGTTGGCGTTCTGCGCCGCCTGCACGGTGGCGCTGTCGCTGGTGACGCAGATTGGCGAACAGGTCGACTACCTGCGCTTTCTGCCGGAAAAAACCGCCGCCAACCGCAAACGCTGGTGGGCCGCGCTGCTCTGTGCCGGGCCCGGCTGGATCATCCCCGGGGCGTTAAAAATGTTCGCGGGCGCCTTCCTGGCCTTCCTTGCCCTGCAACATGAAATCCCCATGGAACGCGCCGCCGAGCCGACCCAGATGTACCTCGTCGCGTTCCGCTACGTGTTCAGCTCGCCGGAATGGGCGCTCGGCGCGATGGTGCTGTTCGTGTTCATCTCCCAGATGAAGATCAACCTGACCAACGCTTACGCCGGCTCCCTGGCCTGGTCGAACTTCTTCGCCCGCGTGACCCACAGCCATCCCGGCCGCGTGGTGTGGCTGGTGTTCAACGTGGCGATTGCACTGATGCTGATGGAGCTCGGCGTGTTCGATGTCATCGACCAGGTGCTGGGGCTCTACGCCAATATCGCGATTGCCTGGATCGGCACGCTGGTGGCCGACCTGGTCATCAACAAGCCCTTGGGCCTGTCGCCCCAACACATCGAGTTCAAGCGCGCCCACCTCTATGACATCAACCCGGTGGGCGTCGGCTCAATGCTGATCGCTTCATTGCTGTCGATCCTCGCCCACTTCGGTGTGTTCGGCGCACTCGCCCAGGCCGCGCCGCCCTTCGTCGCGCTGGGCACTGCGCTGATCATGGCGCCGCTGTTGGCCTGGCTGACCCGAGGCAAGTACTACATCGCCCGCACCAGTGATGTCCAACTGATTCATCCGGTGGCGCCTGCCACCCACGCGGTCTGCGGCCTGTGCAGCAACCCGTTCGAAACCGCCGACATGGCGTTCTGCCCGGCCTACAGCACGCCCATCTGCTCACTGTGCTGCTCGCTGGATGCTCGCTGCGGTGATCGCTGCAAACCCCACGCCCGGCTGGTCAGCCAGTTTGAAAGCGCATTGCGCTGGCTGTTGCCGAACACGTTGATGCCCCGCCTGCATACCCGGCTGGCACATTATCTGGGGTTGTTATTGGTTCTGGTGCTACTGCTCGCGGGGGCCCTGGCCCTGATCTACGTTCAGGCTGCCCAGGGGCTGCCGCATTCAGAGACGCTGTATCAGGCGTTCTTCAAGGCGTTTCTCACGCTCTCGGTACTGGCTGCCGTACTCGCCTGGTGGGTGGTGCTGACCCGCGAAAGCCGGCGTGTCGCCCAGGAAGAATCCGACCGCCAGACCCTGCTTTTGATGCAGGAAATCGACGCCCACAGCCTCACCGACCAAGCCCTGCAACAGGCCAAGGAAGCCTCCGAAGCGGCAAATGCCGCCAAGAGCCGCTACGTCACCGGGCTGTCCCACGAACTGCGCACGCCGCTCAACAGCATCCTCGGTTTTACCCAAATACTGCAGCGCGACAACGCTATGCCCGAGCAGCATCAGGACGCCCTGGCGACCATCCTGCGCAGCGGCTCGCACCTGTTGTCGCTGATCGACGGCCTGCTCGACGTGGCCAAGATCGAGGCCGGCAAGCTGCGCCTGGAACTCACCGAAATCCCCTTCCCGGAGCTGATTCACGACCTGGAGCAGATGTTTACTCCGCAGGCGCAGGACAAGGGCCTGCGCTTTCGCCTCGACTGCGTGGGCAAGATCCCGGCCGTGGTGCGTGGCGATGAAAAGCGCGTGCGGCAGATCCTGATCAACCTGCTGGGCAACGCGGTGAATTTTACCGACAGCGGTGAGGTGTGCCTGCGGGTCAGCTACATGCGCGAGACCGCCAATTTTGAAATCATCGACACCGGCATCGGGATTGATCCGGAGCAGATCGAACGGATTTTCCAGCCGTTCGAACGCGGCGATTTAATGCGCCAGGACAAGGGCGTGGGCCTCGGGCTGACCATCACACGCATGCTCACCTCGTTAATGGGCGGTGAACTGCGGGTCTCCAGCGAACTCGACAAGGGCACGTGCTTCCAGGTGCGGCTGTTTCTTTCCCAGGTGCGCGCGCCGCAAGCGGTGGTGCATGTGGAGCACGACATCATCGGCTATCAGGGTGAGCGCCGACGCATCCTGGTGGTGGACGACCACGTCGACCATCGCAAGGTGCTGAGCGGCATGCTCACCCCTTTGGGTTTTGAAGTGATCCAGGCCAGTAACGGCCAGGAGGCGATTCGCCAGGTGGCGTTGCTGGCACCGGACTTGATCCTGATGGACTTGTCGATGCCGACGTTGGATGGCTTGGAAACCAGCCGTTTGATCCGCCGCAACGCGCTGTCCAGCGCGCCGATTATTGTGATCTCGGCCAACGCCTTTACCGACGACCGCGAACGCAGCATCGCCGCCGCCTGCAATGACTACCTGGCCAAGCCGGTGCGCACCCCGGAGCTGCTGGGGCGCCTGCAACAGCATCTGCAGTTGCAGTGGTTACGCCGCACCAAGACCTCCAGGGCGCCGGCGCCGCCCAGGGTCCTGCCCAGCCCTGAAGACCTCGCCGCGCTCGCCGAACTCAGCGCCATCGGCTATGTGCGCGGCCTACACGACAAACTCGACAAGATCCTTGAACACCGCCCGGACACTGAAGCATTCATCAGCAAAGTGCGCGGTTTGCTCAAGGGTTTCCGCCTGGATGAACTCAACCGAACCCTCAAGGAGGCCGAAGATGAATGCACTCACCCGCAGCACTGAACCCGGCGTGGTGCTGATCGTCGACGACACCCCGGACAACCTCGCCATGCTCTCCGATGCACTCGACGACGCCGGCTACATGGTGCTGGTCGCCCTCGACGGCCTCAGCGCACTGAACCGCGTGCAACGACGGCGCCCGGACCTGATCCTGCTGGACGCGATGATGCCCGGCCTGGATGGCTTCGAAACCTGCCGGCGGCTCAAGGCGCAGCCCGCCAGCGCCGACATCCCGGTGGTGTTCATGACCGGGCTGACCGACAGCAAGCATGTGGTGCAGGGCTTTGAAGTGGGCGGCAGCGACTATGTGACCAAGCCGATCCAGACCGACGAAGTATTGGCACGGGTGGCAGCGCATTTGCGCACCTCACGCATCTTGCTCTCGGCACGGGCGGCGACGCAGCCGAGTGTGCTGACCCTGGAAGACGCGCCGGCGCAGCGGCTGTTGTCGGCCAGGTTCCAACTGACCGAGCGCGAGGTGGAAGTGCTGCGCTGGGTGGCGTGCGGCAAGACCAATCGGGATATCGGCGATATTTTGGGGTTGAGCCCCAGGACGGTGAACAAGCACCTGGAGCATGTGTACGTGAAGTTGGGTGTGGAGACTCGCACGGCCGCGACGTCCGTGGCCCTGGCGGCGATCTGAACACGGTGGGAGCGGGCTTGCTCGCGAAAGCGGTGTGTCAGTTGACCTATCCATAACTGATCTATCGCATTCGCGAGCAAACCCGCTCCCACACGGGTGCTTCATCGTGGCGCAGATAGGTTACCCACCGAAGGTCTGCGACGGCCTGCGCAGGGTCGGATCAAACGGGTTGATCCTCGGCCCAATCGCCGCCGCTTCGCGCTTGAGCAACTCAACCACCATTGGCAAGCGGCTCGGCCCCAACCGATCACTGATGGTCGCCACACTCAGCGCCGCCACCGCATGCCCGTCCCGATTCAGAATCGGCACCGCCACCCCCGCCATGCCTTCCAACACCCCGGTATTGCGCGCTGCATAGCCCAGGCGCCGTACGTTCTCGACCTCCGAGCGCAGCAGCACTTCGTCATACAGGTGAAAGTCCTTGAGGCGTGGCAGGTTGTAGCGAATCACCGTCTCACGCTCTTCCTCCGGCAAGAACGCCAGAATCGCCAAGCTGCCCTGCCCCACGCCCAACGCCACGCGCCCACCGATATCGCCGGTAAACGTACGGATCGGATAGGGCCCCTCGCTGCGGTCCAGGCAGATCGCATCAAAGCCGCTGCGCGCGAGCAGGAACAGCGAATCGCCGAGGGAAGCACTCAGGCGCAACATGCTCGGCCGTACCAGGTCGCGCAGGTTGCCGGTCTTGCCCGCGTTGGCTGCCAGCGCGAAAAACTCCAGGCTCAGGCGATAGCGTTTGCTGCGTGCGTCCTGCTCGACCATGCCTTCGTCCATCAGGCTGCGCAGCAGGCGGTGGGTGGTGGGTTGGGACAAGCCGACCTGTTGCGCGAGTTGGGTCACCCGTTCGCCGCCTTCCGGCACCTCGCCCAAGGTGCGCAGCAGCGCGAACAGCCGAGACACGCCGCCCGCACCGACTTCTTTACTGGTTTCATTCCGCTCAGTGGAATCCATAAGGCTAAATCCGGGCATAAATTCTAGTGAATGAATAAAACTGAAAATAATAGTCCATTCAGTGAAATTCCATCTTCCGCCCATCCTAGTCTTCGTCCTAATCTGCGTCCACAGGGGCGAAATGAACAACAAATGGCAGCCGACTCGAGATCGAGCGCCAACGCACCCGCAACACTCTTTTCGCATCTGCCCAAAACAAAAAAGCGCGTTTCGACGCGACTCAAAAAAGGTGGAACGCAGACATGGCATTTCTCCAACTCAACGCCTTGAGCAAACGCTACGGCGCCGTCGACGCGGTGGTCGCTACCGACCTTGCGGTGGAAAAAGGCGAGTTCGTTTCCCTGCTCGGCCCCTCGGGATGCGGCAAGACCACCACCCTGCAAATGATCGCCGGTTTCGTCGACGTGAGCGGCGGGCAGATTCTGCTCGACGGGCGTGACATCACCCACGCCAAGCCCGCCAGCCGTGGCCTGGGTGTGGTGTTCCAAAGCTACGCGCTGTTCCCGCACATGACCGTGCGCGACAACGTCGCCTTCGGCCTGAAGATGCGCAAAGTGCCGGTCGCCGAGATCGCCAGCAAAGTCAAAACCGTGCTCGAGCTGGTGCGCCTGGCGCCCCACGCCGAGCGCTACCCGCGTGAACTGTCCGGCGGCCAACGCCAGCGTGTGGCCCTGGCCCGCGCCTTGGTGATCGAGCCGCCGGTGTTGCTGCTCGACGAACCGCTGTCCAACCTTGACGCCAACTTGCGCGAAGAAATGCAGTTTGAAATTCGCCGCATCCAGTGCGCCGTGGGCATCACCACCTTGATGGTCACCCACGACCAGGCCGAAGCGCTGTCCATCAGCGACCGCGTGGTGGTGATGCAGGCCGGGCGCGTGACCCAGATCGACGCGCCGTACAACCTGTATGAGCACCCGCGCACGCGCTTCATCTCGGATTTTGTCGGCAAAGCCAACCTGTTGCCGGGCGACTATGACGAACTCGGCGCCCCCCAGGTGCGTTACATCAGCGGCGCAGGTGAACTGACCCTGAGCCTGCGCCCGGAAAAAATCACCCTGGTGGACGCCGGCACCGGGCGCGTGCAAGGCAAGGTCCTCGACAGTTACTTCTTCGGCAGCCAATGGCTGTACCGCGTCCATACCCCTCTGGGTGAAATCACCGTGGTGCGCAGCAACGACGGCAGCGCGCCGCTCGCTTGCGGCGCCGCGGTGGGCCTGGACTGGCACGCCGGGCTGCTGCGCGTGTTGGCGGCGGATGAGGTGCGCGCATGAGTCGGGGTTATGTGTTGTCGTTACCGGCCCTGGTGCTGTTTACCGGGCTGTTGATCCTGCCGCTGCTGATGACGCTGGTGCTGTCGTTCAACGTGTTCGACTACCAGGTCGGCGTGAAGGCCGATCAGTGGACCGTCGCGCATTACCTGTCGCTGTTCAGTGACTCGTACTTTTACGAGATCTTCTGGCGCACCTTCTGGATCAGTGCCTTGGTGACCTTGTTGTGCGTGGTCATCGGCGTGCCCGAGGCCTACATCCTCAGCCGCATGGGCACCCCGTGGCGCTCGATCTTCCTGATCCTGATCCTCACGCCGCTGTTGATTTCGGTGGTGGTGCGCGCCTTCGGCTGGAGCCTGCTGCTCGGTGCCGACGGGCTGGTGAACCAGGTGATCCAGGCGCTCGGCGGGCGCCCGGTGAAATTGCTGTATACGCCGTTTGCGGTGATCATCGCGCTGGTGCACGTGATGCTGCCGTTCATGATCATTCCGGTGTGGACCTCGCTGCAAAAGCTCGACCCGTCGGCCGAACAGGCCGCCCTGTCGCTGGGTGCGAGCCAGGCCACGGTCATGCGCAAGATCGTGTTGCCGCAGGTCATGCCCGGCGTGCTCTCGGGCACCCTGATCGTGTTCGGCCTGGCCGCCAGTTCGTTTGCGATCCCCGGCCTGCTTGGCGGGCGCCGCCTGAAAATGGTCGCCACCGTGGTGTACGACCAGTACCTCTCGGAACTCAACTGGCCCATGGGCGCGACCATCGCGGTGGTGCTGCTGTTGGTCAATCTGCTGATCATGCTGAGCTGGAACCGCATGGTCGAAAGCCGCTACAAAAAGTCCCTGGGGGTTTAAGCGCATGTCCAGAAACGGTCCTTTGGCCCTGGGTTTCCACGGTTTGGTGGTGCTGTTCATGATGGCGCCGCTGGTGGTGGTATGCCTGGTGGCCTTCACCCCCGAAAACACCTTGAGCCTGCCGACGTCGGGCTTCTCCCTGCGCTGGTTTCGCGCGGTGTTCGAGCGTGCCGACTTCATCCAGGCGTTCTATAACAGCCTGATCCTGGCGTTTACCGCCGCGACCCTGGCCACACTGATCGCAGTGCCGGCGGCCTTGGCGATCAGCCGATATCAATTCCCGGGGCGCAATTTTTTCAGTGCGCTGTTCCTGTCGCCGATCATCATCCCGCACCTGGTGCTGGGGGTGGCGATGCTGCGGCTGTTTGCCTTGATGGGCGTGAATGGCAGCTTCACCTGGCTGATGCTCGCCCACGTGGTGATCATCACGCCGTATGTGCTGCGCCTGGTGCTGGCCGCGGCAATCGGCATTGATCGCAGTGCCGAGCAGGCGGCGGAGTCGCTGGGTGCGAGCCGCTTTACGCTGTTTCGTCAGATTACCTTGCCGATGATTTTGCCCGGTGTAGCCGGCGGCTGGTTGCTGGCGTTTATCAACAGCTTCGATGAAGTGACCCTGTCGATCTTCGTCAGCTCGCCGGCCACGCAAACCTTGCCGGTGCGCATGTACGTGTACGCCACGGAGTCCATCGACCCAATGATGGCGGCGGTCTCGGCACTGGTGATTGCGCTGACCGCAGCGACCATGATCCTGCTCGACCGGGTCTACGGCCTGGACCGCGTGCTGGTGGGGAAACATTGATGGCATTGTTCAAACGATTGGCCGAAACCGCGCGCCCTGCCCTGGCCTTCACCCTGGATGGGCAGCCGGCCACGGGCTTGCTGGGCGACACGCTGCTGACCGCCATGCTGACCTGCGCCGATCACCTGCGCGGCAGCGATTTCAGTGCCGAGCGGCGTGCCGGTTTCTGCCTGATGGGCGCCTGCCAGGATTGCTGGGTGCGGCTGGACGACGGGCGCCGTGTGCGGGCGTGTTCGACGCTGTTGGAAGAAGGCCAGGCGATCAGCCGCGATCCGGGGCGCCAGGCATGAAACCCATCGTGATTGTCGGCGCCGGCCCGGCAGGTATCAGCGCGGCGCGTACCCTGCTCGACCATGGCATCCAGCCTTGTCTGGTGGATGAAAGCCTGCGCGGTGGCGGGCAGATTTATCGGCGCCAACCGGCGAACTTCCAGCGCTCGCCCAAGCAACTTTATGGGTTTGAAGCGCGCAAGGCCGAGGCCGTGCACCGCACCCTGGATGCGCTGGCGCCATTGATCGACTACCGACCGCAAACCCTGGTCTGGAACGCCGAGGACGGTCGGCTGGACATGTTGACTAACCACCGTGCGCAGAGCATCGAGTATGCCCGGATCATCGTCGCGACCGGCGCCACGGACCGTATCCTGCCGGTTCCCGGCTGGACCTTGCCGGGCGTCTACAGCCTGGGCGCGGCGCAAATCGCCTTGAAATATCAAGGCTGCGCCATCGGTGAACGGGTCGCATTGTGTGGCAGCGGGCCGTTGCTGTACCTGGTGGCTTACCAATACGCCAAGGCCGGCGCCAAGGTGGTCGCAGTGCTCGACAGCGCGCCGCTCAGCGCACAGTGCCGTGCATTACCGGCGTTACTCGGGCAACCGGCGACCCTGGCCAAAGGTTTGTATTATCGCGCCTGGCTGACAGCCCATGGCATTCCCGTGCATCAGGGCGCAACGCTCACGCAGATTGACGGCGAACTGCGGGTCACCGGGATTCGCTGGGGTGAGCACCGGTTGGACTGCGACGCCGTGGCCTTCGCCCATGCCTTGCGCAGCGAGACACAATTGGCGGACCTGCTCGGCTGTGACTTTGCCTGGAGCAGCTTGAACCGTGCCTGGTTGCCGCAGCGCGACAGCGCCGGGCGCAGCAGCGTAAACAACGTGTACCTGGCGGGCGACGGGGCCGGCATCATGGGCGCCGACGCCGCGCAAATCGCCGGTGAACGCGCGGCATTGGCCGTGCTGGAAGATTCAGGCAGCACCATCGATCAGCGCCGCGCTGCCCAACTGGAGCAGCAACTGGCAGGCATCCAGCGCTTTCGCCATGGCCTGGAAACCGCCTTCCCCTTTCCTCAACAGTGGGCTGCGCAGGCGCCGGATGCACTGATCCTGTGCCGCTGCGAAGAGGTAAGCGTCGGCGAGGTGCGCGCGGTGGTGGATGAAGGCCATTGGGAACTCAACCGCGTCAAGGCCCATTGCCGGGTCGGCATGGGCCGTTGCCAGGGCCGCATGTGCGGGCTGGCCGCAGCCGAGATTGTGGCCGAGCGCAGTGGTCGAGGAATTGAAAGCGTAGGCCGCCTGCGTGGCCAGGCACCGATCAAGCCGCTGCCGTTTGGCGTGGAGGTGCAACCATGATCGATGTCATCGTACTGGGCGGCGGCATCGTCGGTGCTTCGGCGGCGCGGACGCTGGCACACAAAGGCCAGCGTGTGGCCCTGGTAGAGCGAGATTTCTGTGGCTCTCATTCCAGCGGCGTCAACTATGGTGGCGTGCGGCGCCAGGGGCGGCCGGTGCATCAGTTGCCGTTGTCGCAACGCGCCCATCAGTTGTGGGCCGACTTGCCGGGGTTGATCGGCATTGACGGCGAGTACGTGCGCTGCGGGCATTTGAAATTGGCGCGCAGCCAGGCGGATTTCGCCGCGCTGCAGGCGTATGCCGAGCAAACCCGGGACTTTGACCTGGGCTTGCAACTGCTGGATTACGCGCAATTGCGCGCACGCTTTCCCTGGGTCGGCGATGTGGCGGTCGGCGCGTCACTGTGCCCTGAAGACGGCCATGCCAACCCGCGCCTGGTCTCGCCCGCCTTCGCCCGTGCAGCGCAGCGCCTCGGCGCCTCGGTGTACGAGCAGGCGGAAGTGATTCGCATCGAACATGACGGCCAACGCTTCCACGTGCACTGTGCCAACGGCCTGCACCTGCAAGCAGCCTGGCTGCTCAACTGCGCCGGCGCCTGGGCCGGTCACGTCGCCGAACAGTTCGGCGAGCCGGTGCCGATCACCGCGGCGCACCCGGCCATGCTGGTCACCGAGCCGCTGCCGGTGGTGATGAACGTCAGTACCGGGGTTGAAGGCGGTGGGATATACGCACGTCAGGTCGCCCGGGGCAATTGCATCCTTGGCGGCGGCCGCGGGTTTGCGCTGGGCCCGCAAACGGCGCGCCCGGGGCAAGCGGCAGTGCTGGAGATTTTGCGCAATGCCGGCGAGTTGTACCCGTTCCTCAAGGGCGCCCAGGCGATCCGCACCTGGAGCGGCACCGAAGGTTACCTCCCCGACCATGAGCCGGTGATCGGCCCAAGCAGCACCCAACCTGGCCTGCTCCACGGTTTCGGCTTTGCCGGCGCCGGGTTCCAGCTCGGCCCCGCCGTCGGTGAAGCCCTGGCAGAGATCGTCTGCGTCGGGGCCAGCCGCCAACCCATCGAAGCGTTTTCCATCCGTCGTTTCCAAGCCTGAGAGGAAAAACCCAATGAACACACGTATCGCGCTGTCCTGCTTGCCCCTCGCACTGCTCGCCTCCCTCGCCCATGCTGCGCCGACGCTGTACCTGGGCATGAACGGCGGCACCATGGAACGGGTGTACGCCGACAAGGTGCTGCCCGCCTTCGAAAAAGCCAATAACGTCAAGGTGGTGATCGTGCCCGGCACCTCGTCGGACATCCTCGCCAAGGTCCAGGCCAATAAAGACAACCCGCAGATGCACGTGATGTTCCTCGACGACGGCATCATGTACCGCGCCATCGCCATGGGCCTGTGCGACAAGCTGGCGCCGAGCCCGTCGCTGGAGCAGATCCCGGCCAAGGCGAAAATCAAGCAAGAGGCTGTGGCCGTGACGCTGGGCGTTACCGGCCTGGGCTATAACGCCAAGATGTTCAAGGAAAAAGGCTGGGCCGCACCCACCTCGTGGATGGACCTGGCCGACCCGCGCTTCAAGGACAAAGTGGTGTTCCAGTCCCTCGCCTCCTCCACCTTCGGCCTGCACGGCTTTTTGATGTTCAACCGTATCCAGGGCGGCTCCGAAACCAACGTGGAACCGGGCTTCAAGGCCTGGCCGAAGACCATCGGCCCCAACGTGCTGGAATACATCGCCAGCTCCGCGAAGATCTCCGAGATGGTGCAAACCGATGAAGCCGCGATCTTCCCCCTGACCCCGACCCAAGTCACCACTCAGCAACTGCTGGGCATCCCGATGGAATATGCGCAACCGAAGGAAGGCGCGGTGGTGCTCAACGTGGCCGAATGCGTGATTGCCCGTAATGACCAACCGGAACTGGCGCAAAAACTCGCGGCGTTTTTGTTGACGGCACAAGCCCAGGCGCCGGCGTTGGAGGACGGCGACCAGATTCCGTCGAACCCAACTACACCGACCACCGACAAAACCCGTGCGCGGGTGGAGGCAATGCAGGGTTACCTGCAGACGGCGATTTCAATTGATTGGGACCAGGTCAATCAGGCGCGGCCGGAGTGGAATGCGCGGTGGAGCCGCTCGATCGAACGCTAACCGCAAAGCCAGCAGCGCTCGCGTGATCTTGCGCGAGCGTTACGGGCGGCTCGTGTGGCGCGATTCGGTGGTTGGGTTATGTGAGTACTTCTTCAAGAGCGCTTGAGTGGCAGTTTTGCGCACGCGAATTTCCGCCAGTTTCAGTTGCATGTCTTGATAACGGTGCGTGCTCATCAGAATCAGGCCCAGCAGCGGAAGCACGATACCCAATGCGTAACCCAGCGCGTGGGGCCGGTATTGCAGGGTCGGTGTCACCAGCAGCAGGCAGAAAATGAAATACCCCAGCTGCAAGCCGGTTGCGCAGCTGCGCCCGCGCGCCAGCATCCAATGGGCAAACGCAGAAAAAGCCGTCAAGCCGACAAAAAGGCACAGGCAGCCTCCGGTTTGCAGCGGCGCGTCCACAGAACACAGGTAGGTCGTTTTAGTCAGCAACGTAACGGTGGCCGCTGAGAACTGGGCCATGAACACCATGGCGGTCATTTCCGGCAAGCATTGGGCAAGACGGTTAATGGTTGACTCCTTCACTCTCTGGCCTCCCCAGTCAAGCCGTGGCACGGACCGAAGCCGCGGGTGTAAAAAACCCAGAGAGTAGTGAGTCGCGTCCTGCAAAAATGTAAGAAAGTTCTTATTTTTTGACGCCGTGGGTGTTGCCGATCGAGTCGGGAACCACCGGCAATGCGCGTTTATGCGCCGTATTGGCATAAGCCCGTTCGACAATCGCCCTCACCCGCGCACTCACCGGTTCGCCCATCAGGTACGCGTCAATCTCTGCATAGGTGCAGCCATACGCCTGCTCATCCGCCTTGCCTGGCGCCAGGTCTTCGAGGTCGGCGGTGGGTTGTTTGTGGATCAGCTCAGCGGGCGCGCCCAGGGCGCTGGCAAGCAGGCGTACCTGGGTTTTGGTCAGGCCTGACAGCGGTGCGAGGTCGCAGGCACCGTCACCGAATTTGGTGAAGAACCCCATCAGTGCTTCAGCGCCGTGGTCGGTGCCGACCACCAGCCCGTTGTGCAGATTGGCCACGGCGTATTGCGCGATCATCCGCGTGCGGGCCTTGATGTTGCCTTTGATGAAGTCGACCTGAGCGGCGCCAGCCTCGGTGGCGGTGAGGCTGGCCATCAGGCCGTCGACACTGGCGGCGATGTTCAACGTGTCGACGTGGTCCGCTGTGATGAAGTTCAGCGAGGCCTGGGCATCACGCTCGTCGGCCTGGGTTTTATAGGGCAGCCGCATCGCGATAAAGCGCGCGGCGTAGCCTTCGCTACGCAATTGCTCCACCGCCAATTGGCACAGACGGCCCGCGGTCAGCGAATCGACGCCGCCGCTGATGCCCAGCACCAGAGCCTTACAGCCGGAGCTGCGCAAGGTGGCCTTGATGAAATCGATGCGCCGCTGGATTTCCCGAGGCTCACCGCCACTGACCAACGCGCGGTTGATGTTCAGTTCCTCAGCGATACGTGCTTGCATGTCACACCTCCACACTGCCCACGTTGAACACCTTCGCCGCGTACTGCAAGAACGAGGCGTCTTCACAGACGTTCTTGATCGGATCATCGGAAAATTTCACCACCGGCTCGCCGTGCACCCGCACCAGCTTCATGACGATGCTCAGCGGTTGCACGCCCTCGACATCGCAGGCCAGGCTGGTGCCCATACCGAAACCGAACCGGGCCTTGCCACGCACGTGCCGCAGGATCGGCAGGCATTTTTCGAAGTTCAGGCCGTCGGAAAACATCAGGTCCTTGGTCATCGGGTCGATGCCCAGTGCTTTGTAGCGCGCCAGGACTTTGTCAGCCCATACGATCGGGTCACCGGAGTCCTGGCGCAGGCCGTCGTAAAGCTTGGCGAAGTACAGGTCGAAGTCCTTGAGGAAAAAATCGGTGCTGATGCAGTCGGTCAAGGCGATGCCGAGGCGGCCGCGGTATTCACGCACCCAGTTTTCCAGCGCGGCGTTCTGACTCTCGCGCAAGCGGCCCAGTTGCTGGTGCACCATCAGCCACTGGTGCGCCATGGTGCCGATCAGCGGCAGGTCAAACTCATAGGCCAGGTGCGCGTTGCTGGTGCCGACAAATTGGCCAGGGAAGTCACGGCGCATGATATCGACCACTTCGCGCTGGGCCTTGAATGACAGCCGCCGGCGCGTTGAAAAGTCGGAGACGCGCAAGTCGGCCAGCTCATCGCGGCTGAGGTTTTTCTCCAGCCAGTCGAACTTCTGGTAAAGCTTGCGGGTGACGTCTTCGAGGCTTACGTCGGGGTACTTGTCGCGGTTGCGCAGTTCGCTGACCAGCGCCAAAACCGGCTGTTCGAACATGATGCAGTGCAGCATCGGGCCCACCACGCGGATGTTCAGTTGGCCGTCAACCTCGCTGACGTGGATATAGCGCAGATTAAAGCGGAACAACCCCAGAAAACGCTCGTAATCCGCAGTGAGGTATTCGCGAAAGCGTGGGTTGAACAGAAAGCGCAGCTCGCCTTCGCGCATGTGCAGGCCGGCGAGCTTTTCCAGCTCGTCACGCAGTGCCGGGATCAAGTGGCCAAGCTTTTCCGGCGAGCGGACGATGAAGTTGTATTCCACATCGACATTCGGGTGCTGGTGCAATACCGCCTGCATCATGGTGAAGGTGTAGTAATCGGTGTCGAGCAAGCCCTGGATCACCGGGGATTCATAGTCGTACGCACTTTCCATGGTGGTTCTCCTTAGCGCGTGGCCATCGCGGCCAGTTCTTCGCGGGTGCTGCTGATCACGGCACCGGCCTTTTGCAATTCACCAACGGCCTGCACCCCGCCCTCCTCGCTGATTGCTCGACACGCAGGCAAGTGCAGGATCACCTCCAGGCCGGCCTTGAGCAGTTGCAACGCGGTGGTCTTGACGCAGTAATCCAGGGCCAGGCCGCCGACGATCACCCGGGTGACGCCGTGGGCGTTCAGATACTCGATAACGCCGGTGGACAGCTTGTCGTGCAAGTCGTGGTAGCAGGCACCGTAGGGGTGCAGATCGGGTTCGACGCCTTTCCAGATGAAGTAGTCGTAGTCATACGGAACGGGTAATTCATCCAGCAATGTAAAACCGTCGGTGCCCGGTACGCAGTGGCTGACCCAGGTGACATCCGCGTGGGCCAGGCCGGTGGGTTGCAGCATCTCGCTGTGCTGCGTGACCACCCAGGGCGCGTGCGGGGTGTGCGCGTCTTTGCTGCCGACACGACGGCCGGCCAGGCTGGCCATGTAGTTGAGTTCAGCGCCGATCTGGTCGCCGCCGGCCACAGGCAATTCGTTGGGGCACAGTGGCGTGAAGCTTTTCTGGGCATCGACGTCGAATGAAGCAATGGCAGTTTTCGAAAGGGGCATGGCAGTTCTCCTGTGGCCTGCAAACAAAAGTACACGTCGTGTACTTTCATTGCAAGAAACATTTATTTAACTGGGCTTGATGCAGTACATGACATGGCTGTTCGATGGGTTAGACTGTGCTCCACCGCTGTCTACAAGGATTTCACATGCCACTTAGCGCTTACCTCCATACCGTCGACCTGTGCGTGCTGTTCTACTGCCGTGCTGCCGGGGAATTGAAGCTGCTGCTGAATAAGCGCGAAGCCGAGCCTTTTGCCGGGCACTGGGCATTACCGGGCGTGGTGGTGAACGGCGGCGTGCAAGATCTGAGCCTCAAGGATGCGGTAGAACGCTTGCGGGCGAGTGACAAGGTAGGTTTCAACCTGGCCTTGAGTGAACAGGTCGGGACGGTGGGCGATGCGTTTCGTGACCCACGCTGCTGGTCATCCTCCACTTACTACCTGGCCATCGTCGCCGATGAGGTGAGCCTGGGTGAGCATCAAGGCTGGTTTTCGCTGAACGCAGTGGCCGCTGGCAGTATCAAGCTGCCATTCGATCACAACCTGATCGTGGCGGCGGTGCAGGAGCGGCTGTTGTCCAAGTCGCTGTACAGCAACCTGCCGCTGATGTTCCTGGGCAATGAATTCAGCGCGCCGGAAGCCACCACGATTTTCTCGCTGGTGCTTTCACGGCCGGTACTGAAGACCAGTATTCGCCAGCGCTTGTTGAAGCTGACGGAGGCGGGATATCTGCGCGAGACCGGGCGCAAAAAGCACGGCAATGGCGGCAGGCCGCAGGCGACGGTGCAGAACCTGAAGCCTGGAGAGATTTACTTCTTTGATCGCAGTTTTGCCGAGTAACTCGCTATCCACCCACAATGAAAATCAACGGTGGGAGCGGGCTTGCTGCCGAAAGCGGCGGGTCAGCCACTGCATTTGCTGACGGTCATACCGCAATCGGGCGCAAGCCCCCTCCCACAGGGTTGATGGGTGCTCGGCTTCAGTTCATCCAATTGCCGCCATCGACGTTGTAGGTTTGGGCAACCACATAGTCGGCCTCTTTCGACGCCAGAAAAATCGCCATCCCGGTCAAATCCTCCGCCGTGCCCATCCGTCCATAAGGCACCTCGGCGCCGACCCGCGCTTTTTTCTCACCGGGCGCCAGGCCTTCATGCCTGGCAAACAGTGCATCCACACCGTCCCAATGCTCACCGTCGACTACACCGGGGGCGATGGCGTTGACATTGATGCCCTGCTTGATCAGGTTCAACCCCGCCGATTGCGTAAGGCTGATCACTGCGGCCTTGGTCGCGCAATAGATGGCCACCAACGGCTCACCCCGCCGCCCGGCCTGACTGGCCATGTTGATGATCTTGCCGCCATGGCCCTGGCTGATCATTTGCCGCGCCGCCGCCTGCAAGGTGAACAGCGTGCCGGCCACGTTGATCGTGAACAGCCGGTCATAGCTGTCGCGGGTGATGTCGACGATGGGTGCGAGGTCGAACAGCGCGGCGTTGTTGATCAGAATATCGAGCTTGCCGGCGTGGGCGACCACGGCGGCAAGCGCGCCGTCGATGGAGGCTTGGTCGGTGACGTCCATCGCCACCGCATAAGCCTGTGGGCCCAGCTCTGCCGCCGTGGCTTGGGCGCGTTGCAGGTTGATGTCGGCGATGGCAACCGTGGCGCCTTCGGCGATATAGGCCTGGGCAAAGGCGCGGCCAATACCGCGCGCCGATCCAGTGATCAGCGCGCTCTTACCTTCCAGTCGTTTCATGGGGTACGTGTCCGTTAACAATTATTTGGGATAACCGGCGCGTTTCATTTCGCGCTCGGTGGTGGCCTGCGCTTCGAGCAGCGCCTGGTCAACCGTCATGCCGCCGGTGAGCGCTGCCGAAAACAGCTTGCCGACCGAGGTGCCGATGGCCTGGAACTCAGGGATGGTCACGTACTGGATGCCCACGTAGGGCACCGGTTTGGCCGACGGGTGCGCGGGGTCCGCGTGTTTCATCATTTCCAGCGTCACCTGGGCAAACGGTGCGGCCTGCAAATACGCCGCACTGTAGGTGGACTGGCGAGTGCCCGGCGGTACATTGGTGATGCCTTCTTTATCGGCGACCAGTTGGATGTAATCCTTGGAAGTTGCCCAGCTGATGAAGGCTTTGGCGGCGTCCTTATGCTTGGACGTGGCCGGGATTGCCAGGGACCAGGCGTAGAGCCAGGAAGAGCCTTTGTCGGTGACTTCCGTTGGGGCGGCGGCAAAGCCTACATCATCCGCAACCTTGCTCTGGCGCTTGTCGGTGGTGAAAGAGCCGGCGACGCTGGCATCCACCCAGATCGCACATTTGCCGCTGTTGAACAGCGCCAGGGTTTCGTTGAAACCGTTACTGGAGACGCCCGGCGGGCCATAGTGCTTCAGGGTGTTGACGTAATAGTTGGCTGCTGCGGTCCACTCGGGGCTGGTCAACTCGGGCTTCCACTGTTCGTCGAACCAGCGCGCGCCAAAGGCGTTGGCCATGGTACTGAGCAGCGCAATGTTTTCACCCCAGCCAGCCTTGCCACGCAGGCACATGCCGTATTGGCCTTGATCTTTTGCGGTAAGCTTGGCGGCGAATTCACCAAGCTGAGTCCAGGTCGGGTGCGCGGGCATGCTCAGGCCGGCTTGCTTGAACAGGTCGGTACGGTAGTAAGTGACCGTGCTTTCGCCGTAGAACGGCAAGGCATACAGGGTGTTATTGACCGACAGGCCCTGGCGCACCGAAGGGAAGATATCGTCAGCGTCATAGTCAGCCGGCAATTGGCTCAGCGGTTCCAGCCAGTGTTTGGCGCCCCACAGCGGGGTTTCGTAGGTGCCAATCGTCAGCACATCGAATTGCCCACCTTGGGTGGCGATGTCGGTGGTGAGGCGCTGGCGCAATACGTTTTCTTCGAGCACCACCCAATTGAGCTTGATGTCCGGGTGCTGCTGCTCGAACACCTTGGACAGGCGCTGCATGCGGATCATGTCACTGTTGTTGACCGTGGCGATGGTGACGGTGTCGGCGGCGTAGCTGGGCATGGCCAGCGCCAGGCCGGTCATCAGGAACAGCGCTTGCGCAAGCGTGGCGTTGCGGGTCGGGAGCATGGCGGTTTCCACCTGTTGTTTTTGTTGTTGAGGGTCGATTACAGCAGCTCGCTCAAGCCCTCACAAACGCATGGCGAATGCCTGGCTGGTACTTTTTTAACCCCGCCCACAGGCGCAAAAAAGTATCAGTGCCAGGCGAAACCGGGGGTAGCGTATTGCTCGCGAGTGCGCGTATTTTGGGGGCGACTCAACCACTAAAAGAGGCATCGCCATGCCCGTCAGTCGCGCCGAGCTGTTCGAGCACCGCCCCGCCGAACTGGAAGTCATCCTGCCCGAGCCGGACCACTGCTTTCGCTGGTTCGAACATGACTACCCGTATGACCTGGCACGCTGGAACCACCACCCTGAATTCGAAATCCACCTGATCCGCCGAGGCAGCGGCAAATTGGTGGCGGGCGACTATATCGGTGCGTTCAGTGCCGGGCATGTTGCGCTGATCGGTCCAGACCTGCCCCATGACTGGATCGGTGACCTGGCGCCCGGCGAATACCTGACCGGCCGCGACGTGGTGCTGCAGTTCGACGGCGCCGCCCTCCTCGCCCTGCGCAAGACCCTGCCGGAACTCGGCGACCTGCAGCCGCTGTTCGAACAGGCCCGGCGCGGCCTGCAGTTCAGCGGTGACACGGCCGTGCAGGCGGCAGGCTTGATGGAAAACATCGGCAACGCCCACGGCCTGCAACGGTTGATCCTGTTCCTGCAACTGCTCGACACCCTGAAAACCGCCCCGCCACCACAGGTGCAGGCCCTGGCCAGCCCCTGCTATGCCCCCACTCTCGACGCACGCAGCGCCGAGCGCATCAATAAAGCCTTCGACTACCTGATGCGCGAGCTGACCGGCGACTTGCGCCTGTCGGTCATCGCGCGACAGCTGGAGATGAGCGAGCCGGGCTTCTCACGCTTCTTCAAGCGCAACACCGGCCACGGTTTTATCGACCTGATGCGCAAATTCCGCGTGCAACGCGCCTGCCGGCTGCTGCTGCAAAGCGAGATGTCGGTGGCGGCTATCTGTTTCGAAGTGGGCTACGCCAACCTGTCCAACTTCAACCGGCACTTTCGGATCGAAATGAACCAGACACCGAGTGAGTATCGGCGCGAAACCGCGATGCATCTGTTCAACCGCACCGCCGATCAGCCATTGCCCTACACCCTCGGCCATTGAGCCAACGCCCGTTGCGCCAGGCGCGCGACTTCAAGGTCAATGGCTGCGCGCTGGCGCTCTCCATCCTCAAGGAACCACGCTGCGGACAGACCTGCATGGGCCACGACCCATTGCAGCAGGCGCGGGCGTGCGAGGTTGGCCGCCTGGGCAATCACCGCGACCTGCCGATTGAACCGCACCGGGTCGTGGCAGGTCGGCAAATCCGGGTTGCAGAGCAGGTTGGCGTAATCGTAACCACGCTCGCCGATGACCCGCTTTGGGTCAATCGCCAGCCAACCCCGAGCACCGAAGTCGAGAATGTTGTCGTGATGGATATCACCGTGCAGCACCACCACGTCCTGTGGCGCCGCCAGCAGTGCATGCGCCATCGCTGCGCAGTCGCGCAACACGCCGCCTGTGTCCTCAGCGGCCGTCCACAATGACTGAAACCAGGCTTGCAGGGGCAGTAACCCTTGCGGTGGCGATGGCCGTGGCGCATGCAGCCGGGCCACCGTGGCGCAGGCAATCCGGCTGGCTTGATCATCCTGCCCATTGAGGGCCATGCGCATCAGGGAACCCGGGCCGGTGGCCCGCTCCATCAACAACGCCACGTCGTCATGGGCATACACCTGGGCGGCACCCTCGCCCGCCCACCAGCTCATCAACTGCCCGCCGAGCTGCTCTTCTGAAGTGTGAGCAATTTTCAACATCGCCGTCCGGCCTTGCCAGCGCACGGGCAACAGGTGACTGCCGGGCGTCACGACGGGGACGCCATCAACCTTCAGGTTCCAGGATTGCAAATAGCGCTCGAACATGTGAGTGGATCCTCGTAGTGGCCTGCAAAAATGACACCCAGTCATTTTTGATCAAAAGGTCGACTAATTCCGATTTTTTTCATTTTATTCAAGCCATTGAGCAAAGTTGGTACAGCCTGTGCAAACGTTTGCGGAACGAACTTGGCTGCCAAGTTCACCGTTACCCGAGGTATCGGGTTCAAACCGCGTACGAATAGGGACTTTCAATGCACCCCACCTCAAGGCGTCCTGCTTCCTTTGGTGTTTCCTTGCTACTGGCTGCCGTTACGGGAGTACTCAGCGCCCCCATTTTGGCGCAGGAAAAACTTGCTGATGATTCAGCACAGGGCGAAACCCTCAGCCCTGAGACCAAGCGCCCCGACGTCAGCCCCACGAAAAAAGGCGTTTATCTGTCGGAATGGTTCAACCAGGACCTGACTCTGATCGGCAGCAAAGACATCAGCTTCGGCCCCAAGCCGCAGGATGACGTTTATCTGGAATACGAATACTTCGGCCGCAAAGGCCCGTTCGAATTGTACGGCTATATCGACGTGCCGAAGATTCTCGGTATCGGTAACAGTAATGACAAAGGCGCGTGGGACCATGGCTCGCCGGTATTCATGGAGCACGAGCCGCGCATCTCCATCGACTACTTGGCCGGCCGCAGCCTGGCCATCGGTCCGTTCAAGGAGTGGTATGTAGCGTTTGACTGGATCTACGACCATGGCAGCAATAAATCCAACCGCGCCAACACCCTGTACAGCGGCCTCGGCACCGACATCGACACGCACTCGCGGGTCAACCTGTCGGCCAACTTCTATGGGCGCTACCAGTGGGAAAACTATGGCGCGAGCAATGAATATTCGTGGGACGGCTACCGTGCACAAATGAAGTACATCGTGCCTATCAGCAGTTTCGATAACGGTGCGTCGCTGACCTATATCGGCTTCACCAACTACGATTTCGGCTCGGACCTGCACAAGGACAACCCGGCGCGCACCGCCAACTCGTTGGTGGCGACCAACGTGCTGCTGTATTCGTTTACCCACCTGCGCTTTACCCTGGTCGGCCGTTACTTTCACAACGGCGGCAACTGGGAGGACGGCAGCGAGCTGAACTTCGGCGAAGGCAACTTCCGCGCCCGCTCCGATGGCTGGGGCTACTACGCCGGTGTCGGCTACCAATTCTGATAAAGGAGCATTAGATGAAAGCGTTTACCCGTCTCTCGCTGGCCGTTGGCCTGGCCCTGCTGCCTCACGTGGTGCTGGCGGATGCCCCCGCGCCGATCAAACCCAAAGTGATGCTGATCACCATGTTCGCCCCCGAGGCGCAAACCTGGATCGACCGCCTGGCGCTCAAGCAGGAAGTCCGCGTGCCGGGCCTGTCGGCTGAATACCCGGTGATTCGCTGCAACACCCAGGATGTATGCCTGCTGGTGACCGGCATGGGCCAGACCAACGCCGCCGCGTCGACCCTGGCCTTGGCCTTGTCGCCCAAGTTCGACCTGCGCCAGAGCTATTTCCTGATCGCCGGGATTGCCGGTATCAGTCCCAAACACGGCACGATCGGCACGGCTGCCTGGGCCCATTACCTGGTGGAATTCGGCACCCAATGGGAGCTGGACTCGCGGGATGCGCCCAAGGATTGGCCAACCGGTTACATCGGCATCAACACCAAAGGCCCCAACGAAAAGCCGCCACTGGACTACAAGACCGAAGTGTTTGAGCTGAACCCCAAACTACAAGCCAGGGCGTATGACTTGTCGCACAAGGTTGAGCTGACGGAAAGCAAGGAGTCCAGCGCCTGGCGCAAACACTACCCGGCCGCCCCTGCCAACCAGCCGCCGCAAGTCACCCGCTGTGACACGCTGGCAGGCAACACCTGGTTCTCGGGCACACGCCTGAGCGAGCGCGCCGAGGTCTGGACCAAATTGCTCACCGACAACAAAGGCGAGTACTGCACCACCCAGCAGGAAGACAACTCCACCTACGAAGCCTTGCTGCGCGCCAGCCGTGAAGGCCTGGTGGATATCCAGCGTTTGGCCGTGGTGCGTGCAGGTTCCGATTTCGACCGGCCGTACCCTGGCTACAGCGAAGTCGATAACCTGCTCAAATACGCCGACCAGGGTGGGTTCGTACCGGCGCTGGAGAACCTCTACCGCACGGGTAACCCGCTGGTACAGGCGATTCTGAAGAACTGGTCAGCCTGGGAAAAAGGCGTTCCCGACGCCCAGTAGAGATCAAACTGTGGGAGCGGGCTTGCTCGCGAATGCGGTGTTTCAGTCAACCTTTCTGTGACTGACCTACCGCTTTCGCGAGCAAGCCCGCTCCCACATTTTTGACCGCGTTACAATCGTTGGGCGGTCGGATGGGCCACGTTCAGTGCCTTATCGACCAACAACTGCACGCCCTCCAGCATTCGGCAGATACCCAGCGCGACATTGCGTTGAGCCCCGTCGATTTCAAACGCCAGGTGGTTGGCGATTTCACTGATGGACGCCAAATCCTGGGAAGCATTCACCAGTAAGGTTTCCGTGCCCAGCTCGGCGCGCACGGTGAAGAGCCCGTCGGTGGGTTCGGGCATGGGCTTGCCGGGGTTGAGGTAATGGTTGATCGCGCGGTAGGCCACGTCGTGCAAGGTGCTGGTATCGAAGTCTTGCTGGCCTGGGGGGGGTGGGCTGTCTTTAATCATGGTGGAACTCCGTCGACAAGTGGAGCCGCCAACGCTCGCGGTCAAACGAGGTGAAGGTGGCAGCTGTACGCGGGTTGACCGACCGGTTGTCAACGAACCCGGCATACCCAAAGGTATCCCGCGCACAACTGCCGCGACACAATACCTCAGGCACAGAAAAAGCGCCTGAGATTGGTACAGGGCGTAGCGTTTCGTTAACAAGGCCGGACGGTCAAATCCGATCGCTGAATTAGCAGCGACGGCAATGAGGTTAGTCAGCGCCCTTCCGAACGACAACCTGAAACCTGTGTGGGAAAGGTCCGGGCGACCTGGATTACTAATGCCCAGTGGAGATCAAACTGTGGGAGCGGGCTTGCTCGCGAATGCGGTGTTTGCGTCAACCTTTGCTTGACCGACCTACCGCTTTCGCGAGCAAGCCCGCTCCCACATTGTTGACCGCGTTACAATCGTTAGGCGGTCGGATGAGCCACGTTCAGTGCCTTATCGACCAACAACTGCACGCCCTCCAGCATTCGGCAGATACCCAGCGCGACATTGCGTTGAGCCCCGTCGATTTCAAACGCCAGGTGGTTGGCGATTTCACTGATGGACGCCAAATCCTGGGAAGCATTCACCAGTAAGGTTTCCGTGCCCAGCTCGGCGCGCACGGTGAAGAGCCCGTCGGTGGGTTCGGGCATGGGCTTGCCGGGGTTGAGGTAATGGTTGATCGCGCGGTAGGCCACGTCGTGCAAGGTGCTGGTATCGAAGTCTTGCTGGCCTGGGGGGTTTGGGCTGTCTTTAATCATGGTGGAACTCCTGGTAGTGGAGCCGCCATCACTCGCGGTCAAACAAAGTGGGGTGGCAGCTGAACGCGGGTTGACCGACCGGAACCAGGGATCCGGCATACCCGAAGGTATCCCGCGCACGGCTGCCGCGACACGATACATCAAGCGTAGAAAAAACGCCTGATGTAGGTCTTGGGTGCTGTAGCGCACTGGTTTAGTCGGACGGTCAAATCCGATCGCTGAATTGGCAGCGACGGCAGTGAGGTTAGTCAGCGCCCTTCCGAACGACAACCTGAAACCTGTGTGGGAAAGGTCCGAGCGACCTGGATTACTAATGCCCAGTGGAGATCAAACTGTGGGAGTGGGCTTGACCGCGATGAGGGCCTGTCAGTCAGAGAGGTGTTGGCTGACACACCGCTATCGCAGGCAAGCCCGCTCCCAGATTTTTTAACCGCATTAAGGCAGGAAGATGATCTTGTCAGCACTGCCCTGGTTCACTTCTTCATAGCACTGCACCCCGTCCGCCAGCGCCACTTCACGCAACCCGGTCGGCAGTGGCAGCAGCCCTTCATCGAAGAAGCGCCCGAACTGTTCCAGCATCACCGCGCACTGCTCACAGTTGTAGAGCAACGAGTTGATACCCACCACCGAGCCGCCCTTGCGATACAAGGCCAGCGCCGGCAGTTGCACATGGCCGTCGACCGGTGCGGCGATGATTGCGATGCGCCCGAATGGAGCCAACCCTGCGACAGCGGCCGGCAGCCAGAAGCCGGTCGTGTCGAAGATCACATCGGCGCCGCCCTTGAACACCGCGTTCACCTGCGCACCCAGCGCGTCCGGCTGGCCCAGTGCAATTGCGTCAAACCCTTGCGCCTGCAACGCCTCAACCTGGTCGGGTTTACGCACCGCCGCCAACACCTGGGCACCCCGAATTTTGCCCAGGGCCAGCGCTGCACTGCCCACGGCACCATTGGCACCGATCACTAACAAACGCGTGCCCTTCGCGACACCGCTACGCGCCAGGGCATCCCAGGCGGTGGTGTAGGGCACGCCAAGGCTGGCGGCCTGAGCAAAACTCAGGTGCGTTGGCTTGTGCGCCACGCCTTTGGCTGACACGGTGAGGTATTGGGCGTGGGAGCCATCGGCGAAAAACCCGAGGTCACGGCCGGTGCCCCACACCTCCTGCCCCACCAACGCTGGCGGGCCTTGCACCACCACACCGGCAAAGTCTCGCCCGGGAATCCGCGGCAGCGTGGTGTAGGGAAAGCGGCCGAGCACGTTTTTAACATCGCTGGGGTTCAAGCCCGCAGCCTTGATCTGTACCAGCACTTCACCGGCAGCCGGGGCCGGCGTGGCGACCTCGACGACACGCAGGGCAGCGAGGTCGCCAGTGGCGGAAAATTGCAGCGCTTTCATGGCTAATATCCATCGAAGGGAAAAGAATACTCAGGACAACCAACCACTGACCAACTGCCGCCCCATGGGCCAGAGCTGCTCACCGAGCAACATGCCCATCAGGCCGACCAGCGCAATCGCGGGCGGCGCGGGCGAGCGAAAGTCCAGCGCACCGTAGAGCACGCCGACAAACAGGCCAATGGCAAGGGAAATCAGGTAATTCATGGAGGTGGCGCCTGGTGGGTTGATGGGCTCAGTGTAGTGAGCCCATCACCCAAGCATCGGCCAAGTGCTTCTGGATTTCGGCCAACCCTTCAACCGCGGTAGTGCGATGGCGCCACGCCGAGTTCGCGCCGGAACATGTCACTGAAGCTGCTGGGCGAATAGCCTAAAGAGCGGGCAATGCCGCTGACCGACTGGCCCTGGATCAGCGCCGCCACCGCCGTGGCCAATTGCACCTGACGGCGCCACTCGGCAAAGCCCATGCCGAGGTTATGCTGGAACAGCCGCGCCAGCGTGCGCACGCTGGCACCGGCCGTCTCGGCGTGTTGCTCAAAGGGGATATCCAGGGAAGGCGCCGCCATCACCGCCTGGCAGGCGCTGGTCAAGCGGCGGTCCGCTGCCACCGGCATGGCAATGCGGATTTGCGAGCGGCGCGCACGTTGCAGTTCCAACAGGGCCAGGCCGACCACGGCGTCGTAGTACGCCGAATCGCCGCTATCGCCATGATCGACCAACGTGACAATCAGTTCGCGCAGCAGCCCGCCCACTTCAATCACCTGCACCTGGCTGTCCAGCGTTGCCGCCAATGCCGGGCGCAGGTAGATATTGCGCATCTGTAAATCGGAAACCACGCGAATCCCGTGCTCCACCCCCGGCGGCAGCCACACCGCGCGTTGCGGCGGCACGACCAAGGCTTCGCGCGGCGTTTCGACCCACATCACACCGCTCATGGCGTACAGCAACTGGCCCCAGTCATGGCGATGGGGTTCAACATACAACCCACGCGGGTAGGTACGCGCCAAGGGTTGCACGGGGACGGCATGATCACTGAGGTCGGGAGGTGCGGCCAGGGCCATGAGAGCGCATCGGACAAGGGTGAACGGCCATGGTAATGACCGTCACCCGATAATCCGAGCGGATTTTCAGGGTTTTTTAGCCGTGGGCCGACTTGGCACACTCGCAACCCGTTGACGAAGCACACGGCTCGCCATGCGCATGGTGCTCGGCGCAGCCCTGGCAGCAGTAGCCCTTACCGTCTTTCATCACCGCCTCTTTGCCCAGTACGCATTTGCAATGTGGGCAAGCACAGGTTTGATCAGCCATGGTCAGACTCCTTTTTTATGGTCGTCCAGGTGCGGCGGGCGCTGCACCTTAAGCAGTGACTCTCGGCAAGACGCCAAGGTTCAGCGCCGTTAATCGGCCTGACGGGTATTGCTGCGGTACATGAACACCAGCGCCAGGGCCAGACAGAGCATCGCCACGATGCGACTGCCCGAGAGTTCGATGGCGGGGTTGCCGAGCCAGCCGAAGTTGTCGATCAGCATGCCCATGCCCAATTGCCCGACGATCACCGCCACCGTTGCCACTGCCGTGCCGACGATGGGCACCGCGCCGACCATGACCATCATGTACACCACGCCGAACAGCGCGCCGGTCAGTTGCCACTTCGGCACATCCAACAGGCTGACAGCCTGCGCGGGCTCGAAGAAAAAAATCAACAGCGCGGTGCTGAGGGCTCCGACTGCAAAGGTCAGCAAGCTGCTACGCAACACGCCCACCGTCTGCCCCAGGCGACCATTGATCGCCGCCTGCACACTCAACACCGCACCAGCGGCAATCACCAGTACCAATAACAGAATCAGATTCATCGCCTTACCCTCGAGCAATCAAAACAAGTGCCGCCACAATCAACGCCAGGGCAATCCAGCGCTCGCCATTGACCCGCTTGCGTGCCGTGCCAAACCAGCCGAAATGGTCGATCAACACGCTCTTGCCCACCTGCCCCGACAGGATCGCGATCATTGTCATGGCGATACCGATATGCGGGGTGGCGAGTGTCAGCACCACCACGTACATCGGCCCGAGGAACCCGCCGATCAACTGCCAGCGGGGCAAATCGGTGAGGGCCGGGCCCTTTTGTGGGCCGCTGAACAGCAGCAGCAAGAACAGGATGGCGGTGCCGACGCCAAAGATGCTCAACGTCGCCCACAAATGCCCGACCTGCACACCCAATGGGCCGAGCAAACCGGCCTCCACCGACAGGCCCATGCCCGCCAGAATCACCAACGGCAACAACAGCAACCGTAGAAGGTTGTTTTTCGGCCTGGCCTGCGCCACGCCCTCGATCGAACTTGCCTGCATAGATCACCTGCACAACGGGAAAGGAAACATGGCGCGCATTATCCGGTCGCCGCCCTGTGCGATAAATGGGATCATGCGGATAACACCTTTGCGAAATACGCACAGCTCGGAGGCACGATGCAGGGTTTGAATGAGTTGAGTTTCAAAGCGTTGCGGCTGTTCGTGGCCGTGCTGGACCACGGCAGCTTCTCCGAAGTAGCGCGCCGCGAGAGCCTGGCGCCCTCCTCCATCTCGCGGCAGATCCAGCTGATGGAACAGGCCCTCGGCCAACAGTTGCTCTACCGCCATACCCGTGCGGTCAGCCCCACGGAGGCCGGGCGCCTGCTCGGGCATCACGCCCGGGTGATGCTGGAACAACTGGAAACGGCCGGCCAGGCCCTGCAGGAACAGGAAAGCGAACCCAGCGGCCTGGTGCGGATCAATGCGCCGATGGTGTTCGGCCAGCGTCACCTTTCACCCTGGCTGGGCGAGTTGTGCCGGCGCTACCCGAAGTTGCAACTGGATATCCAGCAAACCGACACCTTCGTCGACCCGCTGCAAGATGGTACCGACCTGCTGTTTCGCATCGGCGTGCTGAACGACTCGGGCATGCAGGCGCGCATCTTCGCGCCCCAGCGCTTTCGTATCGCCGCGAGCCCCGCTTACCTGGCACGCCATGGCACACCGCGCCATCCCGATGAACTGGTCCATCACCAGTGCCTGGCCTACAAAGGCATCACCGGCCAGCAACGCTGGTTCTTCCGTCGCGACCAGGGCGACTGGACGCCGTACAGCGTCAAAGGCCCCATCACCGGCAACCACGCCGATACCCTCACCCACGCGGCAGAGCAAGGCCTTGGGCTGGTGGTGTTTCCGTCCTGGTTGATTGGCGAAGGGTTGCGCGCCGGCACCTTGCAGGCGGTGCTGACGGAGTACGAAGTGGCGACCACGCTGGAACCGCAGCAGATTGCCGCGTTGTGGCCGGGCAGTCGGCGGCTGTCGTTGAAGGTGCGCACGGTGATTGATTATTTTGTGGCGTGTTTCGGCACGGTGCCCTACTGGGATCGGTGAGCGCGCTGCGTTTACGGGTTGCTGCTGCGCCGGCCTGTTCTGCTCTGGAGTGGCGGTGCGGGTTTGGGTCGCCGCGCAGCACGCACGTTGGGATCAAAACAACCACTGCCCAATCAGCCACGCATTCGCGCCACTGATCAGCGCGAACAGAAACCACGCCAGCAACCGCGTCGGCAGTCGGTTTACGAATGGCCCCATCAGGTGTTTGTCGTCGGTCATGCGGATCAGTGGATAGAGCGCAAACGGCAACTGCAGGCTCAGCACCACCTGGCTGAGAATCAGCAGCTTGCCGATGGCATCGTCGCCCATCAACCACACCCCGAGAAACGCCGGTATCAGCGCAAGCCCGCGGGTTATCAGACGACGCTGCCAGCACGGAATGCGCAGGTTGAGGTAACCCTCCATGATCACTTGCCCGGCAATCGTGCCGGTAAAGGTCGAACTCTGCCCCGAAGCCAGCAAGGCGATGCCGAACAGGATGCTGGCGAACGCACCGCCCACCAGCGGATCAAGCAGGTGGTAGGCGTCCTGGATTTCGACCACATCGGTGTGACCGGTCTTGTAGAACGCCGCCGCTGCCAACACCAGGATCGCAGCGTTGACCAGCAACGCCAGGGCCAGGGAGCCGATGGTGTCGATACGCGCCAGCTTGACCGCGTCCTGCTTGCTGGCGAGGTCTTTGCCGATCAGGCGAGTCTGCACAATCGAGGTGTGCAGGTAGAGGTTATGCGGCATCACCGTGGCGCCGAGAATGCCGATGGCCAGGTACAACGGCGCCGCATCGCTGATCGCCGACAATGACGGGGTGAAGCCACTGAGTACGTCCGGCCAATACGGTTTGATCAGCACCAACTCGATAAAGAAGCACACGCCAATGGTCGCCACCAGCGCCAGCATGATCGCTTCAAGGCGGCGGAAGCCTCGGTTCTGCAGGGCCAGGATCAAGAGCGTGTCAAAGGCGGTGATCACGATGCCGGTGGTCAGTGACACGCCGAGCAGCAAGTGAAATGCCAGGGCGCAACCGAGCACTTCGGCCAGGTCGGTGGCGATGATGGAGATTTCCGCCAGCACCCACTGCGTGCGCGAGGCGCGCTGGCTGTAGCGCTCGCGGCACAGTTGCGCCAGGTCTTTGCCGGTGGCGATGCCCAGGCGCGAGCACAGGCATTGCACCGCCATCCCGGCCAGGCTGGCCAGCAGCACCACAAATAACAGGCTGTAGCCGTAACGTGAACCGGCTTCGATGGCCGTGGCCCAGTTGCCCGGGTCCATGTAGCCGATGGAGATCAGCAGGCCGGGGCCGGCGAACATCAGCGCCCGTTTGAAAAACGACGCCGTGGGGTCAACGACAACGGAGCCGGCCACTTCCGGCGGACAGAACGGGGCGGTAGCGATTTTCGGCAGGCTGAATTTCACGCGGTATCCCAGGCAAACACACAAGTCAGAACCGCAGCTTATCAGTCCGACGCGACCGTGCGCATCACCGTTTCCCGGGGCAAATCAAACGCTTCGACGACTTGCACCACCAGGTCCATCTCCTGGTTCAGCGCTTCGCGCTCCATGCGCTGGCGAATCACACCTATCACCAATACCGCCAAGGTGGTGATCGAAAAAGCCGGGCCGGAAAACGCCCGCACTCCCGTCACCAGCAACATTGCCGCCGCCAGCGCCTGGCCCACCACCGGAATCGCCGTGGCCGCGCCGCGGCGCAGGATAAACCCGGTCAACCCCGCCAACGCCGTGCCGCTCAGCGCGGTGGTGGCCGAGCGGCCAATGTCGATTCGATTGAACAACCCCTGCTCTTTTTGCGCGGCGGCCTTGAGCTCGGCGTCGAAGGCCTGCCGGTCGGCGCTGCTGAGTTTGTGCGTGTACTGCTCGATCAGTTTTTCCGCGACCTGCGCCTCGATGTCTGCCAGCGCCACGGTTTCAAGCGGCGCGTCAAACTTGATTGCGAGCTTTTGCGCGACATCTTCGGCGATCTGCCGATAACTCACGCCATGGCCACGGGCGAGGTTCATGAAGCTGTCACCGCCCATACGCTGCAACTCGATGGCCAGCTTCAGCGGCTCGCGCACGCTGGCATCAATCGAGGCACTGCGCTTTTGCGCCATCAATTCGGCGAGAAACTTCAGCTCTTCCGGACGCGCCTGCATCAGTGCCGGGAACAGGTGCGCGTCTTCCTCGGCAAAACGCACTTCACTGCTGCGCAGATCAGAGCGAATCAGGCCGCGCCGCTCCTGCAACAGGTCGGTGTACTGCACCACCGTCTTCAATTGCGGCCAATAGGCGGCATGGTCAAAGGTGGCCAGGTGCACATTGGTGACCTTGGCCTTGAGCGCCGGCGTGACATCAATCGCATAACGGCCAATGCAGCGCTCGGTATCCGGCTTGATGGCCAGTGCCCAGTCCTTGCTGGAGTGGCAATTGATCACGCGCCCCTTGAGCGGCGCCGACACGTCATCCCACGGGCTGGACGTACAGATCGCGCCGCCCATCAGCAGCAAGTTATTCAACGGCAGTTCGCGGGCGATCTCGGGGCTGGCCAGCAAACTTTTAACCAGGATACGTGCGCCGAGGGAATGGCCGATCAGGTTGATGCGCCTGACGGGCAGCGATTCGGCGTGCAGGTAACTGGCCAACTCCGGCAATAACGTCTTGGCCACTTCATCGACACGCGCCTCGACGCTTTTGTAATGATCAAGAAAGTACGCAATCGCCTTGCCCACGCCCACCGTCGCCGCGCCCAGGCCGCCACCGCCGAGCATCGAGGTGATCACATCCTTGACGGGCGCGAACAGGTTTTCCAGAAAATGCCCCGCCGGCCAGAACAGCATCAGGTTGGTCGAGCCTTCGATACCTGCCAGTTGTGCCTTGAAATTGCCCAGTTGCTGGCGGTTGAAAAAGGCCGAGTAACCGTGAACATAGAGATTGAGCACATCCCCCTGAGGCTCGCCGCACAGTAAGAACGTGGGCTTGCGGGTGCGGTGCATTTCATCCCACTGGTGTTGCATGGGCCGGTGACTCCTGGTGACGAGGGACAGCGATAGTAACAAAGCATGATTACAAACACGGTGAATCCTGACCGACGTGGGCTCAGAACAATGACCCGGCCCTGGATTTGGCCAGGTAGCGCGCCGGGGAATCCCCCAGGTTGCGCCGAAACACCGAGGTAAAGGCGCTGGAACTGCTGAACCCCAATTCGAACGCCACTTGCGTGATCGATGCACCATGACTGAGCCGTGCGGTGGCCTCCAGCAAACAGACCTGCTGGCGCCAGGCCACAAATGTCATGCCGGTGCTGTCCTGAAAATGGCGGGTGAAGGTCCGTCGACTCATGCTCGCCCACGTGGCCATCTCGTCGAGGGAAACGGTTTGCGTAGGCGCGTCCAGAAAGCGCTGGCAAGCACCGGCCAGGCGCGGCTCAGCGGGCAGCGGCGCACTGAGGGGCAATGCACGCATGCTGCCTATCTCATCGATCAGCAGCGTCAACACGCAGTGCCGCCGGGTATCAGACGCTGCCGATGGGCCAATAGCCAACGCCGCTTCCAATAGATGCCGGAGCAGTGGCGACACCTCGACGACCTGGCAACGCTCGCGCAGCCCGGCCCGCTCGGCCGCCTGGGCATCGAGGTAGGTATTCAACATGACCACGTCGCCACGCATGTGCATTTCGTGGGCAATGCCACCCGGCACCCAGATCGCCCGCTGTGGCGGTACCACCCAATTGCCTAGGTCGGTGAACATTTTCAGCGTGCCGGTGGAGGCGTAGGCGAACTGCCCGCGCGGGTGGGTATGCCGCTCGAACACGGTGCCGGACGGGTACTCACGCAGGGTGACCAGCGCTTCGGGGGCATTATCGTCAAAGGTCGGAATCATGGCCCGATATTGTCAAAAGATGACCTGACATAGCAAGCGGGCCAACCCTGCGCGCCCTACCCTGGATGCCTTTAAAGCAGCGTGCTCAAAGGAATTCCCATGCAAAAGAAACATCTGGCACTGGCCCTGCTCGTCACCCTGGTCTGGGGGCTGAACTTTCCCATTACCAAGCTGGGCCTGCGTGCCATCGACCCGTTCGTGCTGACAGGCATGCGCTTTGCCCTCGCCGCCTTGCCGCTGGTGTTGTTCATCCAGCGCCCCGGCGTCAAGTTCCGCTATGTGGCCGCCTACGGCATTATTTTCGGGTTGGGCATGTGGGGCGTGATCAACTATGGCATTCAGGCTGGCGTGAGCCCGGGAATCGCCTCGTTGCTGATTCAGTGCAGCGTGTTTTTTACGCTGGGCTGGGGCTACCTGTTGTTCAAGGAAAAAATCCGCCGCGCACAATGGCTCGGCGCCGTAATGGCATTGATCGGGCTGGCGGGCATCATCTCTGCCCAAGAAGGCGAGCATGCGGTGGTTGGGGTTGTGTTGATCGTGTTCAGTGCGTTGGCCTGGAGTGTCGGCAACGTCATCATCAAGGCATCGGGCGTGAAGGAAATTTTCTCGTTCATGGTCTGGGCCAGCCTGTTTCCGCCAATCCCACTGTGGCTGATGGCTTGGTGGATGCACGGCAACGCGGCGTTCGACGGCCTGCCGACCCGCCTCGACCTGACCGCCGTGTGGTCCCTGCTGTTTCAGGTTTACCTGGCCACGCACTTCGCCTATTGGGGCTGGAATACGCTGCTCAAGGCGTACCCCGTGTCGACGGTGGCGCCGCTGTCACTCTTGATCCCGGTGTTCGGGATCACCAGTTCGATGCTGATACTCGGCGAACGCATTTCCCCGGCCAATGGGCTTTTCATCAGCATCATTATCATCGGCCTGGCGGTCGGGCTTTACCGCAAACCGGTGGTGCATGACGCCGCAAAAAAAACCGCCCTTTCGGGCGGTTAAGGGTGCTCGGCTTTGATCAGAAACCGAGGGAGAAACTGCTCGTCATCGCATGGTCCTTATCGTTTTGCTTTCGATGTCATGCCAGCTGTAGGCCACGCCCCTACGCGCCACGGTTGCATCCGAGGTAAGCAGCGCATTCTGCGCAGCAGCACCACCGACAGCGGTGCCGCTGTCCAACGCTGCCGCAATTGACTCACACGCATTGAGTGCGAAATACCTGACCACGGTGACAACTGATCTGGTTTTTCGAAACGGTAGTCGAACCTCAGCGAAGTCATTGAATTAAATGGTATTAATACTTTCGTAAACGCCGTGTAAGAATGGGATCACAGCCAGCAGCCATTGCCTTTCGCATCAAAAATACAAGTTTATAATTGTAAAAAAGCGCTCTAATAGCCCCCTGTTGATTCGTTTTAAAGATTCTGGAGTTCGCAATGCCCCATGAAGGCAACCTGTTACAAGCAGCCGTGGTGTTCCTGCTCGCCGCCGTGCTGACGGTGCCCCTGGCCAAGCGCCTGCAACTGGGCGCGGTGCTGGGCTATCTGTTTGCCGGCGTGATCATCGGCCCGTCGGTCTTGGGCCTGGTGGGCAACCCGCAAAGCGTGGCGCAGTTCTCTGAGTTGGGCGTGGTGTTGCTGCTGTTTATCATCGGCCTGGAGCTGTCGCCAAAGCGCTTATGGGTGATGCGCAAGGCGGTGTTCGGGGTCGGCCTGGCGCAAGTATTGCTGACCGGGTTGGTGATGGGTGCGGTGGCGTTGTGGCTGTTTGGCCAAACCTGGAACAGCGCGATTGTGCTGGGCCTGGGCCTGGCGTTGTCCTCCACTGCCTTTGGCCTGCAAAGCCTGGCCGAGCGCAAGGAACTGAACCAGCCGCATGGGCGTCTGGCCTTTGCGATTCTGCTGTTCCAGGACATCGCCGCGATCCCGCTGATTGCGATGGTGCCGCTGCTCGCCGGCAGCGACCACCCGACCACCGAAGCCCAAGGCCTGCAACACGTCTTGCAGATCCTCGGCAGCATCGCCGTGGTGATCATCGGCGGGCGCTACCTGTTGCGCCCGGTGTTTCGCATCGTCGCCAAGACCGGCCTGCGCGAAGTGTCCACCGCCACCGCGTTGCTGGTGGTGATCGGCACCGCCTGTCTGATGGAGCTGGTGGGCGTATCCATGGCCCTCGGCGCATTCCTCGCCGGGCTGCTGCTGGCGGATTCGGAGTACCGTCACGAACTCGAATCCCAGATCGAGCCGTTCAAGGGCCTGCTGCTCGGGCTGTTTTTTATCAGCGTGGGCATGGGCGCCAACCTCAGCCTGCTGCTCAGCTCGCCGCTGGTGGTCATCGGCCTGACCCTGCTGTTGATCGGTTTGAAATTGCCGCTGCTGTACGCGGTCGGCCGCCTGGTAGGCGACCTGAATCGCGAAAGCGCGCTGCGCCTGGGCGTGGTGCTGGCGGCAGGCGGTGAATTCGCCTTCGTGGTGTTCAAGATCGGCCGCGACCAGGGCTTGTTCGAGCCGCATCTTTACGATGTGCTGGTGCTGACCATTACCCTGTCCATGGCCGTGACCCCGCTGCTGTTATTGATTTGCCCGAAGCTGTTCAAGTCCAAGGCCAAACCCGTGGAAGTGCCCGATGAATACCGCGCCATCGAAAGCGATGCGCCGCGCGTAGTGATTGCCGGCATGGGCCGTATGGGCCAGATCGTGGCGCGGATTCTGCGCGCGCAGAACATCTCGTTCATCGCCCTCGACACTTCGGTCGAAACCATCGAACTGACCCGCAGTTTCGGCGGCATGCCGGTGTTTTATGGTGACCCGCAGCGCCCGGAGATCCTGCACGCCGCCAAGGTCGATCAGGCAGAGTTCGTGGTGATCGCCATGGACGACCCGGAGATCAATATCAAGACCGCCGAATTGGTGCGCACGCTCTACCCGCACATGAACATCATCGCCCGCGCACGTAACCGCCAGCACGTGCACCGCCTGGTGGACCTGGACGCCTCACCCGTACGCGAAACGTTCTACTCCAGCCTGGAAATGAGCCGCCGTACCCTGGTCGGCCTCGGCTTGAGCCAGGCCCAGGCCGATGCGCGTATCACCCGCTTCAAAAATCACGACCTGCAGTTACTCGCCGCCCAACACGCGGTGTATGACGACGCAGCCAAAGTGATGCAGTCCGCCCAGGAAGCCCGTACGGAACTGGCGCGGCTGTTTGAGATGGACCGCCTCGAAGAAGAGTCCGACAAGGTGTGAGGCTACGGATGAACGATCTTGCGAATTTTCTGACAGAATACGCCGCAATTTCGTTCATCTCTGGAGCGCTTCATGGCCACTTTCACCAAGACCGCCGTCCTGCTGGCCCTTGCGCTTTGCGCCGGTAGCGTGTTCGCCGCCAACAAGCCCGCCGCCACACAGACCATCTCGACGCTGGGCGGCAAGTTCACCTTTAACCTGCCCAAGGCCTACACCGCCGACACGCTGCCAACCGGCAAGGCCGAGGACGGCACCGCCGACACCCAAGGCACGCTGTACGCCAACTCGGCGACTAAAAGCGTGGTGATCGTCGCCGAAACCGTACGTAACGACGGGGCAACCATCAAAGACAATGACCCGCAGTTCCTCGACGGCGCCGTGGCTGACTTCGTCAAGGACCAGAGCGCTGCCCTGCCCGACTTCAAGAAGCAAAACGAGAAAAAACTGACCTTCAAAGGCCTGGGCCTGCGCCAGGTGGACAGCACCGCCACCCAGGGCGGCGGCAAGACCTTGAACTCCACGTTCCTGGGCGGTTCCGGCAAGCACTTGCTGGTGATCCAGGCTATTTCGCGGGCGGATGATGTGAAGGGGCATGCCGAACTGGTGAAGCAGATTACCGGCGGCAAGTAAGCCTCATCCCTGACAACACAAATCAAATCTGGGAGCGGGCTTGCTCGCGAATACAGTGGACCCGTTAACGATGAGTTGACTGACACAGCGCATTCGCGAGCAAGCCCGCTCGCACATTTTTGATCGCGCTTACTTCAAGGTTTTCTCTAGCCACGCCTTCAGGTCCTGCACTTCTGCCGCACTCACGGTATGCGGCATTCCCGGATACCCGTGGAACTCCGGCTTTAACCCCAGGCCCACCAACACCTCGTTCGCGCGCGTCGCCGCCCCATACGGCAGCGCCTGGTCCAGCGTGCCATGGCCAATGAAGATCGCCAACTTGCCCAGCGATTCGTTGGGCTTGAGCTCAGCCTTGAGCACCGGCAAGACACTGCCACTCAAGGCCGCGATCCCGCGCACCAACGCGGGCTGACGCAAGCCGACTTCGTAAGACATGATCGCGCCCTGGCTGAACCCCACCAGGAACACCCGATCGCTTTGCGTGTGGTATTTGGCCGTGGCCTTGCCGACAAAGTCTTCGATCAGCTTCGCGCTGCGTTGCAAGTCGGCGGTCTCGCCGTTGTACTCGGCGTCACCCGAGGTCTTGGTAAACCAGCGATAGCCGTTCGGGTCCACCGGCATCGGCGCACGCGCCGACAGGTACGTCCAGGTGGAGGGCAGCGCGTCCTTGATGCCGAACAGGTCTTGCTCGTTGCTGCCGAACCCGTGCAGGAAAATCACCAACGGTTGGTTGCGTGAATCGCTCTGCGTCTGTTCCAGGTACGCCAACGGCAAGTCGGTGTGCAGCGTGGCGTCGGCATGGGCGACACCGGCCATCAGGGTCAGCGCCAGGGCAAACAGCTTGAACATGGGGAAGTTTCCTCAGGGTTTGCGCAACAGATAAGTGTCCATGATCCAACCATTTTCCAGGCGTGCGGCCTTGCGCACCCGTTCGATTTCTTCCGCCACCTCACTGACTTTGCCGCTGATCAGGATTTCATCCGGTGTGCCCAGGTAGGCGCCCCAGTAGATATCCAGGTCTTGATCAGCCACGGTACGGTAGGAATCTTCGGCATCGAGCATCACCACCAAGGTGTCCGCATCACTCGCCTGCCCCGCCGCCAACCGGCGCCCGGTGGTGATCTCGATGGAGCGGCCAATGCGGTTCAGTGGCACCTTGTGCTGGGCCGCCAGGGCCTGCACGCTGGTGATGCCGGGTATCACTTCGAACTCGAACGCACAGCGGCCACTGGCGAGAATCGCCTGCAGGATACGGATGGTGCTGTCGTACAACGCAGGGTCGCCCCAGGCCAGGAAGGCGCCGACTTCGCCATCCGCCATGTGCTCGTTGATCATGCGCTCGAAGGTGTGCTGCTTGTCGCGGTTGAGGTCCTGCACGGCGGTGGTGTAGTCGATGTCGCCGCGCACCCGCTCGGGGCAATCGGCCTCGACGAAGCGGTAGCCGGGCTCGGTGATGTAGGTCGCGCAGATCTCGCGGCGCAGGTCGATCAGCTTGTCTTTGCTCTGGCCCTTGTCCATCAGGAAAAACACGTCGGTGCGGTTCAGCGCCTTCACGGCCTGCATCGTGATGTAGTCAGGGTTGCCGGCGCCAATGCCGATGATCAGGATGCGTTTCATGGGTTGCTCTCATTGCGGGGCGTGGATTTTGCCATGTTCGCCGGGTCAGGCGTGAGTTTCCAGGCGCAGGCGCCAGACAGTATTGAAGCGCAGCTCGGTGGCGGACAGTGGCTCAATGTCGATCCGGTAGAACATCGACACCGGGAACTGCATGACATAGAGCAAGGCGGCGCGAATCACCAACGGGTGGGTGATGGCCAACACATGACCGGGTTGGGTTTCGAGGGATTGCAGCCACTGCCCGACCCGCGCGCAAACCTGCTCCACCGACTCGCCGCCGTGGGGCGTGCTGGTGCTGTCGGTGGCCCAGGCCATCAACGCAGCGCTGTCCAACTGGTTGATCGCCTGGCCTTTCCAGGCGCCCAAATCAGCATCGCGCAAGGCATCTTCGACGTGCGCGTCAGCGCCGAACAGCTCGGCCGTCTGGCGGGTCCTGGCCTCAGGCCCGCACACCAGGCGCAGGTTTTTCTGGTAGCGCCCGGCCAGGGACAACGCTGCGTTTTGCCAATCCATGCTCACAGACTCGTCATCGGCAAACCGCCCCAGCTTTTGCGACGCCGTAGCGGCATGGCAGATCAGTGTCAAACGCGTGGCTGGCACCGCAGATCGCTCCGGTAACGAGTTAGAAGCCTGCAAGACTGGCGCAGTTGACGCTATCGCGCAACGCCTTGCGCCAGATAGAGCACCTGGTAACCCGTGCCCGGGTGGTCCATCTGCAGCGGCTTGGCCGACAGTGTGATCCGCACCAGGCGCCACGCCTGCACATCCAGCGCCAGGAAGACCGCGAATGTCTCCGGGCTGTCAGCCAACTGCTGGTTACGTTGTTTTTCCTCGGCCAATATCCCGGCTCGATCCGCCCCTGGCGCCAACGACCATTGCTCGCGGTACAAACTCAACGCGTGCCGCGCGGGCCCTTGCTGCACGTCCAGCGGCAACCAGCTTTCGATGTGCGGGCGGCCAAAGCTGTCAAGCACCTTCTGGAAACCCTCGCCCAACAAGAAATCGGCGGCCTTCAAGGGGTCTGCCCACAGGTACACGGACGCATAGACATTGCCCGTCGCTAGCCCGCGCTCCTGGGCAATAAATGCCTTGAACAGCAGCCCTTCGGCGCGATCCCACAACGGCCCCAATTGCTCAGCGCGGCGGCGGATAACAGCCATGTCGTAATCGGCAGGCAGGCGGTGGGAATACTGTTTGGCAAACATGGCGAAGCTCCTGTGCAAGATGAGCGTTGAGCTTGCGCAGCGGCAATGATTTCAACAAGATATCAGCAGATATATGTGCGATAAGGATTTGATATGACTGATGCGCTCAAACCCCTGGACATCGACACCGTGCAGGCCTTCGTCCGGGTCGCCGACTTCGCCAGTTTCACCCGTGCCGCCGAGGCCCTCGACACGTCCCAGGCGGCCATCAGCCTCAAGCTCAAGCGCCTGGAAGAACGCCTCGGTTATCGACTGCTGGAGCGCACGCCCCGCCATGTAAGGCTGTCGCCCCAGGGCGAGCAGTTCATCGTGGCCGCCCGCGCCCTGCTCAACGCCCATGAACGCGCGTTGGGCGACATGGGCGCCCAGCCCTCGCGGCGCCTGGTAATCGGCATCAGCGACCACGTGGCCGGGCCCGACTTGCCCACCTGGCTCGGCCGCCTCGCCGCGTACGACCCGTTGCTGGTCCTCGAAATCCGCATCGCCTCCTCCCGCGACCTGGTGGCCGCGTTCGACCGCAGCGAGTTGGACGCGGTGATCGTGCGCAACGAAGGCGACCGCCAGGACGGCGAAGTGTTGGCCGTGGAGCGCTTTGGCTGGTTCGCCGCGCCGACCTGGCAACACACCCCCGGCCGGCCCTTGCGCCTGGCAACCATGGCGCCGCCGTGTGGGGTTCGGCATCTGGCGGTCAGGGCGTTGGATGAGGCCCATATCGACTGGACTGAAGTGTTTGTCGGCGGTGGTGTGATGGCGGTGGGTGCGGCGGTGAGCGCCGGGTTGGGTGTTGCCGCCCTCGCCCACCGTGTGGCCCCGGCCGGGGCGGTGGACGTGAGCGAGCAATACGGTTTGCCCGCATTGCCCGTCAGTGAAGTGGTGCTGTACAGCCGCATCAGTGACCTGCGGTCCCGCGAAACAGTGCGCACGTTGAGCGCAACGTTTCGCGGCGTGTTGCCGCGCTGACGTTTACGCCACCGGGGCTTCTGCACTCACCGTGGCGGCAGCAGCTCGGGCCTGTAACTGTGTGGCGCCCACCGGCGGCACGACCGGGCTGCCGCTGGCGACAAAATCCGCTTTGCGCAGCGCCACCAGGGCAATCAGCGACACCACGCCGGTGGCCACGTAGAAATACCACGGCGAGGTGATATCGCCCGTCACCTTGATCAGCCAGGTGGAGATCAGCGGCGCACTGCCGCCAAACACGGCGACCGGCACGTTGTACGCCACCGCAATGCCGGTGGAGCGGATGCGGGTCGGCAGCAGTTCGCTCATCAGCGCATAGGTCGACGAGGCATACAGCCCGAACAGAATCGCCACCGCCATCAACGGTGCGAAGAACGACGCGGCCGTTGCGGTCGGCGCCGACTTGAACAGCCAGAACATCGCCAACGTGGCCAACGTGCCAATCACCATCAGGAACGGCTTGCGCCCGTATTTATCGGTAAACGCGCCGCCGAACGGCATCACGAAGGCCGCCGAAAAACTCGCGACGAAGACGTAGAGCAACGTGGTACCGCTGTCGAACTTGAGGATCTTGGCCATGTAGGTCGACGCGAAGGTCAGCACCAGGTAAAAGATCGAGCTGTGCAAGGTGATGATAAAGAACACCAGGGCAATCGCCCGCTTCCATTGCCAGACCTCACGCAGCGGTGCGCGGGAGGTCTGGCCGGCACGTTGCAGGGCGAGAAACTCGGGGCTGTCTTCCAGCTTGAGGCGGATGTACATGGAGATAAAGCCCAACGGTGCGGCGATCAGGAACGGCACGCGCCAGGCCCATTCTTGCATCACGTCGGCGCCGAGGATCCAGGTCATGCCATTGGCCACGGCGCCGCCCAGCAGCAGGCCGAGCACGGCGGTGACCATCAACCAGCAGGTCGCAAACCCGCGTCGACCCGGCCCGGCGTATTCGGAGATAAAACTGGTGACGGTGCCGATTTCACCGCCCGCCGAAAAGCCCTGCACGCAGCGCACCAGGATCAGCAGGATCGGCGCCGCAATGCCCAGCGTCGCGTAGGTCGGCAACACGCCGAGCATCACCGTCGAGCCGGTCATCATCACCAGCGCCATGATCAGGGTTTTGCGGCGGCCGATCTTGTCCGCCAGCGGGCCGAAGAACAGCCCACCCAACGGCCGGATAAAAAAGCTCAGGGCGAATGCGGCAAAGCTGGCGAGCAGGCTGGTGGTGGGATCATCGGAGACGAAAAACGCCTGGCCGATGTACACGGCGAGAAAGCCGTAGACGCCGTAGTCGTACCACTCGATCAAGTGGCCGGAGGTGGCACCGAGAAATGCACGGCGCCGCTTGCGGACCGTGTCTTGCGCTTGATTGCCCATCGAAGGGACTCCTTGTCTGATGATCTGTCCATGAATAGCGGGTCTAGGGAAGCGCGGCGATACTCGCTGCTTTCAACCACTGCCGCAAGTCGGTCTTGAGGATCTTGCCGTAGCTGTTTTTCGGCAACTCGTCGCGGAACACGTATTTCTTCGGCTTCTTGAACGAGGCCATGCGTTCGACAAACCACGCCGTGAGCCCGGCTTCGTCCAGTGCCTGCCCGTTGCGCGGGACCACAAAAGCCACCACCGACTCTCCCCATTGCGCATCCGGCTCACCGACCACACACACCTCGAATACCTCGGGATGCTGCGCCAGCACTTCCTCGACTTCGCGCGGGTACACGTTGCTGCCGCCGCTGATGATCACGTCCTTGGAGCGGTCTGTCAGGGTCAGGTAGCCGGCCGGGTCGAGAAAGCCGATATCGCCGGTCATCAACCAGCCATCGATCAGGGTCTGGCGGGTGGCTTCAGGGTTGCGCCAGTAGCCCTGCATCACCGTGGCACCGCGCACGGCAATCTCACCGCGCTGCCCCGTCGGCAGCGGTTGGTGCTGCGCGTCGAGAATGCGAATTTCGACACAGGCGTGCGCTTGCCCGACCGAGGCGGCCAGGCTGGACCAATCCTCGCGTTGACGGTCGGCGATCAGCGCACGGGGCAACACGCTGATGGTCATCGGGCTTTCGCCCTGGCCGTAGATTTGCACCAGGCGCGGGCCAAACGTATCGACGGCCGCGCACAGGTCAGTCAGGTACATCGGGCCGCCGCCGTAGACGAGGGTCTTGATGCCTTCGCCGCGATAACCCTGGCGCTGCGCCTGTTCGACCATGCGCTTGACCATGGTCGGCGCGGCAAACAGCGACACATCGCCCAGCTCGACGGCCAGGCCGAACAGCTCGGCGGCATCAAAACCGTGGGACGCAGGCACCACATGCCGCGCGCCACAGCGCACATGAATAAAATTGTAGAGCCCCGCGCCATGGGACATTGGCGCGGCATACACCACCGCGTCAGCGCCGCTCACCGGGTCGACATCCGTGGCGTAACACAGCGACATGGCGACCAGATTGCCGTGCGTCAGCATCACCCCCTTGGAACGCCCGGTGGTGCCGGAGGTGTAGAACAGCCAGGCAAGGTCCTTGTCCTCACGCGCCACCGGCTGCTCCAGCGTCGGCCAGCCGCGGGTCGGCGGCAGCGTGTGGCCGTCCAGTTCCTTACAACGCTGAGGCAAGTCGCGCGATGAGGAAAAGACCCGGCCGCCGCCGGTAAAGATCAGCCGCGCCTGGGCGTCATCCGCGATCCAGGCCGCTTCGCTCGGATGCAGCCTGGCGTTGATCGGCACGACCACTGCGCCCACCCACCAGATGGCGTAGAGCAACTCCAGGTAGTCACAGCTGTTTTTCATCAGCACCGCGACGGCATCACCCGTCGTCACGCCGTGCTGGTCCACCAGGTACGCGGCGCGTTGACGAACATGGGCCGCAAAGGTGGCGTAATCGGCGATTTGCCGGGTGCCTTCGAACAGCGCCGGGCGCTGCGGCTCACGGCGCTGGGTGTCGTGCAGCCAGTTGGCAATGTTCATGGCTCAGCACCGGCGTGCGTGCAGGACCGAGGCGTAGTTGGCCACCGCCATGCCGCCCATGTTGAACACCAGGCCGAACTCCGGGTCTGGCACCGCCAGGCCAATTGGCTCGCCGGTCAATTGCCGAAACGCCAGGGCATGCATCGATACCCCCGTGGCGCCCACCGGATGCCCCTTGGCCTTGAGCCCACCGGAAAGGTTCACCGGCAGCCGCCCACCGGCGCGCACCACGCCGCTGTCGAGCACACGATGGCCCTCACCTTTGGGCGCCAGGCCCATGGCTTCGTAGATCAGCAGTTCGGCGATGGTGAAGCAGTCATGCACCTCGGCGAAACTCAAGTCGGCCAGGGTGATATTTGCACCGCGCAATGCCGTGTGGATCGCCCTTTGCGGGCCCTCAAAGGCCAGGATGTCGCGCTGGGCGATGGGCAGGCAATCGTTGACCTGGGTCATCGCGCAGATCTGCACATCACGGCGAAACGCCCGCGCGCGTTTGGGCGAGGCCAGGATGATCGCGGCGGCGCCGTCGCTGATCAGTGAGCAGTCGGTCAGGCGCAATGACTCGGCCACAAACGGGTTGCTCTTGGACACGTTGTTACAGTGTTCGAAATCCATCACCCGGTGCATCTGCGCCAACGGGTTGGCCATGGCATTGGAGTGGTTCTTGGTAGCGATGGCCGCCATCGAGCCCAGTGGGCAGTGGTAGCGTTCGGCATATTGGCGGGCAGCCCGGCCGAACAGTTGCGGGAAACTCAAGCCGGCTTCGCCCGGGTCGTTCTGATAGCCGGCGCCGGCCAAGGCCTGGGTGACCTCGGCGGTGGAAGTGTGGGTCATCTTTTCGGCGCCCACCACCAACACCAGTTCCGCGCTGCCGGACAGGATCGCATTGACCCCGGCCTGGATCGCCGCCGAGCCGGACGCGCAGGCATTCTCACAGCGGGTGGCCGGTTTGAAGCGCAGGCCGGGGTCGGCCTGCAATAACAGGGAAGAGGCGAACCCGTCAGGCACCAGCCCCGAGTTGAAGTGGCCCAGAAACAGTGCATCGATTGCTGACGCATCAATGGCCGCATCCGCCAGGGCTTCGCGGGTGACCTGCACGATCAGGTCCTCAAGGGTGGTGCCTTCCAGGCGACCAAAACGCGAATGACCAGCGGCAACAATGGAGACGCAATCAGCAGGCATAATCAATTTCTTCTGTTCTTGATACGGACATTCCTTACAATGACCCACCAGCGGGCCGGCGCCAATTCGTGTAACTACTTACATGGCTAAGTAGCCCGAGGTGAGAAAAACAACGAGGCAGGATGCCCAATGACTGTGTTTGCACAACAACTCCAAGACATCGGGCGCCTGGCGTTCCAGCTGTCCCCCGCACCGCAACTGGTCACCAGCAACCGTGTGATCGTCGACTGCAACGACGCTTTCCTGCAGTTGTTCGGCTACTCGCGTGACGCATTGGTCAACCAGCTGACGCTGCTGATCTACCCGTCCCAGGCTGACTACCACGCCATCGGCAAGCGCAGCCACGACTGGTTGCTGGACAGTGAAAACGGCCGCTACTCCGACGAACGTTTCATGCAGCACAAAAGCGGCGAAGTGTTCTGGGCCAAGTCCCACGGCTACACGCTCACGCCCAAAGACCCGTTCAAGCTGATGATCTGGCACTTCGAACGCCTCGATCGCAGCCACCAGGGCACCGGCGACCTCACACCCCGGGAGCGGGAAATTGCCATGCACATCGTCAACGGCCTCAAATCCAAGGAAATCGCCCTGCGCCTGGCGATCTCCCACCGCACGGTGGAGGTCCATCGGGCGCGGTTGATGAAGAAGTTGCAGGCCAAGACGGTGGTGGAGTTGGTGTCGAAAATTATTATGGTGGCGTGACGCGGCCACCGCCGTTGCCCGGCGCACCCTGTGTCGAGGTAGTGCGCGAAGCGGGCTTGGAGCCGGCGTCCGTACAAAGGCTGCTCAAGGCCAACGTGCGCGTGCAGGCCAGCCCATCCGAATGTTCAGCAGGAACCGCATCATGACTGCCACTGTGACGCTCAACCTTATCGACACGCGCATCGCACGCCTGACCTTCGGCAACCCCACTCAGCGCAACGCCCTCAGTGCGCACGTGCTCGCCCGCCTGGATGAACACCTGGTCGCCCTCGCCGCCCAGCGCGTCAGCGTGGTGATTCTGGGTGCCGACGTCGGCCAGACGGTGTGGAGCGCCGGCCATGATCTTGGCGAAGTGGCCCGCGACCGCGACCCCGTTGCCTATGGCAAACCCCTGGAGCAACTGCTGCGGCGAATCCGCGCCTACCCCGGCGTGGTGATTGCGCTGATTTCAGGCTCGGCCTGGGGCGGCGCCGTGGACCTGGCCATGAGTTGCGACATGGTAGTGGCCGACCACAGCGCGAGCTTCGCCATGACCCCGGCCAACATCGGCTTGCCCTATACCACCAGCGGCCTGCTGCGGTTCTTCAACAACTTGCCGATTCATGTGCTTAAGGAGCTGTTTTTCTGCGCGCAGGCACTCGACGCCGAACGCGCCGAACGCTTTGGCGTGATCAACCGTCTGGTCCCTAGCGAGGCGCTGGAAGCCGCCGCCGTGGAAATCGCCCAAGGCATCGCCGCCAAGGCGCCGTTGGCAATTGAGGCGGTAAAGGAGCAATTGCGCATTCTAGAAGACCTGCAACCCATGCCCGTGCAGGCCATGGAGCAGATCGCCGAACTGCGTCGCCAGGCCTGCGCGAGCGCAGACTTGAGTGAGGGGCTGGCAGCCTTTGCCGAACGTCGCCCACCCGCCTTTGAAGGGCGTTGACAATTTTTTCATGGTTGATCGTCTAGCATGCGGCCCTTCGTTGGGGAGTAACCGGCTTCTGACCCGTGCAGAAGCGTTCGTATCAACATATTCGGCAACCTGCCGTGGTACGAACACCGTTGAGGTTGGTGAGACCAGCGACACATCCATGCCTAATGTCGGGCGTGTGGTTGTGTCGTTGACTCATACAGCCCGACTGGAAGCCCTACCGTGAACCCCATTTCCCTGATTCTTCTCGCCCTTGCCATGTCCACGGACGCCTTTGCGGCGGCCATCGGCAAAGGCTCCAGCCTGCATAAGCCACGCCTGAGCGAAGCCCTGCGCGCCGGCCTGATCTTTGGTGTAATCGAAGCCATCACGCCGATGATCGGCTGGGCCATCGGCCATGCCGCCACGCGGTGGGTCGAAAGCTGGGACCACTGGATCGCCTTTACCCTGCTGGTCGCGCTGGGCCTGCACATGATCTACAACGGGCTCAAGGCCGATGACGACGCGGTGGAAAAACCGACTAAGCATTCGTTCATGATCCTCGCGGTGACGGCCTTTGCGACCAGCATCGACGCGATGGCTGTGGGTGTGGGCCTGGCATTTGTCGACGTGAATATTCTGCTCGCGTCAGCGGCGATAGGCCTTGCGACCATGACCATGGTGACCATTGGCATGATGCTCGGCCGGGTGCTGGGGACGGTGGTAGGCAAGCGCGCCGAGATGGTCGGTGGCGTGGTGCTGATGCTGGTGGGTGCGACGATTTTGTATGAGCACTTGTCGGCCTGAAGACCGGCACGAAACAAAATGTGGGAGCGGGCTTGCTCGCGAAAGCGCGGTGTCAGTCAGAATATTCATCGACTGGCACACTGCTTTCGCGAGCAAGCCCGTTCCCACATTAGATCTTCAGTGGTGTAGAGATTGCGTTCAAGCCGCGTGGCTTTCCTTCTTCAAACTCTCCATATCAATCACGAAGCGATACTTCACATCGCCCTTGAGCATCCGCTCGTACGCCTCATTGATGCCCTGGATATCGATCATCTCGATGTCCGAGACAATCTTGTGCTTGGCGCAGAAATCCAGCATGTCCTGGGTTTCCTGGATACCACCGATCAACGAACCGGCCAGGCTGCGGCGCTTGAAGATCAGGTTGAATACCGTAGGCGACGGGTGCGGGCTGTCGGGCGCGCCGACCAGGGTCATGGTGCCGTCGCGCTTGAGCAGGTTGAGGAAGGCATCAAGGTTATGCGGCGCGGCAACCGTGTTGAGGATGAAGTCCAGGCTGTTGACGACCTTGGCCATTTCGTCCGGGTTCTTCGACACCACAACCTGGTCGGCGCCCAGGCGCAGGCCGTCTTCACGTTTGTTCGGCGAGGTGGTGAACAGCGTCACATGGGCGCCCATGGCATGCGCGATCTTCACCGCCATATGCCCCAGCCCGCCGAGGCCGACCACGCCGACTTTCTTGCCGGGGCCGACCTTCCAATGGTGCAACGGCGAGTAGGTGGTAATGCCGGCGCACAGCAGCGGCGCCACGGCCGCCAGGTTGGTATCGTCATGGGAGATGCGCAGCACGAACTTCTCCTTGACCACGATAGTGTCCGAGTAGCCACCGAAGGTGTTTTCCCCACCAAACACCGGGCCGTTGTAAGTACCGGTAAACCCGTTCTCGCAGTATTGCTCCTCGCCTTCAGCGCAGGAGGCGCAGTGCTGGCAGCTGTCGACCATACAACCGACGCCGGCCAGGTCGCCCACCTTGAATTTCGTCACGTTGGCGCCGACCGCGGTTACGCGGCCGACAATCTCATGGCCGGGCACCGACGGGTACAAGGTGTTGTGCCACTCATTGCGCGCGGTGTGCAGGTCGGAGTGGCAGACGCCGCAGTAGAGGATATCGATCTGTACGTCATCCGCCCCTGGCGCACGGCGCTCAAAGGTAAAGGGTTTGAGCGCATCCTTGGAATCCCGAGCGGCGTAGCTGTAAGTCTTGGCCATTTGGTTCACCTGTTGAACTGACGGTAGGAATCAGTGGACCAATATAGACGCTGAACCGTTCAACCGAGCACATCCGTACAAGCCCTTCGTCCGGTTTAACGCAATAGTAAAACGGACATTCCCCTCGACCACCCAAGGAGTTTTCCATGAGTACATTCGTTGCCAAAGACGGTACCCAGATCTATTTCAAGGACTGGGGCAGCGGTAAACCTGTGCTGTTCAGCCACGGCTGGCCGTTGGACGCCGACATGTGGGAATACCAGATGGAATACCTGAGCAGCCGTGGCTTTCGCACCATTGCGTTCGACCGCCGTGGTTTCGGCCGTTCGGACCAGCCGTGGACCGGTAACGACTACGACACCTTCGCCGACGATATTGCCCAACTGATCGAACACCTGGACCTCAAGGAGGTGACCCTGGTGGGCTTCTCGATGGGTGGCGGTGACGTAGCACGCTACATTGCACGCCATGGCACGGCGCGCGTGGCCGGCCTGGTCTTGCTGGGCGCCGTAACGCCGATGTTCGGCCAGAAACCGGATTACCCACAAGGCGTGCCGACCGACGTGTTCGACGGCATCAAGGCCGGGCTGCTGAACGATCGCGCGCAATTCATCGCCGACTTCAACCCGACGTTCTATGGCATCAATAAGGGTCAAAAAGTCTCCGAGGGCGTACTCACCCAGACCCTGCAAATCGCCTTGCTGGCGTCGCTCAAGTCGACCGTGGATTGCGTCACCGTGTTCTCCGAGACCGACTTCCGTCCGGACATGGCCAAGATCGACGTGCCCACCCTGGTGATCCACGGTGACGGCGACCAGGTCGTACCCTTCGAGACCACCGGCAAAGTGGCAGCCGAGATGATCAAGGGCGCGCAACTCAAAGTGTACAAGGATGCACCGCACGGTTTTGCGGCCACGCATACCCAGCAGTTGAACGAAGACTTGTTGGCGTTCCTGAACCGCTGAAACGGCTGAACCCCCCGCTCCTTGTTGGCCGGGCTTGCCCTAATGCCAGTCAGTTAAGCGAACTGAAATGCTCAATGCAGCGAAGATCAAATGTGGGAGCGGCGGTGCGACGATTCGACTTGCTCGCGAAAGCGGTGGGTCAGTCAACATCAATGTTTGTTGGGCCGACGTCTTCGCGGGCAAGTCGAATCGTCGCACCGCCGCTCCCACAGGAGATCTGCGCTTAACTGACTGGCATTAGGGCTTGCCCGGCCTTTTTTTATTCAGGCATACCGCTGGCTGAGCGCCAACCGCCCCGGGCCCGCGATCAGAATGCTGGTGAAGATAATCAACAACAGCCAGCCGAACTGCCCCTCAAACACCGTCCATTGCGGATGCACCACCAGCAAGGCCACCCACAGCACGGCCAGGATCGGCAAGCACGCCAGGCGCACCCGCACACCGGCGATGATCAGCAGCGGGCACAGCACTTCGGCGACAATCGCCAGGCACAGCGTGACGTGGGTGCCGAGGTGAAACGGGTCTTCGATCAACGCCAGTTGGTCGCTGTAGTGCAGCAGCTTCGGCAACCCATGCACCCACATCAGAAACACCGCGCCGCTGACGCGCAGGAACAACAGCCCCAGCGCCTGGTACTTTGATTCGTTCATAACCGCCTGTCCCCGTAGAATCCCCCGGCGCCTGTGCGCCGGAGCCGGGGCGATTGTGTCGGCACCGGCGCCGGTAGACTTGCAGGCATGTGCTGACATGACAGCGTTCCGGTTGAATCAACGCTCGCGCACTGTGGTCCCACTCCATACGCTCCCGGTTAAAGGAATTGCACAATGACCCTGCCCAAAGAAATGACCCTGATCGAAATCACCGCCCCCGGCGGCCCTGAAGTCCTGCAACCTCGCCGGGCCGACGTGCCCGTGGCAGGCCCCGGTGAAATCCTGATTCGCGTGCATGCCGCCGGGGTCAATCGCCCGGATGCCCTGCAACGCGCGGGCAAGTACCCGATGAAACCCGGTATGAGCCCGATTCCGGGCCTGGAAGTCGCCGGTGAAGTGGTCGCCCTCGGCGACGGCGTGACGCAATACAGCCTGGGCGACAAAGTCTGTGCGCTGACCAACGGCGGTGGCTATGCCCAGTTTTGCAGCGTACCGGCAAGCCAGGCCCTGCCGATCCCGGAGGGCATGGACTGGATTCAAGCCGCTGCCGTGCCGGAGACCTTTTTCACCGTCTGGGCCAACCTGTTCGGCCTCGGCGACGCGCACACCGGCCAGAGCGTGCTGATCCACGGTGGCACCAGCGGCATCGGCACCACCGCGCTGATGCTCTGCCGCGAGTACGGGATTCAGGCATTTGCCACCGCCGGCAGTGCCGACAAATGCGCGGCGATTGCCAAGCTGGGCGCCGAGCCGATCAATTACCGCGAAGAGGACTTTGCCGAGGTCATCGCGCAGAAGACCGGCGACAAAGGCGTGAATGTCATCCTCGACATCATGGGTGCCTCCTACCTCAACAACAACCTCAAGGCGCTGGCCATGGACGGGCATCTGGTGATGCTGGGTTTCCTCGGCGGCGGCAAGGCCAATGACGTCGACCTGCTGACCATCCTCGGCAAACGCGCAGTCATCACCGGCTCGCTGCTGCGCGCACGCACCAAGGACGAAAAAGCCGCGATTGCCGAACAACTGCGCGAATACGTGTGGCCGGTGCTGTCCGCCGGGCGATGCCTGCCGATCATCGACAAAGTGTACGCGTACACCGACGCCGCCCAGGCCCATGCACGGATGGAAGGCGGCGACCACATTGGCAAGATTGTGTTGCGGGTGGAGTGATTACTCGGCGTACACCGGGTAATCGGTGTAGCCCTGCTCCGAACCGCCGTACATGCCTTCGGCGCGCAGCGGGTTCAGCGGCCAGCCGTTGAACAGCCGCTGCGGCAGATCCGGGTTGGCAATGAATGGGCGTCCGAACGCAATCAGGTCTGCCAGCCCGGCGTCCACCAGGGCTGCGCCGCGCGCTGCGGTGTAACGCCCGGCGTAGATGATCCGCCCGCTGAACGTGCTGCGTACCGCGTGGCGGAAGGTTTCAGGCAAGTCAGGCGCGTTGTCCCAATCAGCCTCAGCGATGGACACGTAGGCAATGCCCGAGGCTTGCAGCACCTTGATCGCCTCAATGTAGGTGTGATGCGGGTCTTCTTCTACCAGGCCGATATACACACGGTCCTGGTCGGTGCCGCTGAACAACGGTGAAAAACGCACACCCAGACGCTCTGGCCCGACCACGGCCGTGACGGCTTCGACGATCTCGCGTAAAAACCGCAGGCGGTTGTGCAGCGAGCCGCCGTACTCATCGTCACGCTGGTTGGCGTGGGCCGAGATGAACTGGTTGACCAGGTAACCATTCGCCGCGTGGATTTCCACCCCGTCAAACCCGGCGTCCAACGCATTGCGTGCGGCCTGTGCGTAATGGGCGACCAACTCGTCAATCTCAAGCACGCTTAATGCCCGCGGCACAGGCGGCTGTTTCAGTTCGCCAACCCCAGGCCCGGTTTCAATAAAGGCCTTGGCTTGCTCGGCCGCAATAGCCGACGGTGCGACCGGTGCGGCGCCTTCCGGTTGCAGTGCGGGGTGAGACACGCGACCGACATGCCACAGCTGGGCGAAGATCACCCCGCCCTCGGCGTGCACCGCGTCCGTCACTTTGCGCCAGCCGTCGATCTGCGCCGGGCTGTAGATACCTGGCGTCCAGGCGTAACCCTGGCCGCGCGGTTCGATCTGCGTGCCTTCGCTGACCATGAAACCGGCGCTGGCGCGCTGACGGTAATACTCGGCCATCACGTCGGTCGCGATATCACCAGGCTGGGCACTGCGCTGGCGGGTCAAGGGCGGCAGTACCACGCGGTTGTTCAAGGTGTGGTGACCCAGTTTTACGGGGGTATTTAAACTACTCGTCATGTAAGAACTTCCAAATTCAAGGCGCGCTAAAGCATTGACGGCTCGTGAGAGCCGCCAATGCATACAGCGATTTAATTAAGTTATGCGGTGAGTTTCAGCAGGGCCTTAGCCACATCACTGGAACTGGCAGGGTTCTGCCCGGTTACCAGCAAACCATCTTCAAGCACAAAGGATTGCCAATCAGCGCCCTTTGCATAGTGGCCGCCGAGTGTCTTGAACTCATCTTCGATCAGGAACGGCACCACTTCGGTCAGGCCGACAGCGGCCTCTTCGGCGTTGGAGAAGCCGGTAACGCGACGGCCCTTGATCAACGGCTCGCCATTGACCGCCTTGACGTGACGCAGTGCGCCGGGCGCATGGCAGACAAAGCCGATGGGCTTGCCGGCACGCTCGAACGACTCGATCAGCGCGATGGACGTGCTCGACTCTGCCAAGTCCCACAGCGGACCGTGCCCGCCTGGGTAAAACACGGTGTCGAAGTCGTCGGCGTTGACCGTGTCGAGCTTGACGGTGCTGGCCAGGGCCTGCTGTGCAGCCGGGTCAGCGGCGAAACGTCGGGTCTGTTCGGTCTGCGCGTCAGGCTGGTCGCTGACCGGGTCCAGCGGCGGTTGGCCGCCTGCCGGAGAGGCCAGCACCAACTCGGCGCCGGCGTCTTTGAAGGTGTAATAGGGAGCCGCAAACTCTTCAAGCCAGAAGCCGGTTTTACGGCCGGTATCGCCAAGCTGGTCGTGAGAGGTCAGTACCATTAATACTTTCATTTTCCAGTGCCTCGATCGATGGGTTTCAGTAGGTGTAAGCATCGGTGTGTTCAGGGCAACCCAACAGGTGTCGGGTCAGCAGCAGCGCCTCATCAAACGGCGCAGATGTTCGGGTAATCTTGCTCATCACGCTGGTCCCCAGCCACAGCGCATATAGGCGTTGGGCCAGGCGTTGCGGGGGTTGCTGAACCGTCAGCGAGCCGTCTTCGACGCCTTGCAGCAAGGCCTCGGCCAGTAAAGCAATCGTACGTGCGGTGCCGCGCTGCAGGGCCAAACGCATCGGCTCTGAAAGGTCTGACACCTCGGCACCGAGTTTGACGGCAAGGCATTTGCCCGCATCGGTGCAGCCGGTCTGGTTGTCGACCCAGGTTTGCCAATACCGCATCAATTTGGCGCCGCCGGACAGTTCGGGTTGTTGGAACAGTTGCTCGATACCCTGCACATAGTGATCGAAGTAGGTATCCAGCAAGACAACGCCGAACGCATCTTTAGAGTTGAAGTAGTGATAAAACGAGCCTTTCGGTACGTCGGCGGCTTGAAGTATTTCGTTCAACCCCACCGCAGAAAACCCTTTGCGGCTGACAATTAATTGCGCCGTATCCAGGATCGTCTGCCTTGTACTTTTGGTTTCGCTGTTCATTGTTCTTCCCGTCCGATTAGACCAGTCGTCTAGTTCGTTGAGGGAATGTTAGGCGGCGAGAAAAACTTCAACAATGTCATATCCGCAAGGATTCCGGACATGACGCAAAGTTGATTGCCGTTTCGCCGACACCGGTCGACAATCCCCGCTCGCGCCCCTTTGGAGAATGACGATGCACAGCGTTGCGCTGATGGTTTACCCGAACTTCCAGTCCCTGAGCCTCAGCCTGGGTTCGGTGTTCGAGTGCGCGAACCTGCTGAGGGGTGAGTCGGCCTACGAGTTCCACCTGGTTTCGGAGAGCGGCGGCGCGGTGATGACGTCCCAGGGCTTTTCGGTGAATACCACGCCTCTGCGGCCGCAGGGCTATGACACGCTGATCGTCAGCGGCTATCTGGAGTTTCGTCTGCCGGAGGCCAACCTGCTGGAACTGGTAAAGGCCGCCTCTGCTCAATCACGGCGGGTCGCCTCCTTGTGCATGGGCATCTTCGTGCTGGCCGAAGCCGGCCTGCTGCAAGGTAAACGCACCACCACGCACTGGATCCACGCGCCCGCGTTCCGCAAGCGCTACCCGGATATTCACTTGGAAGAAGACAAGTTGTTCGTGGTGGACGGCCAGGTATGGACCGGCGCCGGCATGAGCGCCGGCGTGGACCTGGCATTGGCGATGGTAGAAGCCGACCTGGGCAGCGACCTCGCCCGGCGTATTGCGCGCAAACTGGTGATTGCCCAACGTCGCGGCAGCGAGCAATCGCAATTGTCGGCCTTGCTGGAGCTCGATCCCAAGTCAGACCGCGTGCAACTGGCCCTGGCCTATGCTCGCGAGAACCTGACCCATGACCTGTCGGTGGAGGCCCTGGCCGATGTGGCCCGGCTCAGCCCGCGCCAGTTCAGCCGGGTGTTTCGCGAAGAAACCGGGCAAACCCCCGCCAAGGCCATCGAATCGCTGCGCGTGGAAGCCGCCCGGGCGATGATGGAAACCAGCCGTCACCCGGTCGAAGTGGTGGCCCGTGAAACCGGCTTCGGTGATCGCGAACGCATGCGCCAGGCGTTTCTGCGCGCGTTCGGGCAGCCGCCTCAGGCGATGCAGCAAGCGTTCAATGCAGCGCCGCACGCGTAATCAAGTAGCTCACCAACTGCGGGTCATCATCCAGCTCAAGCGTCTGCGCCGGGCGCGGCAGGTCGTCCAGCACTGCGCGCCAGAACGCCTGGGACACTTCATCCTGATCGTAAAAACGCACCAGCCAATTGGTCTGGCCGCTGCTCAACACCTGGGTCGCGATGGCGCGGCCGATGCCTTTGCGACGATAGCGCTTGAGGATGAACAGGTCAGCCAGTTCCAGGGCATCGATGCCGGGCAGTTCGCTGCCTTCGATCAACAGGAAGCCGGCGATATACCCATCGACCAGCAGCAGGTTGGCGCTCCACTGCGGGTCTTGCCAATAGCGCGTCAGGTGCTCGTCATGGATGTAGAAGCGGCCGTTCGCCTCCACATCTTCCTGCTCCCAGTCCGAGGACTCGTAGGCGTAGTACTGGTAAAGATTGCGGATCAGCTCCGACGCGTCGGGGCCGGTCTGGATCAATTCGACGGTGGTTTCAGGCATGAGGCTCTCGGTCAAAAAAAGCAGGGCGCCATTGTTCACAAAACACGCGTGCAGGCCAATACATTGGCTAACCTTTCTGTTTGCTGAACCGATTGCGGATTTGTCGGGCCCCGCCGAAAATTCTGAAACATTTAGAATAAACTTTGCCCGCCTCCCTATTTTTCAAGGACATGTACTTTGACAAACGTCTGTTCAGCCGGCCTGGATGTGGGTTTTGCCTCCCTGGATTACCTGCAGATCTTCATTCTGGGCGTGATCCAGGGCATTACCGAGCTGTTGCCCGTGTCGTCCACGGCCCACATGCGCGTGGTGCCTGCCCTGCTCGGCTGGCAAGATCCGGGCTCGGCGTTTTCAGCGGCCATGCAGTTGGCGGCGCTGGCGGCGGTGGTCAGTTACTTCTGGCGCGATGTGCACCAGGTGACCACCGGCAGCATCAGCGCGGTGCGCCGGGGTGACTACAACGACCGGTGGTTCAAGCTGGCGGTGGCAATCATTTTGGCGACCATCCCGATCGGGATTGCCGGGCTGGCCTTGTCCTCGACCCTCAACACCTGCAACTCGCCGTTGCGCGGCCTGATGGTGATCGGCATTTCCTGTGTGGTCATGGCGGTGTTGCTGGCAGTCGCCGAAGTGCGGGCACGCCACACGCGGGACATGAGCGAAATGCGCCTGCGCGATGCACTGATTGTCGGCATTGCGCAGATTGGTGCGCTGATTCCCGGCGTCTCGCGTTCAGGTTCCACGCTGACCGCCGCCCTGTTCCTCAACTTCAAACGTGAAGAAGCCGCGCGCTTTTCCTTCCTGCTGGGCTTGCCGGCCATCGCCCTCGCCGGTTTGAAAGAACTGTGGGTGTTGCTGCACGCCGAGCTGCCCGCCCACGCCTGGTCGCACTTGCTCTTCGGCCTGGTGGTCGCCAGCGTCTCGGCGTTCTTCGCAATCTGGGGCCTGATGAAGTTCCTGGAGCGGTTCTCCACCTGGCCGTTCGTGATCTACCGCGCGCTGCTGGGGATTTTCCTGATCGTTGCGGTCAGCACCGGGCTGCTCAGTTAAGCAGCATTGAGCTAAGCCGCAGGCAGGCGGTCGGCCAGCGCGTCGAGCAGGTCGGCCGAAGGCACGAAAAACAGGCCGCCGGTCACCGCCGTGCTGAAGTCCAGCAAGCGGTCGTAATTGCCGACCGGGCGGCCGACGAACATGTTTTCCAGCATCTGCTCCAACGGCTGCGGCGAGCGTGCGTAGCCGATAAAGTAGGTGCCGAACTCACCGGCGCCCGGTCGGCCAAACGGCATGTTGTCACGCAGAATCTTCACTTCTTCGCCGTTTTCATCGGTGATTACGGTCAACGCGCTGTGGGCGTTGCTTGGTTTGGTTTCTTCGTCCAATTCAATGTCCGCCAGCTTGGTGCGCCCGATCACCCGCTCCTGCGCTTCCACGGTCAAGCCATTCCAGGCGGCCATGTCGTGCAGGTACTTTTGCACCAGCACGTAGCTGCCGCCTTCGAATTCAGGGTCTTCATCGCCGACGATGGTGAACCCGACCGCCTTGCGCCCCACCGGGTTCTCGGTGCCGTCGACAAAACCGATGATGCTGCGCATATCGAAGTAGCGGAAACCCTGGACCTCATCCACCACCTTGACACTGTCGCCCAGGGCCGCCATCAGTTGCGTGGCCAGTTCGAAACACAGGTCCATCTGCTCGGCACGGATATGCAGCAGGATGTCACCGGGTGTCGAAACGGCCTTGCGCCCTTCCACCCCAAACTCGCGAAACGAATGCAAGGCCGCCGGGCGCGGTGCGCCGAACAGCCGGTCCCACGCCTGCGAGCCGAACCCGCAGACGCAGGTCAGGTTGCCCGCCGGTACGCGCTTGCCCACCGAGCGCACCAGGCCGGCGATGTCGCCACACCAGCCGCGCACGCGGTCTTCACTGCCGGGGGTAACGGTAGCAACCATAAAGATCGCGCTGCGGGTGATGGGATGGCAGACGGACTGCGGCTCTAAAGGGGCTTGAACAGGGCAAGTCTTCATAGTGAAAAGTCCACACGCTGAGGGCGGTTTTGACCCGCGCAGATTAGCCGACCCGCGGTGACTTCACGGCCATCCACCCGGTCATCGCAACAGACGGCCCGAAGACCGTCAAGGTGCGTGCATTCAGTCCAGGTCGCTTGCGGCATGCCGCTCCGGCAACTGCTCCGCAGGTTCCCCGGAAACCCGATTGACCCGGCGCCCGCGCTGCACCGCAGGTCGCGCTTCGATGGCGTCGGCCCAGCGCAGCACGTGCTTGTAATCCTGCACCGACAGGAATTCTGCCGCCCCATACAAGCGGCCTTTAACCAAGCCACCGTACCAGGGCCAAATCGCAATATCGGCGATGGTGTATTCATCCCCGGCGATGTACTCACTCACCGCTAGGCGTTGGTCCAACACATCCAACTGGCGCTTGGTTTCCATCGCAAACCGATTGATCGGGTATTCCATCTTGCTCGGCGCATACGCATAAAAATGCCCGAAGCCCCCGCCCAGATACGGCGCGCTGCCCATCTGCCAGAACAGCCACGACAGGCACTCAGCGCGAGCAGCCGGTTCGGTGGGGGAAAACGCCCCGAACTTCTCCGCCAGGTATTGCAGGATCGCACCGGACTCGAACACCCGAATCGGCGTGTCACCGCTATGGTCCATCAATGCCGGGATCTTGGAGTTCGGGTTGACCGCAACAAACCCGCTGCCGAACTGGTCGCCATCGCCGATCTTGATCAGCCAGGCATCGTATTCAGCGCCGGCGTGCCCCAGGGCCAGCAACTCCTCCAGCAGGATGGTGACTTTCTGCCCATTGGGCGTGGCCAGGGAATACAGTTGCAGCGGGTGCTTGCCGACTGGCAGTGTCTTGTCATGGGTCGCACCGGCAATGGGCCGGTTGATGCTGGCGAAGGTGCCGCCGCTTTCGGTGTCCCAGGTCCACACCTTCGCGGGTACGTAATCGGTCATGCTTGATTCTCCTTGGTTTCAGTACGGTTCGATGCCGCCAATCGGGCCACGCTTGATCCGCCACCCAGCGCGTGGGTCAGCCCCACATTAGCGTTTAATGGCGGGTTTTGCAGGGGCACTGACGTGAACGGCCGCTGCCCCTGGACCTTATCGCCGCCGACGACTTTGCCTGCCCCCCGCTGGCCAAGGACGTTAAGCTATCGGCGGATGGCTTGTCACGCTGTGGCCAGCACCACCGCCCGCTGCCATGGCTGCGCAGGCGCAGCGCTTCAGCGAATGGCCGCTCCCCCACTGACAGGCAGACCCGACATGAGCGAACGACTCGAAGACATCATGGCCGAGCAACTGACGGTCGTGTTCTGCGGGATCAACCCCGGCAAGGGTTCTGCCGCGCTCGGCCAGCACTTTGCCAACCGCAGCAACCGCTTCTGGCGCACCCTGCACCTGGCCGGTTTCACGCCCCATGAAATTTTTCCCGAAAACGGGCGTACCTTGCTGCACTACCACTGCGGCTTGACCACTGTCGTGGAGCGCCCGACGGCGAGTACGAGCGAGTTGGCACGGCATGAATTCAAGGCCGCGGCGGCCGCGTTCGAACAGAAAATCCGCCACTACCGGCCACGCTGCGTGGCCTTTCTCGGCAAGGCCGGTTACAGCGCGTTGTCTGGCCAGCGCGCGATAGCCTGGGGCTTGCAAGCGCAATCATTGGGCGATGCGTCGGTGTGGGTGTTGCCCAACCCCAGTGGGCGCAACCTGGCGTTCAGCCTGGAGCAATTGGTGAGCGCCTATGGGCAGTTACGTCAGGCCATTGCGCACGCCGATCAACAGCCCTTACTCTCTTGAGCCAATGATCCGGATAGCAATGGAGGCTGCATGAAACTGATCGGTATGCTGGACTCGCCTTACGTTCGCCGCGTGGCAATTTCCCTGGAGTTGTACGGCGTAGACTTTGTGCATGAACCCTTGTCCGTGTTCAGCACCTTCAGCGAATTCGCGCGGATCAACCCGGTGGTCAAGGCGCCCAGCCTGGTGCTGGAGGATGGGACGGTGCTGATGGATTCCAGCCTGATCCTGGATTACTTCGAAGCCCTCGCGCCGCCCGACAGGAAGCTCCTGCCCGCACAGGCCGAGGCGCGCGCCCATGCGCTGCAAGTGCTCGGGTTGGCCCTGGCAGCGTGTGAGAAAACCGTGCAGATTGTCTATGAACACCACCTGCGCCCGGCGGAGAAACTGCACGCGCCGTGGATCGAGCGCGTCACCGGGCAGTTGCTGGCGGCCTATACGCTGCTGGAAAAACACCTGGCCCAGCCCAGCAGCGAACCGCTGAGCCAAGCCGCGCTGACTGCGGCAGTCGCCTGGTCGTTTACCCGGTTCAAACTGCCGACGGTGCTCGAAGCCGATGCGTTTCCCCACCTGCAACGCCATACCCGCGCGCTTGAGCAGCATCCGGCCTTTCGCAGATACCCGATCGAGTAACGCGACTACACCCAACCGCCATCCACAATAAAGTTCTGCGCCGAACACATCGCCGATACCTCAGAGGCAAGAAACAACGCCATATTGGCGATGTGTTCCGGCAGCACACTGCCTGGCAGGCACTGGCTGCGGCTGATCAGCTCCCGGGCCGCGTCGTCTACCCACATCGCCAATTGTTTTTCGGTCATGACCCAGCCGGGCACCAGGGTGTTGACCCGGATACGCTCCGGTCCCAGCTCCCGGGCCAGCGCCCGCGTCATGCCGTGGGCGGCAGCCTTGCTGGCCGCGTATACCGGGTAGCCCGCAGACGCCATCATCCAACCGACCGAACCCAAATTGATGATTGCCCCGCCGCCCGCGCGTTTCATCATCGGCGCCACCGCCTTCGCGGCAAAAAAAGCGTGCTTGAGGTTGACGGCTATCAACCGGTCGAACATCGCCGAATCGACCTCTTCCAGGGTGTGGCGCACATCGTTGGCGGCGTTGTTGACCAGCACGGTGATGGGGCCGAGCGAATGTTCGAAACGCTCTATCGCCGCCTGGAAGGCGATGTCATCGGTGATGTCGCAGTGCAAAAACTGCACGGTGTGCCCTTGGGCACTCAAGAACGCCGCCAATCGCTCACCCTGGCTTTGTGCCCGGTCCACAAAGCCCACCCTCGCCCCCTGCGCGGCGAAGGCCCGCACCATAAACTCACCAATGCCCGAAGCACCTCCGGAAACCAGCACGGTCTTACCCTTGAGGTCGGGATACACAGCCTGCGCAATATTCATATAACGGATGCCTCACTCAATTAGTCTTATTTTATTTTGCAAAAAGGCAGTAAAAGGCTATAAATCTGCTGTTCCATCGACAAAATATCGCACATTAGTAGAACTATTCCACTGAAAACAACAAAAGGAAGTTCGACCATGAAGCACCCTCGTCACCTGCTTTCCGGCCTTGCCCTGTCCATGATGATTGCCAGCGGCGGTGTCCAGGCCGCAGGCCTCACCAGCGAGCAAAAGCCCTTCGGCAAAACCAATGACGGCACTGCCGTCGAGCAGTACATATTGCGCAACAGCCATGGCATGCAAGCCACGGTCATCACTTACGGCGGCGTATTGCAGTCGCTGAAAGTACCGGATAAAAACGGCAAGGCCGAGGACGTGGTGCTCGGTTTTGACGATGTACAGGGTTACCAGGCCGGCAGCGCATTTTTTGGCGCGACCATCGGGCGCTTTGGCAACCGCCTCGCGGGCGGCGCCTTCGAGCTCGATGGCAAACGCTATCAGGTACCCCTCAACGACGGCCCCAACGCGCTGCACGGCGGCGCACAGGGTTTCGACAAGCACGTGTGGCAAGCCAAGCCAGTCAAGGGCAAGGACTCGGTCGGCGTGACCCTCACGTACCTGTCCAAAGACGGCGAGATGGGCTTCCCCGGCAATCTGAAAACCGAGGTCACCTACAGCCTCAACGACAACAACGAACTGCACATCGATTACACGGCCACCACCGACAAACCCACGGTGCTCAACCTCACCAACCACAGTTACTTCAACCTCGCCGGCGCGGGTAACGGCGACATCCTCAAGCACGTCGCGACCTTGCATGCCAGCCACTACACGCCGGTAAATGCCACCTTGATCCCTACCGGCGAACTGGCACCGGTCAAAGGCACACCGATGGACTTCCTGGCACCCACGCCGATCGGCCAGCACATCAAGGATGACCACCCACAGCTCAAATTCGCTGAGCCGAAACAGGGCGGGTTTGACTTCAACTGGGCGCTGGACACTCAGGGCGATATCAAAAAACTCGCGGCTGAAGTACACGACCCCGCGTCAGGCCGGCATTTACAGCTCTACACCAGCGAGCCTGGCGTGCAGTTCTATACCAGCAACTTCCTCGACGGCACGGTCAAGGGCAAAGCCGGCAAGACTTACCAGCACTGGAGCGGTTTCACCCTGGAGACCCAGCACTTTCCGGATGCGCCTAACCAGCCGAAGTTTGCGTCGACACGCCTGAACCCCGGCCAGACCTATAGCCAACACACCATTTTTAAGTTCAGCGCCAAATAAACGCTGGGAGCGGGCTTGCCCGCTCCCTCCTTTTTGGCTTTCACAGACCGGGCTATCCGCGCTGTTTCATGCGGTCGATGACCACCGCCAGCAGCAGGATCGAACCGCGAATCACATACTGGTAAAAGGTGTCGATGTTCTTCAGGTTCATCGCATTCTCGATAATCGCCAGGATCAACACCCCGGCAATCACGTGGCGAATCATGCCTACCCCGCCGCTCAACGAGACCCCGCCGAGCACGCAGGCGGAAATCACCGTCAGCTCAAACCCCTGGCCAATCATCGGCTGGCCGGAGGTCATGCGTGAAGCCAGAATCACCCCTGCCAGCGCGCCAATCACACCATGCATGGCAAAGATCAGGATCTTGGTGCGATCGACATTCACCCCGGCCAGCAACGCCGCTTCCGGGTTGCCGCCGATGGCCATGGTGTTGCGCCCATAGGTGGTGTAGTTGAGCAGCCAGCCGAAAAACAGGAAGCATACAATGGTGATCAGGATCGGCACCGGCACGCCCAGCAACTGGCCGTTGCCGAAGATGAAAAACTGCTCCTGCGACACCCCTACAGCCTTGCCGTTGGCAAAGATATAGGCCAGGCCGCGCACGATCTGCATGGTCGCCAGGGTGGTAATCAAGGCATTGACCCGCAGCTTGGCGATCACGATGCCGTTGATCAGCCCGACGATCAGCCCCATCAGTAACGCGGCGCCAATGCCCAGCATCACGCTGTCGGTATCGCGCATCACGATCGCCGCGACGACCCCGGCGCAGGCAATCACCGAGCCCACCGACAAGTCGAAATGCCCCGACGCCAGGCAAAACAGCATGGTGCAGGCGGCGATGCCGACCGTGGAAATTGCCAGGCCCAGCCCGCGCATGTTCAGCGGCGAGAGGAAGTTGTCGATCAGTAAGGCGCACAGTACAAAGATCCCGATCGCCGCCAGCAACATCGCCCAGTTATCGAGCAGCGCACGCACATCCAGGGGTTTGCGTGCCGTCGGCAACGCGTTGTGTTGGGTTGTCATGGTCATCTCTCAGTTCGCCGGGCCGCGTGGCAGGGCCAGCTGCAGCAAGTTGGATTCAGTGGCGTATTCACGCTGTTGTTCGCCGCGCAAGGCGCCTTCGCACAGCACCAGGATGCGGTCGGAAATGCCCATGACCTCCATCAGGTCGCTGGACACCACAATCACCGCAATGCCCTGCGCTGCAAGGTGGTGGATGATCTGGTAGATCTCGGCCTTGGCGCCGATGTCGATGCCACGGGTCGGCTCGTCGAGCAGCAAGACCTTCATGGGCATCGACAACCAGCGGCCCAAAATGGCCTTCTGCTGATTGCCGCCGGACAGGTACATGATTTTTTGCGCCGCGTTCGGGGTTTTGACTTTCATCGCGCTGATCTGCTGGCCGGCATTGCCCTTTTCCCAGCCCTCGCGCAATAGCCAACCGAACGCGGAGTGAGCACCGCGTGCGCTGATATTGATGTTTTCCGCGACGCTTGCCAGAGGAATGATCCCCTCTTTCTTGCGGTCTTCCGGGCACAGCAACACACCGGCTGCGATCGCATCGCGGGGTGAGCGCAACTGCAGTGGTTGCCCGCAGAGCTGCAGGTGGCCGGCGCTCGCGCGTTCCAGCCCGCTGAGCAGCCGAAACAGCTCGGTACGCCCCGCACCCACCAGCCCGAACAGGCCAAGAATCTCGCCCTTGCGCACCTCAAAGCTCACCGGCTCACGCAAGCCCGGGCCCAGCAGGCCGTCAACCTTGAGCGCGACCTCGCCGTGTTCGCGCGCACGGTAGTCGTAAATATCCTCAATATCGCGACCGACCATGCAGGTCACCAACTGGTCATGGGTCAACGCGTTCATGTCGTCAAAGGTGCGCACGTAGCGGCCGTCCTTGAACACCGTGACGGCGTTGCAGATGCGGAACACTTCCTCCATGCGGTGCGACACGTAGAGCACCACTTTGCCCTCGTCACGCAGGCGCGTGATAATCGCCATCAGCCGATCGATCTCGCGGGCCGACAAGCTGCTGGTCGGCTCATCGAAGGCAATCACCCGGGCGCCACGGGACAGCGCCTTGGCGATTTCCACCAGTTGGCGTTGGCCGAGCGACAGGCGACCGAGTTTTTCCTCGGGGTCGATTTCATCCGCCAGGCCTTTGAGGCACGCCAATGCCTGCTGGCGCAGAAGGCCGCGATTGACCACCCCGAAGCGCGCCGGCAGATGCCCCAGAAACAGGTTCTCGGCGACCGTCATCTCCGGCACCAGGTGCAATTCCTGGTGAATCACCGCGACGCCGCTGGCGATGCTGTCGGCGGCGGATTTGAACGCCAGCACCTGCTCGCCGATCTGCAACGTACCGCTGCTGGGCTGATAAGCTCCGCCGAGAATCTTCAACAGGGTCGACTTGCCTGCGCCGTTTTCGCCCATCAAGGCGTGCACCTGCCCAGGGTAGGCGGTGAAACTGATGCCATCCAGCGCCTTGACCCCGGGAAAAGTTTTGCCGATACCGTTAAAGCACAACCGGGCAGCGGCGTTGTGTGTCTGTACTTGCGCGTGCATAACCACCTCGTCACACGGATCAGGCGGCCCCGTTGCCGGGGCCGCCGAGGAAATCCATCAGTTCCACAAACCGATTTTTTCCAGTTCCTGCTTGAAGTTCTCGCGGGTGATCAGCGTGACTTCATCCATGGCGGTGTACTTCGGTGGCTCCTTGCCGGTGGTGACCCAGTCGAACATCATCTTCGCGGTGTTGTAGCCCTCGATGTGCGGGCTCGGCAGCATCGAGCCGAAGAAGCCGCTGTTGGGTTTCTTCAATTCGCCGATGGCGTCGGTGCCATTGATGCCGATACCGATGACATTCGCTGCGGCAAAGCCGGCACTTTCGGTGGCGCGTACGCCGCCCAGCACGGTGTTGTCGTTCATGCCGCCGATGATCAGGTTCTTGGCGCCACTGGGCAGTTTGACCAACGCCGAATTGGTGGCGTCCATGCTGCCCGGTACGTCGAGGGTTTTGGCGGCGGTGAACAGGATGTGGTCCTTGGGAATGCCGGCGTCTTCCAGGGATTTGACCGAACCGTCGGTGCGTTTTTTACCGGTATCGAGCTCGTTGAACGTGTTGATCACCGCGTAGGTGTCCTTCCAGTCCCAGCCGCGTTTTTTCGCCTCAGCCGCCATCGCGGCGCCCTGCTTCTGGCCGACTTCGAAGGCCGCCATGCCCAGGTACGGCACGTCTTCCATGAAGTTGCCCTTGGCGTCGACGAAGCGGTCATCCACCGCAATCACTTTCAGCCCGTTGGCCTTGGCCTTGGCCACGATGGCCGGCCCGAGGGACACGTCCGGCGGGCAGATCACAAAACCCTTGGCGCCGTTGGCGGCCAGGCTGTCGATGGCCGACAGGGTTTTCTCGCCATCGGGCACGGCGATCTTGATCACGGTAAAACCATGCTCCTTGCCGGCTTTTTCAGCGAAGGCCCATTCGGTCTGGAACCAGGGCTCTTCGGCCTGCTTGACCAGAAAGCCGATCTTCACTTCTTCAGCGGCCAGCAACAGGCCACTCAAGCTCAGGGCCGACACCGCGACAGCGGCGCAGCACAGGGAACGGATACCACGACGACGATTCATAGGGTGACTCCTTGTTGTTGTTTTTTAAGTCTTGGGGTTAACCGGCAAAGCGGTGACAGGGTGTGCCGGGCACATCGACCTCGATGGCCAATACCGCGCCATCCAGCGGGTGGTCCAAGGGGCTGGCGGCGCTGGTGATATACAGCGTGGTGAGGTTGGGGCCACCAAACACGCAACTGGTGGGCCGGCTGACAGGCAGTTCGAGAATGCGCTCCACCTCGCCTTCAGGCGACAGGCGCAGCAGGCAACTGCCGTCCCAGCGCGCATTCCAGATATAGCCTTCGCTGTCCAGCGCCGAACCGTCCGGCCCGCCGCGCGCATGCGGACCGAACCACACCTGGGCCGGATCGAGCTGGCCACCCGCCTGGATCGAATGCCGATACAACGTGCCGTCCATGCTGTCGCCGAAGTGCACCTGGGTGCCGTCCTCGTTCCACAGCAAGGTGTTGGGAATGCCCAGGCCATGCAGCAGCGGGGTTACCTGCGCGTCGGCGTCAATACGAAACAAACCGCCGGAACGCCGCGTGATGGGCAGGTCCTCACCGCGCTCGCCGAGGTTGTTTTGCATGGTGCCCAGCCACAGTCGGCCCTGGGCATCACAGCGCGCTTCGTTGCCCCGGTTGCCGGGCTGCGGGTCGGCGACACAGAGCAGGGTCAAGGCCTCGGTTGCCAGGTCCAGGCGATACACGCCGCTGCTCAAGGTCACCAGTGCATCGCCGCTTTCACACGGGATGAATGCCGAAACATGCTCCGGCAACTGCCAGATCTGCAATTGCCCGCCCATCAGGCGCAGCGCCTGTTTGCCGGCGATATTGACCCAATACAGCGCCTGGGTCGGCACGTCCCAGAACGGGCCTTCGCCCAACTGCGCACGGTGCGCGGTGACTGCGGTACATGGCATGTTGCCTCCTGGAGCAGGGTTCTCAGGTACGTGTTACAGCGGGTCGCGGGAAGGCATGCCATCCACCAGCCGCTGAATACGTAACGGGTTGGCGTTTTTCAACGCGTCAGGCAGCAGGCTATCAGGGTAATTCTGGAAGCACACCGGGCGCAGGAAACGGTCGATGGCCAGGGTGCCGACCGAGCTGCCACGGGCATCGGAGGTCGCCGGGTAGGGGCCGCCATGGACCATCGAATCGCACACTTCAACACCGGTTGGGTAACCGTTAAGAAGGATGCGGCCGACCTTTTGCTCCAGCAACGGCGTCAGTTCAGCGAACTGCTCAAAGTCGGTGGGCTCGCCGATAATCGTCGCCGTCAGTTGCCCGTGCAAGCCGTGCAAGGCCTGGCTGAGTTGGGCCTGGTCGGCCACGGCGACAAACACGGTAGTTGGGCCAAACACTTCCTCCTGCAGCACTTCATCGCCGTCGATCAACAAACGCACATCGGCCTTGAACAGCTGCGGCTGCGCCTGATTGCCGGTTTGGGCATTACCCGCCAGGTGCTGAATAGCGGGGTGTGCGAGCAGTTTTTCCAAGCCTTTGCCGTAGCTGCTCAAGGTGCCGGCGTTGAGCATGGTTTGCGCCGGTTGAGCGCCGATCAGTTGTGCCACTTGCTCGGTGAATGCCGTGAACTGCGCCGAGGCGATGCCGATCACCAGGCCGGGGTTGGTGCAAAACTGCCCACAGCCCTGCACCACCGAAGCGGTCAGGTCGCGGGCGACTGTTTCCGAGCGCGCCTGCAACGCCTGGGGCAAGACAATCACCGGGTTGATGCTCGACATCTCGGCAAACACCGGGATCGGCTGCGGGCGGGCCGCCGCCATGTCACACAGCGCGCGACCGCCCTTGAGCGAGCCGGTAAAGCCCACCGCCTGGATCGCCGGGTGCTTGACCAGTGCTTCGCCGACGCCGCCGCCGAAGATCATGTTGAATACCCCCGCCGGCATCTCGGTAGCCTCGGCCGCCCGAATGATTGCATCGGCAACGCGCTCGGCGGTCGCCATATGCCCGCTGTGAGCCTTGAACACCACCGGGCAACCCGCTGCCAATGCCGCAGCGGTGTCGCCACCCGCCGTGGAAAACGCCAAGGGGAAATTGCTCGCGCCAAACACTGCGACCGGGCCGAGGCCGATGCGGTATTGCCGCAGGTCCGGGCGCGGCAGTGGCTGGCGGTCGGGCAAGGCGTTGTCGATACGTGCGCCGTAGAAGTCGCCACGACGCAACACCGTGGCAAACAAACGCATCTGCCCGCTGGTACGCCCGCGCTCGCCCTTGATACGCGCTGCCGGCAATGCGGTTTCGCGGCAGACCAACTCAATGAAATCATCACCCAGCGCCTCCAGTTCGTCGGCCACTGCATCCAGGAATTGCGCGCGGCGCGAGGCACTCAACGAGCGGTAGGCCGGGTAAGCGGCGGCAGCGGCGCGGGCGGCGGCATCGACCTCCTCGGGCGTGGCCTGATAGAAGGCCAGGGGCAAGGATTCGCCGGTACTGGCGTCGACGCTGTTGAGCGTGACGCTGCCCTGGGCACTGCGCTGGCCGCCGATGTAGTTGTGGCCGAGGAACGAGGTCATGGAGTTCTCCTTAAAGGGTGATGACATTGCCGGGTTCGAACACCGCGTCGGCCTTACCGACTGTGTTGATCAGCGGCGCGCCGAATTCGGTTTGGCTGATCTCGAACACATCCCCCGGCTGGGTACGTATACCGTCCGCGAATGACAAGGTGGCGGTGCCGAAGAAGTGAATATGCACATCGCCCGGCGTGAGGAACTGGCGGTATTTGAAGTGGTGGTATTCGAGGTTTTCCAGGCTGTGGCACATGTTGGCCTCGCCACTGAGGAATTCGTTCTGCCAGATCACTTCGCCGTCGCGCAGGATGCGGCTGGTGCCCGCCAGGTGCTGGGGCAACTCGCCCACGCGCAATTCGGGGCCATAGCTGCAACTGCGCAGTTTGGAGTGCGCCAGGTACAGGTAGTTTTTGCGCTCCATCACATGGTCGGAAAATTCGTTGCCTACGGCGAAGCCAAGGCGATAAGGCTTGCCATCGTGGCCGATCACGTAGAGGCCGCCGATCTCCGGTTCTTCGCCGGCATCTTCTGCAAACGGCGGCACCGGGAATGCTGCGCCCGGGCGCACAACGATGCTGCCGTCGCCCTTGTAGAACCATTCAGGTTGTACGCCCGCTTGGCCGGCGGCGGGTTTGCCGCCCTCCACGCCCCATTTGAAGATGCGCAGGGTGTCGGTCATGGCGCTGTCGTCACCGACTTGCTTGTGCATCTTGTCGCGCGCCGAAGCACTGCCCAGGTGGGTCAGGCCGGTGCCGCTGATCAACATATGCGCCGGGTCCGGGTGGTCGAGGGGTGGCAGGATTTTCAGGTCGGCCAACAGCGCCGCGTAGTCGTAGCTGTCACCCAGGCCCAGGCGGTTGACCTGTTGCGCCAGGCCCACGCCGGCTTCAATGGCAGCCAGCGCCAACTCACGCACGCTGCGGGCGCTCTGCACTTCGCGCACTGTGCGGCCTTCCACGACGCCGACGCGGCGCTCGCCGTTACGTAACTCGAACTGAACTAAACGCATGAAGTGACTCCTCGATTAAGTACGTGTGGCGCCACGCGCACTGGCGGCGAATTGCTCGACCGGCAGCACGTGCTTGCGCTCCAGCAGGCGGTAGACCACGCCGGTCAGCACCAGCCCGAATACCATCACCGCGCTCAGGAAGTACAAACCGGAGGCCAGGGTGCCGGTGTATTCCTTGAGTGCACCAATCACAAACGGACCGATGTAGCCGCCGAGGTTGCCCACCGAATTGATCAGCGCAATCCCTGCCGCCGCGCTCGCGCCGGCAAAAAACCGGCCCGGTAACGTCCAGAACACTGCCGTGCAGGAAAACAGCGCAAACGCCGCCAGGCACAGCGCGGCCATTTGCAGCACCGGCACGCTCAGCCAGGCGCTCAAAAACAGGCCGATGGCGCCGAGCACATAGAGCACCGCGAGGTGGCCGTAGCGGTCGTTCAAGCGGTCGGAACTGCGCGGGATGATCAGCAGGCCGATGATGCCGAAGATGTACGGCACCGCCGAGACGAACCCGGTGACCAGGTCACTGCCGCCGAACTGCTTGATCAACGTCGGCAGCCACAACCCCAGCCCATAAATGCTCAAGGTCACCGGCAGGTAGAACAGCGCCAGCAGCAACACCCGCTTATCTTTGAGCGCATGCAGCGGGTTGCCGTGGCGGGTCTGGCCGTAGGCTTGCAGGTCTTTATTGAGCTCGCCGGTGAGCCAGGTCTTTTCGTCTTCGCTCATCCACTTGACCTGTTTGGGGCCGTCCGGCAGGTAGCGCAACACCGGCCAGGTGAGCAGCAGCGCCGGGGTGCCGATCACGATAAACAGCCACTGCCAGCCGTGCAGCCCAAGAATGCCGTCCATGCCCAGCAAGCCGCCGGACACCGGGCCGGTGATCATCATCGCGATGGGTTGGGACAGGATAAACAGCCCGAGGATCTTGCCGCGATGGCGCACCGGAAACCATTGGGTGATGTAGTAGAGAACGCCCGGAAAGAACCCGGCTTCCGCCGCACCGAGCAGAAAGCGCATCAGGTAAAAACTCTGTGGCCCTTGTACGAATGCCATGCCGATGGTGATGGCGCCCCACGTGAGCATGATGCGCGCAAACCAGCGCCGGGCGCCGAAACGGTCGAGCATCAGGTTGCTGGGAATCTCGAACAGGAAGTAGCCAATGAAGAACAGCCCCGCACCCAGACCGTACGCGGCGTCACCAATGCCGACGTCGGCGCCCATGTGCAACTTGGCAAAGCCGACTGCCGAGCGGTCCACGTAGGCGACCAGGTACAGCAGGATCAGGAAGGGAATCAGTTTCAGCGTGATGCGCCGAATAAGCCGCAGTTCCTGGCTCATGGGGGTCGATCTCCGATTGTTGTTTTTATAGAAGCTCGGGGGACGCCTCTCGCGAAAATCCGCCAGGGTCATGCCTCAGTTAAGACGGACTATATAGTAGGACTATTTGCAAAACAACACTTCCAAAGCTTCGATTTTGCGCTTATGTTTAGCCACATATAGAACATATAGTCATACAATAAGAGAAGCCATCATGCCTGATAAAAAGCCCGCCCTCCGCTCCGCCCAGTGGTTCGGCACCGCCGACAAGAACGGCTTTATGTACCGCAGCTGGATGAAGAACCAGGGCATCGCCGACCATCAGTTCCACGGAAAACCGATCATCGGCATCTGCAACACCTGGTCGGAGCTGACCCCGTGTAACGCGCATTTCCGCCAGATCGCCGAGCACGTCAAACGCGGCGTGATCGAGGCCGGAGGCTTCCCGGTGGAATTCCCGGTGTTCTCCAATGGCGAATCCAACCTGCGCCCCACTGCCATGCTGACGCGCAACCTGGCGAGCATGGACGTGGAGGAAGCCATCCGCGGCAACCCCATTGATGCGGTGGTGCTGCTGGTCGGCTGCGACAAGACCACCCCGGCCCTGCTGATGGGCGCGGCCAGTTGCGACGTGCCGGCCATCGTGGTCACCGGCGGGCCGATGCTCAACGGCAAGCACAAGGGCCAGGACATCGGCTCGGGCACCGTGGTCTGGCAGCTCAGCGAACAGGTCAAGGCCGGTACGATTACCCTGGACGATTTCCTCGCCGCCGAAGGTGGCATGTCGCGGTCGGCGGGCACCTGCAACACCATGGGCACCGCGTCGACCATGGCGTGCATGGCCGAGGCCCTGGGCACTTCCCTGCCCCACAACGCGGCGATTCCGGCGGTGGATGCGCGGCGTTACGTGCTGGCGCACATGTCCGGCATGCGCGCGGTGGAGATGGTGCGCGAAGACTTGAAGCTGTCGAAGATCCTCACCAAGGAAGCGTTTGAAAACGCGATCCGCGTGAATGCGGCCATCGGCGGTTCGACCAACGCGGTGATCCACTTGAAAGCCATTGCCGGGCGCATCGGCGTCGAGCTCGACCTGGATGACTGGACACGCATGGGCCGTGGCATGCCGACCATCGTCGACCTGCAACCCTCGGGACGCTTCCTGATGGAGGAGTTCTATTACGCCGGCGGCTTGCCGGCCGTGCTGCGCCGCCTGGGCGAAGCCAACCTGATCCCGCATCCGCATGCGTTGACCGTCAATGGCAAGTCCCTGGGCGAAAACACCAAGGACTCGCCGATCTATGGCCAGGACGAAGTCATCCGCACCCTCGACAACCCGATCCGCGCCGACGGCGGCATTTGCGTGCTGCGCGGCAACCTGGCGCCGCTGGGCGCGGTGCTCAAGCCGTCGGCCGCCAGCCCGCAGTTGATGCAGCACCGTGGCCGTGCGGTGGTGTTCGAGGACTTCGACATGTACAAGGCCCGCATCAACGACCCGGCGCTGGACGTGGATGCCAACTCGATCCTGGTCATGAAAAACTGCGGGCCCAAGGGCTACCCGGGCATGGCCGAAGTCGGCAACATGGGCTTGCCGGCCAAACTGCTGGCCCAGGGTGTGACCGATATGGTGCGTATTTCCGACGCGCGCATGAGCGGCACCGCCTACGGCACGGTGGTGCTGCACGTGGCACCGGAAGCCGCTGCCGGTGGCCCATTGGCGACGGTGAAGGAAGGTGACTGGATCGAACTCGATTGCGCCAATGGCCGCCTGCACCTGGACATCCCCGACGCAGAGCTGGCCGCGCGCATGGCCGACCTGGCCCCCCCGCAGAAGCTGATCGTCGGCGGCTACCGTCAGCTGTACATCGACCACGTGCTGCAAGCGGACCAAGGCTGCGACTTTGACTTCCTGGTGGGTTGCCGTGGGGCTGAAGTCCCGCGTCATTCCCACTAATTGGGATGCTATGATGCCGCTTATTTAGCCAGAGCCTCCCGTTCGTTATGGATCACCAGCCGCCCAAGCCGCGCAAGAGCATGCATGCCCAGATCGTTCAGGACTTGGGCATGCACATCGTTTCCGGTCGCTTCAAGCCCGAGGAACGGTTGCCCATGGAAGCCACGCTGTGCGAGGAATACCAGGTCAGCCGCTCGGTATTGCGCGAAGCCACGCGAGTGCTCAGCGCCAAGGGCCTGGTGTATTCCAAGCCACGGGTGGGCGCGGTGGTGCGGCCACGCTTGAAATGGCACCTGCTTGACCCGGACGTGTTGTCCTGGCTGATGCAGTCCACGCCCCACAGTGAGTTCTTCAACACCCTGGCCGGTGTGCGGCGCATTCTCGAACCGGAAATCGCCGCCATGGCCGCGACCACCGCCACCGACGCAGACATCGCCACCATCGAAAAAGCCTACGTGGGCATGGAGACCGCAAAGACCCACGACGAGCTGTTGCAAGCCGACCTGGACTTTCACCGGGCGATTGCCGACGCGACCCGCAACGACTTGCTCGCCTACATGTGCAACATGCTCTCGCTGCCGCTGCGCGAGTCGATCAACATCACCAACCGCCGCCCGGACATCCAGGGCCTCAGCCTGCCCCGCCACAAGGCCATCCTCACCGCCATCCAGAATCGCGACGCGCTCGGCGCCCGGCACGCCTCACTGGTGCAACTGGATGACACCCGCGTGGCGCTGGACACGGTGATGAATGTGCTGACCCCGTTGTAAGTGCATCGTCTACGCTCAGGGCGCAGTTCGAGGCGCCGGCCATGGGCCGACGACATTCGCAGTACCGCTTCATGGCGCCCGCATCGCTGACTCGCTTCGAAAAAAAAGCCCGGACACTGTCCGGGCTTGTTTACCTCAGGCTGTTATCAACTGCCCAACTCGCCACGGGTGTCTGCAGCGAAGCGCTGACGGGCCTGTTCAGCCGCCGGCTTGAGCAACGCAAGCAGCGCCGCCTCACTGTACAACTGCGTGATCGCCAGGTCCTTGGGCGTCGGCTCAATCGGGATCAGCACCTCTTCGCCGTCGGCGTGCAGCCAGATGGCCACAACGTGCAGTGCCGAGATGAATAACACGCGCAGTTCCACGGTTTTACCCTGCAATTGCGCAGACTGTTCCGCCAGTTTCAGCGCCTCCACGGTCGCCGCTGCCAGCGTCCCATGGTTGAGCGACGCGAACTCGACATGCCCGCGTACGTCAGCCAATTGTGCGTCGGCAATCGTCGCGCCATCGGCAAACACCAGGTAATGCCAATCACCGACCTTAGCGTCTTTCAGGCCTTTACCGAGGCTCAGGTCCTCCAGGCTGAGCGAGTAGCCACGATAGCCTTCGCTCAGCCTGATTTGGCCCGGCACAGCGGCCGCGAATTGGCGATTGATGCCGAAGCCCTGGGTGTGCAGCGCAGCTTGCAGCGCTGGACGCAGTACCTGTACGCCGTTGGAAGGCGCCTTTGGATAAGTCAGTTGCATGATGCAGCCCTCCTCAGTTTTTTACGGTGAAGTACGTGTTGGTCCAATTGCCGCCGCCGTTGTACGAACCGGGGAACGCGTTCAAGGCACGGGTCGAATAGCCGTAGATCGAGTCGGCGATCAACAGGTAATTGCCGTTGGTGCCATAGATCACCAGAAAGTGCGCACCGCCACCGTACCAGGCGCAACGCAAACCGATGGGGCGGCCCATGTTGAGCTGCTTCTGGATGGCCGACATCTGCAGCGAGCCTTGATTCATACCGTTGTAACTGCGCGTGATCCGCAAAGCGGCGTCCAGATAGCCGTAGACGTTGCAGGGGCCCGGCTGGTTGCAGCAGTTGCGGTCCAGCGCGTTACTGGCCACGCCGCATTGGGTCCAGGACCCGGTGCCGTAGTAGTGACCGACCGACGCGGAAACCGCCGCCCAACACCAGTTGGTCTGGGTTTGTTTCTGCATGCTGAAATTCAGGCCGGCGGCGGCCATTGCTTTGGGCTGATGAGCCGCGTCTACCTCGACCAATTGCGGGTCGAGCAGATGGCCGACCAGGCAGTTGGGCTGTGTATCGCCGGTGAACCGGGTTGTTTCAGGGGTTAACATTTTTCAATCCTCCATGAATGAACACACGCGTCCAGCGTGTAAAGGTGCAGCGGTGTTGCTGAGCTATCGACGTTCCGGGATGCCCGTATTCGAGGGCGCGTACCGATCTGGCTCGGGGTAACCCTAGGTGTGAATATGCATTAGCGCAAACAATTAAATGCATATGCGCATATTTGCCCTTTATCAAAAGTGACAGCGTTTAAAAGGTGATGGATTATCTGGAAGCCCGATCTACGCGAATCGGCGGTTTTTTTGCTGTGTAACAATCAACCCCGTCGTCGCTTCGCAATGTGCGCCTGGCCGACCCGGCTGTCAGTGAATGTTTGAAACAGAGTCTCAGGTAACTTAAACGATTCAGGCCCAGCACGAACCTTTCTCCACAAACCGACGTCCGAGCTTAAGCACTGTTGCTTACCGCCCGCCGCGAGGTTCACATTTGAAAGCCGCCATCATCAAAAAGTACCGTTTGGTCATCAAGACCATGGGCTATGTGGGCTGGTCCCTGTTCTGGCTCTTGTTGTGGGATGTCGCCGTCACGGTGGACTTCATGCTGTTCCTGACCACCAAGATCACTTTGCCGCTGATGCCCCTTACCCTGCTGGGTTCGGCGCTGGTGGTGCTGATCAGTTTTCGTAACAGCAGCGCCTATAACCGCTGGTGGGAAGCACGCACGCTGTGGGGCGCCATGGTGAATAACTCACGTAGCTTCGCGCGCCAGGTGCTGACCCTGCTGGATGATGCGGACGGCGACGTTAACCCGATCAAAGCCACCCTGCTACGCCGCCATGTGGCGTATGTGAATTGCCTGGCGGCGCACCTCAGGGGCAAGCCGTGCCCTGATGAAGTGCGCGCGTTTATCCCGGCCGCAGAGTTCGCGCGCAACGGCGCCACCAACAACTTTGCCAATGACATCCTCACCGGCTCGGCGGCATTGCTGGCCAAGGAGTACAAGGCGGGGCACCTGGACAGCATTCGCCTGGCACGCCTGGAGTCGACGCTGGTGGACCTGTCCAACGCCCAGGGCGGCATGGAGCGTATCGCCAACACGCCGCTGCCCTACCCCTACGTGTACTTTCCACGGCTGTTTATTTCGCTGTTCTGCCTGATCGTGCCGGTGGGCCTGGTGGAGTCCCTGGGTTGGTTTACCCCGCTGGCGTCGACGGTGGTGGGCTTTATGCTGCTGGCAATCGAGCGCATTGGCACCGACCTGCAAAGCCCGTTCCGCTCCAGCGAACACCAGATCCAGATGGAAACCATCTGCGAAACCATCGAGAAAAACCTGCAGTCGATGCAGCGTGATGCCCTGGGTGGCGACCGTATCGGTTGACCACCTGTCTTCCCAGCGCTTAAGCCCTCAAGTGCCCGCTGCCCCGGTCGATATACCGGGGTAAGCATGGGCCGCTTCCTTCCTTAAAAACACATGCGACGTGCACCGTTCCCCCTTGCCAAAACTATAAATACCCGCGGGAGAAGTCATGAATATCAAGCAAAAGCTGACCTGGGCATTTGCCGCTGTCGCGTGCGTGCCGGTTATCCTGGTCGCCGTGCTCGTCGTGTTGAACCTGCGCGAGGGGGCCCTGGCCAATTTCCTCGACAGCAGTGGCCGTGAGATCCGCCAGATCGACAATGGCATGAAGCAGTTTTTCGACGGCATCAGCCAGAACGTCGAGTACGTGGCCAAGGACCCGCGCGTTGTCGCGGCCAAAGACCTGAAGCGTTACGCCGGCGCCGACGCCGCGCAAATCCCGCTGACGCCGACCAACCAAGAACTGTTGGCGATTTTCGACCAGTTCGCCAAGAGCCACCCGAGCACCGCCTACTTGTCCCTGGGCTTGAAGGACGGCGGCTACGCCAGTTGGCCTGATGACACCAAACTGAGCAACTACGACCCGCGTGTGCGCCCTTGGTACCAGGCCGCCGTCGCCGCACCGGGCAAAACCGTGCGCACCGGGGCCTACTACTGGGCGCCGGACGATGTGACGCTGATCGGCACCGTGCACACGGTTGCCGATGCCAGCGGGGCGATTCTCGGTGTGGTCGGCCTGGACGTGTCGCTCAAGCAACTCACCGAGCTGGTGCGCAACATCAAGCTGGGTGACAGCGGCTACCTGATGCTGGTGGAAGCCAACGGCAACGTGCTGGTGGACCCCAGCGATGCCAAGCACAACTTCAAGCCCCTGGCGGACCTGGGCGCCAACTACGCCGAGCTGGCCAAGCGCGGCGACGGCGTGACCCAGATCGACATCGACGGCGTGGCCTACATGGCCAACGTGGTCAGTTCCAAAGATTTGGGCTGGCGCTTCATCGGCCTGATCAAACGCGATGAAGTGATGGCGCAAGCTTCCAGCCTCACCTGGCTGATCGCGGCGATTGCTGCGGTGTTGGCGGTGATCTTCGCAATTGTCGGCGCCAGCTTCGCCCGGGTCATCGTGCGGCCGATTCGCGGGGTCGCCGATGGCCTGCAAGAGATTGCCGAAGGGGAAGGCGACCTGACCCGCCAACTCAAGGTCCAGGGCAAGGACGAAACCGCCAGCCTGGCGGGCTGGTTCAACCAGTTCCTGGGTATGATCGCCCAGCTGGTGCAGCGTATCGGCAGTGCCTCAACCGACTTGCAAGCCGCTGCCGCCGACACCAGCGAAGTGGCCAACAACATGAACCAGGCGGCCGGTCGCCAGCGCGAAGCCGTGGAGCTGGTGAGCACCGCCTTCAATGAAATGGTGGCCACCGCCAACGAAGTCGCACGCTCGTGCAGCGCCGCCGCGTCGAGTGCCGACGAAGGCTACCGCGACGTGCACGACGGCCAGCAGCACATCGGTGAAGCCACCGGCAGCGTGCTCAAGCTGAGCGAAGACCTGCAGCGCTCGACCCAGACCATGCAGTTGCTGGAGCAGGACAGCAAGAACATCAACACCATCCTCGACACCATTCGCTCAATCGCCGAACAGACCAACCTGCTCGCGCTCAACGCAGCGATCGAGGCGGCACGCGCCGGGGACCAGGGCCGTGGCTTTGCGGTGGTCGCCGACGAGGTGCGCGCCCTGGCCCGGCGCACCGCCGACTCCACCGGCGAGATCGACAGCCTGCTGGGCAACCTCGCCCGCCGCACTCAGGAAGTCACCCAGCAGATGCAGGGGAGCCTGCTGGTGTCGCACACCAGCGTGGAGCGCATCCAGCAAGCCCGCGACAGCTTCGACAAGATCCGTGGCTCGGTGGACTCGATTCGCGATCAGAACACCCAGATCGCCACGGCCGCTGAAGAGCAGCATCAGGTGGCCGAAGAAATCAACCGGCACATCGCGCAGATCCATGCCGATGCGCAGTTGGTGGAAGGCTTTGCCCACTCGGCACAGACCGGCTCGGGCCGCTTGACCGACATTTCCGGTCAGCTCAAGGGGTTGGTGGGGCGCTTCAAGTTCTAGAAAAGTGGGCCACGGCAATCGCCACAGGCAAAGCGCAGCATCGCGATGCCGATGAGCGCGTGACTATTGCCGTATGGCGCGTTGGTTTAACAGGCATGGCGACTGTCCTCTAAGGCGTCGCCTCACGAGTGACGGTTGCTCGATGCCTGGCGCATCCCTCCCCCCGCAGGCGCCCTGCACACCGACCGAATGAGGTCAGCCCGCCGCCCGCGCACATGACCGGCCTGGCTGCGTTCCAGCGACGCGGCTGCGTCATGACGCCGCAGACCGCCGATCCCCCTCAAGCCTGTAAAAGACTATTACAGGACAGAATGTACTAACCAGTTACTTATCTTGCTAACATTCGACCTTTAGTCACTCACCGTTGAGTCCTGTCGACATGAAACGAGCATCCCGCGCCGCTGGCGCCTCACGATATCTCCTGCTGGGCCTGGGCGTGGTCATCGCCTTGCTCGGCGTGGCCCTGGCCGTTGGCGGCGCCAAGCTGGTCAGCCTGGGCGGTTCCTGGTACTTCCTCGTCGGTGGCGTGGCCATGGCGGTGTCCGGCCTGATGATTGCGCAGCGCAAACCGGCCGGCGCGTGGCTATTCGCAGCCTTCTTGGTCGGCACGGCCGTATGGGCGGTGGCGGATGTGGGGCTGGTGTTCTGGCCGCTGTTCTCGCGGCTGTTCATGTTTGCGGTGATCGGCCTGGTGGTGGCGCTGATGTATCCGCTGCTGGTTGGCCGGCCTGCACGCGGTGCGTATGGCATCGCTGCCGTGATGGCCGTCGGCGTGGCGGTTGCGGCGGGCAATATGTTCGTCGCTCACCCAAGCGTCGCCCCAACCGGCGCCGGCCCTGGCATCACGCCGGTCGCCGCAGCTGACGCGCAAAAAGATTGGGCGCACTACGGCAATACCGAAGGCGGCAGCCGTTTTGCGGCGCTGGACCAGATCAACCGCGACACCGTCAATAAGCTCAAGGTGGCGTGGACCTACCACACCGGCGACGTGGCCATCAGCGACGGCAACGGTGCCGAAGACCAACTGACGCCCCTGCAGATCGGCAACAAAGTGTTCATCTGCACACCGCATAACAACCTGATCGCGCTGGACGCCGACACTGGCAAAGAGCTGTGGAAGAACGAGGTCAACGCCAAGTCGGCAGTATGGCAGCGTTGCCGTGGCATGGCCTATTTCGATGCCACCGCGCCGATCGCCCAGCCGACCCAACCGAACAGCTCGCCGATCATTGCCGCCAGCGTCCCGGCCGGTGCGCAATGCCAGCGCCGTTTGCTGACCAACACCATCGATGCACGCCTGATCGCCGTGGATGCCGACACCGGTAAATTCTGCGAAGACTTCGGTTCCCACGGCCAAGTGGACCTGAAAGCCGGCCTGGGCGCGGTACCGGACAGCTACTACCAATTGTCCTCGGCACCGTTGATCGCCGGCACCACCGTGGTGGTCGGCGGGCGTGTCGCCGATAACGTGCAAACCGACATGCCGGGCGGCGTGATCCGTGGTTTCGACGTGATCAGCGGGCAAATGCGCTGGGCCTTCGACCCAGGCAACCCCGAAGACAAGCAGGCCCCAGCGGCCGGCAGTACCTATGTGCGCAGCACACCGAACAGCTGGGCGCCGATGTCTTACGACCCGCTGATGAACACGGTGTTCCTGCCAATGGGCAGCTCCTCCACCGACATCTATGGCGTGGAACGCACCCAGCTCAACCACAAGTACGGCGCCTCGGTGCTGGCCCTGGACGCCTCCACCGGCGCAGAAAAGTGGGTGTACCAGACTGTCCACAATGACCTGTGGGACTTCGACCTGCCGATGCAGCCGAGCCTGATCGACTTCACCCCTCCGGGCAGCAACAAGCCTGTGCCGGCCGTGGTGATCGGCACCAAGGCCGGGCAGATTTATGTGCTCGACCGCGCCACCGGCAAGCCGCTGACCGACGTCAAGGAAGTCCCGGTCAAGGCCGCGAACATCCCCAATGAGCCTTACTCGCTGACCCAGCCAAAATCGGTCGGCATGCCGCAGATCGGCGCACAGACGCTGCGCGAATCGGACATGTGGGGCGCCACGCCGTACGACCAGTTGCTGTGCCGTATCGACTTCAAAGGCATGCGCTACGACGGCCTGTACACCGCGCCGGGCACCGATAAATCCCTGAGCTTCCCGGGTTCCCTGGGCGGCATGAACTGGGGCAGCATTTCCACCGACCCGGTGCACGGTTTTATCTTCGTCAACGACATGCGCCTGGGCCTGTGGATCCAGATGATACCGTCGCAGAACAAAGCCCAGGCCTCTTCCGGTGGTGAAGCGCTGAACACTGGCATGGGCGCCGTGCCGCTCAAGGGCACGCCGTACGCGGTGAACAAAAACCGCTTCCTGTCGGTGGCCGGCATTCCGTGCCAGGCGCCGCCGTTCGGCACCCTGACCGCCATCGACATGAAGACCCAGCAGATCGCCTGGCAAGTGCCGGTCGGCACCGTTGAAGACACCGGCCCACTGGGTATCCGCATGCACCTGCCGATCAAGGTTGGCCTGCCGACCCTCGGCGGTACACTGTCGACTCAGGGCGGCCTGATCTTTATCGCCGGTACCCAGGACTTCTACCTGCGCGCCTTCAACAGCGGCAACGGTGATGAAGTGTGGAAAGCCCGCCTGCCCGTCGGCAGCCAGGGCGGCCCGATGACCTACGTTTCGCCGAAAACCGGTAAGCAATACATCGTCATCACTGCCGGCGGCGCACGCCAGTCCACTGACCGTGGCGACTACGTGATCGCCTACGCCCTGCCGTAACCACCCTCTGTTCGCGCGGTGCTCCCGCACCGCGCGTTGCGACTACACATGCCGTTTGGAAAATCCTGCATGACCTCCACTTCTCAACGACCGATTGGGCGCCTGGTGCTGGGCCTGGCCTTTGCTGCCGCCCTGCCCGCTCAAGCCGACGACACCACCCTGACCGGCGACTGGGGCGGCCTGCGCCGTGAACTCGACGCGCAAGGCATCCGCTTCACCGGCGACTACAGCGGCGAGACCGCCTATAACGCCGACGGCGGCCTGCACCGTGCGGCGCGCTACTCACAAAACATCAAGCTGGGTGTGCAATTGGACCTGGGCAAGCTCTACGGCTTGACCAACGGCGACCGCATCCAGCTGACCATCAACGACCGGCGCGGCAACAGCGCCTCCGAAGACCTGGTGGGCAACCGCCTGCCGATCCAGGAAAACTACGGTGGCCTCTACACCCGTCTCACCGAATTGAGCTACGAACGCACACTGTTCACCCCCGCGCTGAACATCAAGCTCGGTTACATGGCGATGGGCAATGACCTCGGCGGCCTCGACAGCGGCATTTTGTGCAACTTCATGAACGCCGGTTTCTGCGGCCACCCGCTGAACATGTCGGGTGGCAGCGGCTGGACCAACTACCCGAATGCGCGCCTGGGTGCGCGGGTGAAATACGACTTCTCGCCAAACTGGCAACTGCGCGTGGCGGCGTTCAATGTCGACCCGGACAGTAACGGCAACTCCAGCCGCGCCTGGCGCCTGGACCCCAAACGCACCACCGGCACGGTGGTACCGATCGAGCTGGTCTACAAACATGCGGGCTCACTGCCGGGTGAATACAAGCTGGGTTACTACTACGACAGCTCCGACGTCAAACGCATCGGCAGTAACAAAACCGTGAGCGGTCGCGGCGGCCACTACCTGCTGATTGACCAGGCGGTGTGGGCCTCCCGCTCATCGGCCGGTCGCACGCTGCATGCCTTCGGCCAATACTCGGCCGCCAGCGAAGCCGCCTCGCCGTTCAGCAAGTGGTATGGCGCAGGCGTGGTGCTGTACAAACCGTTTGAAGGCCGCCCGCGCGACACCGTTGCCCTGGGTTATGGCCGCGCGGTGCCGAACCCGCGCAGCCGCGATGTGCAGGCGTTGGCCGCGTTCAACGCGGGCACGGAGTACCCGAACCTGAACAACGCCGAGCAGCTGATCGAACTCAGTTACGGCTACCAGGCCACGCCGTGGCTGACGTTGCGCCCGGATGTGCAATACATCATCGAGCCGGGGGCGTTTTCCGGTGAGAACATCGATAACGCGCTGGTGCTGGGTTTGCAGGTCAAAGCCTTATTCTAAAGGCCCGAACACGGTCAACCCTGTTGAGGATCGTTCCCACGCTCTGCATGGGAATGCCTCATGGGACGCTCCGCGTCCCGCCACCTGCGCAAGTGTGACGCGGAGCGTCACGGGATGCATTCCCACGTGGAACGTAAGAACGATCTTATCAGCGCCAGGTGTTCCAGGATCGTTCCCACGCTCTGCGTGGGAATGCCTCATGTGGCGCTCCGCGTCCCGCCACCTGCGCAAGTGTGACGCGGCGCGTCACGGGATGCATTCCCACGTGGCACGTGGGAACGATCTTAGCCAGCTCCCACAGTTGTTCTACGGTGTAATTGCGCCATGCTGGTACTCACGCGGCGTACAGCCAAACTCCCGCCGAAACACGGTGTGCAGGTACTGCGCCGATTTAAAGCCACACCGCGTCGCCACCTCGGCAATCGCCAGGGTCTGATTTTCCAGGCCCTTGGCGGCGGCCGCGAGTTTGAAGCGCAGGATCTCATCGTGCACGCTGCAGCCGCGCGCCTTGCGAAAGTGTGATTCGAGGGAGGAGCGCGACACACCGACATAGGCCGCCACCTGGGCGGTCTTGATGCCCTGGCAGGCGTATTGGCGGATGAACAACAGCGCCTGCATCACGTACGGGTTGCCCAACGGTTGATGCAAGCTGGACGCCTGCACATTGATCGCATCCGGTGGCACCAGAATCTGCGTGCCCGCGCAGGGTTTGCCGTGCAGCATCTGGTGCAGCAGCGCGGCCGCAGTGCGGCCCATGGTCTCGGTGCCCTGGATGACTGAGCTCAACGGCACCCGCGTCAGCGTGCGGGTCAGCGGGTCATTGTCGATGCCAATCAACGCCACTTGTTCCGGCACCGCGATGCCGGCGGTGAGGCAGGCTTGCAGCAGTTGCCGCGCACGGGCGTCGGTGACGGCGATGATGCCGATGGGCTTGGGCAAACTGTGCAGCCAGGCAATCTGTTGCTCCACGGCGCTGTCCCACAACGGCGCGCTGGTGCCCAGGCCGCGATAGACCTCGACGTGCAGGCCATCACGTTGCAACAAGCTGCGGAAGGCATTCTCGCGTTCCTGGGCCCAGCGATTGGCCTGGGCTTGCGGCAGGCTGAAGCAGGCGAAGCGGCTCAAGCCGGCCTCGATCAAATGCTCGTACGCCATCCGCATCAACGCATGGTTGTCAGTGGCGACATAGGGAATGCCCGTGGGGTAAGCGCGCGCATCCTGATAGGAGCCGCCCACGGCCACCACGGGGAGCTTGATGTCGGCCAGCGCCTCGCCGATCAGCGGGTCGTCGAAGTCGGCAATGATGCCGTCGCCCTGCCAGCGTTCGATGCCTTTGAGGCGACACAAAAAGTCCTCCTCCAGGAACAGATCCCACGATACGCGCGTGCTGCTCAGGTAATTACCGATGCCGGTAATGATGCCGCGGTCGTAAATCTTGCTGCCATTGAACAGCAGGGCAATGCGGTGAACAGGCGGAAGGGTTTTCATTGTTTTTATCCTTAAAGCCGGTCGTCACAGCCTAGACCTCTCTACTCAAAATCGCACCACACCTTGGTGATTTTCATAATCGGCAGGCCCGATGCCGTTGCTAGTATCGAGTCACCGCCAAGAACAATAAGGAAATCACCATGCCGTACTTCCCCGGTGTCGAGAAGGTTCGCTTCGAAGGCCCCGACAGCGACGCTGCCCTCGCCTTTCGCCACTATGACGCCAACAAAATCATCCTCGGCAAACCCATGCGCGAGCACCTGCGCATGGCCGCCTGCTATTGGCACACCTTTGTGTGGCCGGGCGCGGATATGTTTGGCGTAGGCACCTTCAAGCGCCCCTGGCAGCGCAGCGGCGACCCGCTGGAACTGGCCATCGGCAAGGCGGAAGCGGCGTTCGAGTTTTTCTCCAAACTGGGCATCGATTACTACAGCTTCCACGACACGGACGTCGCCCCCGAAGGCAGCTCGCTCAAGGAATACCGCAACCATTTTGCGCAAATGGTCGACCACCTGGAGCGCCACCAGGAACAGACCGGCATCCAATTGCTGTGGGGCACCGCCAACTGCTTCAGCAACCCGCGCTTTGCCGCCGGCGCAGCCAGCAACCCGGACCCGGAGGTGTTTGCCTACGCCGCCGCGCAGGTGTTCAGCGCGATGAACGCCACGCTGCGGCTCAAGGGTGCCAACTATGTGCTGTGGGGCGGCCGCGAGGGCTACGAAACCCTGCTGAACACGGACCTGAAACGCGAGCGCGAACAGCTCGGACGCTTTATGCGCATGGTGGTGGAGCACAAGCACAAGATCGGTTTCAAAGGCGACCTGTTGATTGAGCCCAAGCCCCAGGAGCCGACCAAACACCAATACGATTACGACAGCGCCACGGTGTTCGGTTTCCTGCACGAGTACGGCCTGGAACACGAGATCAAAGTGAATATCGAGGCCAACCACGCGACCCTGGCCGGGCACAGTTTTCACCATGAAATTGCCACCGCCGTGTCCCTGGGGATTTTCGGCAGTATCGACGCCAACCGTGGCGACCCGCAGAACGGCTGGGACACCGACCAGTTCCCCAACAGTGTCGAAGAGATGACCCTGGCCACCTATGAAATCCTCAAGGCCGGTGGGTTCAAGAACGGCGGCTACAATTTCGATTCCAAAGTACGCCGCCAGAGCCTGGACGATGTCGACCTGTTCCACGGCCACGTCGCCGCCATGGACGTGCTGGCGCTGGCGCTGGAGCGCGCAGCGGCGATGGTGCAGAACGACCGGCTGCAGCAGTTCAAGGACCAGCGTTATGCCGGTTGGAACCAGCCACTGGGCCAGGCGGTCTTGGCCGGCGAGTTCAGCCTGGCATCGTTGGCCGAGCACGCGTTTGCCCATGAGCTGAACCCGCAGGCTGTGAGTGGCCGTCAGGAGATGCTCGAAGGTGTGGTCAACCGGTTTATCTATCGGTGACATTTGCACGACAAATCTGTGCCCAGGGCGTCGAGAGACGCTCTACAGTTCTACCCGCATCACGCTGTGTCTTTCCAACAACAATAAAAGGACGCACCACCATGAAAGCATTCAAACGCACCCTGCTCGCCACTGCCCTGGCCCTGCTCGCCCTGCCGGTGATGGCCGATTCCGCCCATCCCAAAATCGGCTTCTCGATTGACGACTTGCGCCTGGAACGCTGGTCACGTGACCGTGATTACTTCGTCGCCGCCGCCGAAAAACTCGACGCCAAAGTCTTCGTACAGTCGGCGGATGCCAATGAACAGAAGCAAATCTCGCAGATCGAAAACCTCATCTCCCGAGGCGTCGATGTGATCGTTATCGTGCCGTTCAACGCCACCGTGCTGACCAACGCCGTCGCCGAAGCCAAGAAGGCCGGCATCAAGGTGGTGTCCTATGACCGCCTGATCCTCAACGCCGATATCGACGCCTATATTTCCTTCGATAACGAAAAAGTCGGCGAGATGCAGGCCAACGGCGTGCTGCAAGCGGCGCCCAAAGGCAACTACTTCCTGCTCGGCGGCGCGCCCACCGACAACAACGCCAAGGTGCTGCGTGAAGGCCAGATGAAAGTGCTGCAACCGGCCATCGACAAGGGCGACATCAAGGTTGTCGGCCAGCAGTGGGTCAAGGAATGGAACCCCACCGAAGCCTTGAGCATCGTCGAAAACGCCCTGACCCGAAACAACAACAAAATCGACGCCATCGTCGCCTCCAACGACGCGACCGCCGGCGGCGCGATCCAGGCCCTGGCCGCGCAGAAACTCGCGGGCAAAGTGCCGATTTCCGGCCAGGACGCCGACCTCGCCGCCGTCAAGCGCGTGATCGACGGCACCCAGACCATGACCGTTTACAAGCCACTGAAACTGATTGCCTCGGAAGCGGCGAAACTCTCGGTGCAGCTGGCGCGCAATGAGAAACCCACCTACAGCTCGCAATACGACAACGGCAGCAAGAAGGTCGACACCATCCTGCTCACGCCTACGCCGTTGACCAAGGCCAATATCGATCTGCTGGAGAAAGACGGGTTCTATACCAAAGAGCAGATTGCCGGGCAGTGACCGCCATGGCCGACTACTTGCTGCAAATGAACGGCATCGTCAAAACCTTTGGCGGTGTCAAGGCGCTGAACGGCATCGATATCAAGGTACGGCCGGGGGAATGTGTCGGCCTGTGCGGTGAAAACGGTGCGGGCAAATCCACCTTGATGAAGGTGCTGTCGGCGGTTTACCCCTATGGCACCTGGGACGGTGAAATCCTCTGGGACGGGCAGCCACTCAAGGCCCAGTCGATCAGCGAAACAGAGGCCGCGGGCATCGTCATTATCCACCAGGAACTGACCCTGGTGCCGGACCTGTCGGTGGCCGAAAACATCTTTATGGGCCACGAACTGACCCTGCCCGGCGGGCGCATGAACTACCCGGCGATGCTGCAGCGCGCCGAAGCGTTAATGCGCGAACTCAAGGTGCCGGACATGAACGTGGCGCTGCCGGTTTCACAGTACGGCGGCGGCTACCAGCAACTGGTGGAAATCGCCAAGGCCTTGAACAAACAGGCGCGCCTGTTGATTCTCGACGAGCCCTCCTCGGCCCTGACCCGCTCGGAAATCGAGGTGCTGCTCGACATCATCCGAGGCCTCAAGGCCAAGGGCGTGGCGTGCGTGTACATTTCCCACAAGCTCGATGAAGTCGCGGCGGTGTGCGACACCATCGCGGTGATCCGCGATGGTCAACACATTGCGACCACCGCCATGGCCGATATGGATATCCCGCAGATCATCACGCAAATGGTCGGGCGCGAAATGAGCAACCTCTACCCCACCGAGCCCCACGAGGTGGGCGAGGTGATTTTCGAGGCGCGCAACGTCACCTGCTATGACGTCGATAACCCCAAGCGCAAGCGCGTCGACGCTATTTCCTTCGTGCTCAAGCGCGGCGAAATCCTCGGCATTGCCGGGCTGGTGGGTGCCGGGCGCACGGAGCTGGTATCGGCACTGTTCGGTGCCTACCCCGGCCGCCACACCTGCGAGGTGTGGCTGGACGGCCAACTGATCGACACGCGCACGCCGCTCAAATCGATTCGCGCCGGGCTGTGCATGGTGCCCGAGGACCGCAAGCGCCAAGGCATCATTCCCGACTTCGGGGTGGGCCAGAACATCACCCTGGCGGTGCTCGACCGCTACGCACACCTGACCCGCATCGACGCCGAGGCCGAACTGGGCAGCATCGACCAGCAAATCGCGCGCATGCACCTCAAGACCGCCAGCCCGTTCTTGCCGATCACCAGCCTGTCCGGCGGCAATCAGCAAAAGGCCGTGCTGGCGAAAATGCTCATGGCCAAGCCGCGTGTACTGATCCTCGATGAGCCGACACGCGGGGTCGACGTAGGCGCCAAATATGAGATCTACAAGCTGATGGGCGCACTGGCTGCCGAGGGCGTTTCGATCATCATGGTGTCCTCGGAACTGGCCGAAGTGCTCGGCGTGTCCAACCGCGTGCTGGTGATCGGTGAAGGTCAGTTGCGCGGTGACTTCGTCAACCAGGGCCTGACCCAGGAACAGGTGCTCGCCGCCGCGCTCAGCCAACACAATAACCCTCGGAAGACCGCGTAGATGAATCAGGTCAAACAGCTTTTTACCCGCTACAAAATGCTCGCCCTGGTGATTGCCGTGGCGATCATCTGGCTGTTTTTCAGCTGGCAGACCGACGGCGGCTTTGTGACGCCGCGCAACCTCTCCAACCTGCTGCGGCAGATGTCCATCACCGGGATTCTGGCGTGCGGCATGGTGCTGGTGATCATCAGCGGCGAGATCGATTTGTCGGTGGGCTCGTTGCTCGGGTTGTTGGGCGGCCTGGCGGCGATTCTGGACGTGGTCTATCACCTGCCGCTGATGGCCAACCTGAGCCTGGTGGCGCTGTGCGGCTTGATGATCGGCCTGGCCAACGGCTACATGACCGCCTACCTGCGCATACCCTCATTCATTGTCGGCCTGGGCGGCATGCTGGCGTTTCGCGGCATTCTGCTGGGCATCACCGGCGGCACCACCATTGCGCCCGTGTCGCCGTCGCTGGTGTATGTGGGCCAAGGGTATCTGCCGCACAACGTCGGCGTGGGGCTCGGCGTGTTGCTCTTTGCCTTGACGCTGTTCCTGACCTGGAAACAACGGCGCAACCGCGCGCTGCATGGCCTGGCCGCCCACGCCCTGGTGCGCGACCTGTTGCGCGTGGCACTGATCGGCGCCGTGCTGGCGGGCTTCGTCACCACCCTCAACAGCTACGACGGTATTCCGGTGCCCGTGCTGCTGTTGCTGGTGCTGCTCGGCGTGTTCAGTTACGTCACCAGCCAGACCGTGTTCGGCCGCCGCGTGTATGCGGTGGGCAGCAACATGGAGGCCACGCGCCTGTCCGGCATCAATGTGCAGGCGGTAAAGCTGTGGATCTTCGGCATCATGGGCGTGATGTGCGCCTTCGCCGGCATGGTCAACACCGCCCGCCTCGCCGCCGGTTCGCCCTCGGCGGGCAACATGGGCGAACTCGACGCCATCGCCGCCTGCTTTATCGGCGGCACCTCCATGCGCGGCGGCTCCGGCACGGTGTATGGCGCGTTACTCGGGGCGTTGGTGATTACCAGCCTGGACAATGGGATGTCGATGCTGGACGTGGACAGTTACTGGCAGATGATTGTGAAAGGCAGCATTCTGGTGCTGGCGGTGTGGGTCGATGTGAGTACCCGGGCCGGGCGGCGCTGACTCAGCGCAATAAAAAAGCCACTCGAATGAGTGGCTTCTTATTGGCGGGTCGATTAACTCAGCACCACATCACGCATTGGCGGGATGTAACCGTAGTCGTAGGCCTCCTGCACAAACGAACGGTCACCCTTCAATACAATCCTCACGGTGGGCGCCTCAGTGCCGCCGATGCGGTAGTCGTCGCCGGTGGTGGGCACGCTGTCGATAAACGACGTCACCAGGCCATTGGGCATCACGCAATGGGAATACGTCTGGAACGGCTGCGACGGTGGGTTGCCAAGCACCAACCCCGAGCCATTCATCGGCGTATAAGGGCCAAACAGATGCCCGCTCACAAAACCGTAGACGCCATCCGGCCCCGTCACGCCGTCCGCGTAGGTGAACTTGTGACTGATGGTGAACAGGTAGTACTGGTTGTCCTGGAACACGTAATGCGGGCGTTCGGTTTGATCGTTCACGCCAACCGCCGTCACCAGTGGCGGCAGGACTTCCCATTCTTCACCGCTGAGGTCCTTGGCCACGGCGATGCCAATGCAACCGACCTGATACCGCGCACCGCCGACATCTTCATGGCCAGGCGGCACCAGACCGAGTTCATCCGGGCCCACCGCGTGAGTGCCGCGTTCACCCGCGACATTGCCTTCAAACACCATGTACAACTTGCCGTCGTTGGGGTCGATAAACGGGCTGGGGTCGCGAAAGTTCCACGTCGCGTTCTGCGCTTCGGTCTGGTAATACGTGCCGTCGGCCTCGAACAGCGGTTTGACTTCAGTAAAGCCCTCAAGGGTAACGCCGCTGTCGGAGGTGACCACCCGGCCCCTGACCTTGGCAATGGTGGCCCCCGGGGTTACGCAGGTGTAATACAGGTCGATATCGCCGTGGTTGTTGATCAGGATCGGCGTGCCTGCCCATTCACGGGTAGTCGGCGAAACCCCTTCGGCCATCACGCGGCCGCCGAAGACCCAGTCCTTGCCGGTGCGTGAGTACCAGTAGCAAATGCGCGCATGGCCGTGGCGGTCTTCCCAATCACGCTTGATGTCGTAACGGCCATCGGCGTTGATAAATTGTGGATCATGCGGGCGACGGTCTGCAGTCAAGGTGAAGATAACCGACCAACCATCGACCGATACCACCGTGCCATCCAATTCACGCAATGGCATGGTGTCCCAAATAAACACGGTGTCACTCATGACAGGAAAGTCAGGACTCACTAACGGCTGTGTGGTCGTCGGGTCATTTTCATTAACTTTAAGCGCATCGGCCCGAGTCCAACGCGTGGGTGTGTGATTCGCATGTTTCATGATGATGTCCTTTTACTGACGCTTTAGTGACAAGCGAAGATTAAATAACACTCACAGCCGGCAACTTGATGCCGACTGAAAAGAGCGAGCGATTATGCGCTCAATAAGTGCGAAACAAGGTTTAACATGTACGCCTATCGATCACAACATGAAGAATTATTTAAGCCACAAGTGCCATCACTGTATTGATATCCTTGATATAAAAACAGTGGCACTGCGCATGAACAACCTGATCAATAGAAAGTGAGCTACTCAACTACCAAACACCAGCGCTACCGCCTGAGCGCCCGCGTGCTTTTGCGTGAATTCCTTGGCCTGAGCCGCGGTTTTCAAGGTGTAGTTATAGTTGGAACGCGCTGTCCACTTGGCATCAGGCGACTTCTGGTTGGTGATGGCGGGCACACTGTTGGTGTCGGTGAACGTGCCAGTGCCTTTATCGTCCAACATGCCGTTATTCTGGCTGCCCTCGCCGAAGTAATTACTTTCAGAAAGGATATTGGCGTTCTGCGCCAGGGTAAAACCCAAGTGGAAGTTGTTCACGTAGTTGTTATACACGTGGAAATAACCGTAACGCATCAAACCCGGCGCGCGCACTTCCATGTTGTCGAAGCGGTTATGGCACAGGGTAAGGCGCGGGTAACCGTTGAACGCGGGGTTGTTGTCATCGGCCGGGTGGCCGAAGATCAAGCCGTACTTGTGGTTACCAAAAAAGCAGTTGCTGATGGTCGCGTAGTCGGCCTTTTCACCGATATACACCAGTTTATCTTCACTGCCGTCCGTGGTGGACCAGCTGTGGCCGACAAAAGAGCAATGGTCGATCCAGTATTGACTGCCGTAGTTCAGGTACACCTGGATATCGTCATTGGCCTTAATACTTGCCGAATGCTTGAAGATAATGTTTTGCAGAATAATATTCTGCGACTGCGCCGTGGAACGCAGGTGGATGTTCTCCAGCGTGCGGTTCTGGAAGGAGCCGATCAGGGTCTTGTTAGCCCCCATGTTCACTTTGGTCAGGCTTGCCGCCGAGATATTGCTGTTGATCACCAGCACCCGCGGGGTGGTGTCGCCAATATTGGCTTTGAGTTGGTCCAGCGTGGTGATACTGACCACCTGGCCCGCCCAGCCACCGGTGACTTTTGCCGCAAGGGCGAAACCGGTCAAGCCGGTGAGCTTGCTTTCTGGATACGACATGAGATCCCTCTCTTTCATAAAAAGCGGCTCGACGGTGCGAGCCCGCGCATTCAAGTTAATCCGTTAACTTGCACACAGTGTTTGACGTGGCGGGTGATGCCGAGGTTGGCTGATCAGCGCTTGAACACTGTGTTTATATACAGTATTGGACATTGAGTACGCCGTCAACACGCGATCACACCCAATGAGTAGGAAATCGCCTTTTTTGCTGGTTTTTAAAAGGCCAGCAAGGCGCTTCGCTTTTAATTGCAGGACGTTTCCTAGACAATCCGTGCCGCCTTGCGCCTGTTGGAATCGATGGCTAGTCTGCGCTCCGTCACTGCTCATCAGTGATCGGGTTTAGTCGCTCGGATGGCACAAGGCGCATGGTCACATGAAGTTTTATGGTGGCTGTGCGCAGGGCACCTTCGGGTGCGCCGGATTTACCTTGTGGCCGGTCGACTAACCTGCGTACAGCCGCCACCCATCGTTTAGTCGCGACAGGTGTTGGCTCCTTATTTACACGAGGAGTTACACCATGAATAAAGCCGTCCCCGATCCCCCCCTCAGCTCAGCCAAAGCGCGTGCCGCGTTCAACCGCGCCATCGACCATTACCTGCCCACCCAAGGTGTTCAAATCGAAGACTTGAGCTTCGAAGATGCCCTGCTCTACACCGCCAGCTTGCTCGACAGCGCTTCGGCCACCACGCTCAATTGCAGTGAGATGCTGGCCAGCCCCGAGCGGGCGAAGATTCTGGCGGTATGGCATTTGCTGGAGATGGCCAAGACCACGGTGGATCGCTCGATCAAATGCCTGAAACCTGAAACGCGGTAAAAAATGTGGGAGCGGGCTTGCGCGCGAATGCAGGGTGCCAGTCGCTACATATGTTGACTGATACGCCGCATTCGCGAGCAAGCCCGCTCCCACAGTTGGTTTAGCGTCAGGCTGAAGTGATGGTGGCGGCTGCCGGTTTGGCGTTGGCGCTGATCCAACGGCAACACTCGGTCAAGCCCGCTCCCACAGTTGATCTACAGCGTTCTTGGGTTATTTGGACACCGGCATCGCAAACTCCGCGCCCTGCTCGATGCTCTCCGACCAGCGCTGCATGATCGACTTCTGCTTGGTGTAGAAGCGCACGCCTTCAGTGCCGTAGGCATGCATGTCGCCGAACAAACTCTTCTTCCAGCCGCCAAAGCCGTGCCAGGCCATCGGCACCGGGATCGGCACGTTGATGCCGACCATGCCCACTTCGATACGCCGTGCAAATTCGCGGGCGATGTTGCCGTCGCGGGTAAAGCAGCTGACGCCGTTGCCGAATTCGTGGTCGTTGACCAGCTTGATCGCTTCGGCAAAGTCATCCACGCGCACACAGGCCAGCACCGGGCCGAAGATTTCTTCGCGGTAGATGCTCATGTCTTTTGTCACGTGGTCGAACAAGGTGGCGCCGAGCCAGAAGCCATTCTGCAGGCCGGGTTCGCTGGGCACATAGTCGCGCCCGTCGAGCAGCAATTGCGCGCCGGCTTGCACGCCTTGTTCGATATAGCCGCTGATGCGTTGCAGCGCGGCACGCGAGACGATCGGGCCCATCTCGGCCTTCAAGTCGCGGCCGTCGGTGATGCGCAGTTGCTGGGCGCGCTCGGTCAGGGCGGCGATGACTTTGTCACCCACATCGCCGACCAGCACGGCTACGGAGATGGCCATGCAACGTTCGCCGGCACTGCCGTACGCGGCCCCCATCAGCGCGTCGACGGTTTTTTCGATGTCTGCGTCGGGCATCACCACCATGTGGTTTTTGGCGCCGCCCAGGCCTTGGACGCGCTTGCCGTGGCGGGCGCCGGTTTCGTAGATGTATTGCGCAATCGGCGTGGAGCCGACGAAGCTCACGGCCCTGACGTCGGGGTGTTCGATCAGCGCGTCCACCGCCTCTTTGTCGCCCTGCACCACGTTGAACACACCTTTGGGCAGGCCGGCTTCGCGCAGCAGCTCGGCCATGAACAGCGAGGCACTTGGGTCAGTCGGGCTTGGCTTGAGGATGAAGGTGTTACCCGCCGCGATGGCGATCGGGTACATCCACATCGGCACCATCACCGGGAAGTTGAACGGCGTAACGCCGGCCACCACCCCCAAGGGCTGGCGCAGGGTCCAGTTGTCCATGCCACGGGACACCTGGTCGGAATGTTCGCCCTTGAGCAGGTTGGGAATGCCGCAGGCGAATTCAAGGATGTCGATGCCACGGTCCACCTCGCCCTGGGCGTCGGTGAAGACCTTGCCGTGTTCGGCAACAATGATGCGCGCCAGGTCGTCCTTGCGTTCACGCAACAGGTGCAGGTACTCGAACAGTACGCGGGCACGGCGGATCGGCGGTGTGTCAGCCCAGCCGGCGAACGCGGCCTGGGCGGCAGCGACGGCTTCGCCCACGGTCTGGCGGCTGGCCAGGGCGACGCGGGCGGTCACGTCGCCGGTGGCCGGGTTGTAGACGTCCTGATAGCGATCATCGCGGCTCACGCGCTCATCGTTGATGTAGTGTTCGATCGTTGCAGTCATGGCCGTGGCCCTTTGGTCGGTAACGTTGGAACACACGATAGGCTTTCGGTTTGTTCCAAACCAGAGCAGAATCCAGAACTGATTGTCCTCACAGGCGAACAATAGCCACATGGAAAAAGCAGAGATCGAAGGGTTGTGGACCCACATTCATTGGCTGTCGGTGCTGGAAGAACACGGCACCTACACCGCTGCCGCCGCACGCCTGGGGGTGAGTAAATCCGCCGTCAGCCAGCGCATCTCGGACCTGGAAAAGGCCACCGGCACGCGGTTGGTCACCCGCACCACGCGCAGCGTACGGCTGACCGATGCCGGGCTGTCGTTGACCCGCGAAGTGCGCAGCGCCTATGAACACATTGCGCGCAGTTTCTCTTCGGTGCGCGACTCGGCCGGGGAGATCCGCGGGCTGGTGCGCCTCACCGCACCGGTGGCATTTGCACGGCAGCAACTGGTGCCGCACCTGCCGGCGTTTTTGCAGCAGTACCCCCAGGTGCGTATCCAGTTGGATGTGTCCGACGCCTTGAGTTCACTGGCGGCCGAAGGTTACGACCTGGCCGTGCGGCACGGCTTCCAGGTGCCGGAAACCCATGTGGCGTGGAAGTTGTGCGACACCACCTCGGTCCTGGTCGCTACACAGGACTACCTGCAACACCACGGAGAACCGCGCGAGCCCGGCGATCTCACGGCACACAACTGCCTCTATTACCCACGGGGCGCCGACCATCCCGCGTGGACATTCGAACGCGGCGGCAAAACGGTCGAACGCGTCACGGTGCCGATCTCCGGGAGTTTTTCCACCAACAACAGCGAAGCGTTGCGTGATTCGGCGCTCAACCACTTGGGCATCGCCCTGCTCCCGGATTTCAGCGCGCATGCCGCGCTCACCAGCGGCAAGTTGGTACAGGTACTCAAGGGGTGGACACTCAAAGGCGCATTTGCCGATGAGATTTACTTGATTCGGCCGTACTCGCCCCATGTACCGAAGTCGGTGAGTACGTTAGTGAGCTATCTAAAAGATAAGTTGTCAGGCGGCTTCAGGTTTACCGGGTGAGCCTTACATCTATTCATACGAATTAAGCGGAGTCATTCTCAACAACCCGATATTAATAAACGACTTATAGCCAACGGCAATAACCCACCTAACGAACACCCAGGCGTTGTCATCAACTTGATACGTCTACACGCTGTCGCCAGCGCGTTTTTGACGCCCCACAAAAAGCCATACAACTAATTGTAAAAACTGCACATTTTGCGTTAAACCCGCCTCGTTAAAACCCTCGCTTAAAACTCCTTGATTCGCAAACTTGCAAAACAACCACAACCGGCTAAGTTCATGAATAACGTGAAAGCCATCAGCCATTACGCCTAAAGCCAGCCCACCAGGCGAGGGAGTTTATTGCTCTAAAAACAGCCCCAGACACTGACACGGAACTTAAGTCTTAACACTCAAAAGGGATGCTTTGATGAAGCGCAGCCGGTGGTATCGTGCGTTTTCGAAAAAGGGGCCAGCCGAACATTTTTGGCTGTCATTGTTGTGCTTTTCGGCACTGGTGATTGCCAGCTTTCTGCTGTTTGAACAACAGATTGAAGACTTCCTGGTTCATCTGAACCTGTACCAGCCTTCCACGCCTGCACAGACGCTGAACCTTGCACTGCTGCTGATCGCCCTGCTCGCCCTCGACGTGGTGCTGCCGGTGCCTTCCAGCATGGTCGCATTGCTGGCAGTGGCAGTGCTCGGCAGCGTCGGTGGTTACCTGGTGATTGTTATCGGCCTGTGCCTCGGCGCCGGGCTGGGGTATGCGTTGGGCGCCGGCTATTTTCGGCTGTTGGCCGGGCGCCTCGGCTTGCATCAACGCTCGCCTGGGCAGTTGGGGTATCGGCTGGGCACGCTGTCGTTGATCTGCCTGCGCGGTGTGCCGGTGTTGGCGGAAACCTCGGTGGTGGCCGCCGGGATGCAACGCTATCCGCTGCGGGCGTTTTTGCTGATTACCACCTTGGCGAATGCCGGTCTCGCGCTGGCCTACACGGCCATCGGCACGTTCCTGATCGAACAGAACGCGCTACTGGTGACCCTTCTCGCCAGCATGGTATTGCCGGTGGTGTTTGTTGCCGGCTACAGCCTGCTCAAGCGCAAGCCCGGTGTGGAGCCGCCCCTGCGCGGGCGGTTCGAGGTCAGTTACGACTACCCGGTGATCTTCACCGACCACCTGTTCGAACCGCGCAACCCTTGCCTGCACCGCGTGCTCACCGCGCAACACCCCGCCCCGGTGACGGTGATGGTGTTCGCCGATGAGCAACTGCTGCACAGCGCGCCGCAGTTGCGCGAACAGATCGACGCCTATTTCGCCGCCCATGCCGACCTGCATTTGCAAACCGCGCCCCTCGCAGTACCGGCCGGTGAACTGAGCAAAACCTCACAGGTGTTGGAGCAGCTGTACACCGACATGCTGCAACACGGCCTCGACCGGCATTGCTACGTGCTGGCCCTGGGCGGTGGCGCGGTGCTGGATGCGGTGGGCTACGCCTGCGCCACGTTCCACCGGGGCATTCGCCTGATCCGTATTCCCAGCACCGTGCTGGCCCAGAACGACGCCGGCATCGGCGTGAAAAACGGCATCAATGCCTTCGGCCAGAAGAACCTGCTGGGCGCCTTCTACCCCGCCACGGCGGTGATCAATGACTTCCAGTTGCTGACCAGCCTGACCCGCCGCGACCAGATCGCCGGGCTGGCCGAAGCGGTGAAAGTCGCGCTGATCAAGGACCCGGCATTCTTCGAGTGGATGGAACGCCACGCCGACGCCCTCGCCCACTTCGACCACGCGGCAAGCCGCTACGCGATTCGCCGTTGCGCCGAGCTGCACCTTGGGCACATCACCGGCGCCGGCGACCCCTTCGAACGTGGCAACGGCCGGCCCCTGGATTACGGACACTGGGCCGCACACAAACTGGAGAACCTCAGCCACCACCGATTGCGCCATGGCGAAGCCGTTGCGGTGGGCATGGCCTTGGACGGGCTGTATGCCAATGCACTCGGGCTGTTGAGCGACGTCGACACGCAACGGGTGATCAGCCTGTTGCTCAAGCTGGGGTTCAACTTGTGCCCACCGGAGCTGAGCTTGCAGGATGCGCAGGGCCGCTCACCGCTGTTGCTCGGCCTGGAGGAATTTCGCCAGCATTTGGGTGGGCAGCTGTCGATCCCCATGCTCAACCGCATCGGCCAGTCGGTGGACCTGCATGAAATCGACGGCGCGAAGATGCAAGCGGCGCTGCTACGGCTGTCGACCCGCAGCGATGCGGTAGTGCCCCTGGGCGAGAGTTACGCGCAATGAGCCCGATGAAAACCTGGATGACCCTTGGCCGGGTGTCCAACCTGCCCACGGTGTGGACCAACACCCTGGCCGCCGCCCTGCTCGCCAGCAGTGCAGGGGCAATGGCACCGCCGTCGTCACTGGTGTGGGTGCTGCTGTTGATCACGCTGTCGTTGCTGTACCTGGCCGGCATGCTGCTGAACGACTGGCTGGACGCCGACTGGGACCAGCAACACCACAACCCGCGGCCGATCACCCTGGGCCTGGCCAGCCGTCAGCACGTGGGCCTGGCCACGGCGCTGCTGCTGATCCTCGCGGCGGCGGCAGTGCTGGGCCTGAGCCGGCTGATCGCCGAGCCGCACTGGCTGCTCGGCAGCGTGGTGCTGCTGGTGGGCTGCATCTTCGGCTACAACCTGCTGCACAAGAAATACGCGCACAGCGTCTGGCTGATGGGCGCCTGCCGCTCGGCGCTGTACCTCACAGCGGCCGCCAGCCTGGCCGTGCCGCCGGAGCCGATCTGGCTGTGCGCGATCCTGCTCGGGGTGTACATCAGCGGTTTGACCTACCTGGCCCGTCAGGAGCACCGCAACCAACTGATCAGCCGCCTGCCGTTGCTGTTGATGCTGAGCCCGCTGGCCTTGGCGATCTACGCCAACAACCTGTGGTTCTGGCCGGTGCTGCTGCTCTGGCTGGGGTGGTTGGGCTGGCACTACTGGACGTACCTGGCCCACCCGCAACAGCGCAAGGTGCGTGCGTTTATCGGGGCGGGCCTGGCCGCCTTGCCACTGTTTGACGCGCTGGTGCTGGCCGTGGCCAACCAGCCGTTGGGCAGCCTGCTGTGTGTGCTGGTGTTTTTCCTGCTCCCCCACTTTCAGCGTTGGATCAAGCCGACATGAACATGCGCCTGGATCGCCTCACCGAACAACGCCAAGCCTTGCGCCAACAACTGCAGGCGCCCCAATTGCAGTGGTGGCAGCAGGCTCAGGCGCAGCTTGCGCAACAACCGGACGCCACCACCGCGGCGCTGTTGAGCGGCCAGTACAAGCGTCATCTGCCCGGCCATACCGTCGCGTTGGCACGTGCGTTGGCGTTGGCCCATGCGCTGGAACACACCCCGCAGGACGCACACTTGCCGCTGCTGCGCCAACTGTTCCTGTGGGGCGACGATCAGGAAAAAATCGCCCTGCTGGGCGCCCTCGACTGGCTCGACAGCGACGGGGTGTGCCTGGAACTGGCCTTGCAGGCCGGGCGCACCAGCAACCCGCAGGTGTTCGCCGCCCTCGCCCTCGACACGGCCTACCCGTCACGGCATTACCCGGAGCGCGCCTTTCACCAGTTGGTGTTGAAAGCACTCGGCATGGGCCTCGACATCGGGCGCCTGGTCGGCCTGCCGCAGCACCACAGCGTCAGCCTCAACCAACTGGCGCTCGACCTGCTCGATGAACAACTGGCGGCCGCACGCAGCGTGTCCCCAGGTTTGCCCCGAGTGATCGCCTTTGACCTGCTCAGCCCGGCGCAACACCAACGCCTGCGCGGCTTGCGCCTGCCGCCGGAATGGCACGCCTACTTGAATTGATGCACACCGCCTGCCCTTGACGAGGATTCACCATGCTCAAGTACTTCGATCCGCATATTCATATGGTCAGCCGCACCACCGACGACTACCAGAACATGGCCGCCGCCGGGATCACCGGGGTTATCGAACCGGCGTTCTGGCAAGGCCAGGCGCGCACCAGCGTCGGCAGTTTCGTCGACTACTTCGACACGCTGCTGGGCTGGGAACGCTTTCGCGCGAGCATGTTCGGCATCCATCACTTCTGCACCATCGGCCTTAACCCCAAAGAAGCGAATGACCTGTCGATCGCCAATGAAGTGCTGGAAATCCTGCCGCGTTATCTGGTGAAGGACGGCGTGGTGGCGGTGGGCGAAATCGGCTACGACGACATCACCCCCGAAGAGGATCGCTTTCTCGCGGCGCAGCTTGAGCTGGCGAAACAATTCAACCTGCCGGTGCTGGTGCATACGCCGCACCGCGACAAGATCGGTGGCACCAAACGCACACTGGCGGTCATCCGCGAGGTGGGGATTGCCGAGCACCTGGTGATTATTGACCACCTCAACGAACTGACCCTGCCGCTGGTGCTGGACAGCGAGTGCTGGCGCGGCCATTCCATCTACCCCAACACCAAGATGTCGGAGCAGCGCATGGTCGCCCTGCTCAAGGAATACGGCACCGAGAAAATGGTGGTCAACAGCGCCGCCGACTGGGGCATCAGCGACCCGCTCAAGGTGCCCAAGACCGGCCAGGCAATGTTGGCGGCGGGCTTTACTGAAGCCCAGGTAGAACAGGTGCTGTTCCACAACCCAGTGGACTTTTTTGCCCAGAGCGGCCAGCTGGACAAAGGCCTGGTCAGCACCCCGCTGCCCATCGACCAACGCAAGCAATGGCAGGAAAACTCGGCCCTGCGCGGCCAGGAACCGGTGGTTAAATGAGCCGCCGCAGCGGCTGGACCGCGCCCCAGGTCGGGTATTGCAGCAATGTGCACCCGACCCGTGACCTGGCCGGGTTACGCGCCTCTATCGAGCAGCACTTTCAGGGTGTGCGACAGCTGCGGGGGCTGCGCGAACAGGACAGCGGCTTGTGGATCTGCGCTCACGCGGCGGCGCAATTACAACAGGCTGCAGCGTGCGCGCCATTTCTGGAGTTGCTCGATCGCACCGGCTTGCGCCTGACGTCGCTGAACGGTTTTCCCTATGGCGAATTCCATCAGGGCGCGGTGAAAGCCGCGGTGTATCTACCCAACTGGGCCGACCCGCAGCGGCTGGACTACAGCCTGAACCTGGCGCGCATCCTTGCGCAGGCCTTGCCGGCCGACTGCCACCAAGGGGTGATTTCCACGGTGCCGCTGGGTTATGCCGCCACGTGGACCGCGCCAATGCAGGCACGCGCCGACGAGCACCTCAACCAGCTCACTGCCGCACTCGCCAGCCTGCACCGGGAAACCGGCAAGCAGATCGTGTTCTGCCTGGAGATGGAGCCCGATTGCGTGCTGGAGAACACCGCGCAGGCCATCGCGTTCTTCCAGCGCCGGCAGCGCCTGGACCCGAACCATGCTTACCTGGCCCTGTGTTTTGACGTGTGCCACCAGGCGGTGATGTTCGAGGACTGCTACCAATCGCTGGCCAGGCTGCGCCAAGCCCAGGTGCCCGTGGGCAAGATCCAGCTGTCCAACGCGATGATCTGCCGCCTGCCGACTCAGGACGCACTGCGCCGCGAACACGTGCTCAACACCCTGAGCACCTTCGCCGAAACCACCTACCTGCATCAGGTAAAAGCCCTCGACCCCTACGGCCGCGTCATCAGCTGGCCGGACCTGCCGGCCGCGCTCGCTGACTGCAACGGGTTGCGCGAACTGCGTATTCATTTCCATATCCCGCTGTTCAGCGAACACTTGCTGTTGCCTGAACTCAGCGGCAGCCAGGCCGCGTTGGCACAGACGTTCGATTACCTGGCGGCCCATGGCGACTTCCGCCCGGTGCTCGAAGTGGAAACCTACAGCTGGGGCGTGTTGCCTGCGCAACTGCGGCCCACCACCGAGCGGGCGCAACTGGAAGGGATCGCCGCCGAGTTGCGCTGGGTCGAGGAGCAACTGCGCCAGCGCAACCTGCTGCTCGCGCTGATGCACGAGGCCTACGCCCATGCGCTCTGAGCAACCGCTGCTGCTGATCAATGTGGTCGGGCTGACGCCGTCGCTGCTGGGTGAGGCAACGCCGCACATCAATGCGCTGCTCAAGACCGCCCAGATGGCCCACTTGCAACCGGTGTTCCCTGCCGTCACCTCAACGGTCCAGGCTTCGATCCTCACCGGCGCACCGCCCTCGCAGCACGGCATCGTCGGCAATGGCTGGTACTTTCGCGACCAGGCCGAAGTGCGTTTCTGGCTGCAACCCAATGCGCTGATCCAGGGTGAAAAGGTCTGGCACACGCTCAAGCGTGAGCTTCCGGGCTTTCGCTGCAGCCAGTTGTTCTGGTGGTACAACATGTACGCCGACGTGGACGCCGCAATCACCCCGCGCCCGCACTACCCGGCGGATGGTCGCAAACAATTCGGCCTGTATTCGTCGCCGCCCGGGCTGCACGAACAGATCGAACAGCAGATTGGCGAGTTTCCGTTTCCAGGGTTCTGGGGCCCGGCGGCAGGTATTGCTTCGAGCCGCTGGATCGTCGATTGCGCGATGGCCGAGTTCCAGATCAACCGGCCCCACCTGCAGTTGATCTACTTGCCGCACCTCGATTACAGCTTGCAGCGCTTGGGGCCCGATCACCCGTCGATTGCTGATGAAGTGCGGGCCATCGACATGCAAGTGGGGCGCCTGCTGACCTTCGCCCAAGCGCAAGGCGCGGCGGTGATGCTGCTGTCTGAATATGGCATTGAGGCCGTCGAGCAGTCGCTGTCGATCAACCGTGTGTTGCGCGCCGAAGGCCTGTTGCAGGTGCGCCAGTCCCTGAACTGGGAATTGCTCGACCCCGGCGCCAGCGCGGCGTTTGCCGTGGCCGACCATCAGGTCGCGCATGTCTACGTGAAGCAGGCGCAGGACATCCCGCGGGTCAAGGCCTTGCTGCAACGCCAGCCCGGCATCGAGCAGGTGCTGGACAAGGCCGAACAACGCGCCTGGCAGCTGGACCACCCGCGCAGCGGCGAGTTGGTGGCGGTGGCCGCCGCCGGTTTCTGGTTCGATTACTACTACTGGCTGGACGATCGCAAAGCACCGGATTTCGCGCGCACCGTGGACATCCACCGCAAGCCCGGTTACGACCCGGTCGAGCTGTTTATCGACCCGGCGATTCGTTTCCCCAGACTGAAAGTGGCGCGCCGCCTGCTGCAAAAAAAGCTCGGCTTTCGCTACTACATGGACCTCATACCCCTGGACACCGCCCTGGTACGCGGCAGCCACGGTCGCTTACCCAGCAGCGCACAGACCGGCCCGCTGCTGATCACCAATTGCGCACTGGCGTTGCCGCAACACCTGGCGGCGACGGCAGTGAAGCAACTGCTCCTGGAACATTTCCTGGGGCGCCCCCACCTCGAACTGGCCACAGCCAAGGAGTTTCCATGCGGCGAGCCTTATCTATAACTGTCCTGAGTGCACTGGCCGGATTGGCCCATGCCCAAGACGCCACCCCTTTCGACTGCACCCAGTTCCTGCAGTTTGGAGGCAACCTCGACAAGACCCGCGCGGCCTTCGTGCAAAGCCGCGACACGCTCGCCTGGAACTGGTTTGCCTGCCTGAACCAGTACGTCTCCGCGCAAAGCCCTGATCGGGTCTGGGAGACCATGAAGCCTTCGGATCAGGTCTACCTGAGTAATGGCGCTCAGCCCCTGCCGTATGCCGAGCGCGAGCGCGTACCGATCGAGGTGATTGCACAGGCACAAAAACTGGGCATGAACCTCAACCGAACCTTTCACAACCTCAATGCCACGCAGCAAGTGGATGGGTTGATCCTGCAGATGGGCGGCCAGGTGCCGGCGGCGCAAAAAGGCCAGCCGGTACGCTTCCAACTGTTGATGGGCCAGGACACCTTCAACTACATCGTGCAGCAGAACGTCTACAACGTGAATGGCCAGGCCGCGCTGACCAGCGACCTGTCGTTCCCCTCCACCGCCTGGGAGTTGAAGGCTGCCTGGCTGTGGATCGGCAATAACCCGACCTATCAGCAGCAACTGATCAAGGATGGTTACTACATTGCCCAGGCCTACTATCAGCAGGACGGTAAATACCTGGTCGGCTACGCCGCGCTCAGCGGTTTGCATGTGATCAACAAACTGAACCCCGACTGGGTGTGGACCACCTTCGAAAACCGCAACAACAGCAAGTACACGGTGACCAACGCGACGCCTGCAACGCCGATGACCAACAGCACCGGGCCGACAAAGGCGGCGCAGCCGGTGAACACGACGTTTCAGGCCAACTTCCCGGCCCTGGCGCAGTACGAGTTGATCGGCGTGCAGTCCAATACCGTGCCGACGTTGCTCGCCAACTCCCAGCTGGAGTCGGCGTTCCAGAGCGAGTCTTCGTGTTTCGCCTGCCACAGCACCGCCGCGTATTCAGCGAAAAAAGGCTACTTCAATTTCGCCCTCAAACAACAGGGCGGCATCGTGTACCCCACGGCCGAACTGCCGCCCGCAGACTTTGTCGGCTACCACAAACTGGACTTTGTCTGGTCGCTCAAACGCGCCCAGTGGCAACGCTAAGGAGCCTCACATGAGCGTCTTGAATTTCCCGCGTATCTACCTGGGCGGCCATATGTTCTGGAACCCGCCGACCGCCAACAACAACGACATGTACCCGCTCTACGATGCGGTGAAAATGCAGATGAACTGGCCGTTCTTGAAGGCCTTCAACATCACCCCGGAAAACGCCGTCAGCACCTTGCTGCCGTGGACCATCGCGCCGCTGTCACCCGCCAGCGTACCGGCGTACGTCATGCAGGTGCCCGGCAATGCCGGGCAGTTGAGTACACCGATGATCCCCGGCGAATGGAACCTGTTCGGCGACAACGCGTGCGGCACCGTCAGCTACAACCAGACCCAATCGGTGGTCACCGGCGGTGAGTTGCCCGACGGTGGCTATGTGAGCCAGGACCCGCTGATCAACCAGAGCTTCCAGTTGCTCGGCAACCCCTTCGGCGGCGCCCCAAGCTCCCCGGCACGCTTCGTGGATGTGAGCCCTTGGCAGAACACCTTCACCGCGCTGTATTTCGACAAGCTGGTGCTGGGCAATGCGCAGTGCGGCCTGACGCTCAACCGCCAGTTCCGCATGCTCGACCGCTTCCTGAACTTCAACTGGGCCAACCTGGGCGGCCTGGCCTATGTCACCACCACCTGGCAAACCTGTTTCCCGAAGGAAAACCTGGAGTGGGTGATCGGCAACTCGGCCTTGCTGCAAAACCTGCAAACGCAAATGGCGCAACAAAATGCCAAGGGCCTGATGTTCCGCTTTTCCACCTACCTGACCTGCTACGACAAGAACGGCATCCTCAACAATTACCCGCCCATCGACACCCATAGCTCCAGTGCGGCAGCCCAGGCCAAGGTGCAGGCCATGTATCAGCAGGGGCTGGACAACGTCAGCGATATTTTCTTCAACCCCGCCTATAGCCGCACCGTGGGCACCCTGGGCCTGTGGTTCGAAGACGAATTCCCCACCGCCCCTGCCGGCAGACGCCTGGTGCCCGCCAGCCCCGTGCCCATCTACAAAACCACGCCGGCGCAATCGACACCGGCGCAACTGGGCGTGATCTCGGCCCAGGCCCATGGCGCGACCTTGTCGCTGGACCTGAGCAACGCCTTCCCGTTCTATCCGATCGACAAAACCGCGGCCATTCCGGTAGCCGCCAAGTACCAGGCGGGCAACTACCAGATTGGCATTCGCCAGAATGGGCAATTCAACCCGCTGGCCAGCTTCGGTTATGACGACTATCAACAGGCGGCGTTCGACAAACGCTCCGGCATCCTCGACCTGACGCTGACGGCGCAAGCACAGACGCAACTGCAAACCGGCACCCTGGAACTGCAACTGCAGGGCGCCGCCGCCGTCACTGCCGCGACCCAGCAGATGTGGACCGCCGAAGTGGTCGAAAGCGCCAGCTTTATCGACGTGGGCGACACCCGGACGCTGCAGGTCATGGTGCAATACGATGGCCTGCCCGCCCCGGCCGGCACCACGTTGTGGGTGGCGGAATACGGCAATGCCTACATGCTGTGCACCACCGATTATTACTTGGCATTCAGCAACCCGGCCAACTTCACGCTGTTCAACAATGACCCGCAAAACCCGGCCAATAACAGCGCGAACCTGCCGCAATTCACGGGCGCATCGACGCTGCTCAGCCAGGTGACCGAGGGCACCGGTCGCCAGCTGATGGCCACGCGGCTCGCGGTGGCAGCGGATCAAATGACGCCGGTGACCTATCAGGCATTTCTACCGACACCCGCCGCTGTCGCCTTGAGCCCGACGCTTAAGTTCGCCAACCCGATTGCCATGCAGGGCACGTTGCAGGACCCGCTGAACAGTGCGGTGCACTACAGCCTGACCAAGATTCAGACCGACGCCAATGGCATCGCCAACCTCACCGTCACGGGCGTGGCATCGGGTTTCCCCACCTTGCGTTTTTTCCTGCAGGAGGGTCAGCAGGCCCCCACCATTCCGTTCAGCTTCCCGCTGCCGACGGCCTTCACCGACTTCCTCGCACCGCTGCGCGTACTGCCGTTGGAGCCACAGCTGCAGCAGGATTTCGTCAATGCGTGGAACCGCATTTATATGAACAAGGACGCGGGCAGCGTGATCTGGGAGACCTTCATCTACCCGTTCATCCTGCAGCCGTTCTATTACCTGTACCCGATCATGAGCAAGTTCATGCCGCTCAACTCGTTGACACGCATCGAGGGCGCCGTCGACCAGTTGATTGTGTTGATCAGCAAGGAATACCAGGAGCAAAGCACCCTGGCGATGCCTATCACGCGGGACATGCCGCAAAGCCGTCGCGCGGTGCTTGAACTGTGGGCGCAAGCCCTGGTGAAACGCAATTACCCGCCCGTCCCACTCAGCATGAGCGACTACGACTAAGCCGCACACAGGACCGCCGGGTAGCGAACCAAGCACCCGGCTCCCACAGGAGTGTCATATGAATAGCCACCTTTTGAACCGACTGTTGCTGCTGATTGTGCTGCTCAGCCCCGGCGCGTTTGCCGCAGGCGACAGCGGCGCCGTGTACTTCACCAACGGGGTGCACAACAGCGAGGGCTGTAATCAACAGAATGGCAACTGCATTGCCAAACGCGCACCCGGCGACCCGTCCGATCCGTTTTTCCCAGCGCAATGGATCAGCGACTGGACGATGTACCGGGTAATGAACAACTACGAGAAAAACCCGCCGCCCTACAGCAATCCGCCTTCCACCCTCACGCCTGCGGATTACACGGTGTCCAAGGGCACCAGCTACTACGACACCGGCTACATCCCGGCGGACGGCGACGGCTTCGGCGCGATGATGGAGCACTACGAGAAGTACTGCTTGCCGATCTTCCCGATCAAGAACAACAACTACAGCTGCTCGTTCGTGTCCCTGGGCAACAAGGCGTACTTCCTGACTTACCCGCAGGACCGCCCGAAAGACATGCCGGCCTGCTGCATGTTTTCACCGATGAATCATCCGCCACGCCAAAGCTTTATCGAACACCTGCCGTACAGCGCCGCGCGCAGCAAAAACCTCAACGGCAGCGTGCAGGCGTATGCGCTGGACCTGCAATCACCGGCGGGGCCGATCCTGTTCGGGTATGCCTTCAACACACAACAGTCGGGGTCGCCGCCCTACCGTTTGCCCCAGTCATTCTTCTTTTCGGGGGACGCCAGCGTCGCGAATGCGCCCATCGTAAGCCAGAACTACACGAACTTCCGTATCGCCAGGCCCGACCCGAAACAGACCTGGGACCAAGTGGCCGCGATGTGCCCGTCGAACCCGCCGCCTTGCCAGCTGTTCGAACCGCCGGCGTCGCAAAGCAACGGCCGCAAGGCGCAGTGGAACCAGCTCATGCAGCGCAAACCCTGACCCACAAGGACGGATCGCCATGAAAACGTTATTCAGTGTGATGGTATGCGCGCTGGTCAGCCTGTCGGCCCAAGCGCGGGAAGCGCCTCAGCCGTCGACGCAGGCCACGCAGCTCAATTGCCAGCCGCCCAGGAGCGCACCCGCCGCCAATGCGCCGCAGGACCAGTTCGATCAATACAGCTGGCAGATGTTTATCGCCTTGAACTGGCCTGCCCAGGACGGGCAACGCGGCACGCCCAACTGCAACAAACAACCGGGCGACGCCGGCTACACGGTGTGGCAGACCTACAAGACGGTCAGCGAAATCTTCCTGCCGGGAGCCGCCAACCCGGGGCCCTGGAACAGCCCGCTGACCGCCCGCAGCCTGGGCATCATCAACATCGCCGCGCTGAAGAACAGTTCGCTGGTCAACGCTGTCGACCAGGCGGTCGGCGGCTGGTTGATCGATCAGGCGGGTAACCCGACCTACTACGACATCTCGGCCAACCAGGCTTCCTATAACTACATCGTGGGCAACAATTACTACAACGCCAACGTGGTGTCCAAAGCCAGCAACATCAGCTTCCCCAATGGGGTCATCGAGATCAAATCGAGCTGGCGCATCCTTACGCCCAAGGACAACGCCAGCCATTACCTGACGCAGTTCGCGCGCGTGGCCACCTTCAATAACCAGGGCCAACGCACCGGCGTGACCGAGGCTTACCTGGGGTTGGTGGGCCTGCATATCATCACCAAGGTCAATGGCTACCCGCAGTGGATCTGGTCGACCTTCGAGCAAATCGAAAACGTGCCGCCCAAGGCCAAGGTCAACGGCCAGTGGGTCGACCAGCCTGTCGCCGGCACCGCCTATTCCTACTACAACCCACTCGCGCCGGCTGCGACGCTCAACCAGTCACCGTGCAACTGGCAAACCCAGGGCACGCAGTTGGTCTGCGTACCCACACCCGGCACCACGTTCCAGACGCCGAACCCGCTGAACCGCGTGACACCCATCGCCGATGCCACACGCTGGGTGAACGCCAATTACCAGGCCAACCCCGACCTGCAGCGCAGCGTGTTGAAGTACTACCAGCTCATCACCACCCAGCGCCCACTGATGCCGAACAACCCGAGTAACCCGCTGGGCCAACCGACACCGGCGCTGTCGGCCAACGTGACCATGGAAAGCTATATCCAGCCCAACAGCAGTTGCATGAACTGCCACTCCATGGCGACACCGGTGAAGAGCCCGTTCAAATCCGACTTCTCCTACCTGTTCAAATTCGCCAATCCGCCTGTCACCCCACACGCCACGGACAAGGAATAGACCATGAGCATCCTCAACGGACCACGACTGAATTTCTGGGGCGGCATCCGCACGGACGTGAGTTTGCCGAACAACTCACCGACCATTCCCTTCAACGGCAACCCGAACTGGCCGCTGTTCGACCTGACCACCTCGACCCTCGCGCCGGGTGCGCAGTCGTATACCGATGACCAGTTGAACAACATGATCAACGCGCCGGCCGGCAACTACTACACCGCGGGCGGCTGGAACCACTATGGCCAGCATGTGGTGGACATGCACAACGCCTTGATCAGTTCCCAAGGTGCGCCGGGCAACATCAGCACCACCGGCGACCAGGTCGGCCAGCCCGTGTACCTGCTGGGCTCAGTGGACCCGGTTACCGGACAAGGCCCGGTGTCCGGCCCGATGATGGTCGACCTCGACCCCAGCGCGTCGACCACCACACAGATATTCGTCGGCGGCCTGCAAATCGGCAGCGGTGACAATATCCAGTTGCTGATCCGCTGCAATGCGGTGTGCAGCAGTTTCGACGTGACCGGCCGCGTGCTCGACCCGGCGAAGATGGACGCGCCGGGCTCGTTCCATGCCAGCGGCACGTTCCAGCTGACTTTCCCATTGAGCAGCATTGTCAGCTGGAACAAAAACAGCAGCGGCCTCAAGGCGATCATCCAGGCCCCCGGCGCGACCGGGATTGTGCTGCGCTTCGTGATGTTCGAGATGTGCCCGCAGATGACCACCGCGCAACTGGACGCCGATTATGCGGCGGGCAAATACACACCCAACCCGAGCATCGGCCGCGTGATCGGCACCCTGGCTCCGGCGTTCGCCGGCGAGCCGCTGGGCTGCCAGCCGGGTCGGCAACTGGTCAACCAGGTCACGGGCAATGCCGCCTATGCGGCCCTGGGCAACAATGGTTTGCTGAGCCTCGATATGGTCAACGTCATCCCCAAGCAAACCTTCCGGGCCGTGCGGGATGACATCACCAGCCCGATCGGGCCGAATGCGAATTACGGGCCGGTGACGATTTCGGCCGGCGCTGCCGCGTTGATGACCCTCAACCCAACCGCCAGCCCGTTGGTCAATTACTACGTGTACGGCGGCATCGTCGACGTGACGCTCAATGCCAGCCAGCAGCAAGCCGTCAAGACCAGCGCGTTGAACATCACCGCCCCCAACCCGGTGAACGGTCAAAAACTTAACGCGACCGAATCGACCTATCGGGTCTACGCCGATCAGCGCAATGTGTACCTGGAGGATTACCCCAACGGCCTGACCATCACCTTACAGGTCAGCTACCTGGGCGGGCCGGTGCCCAACGCCACCCAGGTCAGCCTGGGGGCCAGCGCACCTGGGGTTTATGATCAAAAGCAATACACCGACTTCCTCAACTTTCCGACGTCACTGACCGTCAATGCCGGCCAACAGACGGTGAGTTTTCCGGTCAGCCTCAAATCCGGCAGCGCCAGCCAGGCAGGTTTTGTCGCGCTGACCTGCACCGCCAACGGCGTGGACGACGGCGCCTTCTTCACCAACTTCCGCAAATATGCCCAGACCGACTTCGGCATTCCCAAGGGCAGCATCATCACCTGGCAGCAGATGTACCCGAACGTGCTGCGCTTTCACTACCTGGCCTTCCCCGCCATGTCGCGCTACATCCCGCTGAACCAACCCGACGCGATCATGGGCGCGAAGAACGCGATTCTCGCGCGCACTTCGGACGCCTACAAAGGCACCACACTGTTCATGCCGGTGGTGCGTTCGATGTCGCCGGCCCAACGGGCGCTGCTGCGCGCCTATCTCACCGGCAGCCCGTGGCAGCCGCCGCAATAGGAGCAACGCCCATGACTCTGCATATCCCGGCGCAGCCCATCGAAAACCTGCGCCCAAGCACACTGATTGCCGAGAACCTGCTCAACCCTCGCGGGGTGTGCGAGCAAGCCGACGGCAGCCTGCTAGTGGCCGAGGCCGGCTCAGGCCTGGCCGACCAGCCGTTCAGCGGCCGCGTCAGTCGGCTGCGTCCCGACCCGTTGCAGCCCGGTGCCTACCTGCCCAGCGAGCCCCTCGCACAAGGCTTTCGCGCCATGAACATGCAGGCGCGCATGCTGCGTGATGAAATCATGGGCTTGTCGGACATCGCCTGCGGCGGCGGCCGTTGCCTGGCCAGCCAGACCGATTATGTCGGCGGCTCGAAACTGCTCGACCTGCAATACAGCCCGCCCGAGCCGGTGTTTCACAGCCGTGGTAATTTGAATGCGCTGTGTTATCACCCGACCCGCGACAGTTGGCTGGCGGTCAAGCCCGATACCAACCAACTGGTGGAATTTCGCGACGGCCAGGACGAACATGTGCTGGTGCAACTGCCCGAACTGGACATGGGCCAGGAAGCCGTCCCCGTAACCCTGGTGTATGAACCGCAGACAGACGCGGTGCTGATCAGCCTGTTCTCCGGGGAGCTGCACGGCGACCCGGCACGCAAGGGCATCGACTTTGCCGACTTCGCAGGCCAAGTGGTGCGAGTGCACCCGGCCAGCGGGCAGATTGAGGTGGTGATACGCGGCCTGCAATGGCCCACGGGCCTGGCGCTGTGCCCACAGGGCAACCTGCTGGTGCTGGAGCTATGCAACCACCTGCAACAACCCTTGCCGCCGGACTGGAGCGGCGAGCCGCTGCATGGCGGTTTTACTCGCTTCAGTGGGCGATTGTTGCGTTGCAACCTGCACACCGGGCCGGTCGAAGTATTGGCGCGCGGGCTGGATACGCCGTCCAACCTGTGCAGGGTGCACGGCGCGGTGTTAGTGAGCGAAGGCATGGGGCTGGCCGGCCGGCGCATCCCCACACCCGACAACACGGTGGTGCCGTTGAGTGGCCGGTTGCGCCGGGTGCTGCTCTGAACGCCGCCTTATGCAGACAGGACCGCGTCGTCTAAAACCAGAACGGTAGCCGGCCCGGCACGAAACGAGGGATTGTGCCTGGCCGCTTCCACCCTATGGGCTGCCAGGTGATGGGCATCCAGTGCATCCTGGGAGGCCCACGTTTCGATCAGGACAAAATTGTCCGGGTTGCCCGCAACCGGGTGCAAATCATAGTGCAGGCAGCCATGCTCGGCCCTGACCTTGGGCGCCAGCCCTTCGAATGCGGCCAACTGCTGCGAACCTTTACCGGGCTAGGTCTGGATAATCACGACAAGCCGAACTTCATCTGACATGAAAACACCGTTGCATAGGTGGGATAGGAAACCCGCACAGTACGCGAGCAAACAGTCGGCGGTAAAAGACATAACCGGCACTTTTATTTCACGGGGTTTTCACAGTTGAGCGCCTAGGGTTAATCCAGCTCCTAAGTGAACACCTTTTAAGCCCGCGCCCCCATCGTGGGCTTTTCTTTGTCCGGTGAACCGTGGCTATAGGCGCTGAAATCACCTTCGCATCATGCACCCACTGCACGTGTTTACCGGCGCTGTCGTCGTAGCCGTCAGACCTGAGCATATTTTGCTCGCTGGAACACCGGACACGGCGTATTCAAGCATCGCTTGCGGCCAGTCCGCACCCGGCTCGGAGCCTGGCCACTTCTCATGATGGAAGCCGCCACTGCTCCGGCCCGATCTTATTTGATCTGATCTGATCTGATCGTAAGCAACCGCCTACGCAGAGCGACTTTTGTTACGATTTTGTTGTTTTTTTACGCCTTTCCCGTTCTTTCGCTCGTATCGATGGTGAAAAAACCAAACGGCCAAAAGCAGGCCTGCCAAGCCAAAAATGAACAGCAATAGCTCTAGTGCGGGACCTTCGTGTGAAAACATTTTTCGTTCCTCATCCTGAAGTCGCGCAACCCGAAACAGGTCACGCACGAAACTATTCGTAACAATTCATACATTTTCAGGTTAGCGGCCAAAATCCCCTGTGGCAACCCTCAATTGCGTTACAACCATTGATCTAGACGGCTTGCTTATCGCAACGACGGAGCCATAAGCGCGCTCAGCGTGCGTCTGGAGTAACTGAACTGACAGAAATTTGTGCTGGACTACGTGGGTGCTTTCAGGTTGGACCAAGTCAACACCACGCGTTTCGCCAGCGACGGGCTTACAGGAATGACCGCAGAGCATTCAGTGCTCGAACACGGAGTTCATCAATGATTCGTAAAGCATTACCCCGCGACGCACAGGCCATTGCTCAGGTGCACATCAGCAGTTGGCAGGACGCGTATCGTGACCTGATGCCTGCCGACTATTTGAACGCGCTGGACGCAACGCTGGCTCAGCGCGAATCATCCTGGGCTCGCTCGATTGAATCAGACGAGTCAAACGTATGGGTCGCGGAACTGAACCAGCAGGTCGTCGGCTGGGTATCCGTCGGCGCCAGCCGTGACGAAGATGCCACTGAAGGCAACACAGGCGAGGTCATGGCCATCTATGTGCTAGCCAGCCATTGGCAAACCGGCGTCGGGCGGGCCTTGTGGAAAGCAGGCTTGCAGTGCTTGATTGAGCAGGGGTATCAGCGCCTGACGCTTTGGGTCTTGACCGAAAATGACAGGGCTATCCGATTTTATCGCAGGGCCGGGTGCGTGGAGGAAACAGGCAGTGAGCGCACGCTTCAGCGCGGCGGCGCAGCACTGGCAGAGGTGAGGTATGGGCTGCACTTACCCGGTTGAGCCAGGCAAATAGAAGGCGTTTTTTGTTACGCGCGCCCAGGCCACATGCCCGTGTGGATCGCACATCGTTGGCAGCAACACGGGTCTGGGCAGGCCCGCGCAGTGCTTGAACAATTATTTCAGGACGGGGTGCATCCACTTTGATCGTTGGCTCGTAAATTCAATACCCTCACTCGGAGGGCATAAGAGCCAAGGAGATACATCATGCACGCTTTTTACAAAAAACTTGCTGCAGCTGCCTGCTTCACGATTCTCTCCGTCACCGCAACGCTCAGCGTTGCCGCCGACACCGTGATGGTCGGAGGCGCAGCGATGTACCCCAGTAAAACCATCGTAGAAAACGCGGTCAACTCTAAGGACCACACAACACTCGTTGCCGCAGTCAAGGCCGCCGGGCTGGTTGATACCCTCAACAGCAAAGGCCCCTTCACCGTATTCGCCCCGACAAACGAAGCCTTTGCCAAACTGCCGGCAGGTACCGTCGACACACTGGTCAAGCCTGAACACAAGGCCGACCTGACTAAAATCCTCACCTACCATGTTGTGCCTGGCACTCACACATCGGCACAGCTGATGGCCGACGCCAAAAAGAACGGAGGCACCGTTGTGCTGAAAACCGTTCAAGGCGAGTCGCTGAATATCAAACTGCACGACGGCAAACTGTGGGTGGTCGATGCCAAGGGCGGCAAAGCCGGTATCAGCATCGCAGACGTGATGCAGTCCAACGGTGTGATCCACGTTGTCGACTCGGTGTTGATGCCTTAAACGCTCGGCATACCCGGCAGGTGCAGCGCTTGCCGGGTGTTGGGACGTGCCTGTCAAGGAAACGGCTCCAGAGGTTTGCAGGCTCTGTACATAGGGCTAAGCCTTCACTCCAGCGCCACAAAAAAAGGCGCTACTAAGAGCGCCTTTTTTACCGCCAACTTACTGCAAGCCAACCTGACGCAGCTCGGGCGTAGCTTCGCCACCGATAGCGATTTTTTTCGGTTTGGCTTCTTCAGGAATCACGCGCAGCAAGTCAATGCTCAACAGTCCATTGCTCATCGAAGCACCGCGAACCTCAATGTGGTCCGCCAACCGGAACGACAATCGGAATGCTCGTTGCGCGATGCCCTGGTGCAGATAAGTTACTTCTTTGCCGGTTTCACGCTTGTCGCCAACGACTGTCAAAACCCCCTTCTCGACCTGGATATCCAGATCCGCTTCAGTGAGCCCAGCTACTGCGATGACAATACGGTATTCGTCATCACCATGCTTTTCCACATTATGAGGCGGATAGGTATTCGGAGCCTCGCTGCGAAGCGCCGACTCAAACAGGTCATTGAAACGATCGAAGCCCACAGATTGACGGAACAGCGGGGCCAACGAAAGGGTAGTAGCCATCTCTAAATCTCCTGATTAAATCCAAGTGATTAAGTGCGCGACCCGCATTCGGCGTCGCGTGATAAAAATTTATGTGCGACGGGAAAAATTTCAAGAGGGGAGATAAAAAATTTTACAATGCCTAGGCAAAGCCGTGTTTAACGAGGTTCTCGGCAGGTGGCCCCGCTTGTCGGCGCTGATGCCGAATTGACCCTCTGGCCTGCAGGTCTTTGCGGCGGCTTGCGAGATACTTTCGAACCTCAACATTTCTCAACAGGCGCTCGCCTTGGGACGCTGCAGTCTTCTGGCTGTAACTCGCACGAATAGCGGCCTGCGTGGCATTTAGGTCAATCAGGTACTCGTCAACGAAGCGCTGCTTTTTTGCTGTCAGCGCCATAGGGATTCCTTGACACTTTGGTGCCTCGCTTGGGTAGGACTTGAAATGGTGGAGTGTTACAGGTAATGGTTGCGGCCTTAAAAAGTAAGGAAGCTCAATTCAATGTCTCACACTAAAGCCATCTGCCTTATCGCTCTCGCCACAGCGGCTCTTTCCGGATGCGTTACCGCCCCTACGTGGACCAACCTCGGACCAGTTGATCTGGATGTCTCGAACGGCCGGACTGCCTGCCATATCGACGCGAACATCATCGATGGAGAGCGAGTTGAGGGCACACTCTGCTCCACATACGAATCCGGTTTCTTTGGAGGCGGAGAACCAGAAATCTACTTCGGGCCACAGAACCGAAAATTCATGCGAGAGCCGGTGAGCACAACCACCACCGGAGTTACTAAAGACTGGAAGGGGAAGAACGCATTTTTACAATGCACCCCTACTTTTGCCGTTGATGGCAAAACAGTTGAGAAGCGCTTTTGTAAGGTCACCATCAATGATCAATTGCTGGTCAGTGCATCCTTCAAATACGTGAAGTAATACTAGATATCAGAGGTCTGCCAACTTATGACCCGGCTTGGAAGAGCTATTTAATGCGCTCCCAGTCGGGTTGCTTGGTTGTCATGGGGGTCCTTGATATTACGCGCCACGATTTGGCGCATGCAAACATGACAAGGATGGAACCGTGGCAATAACAAACGTCGAACACCTCTCGCTAGCGCTTCTGTTGTCTTTCTCAACATTCGCATACGCAGAAAACGTCACTCACCCACTCGAAAGTGAAGAGTTCTACTTCAAAGCATTGCCCTACTTGAAACAGATCGACGATGCACAAAATGAACTCATGAACACTCGAAACAAGCTACCTGCCAGCACGCCGCTCTCTGAGCAGATAAAAGAAAAGTTCAGGAGTGAGATTAAGCCACTCTTCGAGACAGGAATGCCTCTGCTCCGACGTTCAGCAGCCGAGGGAAATCCAGCAGCGCAGTACCGGTTAGCATGGATATCTGCGCTTTTTGAACCTTACGAGCAAGCTGTCGATCAAGTCTGCCCCCTTCTAAGGGCTAGCCTGAGTCAGGGCTTTACTCCAGCCGGCGTACAAATGATCAATTACTGCCTTGATGAGGAAAAAACACCAGGATTCCGATCGCTAATTGACGCACTGCCTGACAGTGATACCTTGTTCAGCAAGTACTACCCCCTGCCAACGTTGATGCCAGGCTGTGATCGCAGTCGGGCCTCCGAAAACAATGTAATTGCATTGCTTGATGAGAAGGCTTTTCGCGCCAACCTCTATATGAGTGTTTCGGCCGAGATGTCACGACAGCACCTCAAACAAGAACAACTCGCCTATCTCAATAAAGCTGCCGAATATGGATGCACTCGCGCAATTGAAAGACTGAAGCTAGAAGCAGGCAATTGGTAAGCGTCCAGCGAAGTCATCTACCCGATCCAGCTATAAGCACGATGATGGGCATCTGCTCACAATTGACGTGCACTAGCGCTATCATGGGATTTCTAGCCCTCGGACGCTAAGAACAGATGCTTTATCTATATGTAGATGGCAGCGACAACGACGCTGTCGAGGCAGAGCTTGTGGCTGCGTTCAATGGTCTCGTTTGCGAATGGTCTGAGCTGGGAGCATTCCTCGTGAACCAAAAACACGAACGCGATGAGAGCGTATCTGAGATCGATTCGCCCGATTGGTCTATTGGGTTGAATCTTCCTATTGAGAACTATGGCATCGAGCAGGCCAACCGCTTTATTCCTTTTGTGCAGAAGCTCGCTGTATCTACGGGACGAGAGTTCGTCTTAGGTGTTTCTAGCTCTCAGGGTATTAGTCAGGATATGGTTTTTCTTGATGCGAATTCTGGGGAGCACGAACACGCCATCCTTGTAAGCCTACTGAGTGCGAGCGTCCGGTGAAGACAGTGTTCCAAATGATGCTTTGTAACTGCCCAGCCAACACGCCTTCCTGATCCCATCGTGTAAGGCACGGCGGTCAGCGCATCGGAGCTTGAGGCGTTATCTGGTTACTCTAAACCCTGCCATGGCCTGCCTACCGTAACCGTCCGGGCAATACATCCGTCGTTGGTTATTTGAGCTTCCTGATCAATGTAACCACCATCAATTCCAGGGTCCGAGTGGAAGCATCAAACCTTTTGTTCAAGGCCGTGATGACAAGGCTCACGTTTCGTATGTAACCGGCTAAAAAGAGCACATCGATTGATTCAAGCGCATGAATGACCACCGATTCCTCTTTCGCTTCAAGCAGCCTTAACAGTATCTGCAACGCGCGTACATCATTGCAATCAGTGAGCGATTCGGCACATCGGCCCAGCCACACATCAGGCTTCACGCCAATGACGGATTCAAGTTCGCGCCAGTCAGACGCGGTGAATTCAGAGACCTGAGCGCCGGCAACATCAATACCTTCATCCGACCAATAGTCTTCAGAGTCGCATGAATGCAGAAACAACTCATATTCTTTGAACATCGCTCACCTATCAGAATTTTGAATGCGTCCGGCAAAGTCATCTAGCATAAGTTTGCCGGCTAGGCGAAACCTCAGGAACTCAGTCCCAAAGATGCTGCATGCTAGGTCTGGTATAGCCCCAAACGCGTGGCACCCCATCCTCTAGAGAGAAGGGAAGGTTGTGCTTTCTTAGCGTGGAAAGTAGCCAATCGAGTGAAACCGCTCTGAGTTCGATCCACTCAATTTCTGCTACCGGATGGATGTGGTAATGCCATTCTCGATCCCAATCTGTGCAGTAATCGCTTGGAGCTAAGACACTGTGCAATCTGAACTCTGGCTTCATTTGCGGGGCGTTAATCATTGCTTTGATCAGCTCAGCCCATTTGGTGTAGTTCATGACGGGAAAAATCATGCCCGCAGTCAGCAGCCTGCGAATTTTCGCTTTTGTAACCTCGTCGAGTTCAGGCAGTTGATGCATAAGATTCGCGTAATTGTATGAAGTGAGTACAGTCTAACCCAACACACCTTCCGCGATTAAACGGGCGCCCACCTGTGTGGCAGCAACTCAGTAATCTCGCACGCCCGCTGCGTCGGCAGGCGTGTAGAACATCCTTCAAGTTCGCATACGGATCATGCCCGTTGAGCCGCGCCGACTGGATCAAACTCATGATCGCCGCCGCACGTTTACCGCTACGTAATGAGCCAGCGAACAGCCAGTTCGAGCGCCCAAGAGCCCACGGCCGGATTTGATTCTCGCACCAGTTGTTATCGATGGGCACAGCACCGTCATTGAGATAGCGCGTCAGCACTATCCAGCGCTTGAGGCTGTAATCCAGCGTCTTGGCGATGGCCGATCCCTCAGGCACAAGCTGCATCTGGGCGATCATCCAGGTATGAAATGCGTCGATGATCGGCGCTGCTTTTTCCTGTCAGTTATCGGGATGCTCGCTCGCCACCGAATCGGCAGCGTCCACATCCGACATATCCTCTTCGAGGGAGGCATCGTCATTCTGAGGCGGCCGGATCTCGCGTTCATCCCGGCGAGGGTCGTGACCCGCTTCATTGTCCGTGCCGCGTGTCACTTCCTGCTGCGAAATATTGCCTGGGGCATTCTTATCAATATCCATGCTGCCTCTCCGTTCAAACGCTCGGAATATCCGTGCTTAAACATGGTAGTCGGCAGGTTGCAGTGAGTGCCGAACACTGGACGAACGGCGAAAAGCAAAAAGCCCCGTTCCAGGCGGGGCTTAATGAAAACTTTAGTCGTCTGAGGCTTGCGGGACTGGGGCCTCGTCAATGCTAATGCAGTGCTCGATGTCGGTTATTTTCTCCAGCGCAAGCTCGGCCGTTGAATAAGCCCCGAACATTCGGCCCTGATAAAAAACAACCCACGCAAACTGAATATTCGCTTCACCAGCCTGCCCTACAACCAACTTCTTGAACCGTTCCGCCAAGTCGTCGACATGCATCTGTGCCATGCCACGCAAAACCATGACGCTCTCCCAGTTTATAGTCGGAAGCTCTATTTTCGACCTTGCACAAACTGAGCGCAATAAAAAACCCGGCACAATGGCCGAGCGCTCTGAGTTCTTGCGATAGCACAACCTATATGGCCGGTGATGACATTTGTATAGCGGTTATTTCAAATCCCGCGCCAGCTGTGCCTCGGTCCGCGGTTACCTTTCCAGCACTCCATCGCAAGGCCATCGTGTCCTACGGCGACGCTTGAGGCGCAGCAAAACCGCTATTCAACTCCGTGTACGACCACATCTCACCTCGATTTATGAAGAGGTGAAGATACCGCTCCAATCTATGAATTTGATAGCCGCTTTAGTGGCAAGGAGCCGGGCATGCCTGAAGAAAAGTATCCGCTCGCTGTCGAGAGCATTGGCGGTGACACCTACATAGTGATGAGTCGCGGGCACCACGACGTGCGCGAGTTCATGGTCGAGGTCGTCAAGGATTAGGGCGACTGGAATCTCGGCGGCGCACAGCACGTCTGGATCAAAACCACACCAGCGAAAGGCCGTTGGAGCTACAACCTCGTTGACCGAGCGACTCGCGGAGCGTGGCCGGCAACCTACTGCTGGGAATATGGCGAAGGGTATGAACAATAGCGCGAGGTGACGCCATGATCTCCGCCCTCCGGTTCGCCTACGTCTTCATCTACAAACCGACTCGCAGAAGGTGAATTATGCGGCGTTGCGGAAACTGTCTGAAATGATGCAGAAACGATCAGACCCCAAGCTGATGGCTGCATCAAACCCCAGAAACGCAAAAGCCCCGCTTTCGCGAGGCTTTCGTGTAAATCTTGGCGGGAAACCAGGGATTCGAACCCTTATCTAAGGTTCAGCCCTATCCTCCCTCAACGAGTAAAATGATGACCCAGCCCGACTCAGGTGTCAACGCCAATAGGTTCGGGCGCTCAAGCAGATCCAAAGTGAAATCACAGCAAGAATTTTCAGCATCCACCAAGACGCAACTCGTTGCACCTTATTAATTGCACCTTATATCTAGGGAAATGCCGGCTAAGCGGGAGCCACGTCGTGCTTGTTCTGAGGTACAGGGGTGGAACTCCGAGAATGATCAGCATATGAAGGATAGCTTGTGCGTCATGTGGTACTCCGTTTGTTCCTCAGCCTGCAATCGTGCTTGAACTTCACCAACGCCAACCATCTGAAGACCACGACTCGTCGCACTAAACGCCAATCCGAAGCGTTGACATGCGAGTTGCTCGCTCTCCGGGGGTCGCAAAGCTGCAAATCTTGAGAAGCTAAAAGCTAGGTATGCTGCGACGCAACTCGCAGATGTGTAACCCATCGTCGAGCTTTTGAAAGGCTTTCGAGGACGAAGTTCGCGCCCTCTAGGGCTTATTTGAGACCATTATTACACTTAGTTCTGCTATGTCTGGTCGTGGCCAACGGATCGAGTTAAATGCGCTCGGGACAACACAGAAAAATCAGGAACGAGTGCGGCGACTCAAGGCATACGTCAGCAACAGCTCGTACCCTTATTGACCCGCAAGCCAGGCAACAGTAGCATCCTGCTAAGCGATTACCTGAATCGCGCGGTCGGCACGCAAAGACAAAGTCACAGGCGACACACCATCCTCATTCTCACGCAATCGACAGTCGTCATTCGCGGGCAGCCGACACCGCTATCGACCGGAGTTTGCGATGATTGTTCCAATTTTCCCTGCTGATCTTGAACGCAAAACAGGCATGAAGAATGCCGCTCGCTTCCTTTTAAAAACGTGGCCTGGCGTAAAGCCGATAACGCATATGAAAGCACTGAATCTTCTCGCCAAGGGCCTTGGATATGATAGTTACCACCACGTCAAGAAGCTTGCATCGTCCTGGACTGATGCTCGGCCTGACATCGATATCCACTCGATTGAGTGGAATCTTTCGCGCGTACTCAGCGAGGAATTTCAGGCATCCGACAATCCTAGGGTGTTCATCGAACTAGGTAATCTCCATATCTACATTCAGGCCATCCCCTTACATCACTTGACTGTCTTCAAACGCTTTCCAGAGCTGCTTGAGAGGGAACATTGGTTTCCGCGCCGTCCCCACGACGAACAATCGCCCTTCGGGAGGTATCAACATAGTCCGGTCATCCCACTTGAGGGCAACTGGCGAATTCCCGAAAACAGCGGTAGTAACGAGCCGGGCTAGCCCACGGCGACCTGATGTACCTAAAGCATCAGGAAGCCCTGCCCAATCCCTTAGATACAATTCGATCGAAGCAAATTCTTAGGACGACAGCAAAACATTACCGGCAGATGCCATGCTTCTGCGAGCGCTTAAGTCTTCGCATTTTGCGAATCGTAAAGTCCAGACACTCATCACCGAGGTTGTTGATGCCGATGAGTAATTGATCCTCATAAGGAGATAGTGAATGCCAGCGGTGCAATTTTTTGATGGTAACCCGAAAACGCTGGATGTAATCCTGGCGTTGCAGAACGGTCACCTGGTAGTCCTCACCGCGAGTGGTCGCCTTCACTCAGCTGAAATCCGTAAGCAGTCGGAAGAAATGCTAGAGAAGGCTGGGGTGGAGGGAATTGTTCAATTCCACGATACGCTATTGGCTGGTAATGAAGACTCAGAATGGATGCGGGTGCTGTACCTTACTCCGCAATTCGAGTTGCCAAACCCCGAGATAGACGCAATCGGTGGTAGAGCTTTGGATGCCTGGAGCGCGTCCAAAAAGAAGCTTCCATACACGTATCGTGAGTAAGCCTAGTCTTCGCTATGCTGATGGCCCTTCCTAGTGGACGCCGGTCACCTGTCAGCGCAGGGCACAGACCGGCACTTTTTAATTCTGTGCGTCGTTCAAAGGCTGCTGACCGAATACGACTTTTGAGCCATGTACTGCAGATGTGAAAAAGCCCTGTCACTTATGCGCATTACAGGATAGAAACGTCCTAAAAATGGGCTCCGAATCACTACTTCGGAGCGCTTCTCAATGAAGCCTCAGAAACGCTCACCTGAGCGAAGCAAATCAAGAAAACTTCGCCGCCCAACATCTCACATGAATGGACGATGCTCGGAGTCAGGGAGCGGAAGCTGTATGGACTGATGTAACCTGAACAAATTCCGAATAAGGTCTCCCATGCCATGAGCATCGAAGCAAAGCTCCTTCACCTCCAAGCAATCCAAAACCTCCTCGCGCCATACCGCTACCTCTATTGCGTAGACCTGGAGGCAACCTGCGAAGAAGTTGGTGAGTCTGAATCACCAAGGCAGCTTGCAGTCGTCCCCGCCCAGATGGAAACGATTGAAATTGGCCTAGTGGTGATCGATCTGGAAACGCTTGAGATCGTCGATAAATTCCAACGCTTCATTCGACCGCAGATCAATCCTATCCTCACCGACTTCTGCAAGCAGCTCACATCCATTCAGCAAGCGGATGTGGATAGTGCAGGAACCTACGTGGAGGTTGGTCAGGAGCTAGGAGCTTTTATTGCGCGATATCCTAACGCTGCTTGGGCATCGTGGGGTGACTATGATGCAAGGCAGCTTGAACGAGACGCAGGCTTTGCTGCCTGCCGTTCCCTACTCGAAGACTTGCACCATTTCAATGCCAGGAAATGGCATGCAGGTTTGTATGACAATCGACCGAAATCACTAAAGCAAACAGTAGAGTCGTTGGGTTTGGTTTGGCTGGGTACCTATCACCGAGGGATAGACGATGCTAGGAATGTCGCGCGCATCATCAAGGAAATGCTCGGCTGATTCGGTGAGCCGGGCCCAATGGGCCGAAGAATCGACCTCCCCCTTGGCGTCACTTCATACCGAAGCCTAGTGATGGGCATGTGATGACTCGAGCTCAGAATCAATTGAACACAACCTCTCCCCTCACCGCCCACCAAGTCTGCCAGGTACTGACGGAAGCCGAGCTCGGCAAGGCAGACTTGAACGTCACGAGACCAGATGCATTGTTGAGCAGCCTCACCTGGCAGTATGTGCATCAGCGGGGTTGGCAGCCACCTTGGGTGATCGCGGAAACGACCACCGCATCTGTGGGTGAGAGCACTGCTGCTAGAACGCAGGCAATTTACATAGGAATGCTCGGTAGGATCCAGTGAATGAAAATCCAGCGCCCACCACGGTGAACAATACCAATCCCACCGCAAGCGTCAGGAGAGGCCCTCGCAAACCGCCACAGCTTACGTTTTGGCATTCACCAACCGTCCCCTCGCAGTGTGCAAGGGAAACATAGGTCACGCTGCCAAGCTGACAGGTTTGCAGCTTGGTTGCCACGGGTGAGAATTGCACTTTACAGTGATCGCTTTGCTCACTAAGGCTTGGATCATGGAACAGCCAAAACGGAATTTGCACGAGCTCAAGATTGCACTCGCTATCCTTCGAATGAACGCTATAGCTGGGTCTTCCCGCCATCGGGTGATCAGCTCAAGTGCGCTGTTTTCTGCTGGAGAAAGAGCCCACCTGACACCTTGATTGAGGTGCTCCACGCCCGTATCACAGGAAGATTCGCACGGGACACCTTTGAAGATCTCCTGAAAAGGGCTGACGACATCAGCCTTGGACGTAGGGCCGTTGATGTAGAGGCGCTTCTGAGCGCCCGAGTGCGAAGCGGAGCTAATATTTCGTCAGCAATCAGAAATACTGATTACAAGAGGGCCCTAGAGGATGCAGTCGATATTCCAAAGGAGCTTCACCCGCCTCTGGACGGCGAAATGCCCTCCAGAGGGGCACCAGACGGCGAGTCGTATGACTACAGCTCCGTAATTTCCTACAGCCGGGCACCTGTACAACAGATTTATACGACCTATCCAATCTTTTACGGGACGGATCGTCTGCAGGAGCCTGGCCGCACCGTGAAATTCGGTGGGTTCAGAACCGAGGACACGATCGCTTATGGCGTCGCTGAGGTTTCTATCCCGCATATCCACCGTGAGGGCAAGCTTGAACGACCATGGTTGTGGCCCACCCAGACAAAGGGCAATCCTAACAAACACATTGTCGTCCACAGCAATGACCTCATGGCTTTGGATGCATGGTTCACAAGCGCCAAGGAGTATCTGAACCACCAGGGATTAGGTCAGGATCCCTCCAAGAAAGAAGGTCTCCTATTCATACATGGGTACAACGTCGGCTTCGATGCCGCGCTTTGGCGTGCCGCCCAGCTCTGCCACGACCTGAAATTCCCAGGCCTTATGCTGTGCTTCTCTTGGGCGTCATTGGGTACGCCCGGCGGCTATCCCGCTGATGAAGCGACGGTAGATTGGTCAGCAGGCAATCTCAGACAGTATTTGACGCATGTGACAGAGCAGCTTGGGTTATCAGCACTGCATATCGTCGCACATAGCATGGGTAACAGAGCGCTCCTGTCGGTTCTAGAAAACTGGAAGCACAAACCTGGTACTACACCCATCCACCAGATCATCCTGGCGGCGCCAGATGTCGATACCAGCCGGTTCAGACAATTTGGACAGGTCTTCAATACCTTTGAACAGGTAACGCTCTACGCTTCCAGGCATGATAGAGCGATTGCAGCCTCTAAATTCGTTCACAGGTATCCCCGGGCAGGGGATGCCAATCCCCCACTGGTCATGAGCTCCTTGGCCACCGTAGACGTATCTGCTGCGGGCAAGGACATGTTCGGCTTAGGCCATAGCTACATCGCCAATGTGTCAAAGGTGTTCCGGGATTTGTTCTACGTCGTCAGGCACCGGCACAAGCCTGATCAGCGCGCGGGCATAAGTAAGCGAGACGAAGGTTACTGGGAGCTTACATAGCCCGAACACTGAGGCTCGATTCACTTCAATGTAAACTGACGGTATGGGTGCTGGCCTAAGCGACACTGGCTTCGGCTTAATGCGGTACCAGTTTCGACACAGTAATGAACGCAGGGGACATCCTGCGTCAATCCAAGCGAGCCGCTGAAAAAGGTAAAATTGAATAGCAGAGGCTCACGTGCAGCAGGTTCTCGGAGCACAAATGGATGCCCAACAAATGGATAGCGTGAACACGTGCAAGGTGAGCGAATCGCTCTCAATATTGCAGCAAATGTTTTCACCGCACACTGAAATTTTAACCAAGGAAGATCATGGCCGACCCCAATCCCAACATCAGCAAAGCCATTTCAACCATCACCACCTTCGTAGATAAAGCTGTTGAGTTTCGACACTTCATGCTGCTGGTGTCTTTCCTCCTCGCACTAGATTCGTCTCTGATGATCTTTTATAAAAAGAACCTTCTGCAGTCGTTCAGCAGACTGGATGCTCCAGAGGTCAACGCAGGCGGCGCATTAGTGTTCCTTGGGATTTTTGCGTTTCTAATGGCCTTATTTTTCCCCGTTTTACGTAACGTGTTACTCGCATTCACCACAGGAATCAAATTGCAGCTCAAAATCAACGTAAGGGAAACCAACCCTGACATTCGCGATTCGAGCACTGCGCGCCGGCAAGCGATCATTGATAGAGACAAGCTCATCATTGAGCTGCTGGACAAGCAGGAAGCACAGAGAAGGGATCACAGAACCAACATGAACATTGCCTTTGGTCTGGTGTTTATGTTCGCTTTCAACTTTCATAATCCTGGAGCCGGCGAGGTGAGATCGCTAACTCAGACAGCGGCCACTATACTAGATACCATCAGCGGTTTCTGGGGGAGCACGCTGATCCTGATGGCATTTGGCACGTTCAATTTTTTCTTATTAGTGATACTCGTCATGTCGCTTACCCCTGAAACTAACGACGAAATCTACCTGCCTGAGTCCGTTGCGGAGAAGGCTGCGCGAATAGAAAGAGAGAGCAAAATGCAGCAACCAAATGGTACTTACCTGGGATAAGACACCCCATATTCTTTCACTGCCATGCTGTCACCGATCACGGAGGATTCGCGATGCCAAATTCAGACCTACTCCCCTCCCTACTTTTCAAGCTCAACGAAAATCAGCTCGCCCTTGAGGTGAATCGCCACTGGTTCGGTAGACACCTCCAAGCCTTAAAATGAGGCCCATTAGGAGGTGCCATGAGCAACCAAAGATATCCAGAGGAATTCAAAATCCAGCCGGTCAAGCAAGTAACCGAAAAGCATCTTACTGACTCGGGGGTGACTGCACGATCGCCTTATGACGTGCGCGATTGATAAACACGCCGATGGCAGAAGCTCCTGCAATTATTTCGGTAAAAGATGGCGATAGTATGGCAGCTCGAGCGCGATGCTGAATTCGCTTCGTGCCCTTCCCTACTCGCCGATCTACAGCATTTCAACATCAGGAAATGGCATAAAAGCCTATACGACGATCAGCCGAAAAGTCTTAAACAAACGGCAGAGTCGCTGGGCTTGGTTTGGCTGGGTACCTATCATCGAGGGATAGACGATGCCAGAAATGTCGCGGGCATCATCAAGGAAATGCTCGGATAACAAGTGAGCCGGGCCCGTTGGCCCGAAGAAGCGACCTCTCGATTTACGTCACCCTACAGGTTAGCTATGCGCGCCAAATAAGGTGAGGCGCTCCGAGTATGTCCACATTCCGCCGGTGCTACTCACCGTCACGATAGACGTAATCAATTGGCTACCAGGGAGCTCATTGCGCACCTTGATGCCAGATGGGTCAGTGTCGGGCATAGAAGGCAAAGCTCATCCCCGAACTAGCTAACAGTGACTGCTACGTCAAACTCTTCGCGGGCGCACCAACGTGAGCGCTTCCTCAGACAGTCCTTCCTTGCAGTGAAGCTCAGGTATATCGGCTTGAGATAGATCCTCCATCATCAACGCAGCTTTCGCCTGATCGAACGCTTTCGAAATCGAGTAACCAAAGCCGATGCCCGAGTAAAACTGGGAGGAAAATACGCGAGCTCCCTCATCACCAATTTCACTGTTCATGCCGATAGCAGCATCTATTTTCTCAACGCAGCTACGCGCCTGATTGAACGAAAAACACGTATTGAAGAATACGAGTTTCACACTCTCAGACCCGAACGCGATCGCGTTGACGATTCCTTCCATAGAAACGTGCTTGGGCCTTCCTTGGTCATCTTGAAGAACAAGTGCGTCAGCAGACGTTCCATGACCACTGAAGTGTACGACTGTCGGCTGAAGTTCATTGATAGCCTGAAGGATATCCATCGGTCTTACGGCCCAGCGTGTCTGGAAATTCACCGCATCCCTGTGGTCGGAAGCTCGAAGCTTCTCACCAATAGATCGTGCCTCTTCATCAAGTGCAAGCTTATTGGTTCCGGGATCAGACGCCATGAACAATACGGTGATCTGTTCAGGCAATGCCTTTAGCATTTCGATTTGCAGAGCTGTCTCCACATGCATATCTTCGTGCCTTGCAAGCCCGGCCCCTATCCAAGCGCATTGAGAGTGAATAACACCCTCATAAAGCGCTTTAAACTGACGAAAAAAGAGGCGCGAACGCGGCCTCTGATCTGACAAAAAAACAAAAAAGGGCCCATGAAGGGCCCCTTTTTACTCAAACCAAAATCACTTGGTCAGCCAGGACTCTACGGTGCTAGCGCCGTGTTCAGCTTTCCACTCTTTCAAACCTTTGTGATTCCCGCCCTTCGTTTCAATAATCTCGCCGGTGTGCGGGTTCTTGTAGACTTTCACCTGGCGGGCCTTGCGCGTGCCCGCTTTCGGCGCGGCTAAAGAAGCGCGTTTACCGGCTCGCGGATCAAGCAGGTTGATTACATCCTTCAGGCTGTAGCCATACTTTGCGAGCAAATCGCGCAGCTTCGTTTCGAATTCAATTTCTTTCTTTAGGCCAGCATCTCCCTTCAAGGCCTCGAGAGCTTGGAGTTGTTCGGCGAGGTGTTTTTCGAGCTGGCGGAATTCTGCAAGTTTAGACATGGAAATTCTCGATGTGTGTGATACCAGAAGGTTACACCATAAATTACATCCCGAACTTACGCACAATCGCGTTTTACTGCTTTAGCTCCTTATCAAGGCCGCTGGACAGATTACGAAGTGATGGCGTGCTGGGCTTATCGAAAGCTATCCAAATAACAGTAGACGCGGTTGCGCTTCACATGTTGTGTCGAATCGGAGCGAATGGCGATCTATTAAACCCATGCTGAGCACCTTGCCGACAAGCTATTGCAGATACTGCCAGCCAAACAGCTGACACTTAGCTTGAGTGGGGAGGCTGGAGATTGATCTGGGTATACAGGTCGAACACTCATTAATCAGAAGCCAGGAGTTTATTTACTTCGGCAATGATCAAGTCGATGTTGAATGGCTTTGCCAACACCACATCAAACAGATCCGATCTCTGCATACCGATGTGTGCCTGAGCGCCGCTCATCAAAATGATTGGCAAATGATTAGCGGACGGAAGGGCTCGGACGGCTGTCGCAAATTCTAGGCCGTCCATGGCCGGCATCATAAAGTCGGTAATGATCAACGCTGGCCGTTCTCTATCGAGTACCTCAAGCCCCTTACGACCATTGCTGGCCGTCACCACCATGAACCCCTCATCCTCCAGCGCTAAGCTGAGGATGTCAGCGATCAAATACTCGTCGTCGACGACCAGGATAGTGGTCATGTTAATTCAACCCGCACAAAGACTTAAGATCGTGAACCGGGCGATGTCTCAGTGGGGACTGAAGGTTCATGTCTTGAGGCCTTTTTCAGGAAAACGTCTTGATCACAGATCACGACCTCAAATCGCGATGGATCGTAGGAGCTGTCTCGTACTTTAAGAATGGAAAGCGTCCTGCTAAGTTCAGAATGATTCTCAGAGAACCGCATGAGCATGAGATTGTCGACGATACTGGACAGGTCAGAGTTCGGTGCGCTGACCTCGGAGCCAAAAAGATCGCGCATTTCCCAAGAGGCAAATACCGTAACGCCCTTGGATCGCAGCTCGTTCATCAGAGCACTGAAGAAGTCAGTGATCCGCGCCGGATTTGTCGAGACTCGCGTCATACCGCTCAGGCTATCGATGAAAAGGCGCTTGATACCCTTTTGTTCAACGATACTCAGCAGTCGTGCGCCTAGCCCATCCAGCAATCCCTCAGTAGTAGGCTGCCAGGCAATACTCAGGGCGCCGCTGTCCTCCATACCTTTTATATCGATACCCAGTGATTGGCCTTTCAGCCGCAACCGTTGTGGGCTTTCGTAGAATCCAAAATGTAGGCCCGGTGCCTCCACAGTCGACTCAGACAGAAATTTGAGGCCAAGTGTTGTTTTCCCAATCCCGGAGGGGCCTATTACCAGAGACACACTGGAACTGTGCAGACCTCCGCCTAAGATTTCGTCCAGTGATTCAATGCCACTGGGGATACGCGTCATATCCGCGCTGTCGGGAGAGGATGGGTGGCTGTAGAGACTTTCGAGTCGCGGGTAAACCACCAAGCCATTTTCGGTAATTTCACACTCGTGAAGACCGGTCATTGCTGAGCTGCCGCGAGTTTTACGCAGCTGAATTCGACGCACTGAGCTAGTGCCGTATAGCTCCTCACCCATCTCAATCACACCATCAACCATGGTGTGCTCAGGGCTGCCGTCGTCGAGACGGGAGCTGGTGAGAAACAGCACCGTGCAGCCAGCGAAAGCAGCGTGCCCTTGCAACTCGGAAATGAATTTCTTGGTGTCGATGTGCGAATCTGCTTTTGAGCGCGCATTGAGCAAGCCGTCTACCACCATCACTGTGGCTTTTTGTCGGCTTATCTCGCGCCTAAGCAGTTTCACTACCTCGTCCAGGCCTTCATTTTCCAAGGTATCAAACGCACTGACAAATTGGATTTCGGCGCCGACCTTAGAAGAGTCAAAAAAACTCAGAGTAGAAAGGAATTGAAAGAGGCGGTCGTGTGATTCGGCCAGCAGCGTGGCGACTAAAACACGGCCCCCATTTTCCGCGTGATGGAACCCAAGCTGATTGGCCAGTATCGTTTTTCCAGACCCTGGGCGCCCTTGGATTATGTATGAAGAGCCTGCTACCAGCCCGCCCTTGAGCAGAGCATCGAGCCCTTCTATTCCGCTTTGAAGGCGTTTTAGCTTTTCCACGATGCGACCCTGATCTAAAAAACAGGCTGTTTAAGCCGAGTGGACGGAATGCTAACGCCATTTTTGCGCTGGAGCCATTCACGCCTAGAACATGGTTGGCTACAGAGATGTTTTTCGCATCCAACCTTCCTAGCAGATGACCATCTAATCATTCAGTGATTCAAATGCAGTAACCAACGGCATGCGTTTACTTAAAACATTTAGGTGGATACCTCGGTAGGGGTTACTCATACAGAGCAGCTTGAATACTTGGCGGACGCTGCTATAGGATGACGAAAGGAGATGGCATTCCTCCTTTAACCGCCTTCGTGCTGATGATGCCTACGTGAACCCTGGACAGGGTGCGTAGGTGTGTCTCCCTGTCCTCTAATTTAGGACAGGATATGATCTTACCCAACGTGTTTACCTTTTCTTCCCGAACGCAGCGTTTGCCCGTTAGTCCAATCCGGTCTAATGAGGAGGGCTCGTCGTGATGAAGTCATTGGTCGTCATTGCCGTGGGTGCTTCACTTGGAGCCTGGTTGCGTTGGCTCTTGGGCACGAAACTGAATGCGCTGTTCCCGACGATTCCCCCCGGTACCGTAGTCGCGAATATGGTTGGGGGTTACATCATCGGCCTGGCCATCGCCTTTCTAGCAGCGTCTCCTACACTTAGTCCCGAATGGCGCCTCCTGATCATCACAGGTTTCTGTGGTGGCCTTACTACGTTCTCTACATTTTCAGCCGAAACGGTTGCCTTGATTCAGGAAGGCAGACTGCTCTGGGCGCTCGGCTCAATTTCGCTGCACGTCGTAGGTTCGTTAGCGATGACCGCTGCCGGGCTTCTGTCCTACCAAATGATTGGTACTCGCTGAGGAGATAGAAATGAAAGGCTTTATGGTCGTTTTCTTTACTCAACAAAACCGTCGCTATCAGGGAAAGATGCTAGGCGAATGGATCGTCGACGTAGCTAAGGAAATGGAGCTGCGCGGTGCCACGCTCTGCACTGGAATCGAAGGGTTTGGACACACAGGGAAACTGCATTCATCACATTTTTTTGAGCTGGCTGATCAACCCACGGAGATTCGCTTGGCAATCACGGAAGATGAGGCAGAACGGTTGTTCAAGCGACTGGACTCCGAGGAAATATCGGTGTTTTTCACGAAGACGCCAATCGAGATGGGCACTCTTGGAAAAACGCCTTCCAGCCCAGCCCTCTCCACAACTTCGGAGCTATGAACATGAGCTACGCAGACATCCCTGCTGGTAACACGATTCCCGATGACTTCTTCGCCGTTATCGAGATTCCTGCAAACCACTCGCCGATCAAGTACGAGGTGGACAAGCCAAGCGGACAGATCTTCGTTGACCGCTTCCTCAGCACGCCAATGTTCTACCCGGCCAACTACGGGTTCATTCCAAATACCTTGAGCGATGACGGCGATCCCCTCGACGTACTGGTGATTTGTCCTTACCCGGTATCACCTGGCGTTGTCATTCGTAGTCGCCCAGTTGGTGTGATGTACATGACGGACGAAGCTGGTGCGGATGCTAAGGTGATCGCGGTGCCTCACGAGAAACTCAGCCCTATGTACGGCGACGTGAAGGAGTGCTCAGACCTTCCTGCGTTACTCCTCGCGCAGATCCAGCACTTCTTCGAGAACTACAAGGCATTAGAGCCAGGTAAGTGGGTGAAGATGGGGCGTTGGGGGAGCGCAGATGAAGCTAGGGAAGAGATTCGCAAATCAGTGGCTGCCGTCCTCCAAAAATAGTCTCCGTCTCAGTAGCTAAGGGGGATGCAAGTCCGTCATTGCCCCCCGGATGTAGGCAGAAAAATAGGAACGGCAAGTTTTTGCCAGTCTCAGGGCTATAGTATTTAAGCCTCATGTTGTAGTGGTCAACTAATCCCGGACACGACGTTAAGTTTTTCCTCGGCCCGCGCTG